>Ga0066709_100000672_pt1 | contig 19620 bp, 20 predicted proteins | sample GraSoiAngelo_158_FD_79665 | JGI IMG/M metagenome (GOLD analysis project Ga0066709, IMG submission 79665) | Grasslands soil microbial communities from the Angelo Coastal Reserve, California, USA - 14_1009_16_30cm | ecosystem: Environmental > Terrestrial > Soil > Grasslands | place: USA...
GCATGAGCTCGCCCACCACCTCGGCATCGACGACGACCGCCTGGACGAGCTCGGCGCGAGCTGATCAGGGCGCGACCGTTCGTGGATCGAGCACCTGGATCCAGGGAACCCGCTCGATCTCGATCACCTCGTTGTCGGCCGGTCGGACGTTGTCGTCGGCAATCGAGCTTGCATCGCGCACGAACGCGAAGGCATCCCACGCCGTGGGGTCGGCCGCGAGATTCTGGAGCGGCACGATCGTCACGAGGACGTCGTCGAGCCAGGCCGAGCGAGCAGTCGTGAAGTACTCCTTCCAGGCGCCATCCTCGTAGACGTACTCGCGGATCTCCAGCCGGTCGCCATTGAGCTCGGTGGTGAAGCGGTGGTTCGAACCTTCGAACCGTTTGCCCGCCAACGCCGGGGCCGCCACGTAGCCGGGGACTCGGACCATGGGCCCCCACTCGCCGTGGCGCAGGCCGGCAGCCTGCGGCGGCGCCCCCGCCATTCGCTGGACGAAGAGCAGCGCGCCTTCCTCGAGGACGATCGGTCCTCCTCCGCCGTCGTCGCCGCATGCCACGCCCGTTGAACCGCAGGGAAACGCGTCGTCGAGCAGCCATTGGGGGATCTCGTACAACCCGGTCATGTCCGCGGCGAGGATGTCGCCATCAGCCGGCGCTCCCTGGCCGTCGTCGCCGGCTGGGTCCTCGGCGACGAATGGCTCGCCGATCGGGATGATCAATGCATCGTGGCCCTCGACCTCGGTGCGCAGGAACGCCAGCGACGGGCTGGCGGCGCGCAGCTTGAACGACGCGATCGTCGGGATGCCCAGCACGACGACGATCCCTAGGCCGACCATGACGATCGACATCGGGATGCTGACCCAGCGCACGCGGCGCGGCGGGCCGCCGGTGGGCGCCCGACCCTTGTCCAGCCCGGCCGAGTAGAACGTCAGGCCGAGGAATGCGGAGACCTGCGGCGCGGCCACGATCGCCGCGATCGTGAAGGTGAGGCTGCCGAAGGCGACGATGAACGCAAGGACGAGGATGCCCGGCAGGATCAGCGCGGCACCGCCCTCGCCGAGATGGAAGAAATCGGCGACCCGGAACGCGATGTCCGCACCGGCGCTGAACGCCAGCGTCTGGATCGCCGACGTGACGAGCGTGAACAGCGTCACCACGAGACCGATCCGGGGTCGCGCGCGGAAGAGCTGGACGGATCGACGCAGGGTCTCGATCGCGCCGGCGTCGCCGAGCACGATCCCCGTCGCGGCGAACGCGAACGGCGACACCACGAGCGTCGCGACCATCGAGGCGATGAAGGTGATGCCCTGGTTGGTGTCGAACGGGCGCAGGAACGGGAGCGCGATCACGAACGAGATGAACGCCGACGTCAGTCCGACGACCAGGCCGGACCAGAACAGACGCCAGAACGTCTGGCGCGCCCGGGTCAGCGCTTCCGACAGGCGCAGCGGGCTCTCGGAGGCGCTGCTGCCGAGGAGCGAGATGGCGATCGCCTCGGCATCGATCGAGATCGCGATGAGCAGGATGATCCCGACGATGCCCACGACGTACAGCAGCGTCAGCGGCCCGGCCAGCTCGGGCTGCTCGAAGAAGATCAGCGTCGGGTCGCCGCCGGTGAGGGTCCTCGCAGTTGCGGGATCGTTCAGGAGGCGCGCGAGGCCGATCAGCAGGAGGATCGCGGCGGGCCCGAACGCGCCGAGCGATAGCAGGCCGATATAGATCGATGCCCGGCGGATGGCGACGTTCGACCCGAGGGCGAGCTGAAGGCCGGCGCTGACTACCTTCCGCGCCGAGGGGAGCTCGTAGGCGCGGGTCCAGCTCGGGGCGGGAGCGGCGAGCCTGCTCGGCGGCGCGTACGCCGCGAACGGCAGGTACGGCGGACCGGACGTTCCTGCGTCTGGATCGAGCATCGGCGGGAGCATACAGGCGGCCATCGGCTCCATCGGTCGACTTGCGAGATTGCGCAAGTCGTGACATAGTAACCACGTGGCAATCGAGCTTTCCGCTCGCTCGACGCGCGCGGAGAACCGCGAGTCGGAATACGAGCGCACGGCCGTCGTGGGTCGCGCCCTCGCCGATCCGAAGCGGTTGTGCGTGCTCGAATCGCTCGCCGTCGGCGAGCTGTCGGTCAGCGAGCTGGCCGGCCGGGTCGCCTGCCAGGTGCCCAACATGAGCCAGCATCTCGCGGTCCTGCGTGCCGCCGGCCTCGTGGCCACGCGACGTGAGGGCAGCACCGTGTTCTATCGCCTCACCGACCCGCGGGTCCTCGAGGCGTACCAACTCCTCCAGTCGATCGCCCGCTAGGACGAACGAAACGCCCGCCTCGACGGGCAGCCCGCCCAGACGGGAGAAAGGATCACCAGTCGATGGCGATCAAAGTCGCAACCGACGCAACCTTCGAGCAGGAAGTCCTCCATAACGACAAGCCGGTCGTCGTCGACTTCTGGGCCGCCTGGTGCGGGCCATGCAAGCTCGTCGCTCCGGAGATGGAGAAGCTCGCGGCCAAGTACGAGGGCGCGATCGACATCGTGAAGGTCGACGTCGATGCGAACCCGGGCCTGTCCCGCGCGTTCAACATCATGTCGATCCCGACCATCGCCTTCTTCGCCCCCGGTAAGCAGCCGATGGGCGTCGTCGGCTTCCGGCCCATGGAGCAGCTGGAGGCGCAGTTCCAGCTCGCCTCATTCCCCAAGGTCACCGCCGAAGCTGCCACCTCGACTGACACCGGCTCCTCGACGACCGCCGCCAGCGACGCCGCATAACCTCTCTCTCGAACGATCGGAGCCCGTCCGGCCTGCCGGACGGGCTCTTCGATTCGCGCTCGCATCAGGGCAAATTTCGGCCAGATTTGCATCCCACGCAACAAAGAAAGCGAAAAGCTTCGGTCGGGGCGCCGGCCACGCTCGGGTCACGCTGCAATCGCTGTCAGATGTGCGCAGGGAGAGCGTTCGACACCAATTCGCCGACGAGGTTGCAGCAGGTGCAAATCTGCCCGAATCGGGTTGCCGGCCTCCTACTCCGCTGCCCGGCGGTAGGCAAGCTCGAGCCAGGCACGCAGCCGGTCGAGGGCGTGGCCGTCGAGCTCGCGCGGGTTGAATCGGACCCAGTCGCGGCCGCGCGGCGAGGGCGCGGTATCGGGCGTGCGCGTCGCTGCCGCGGCGACGGCGCGGTCGAGATGCAGCTCGATCCCAGAAGAGCCGAGGACGGCGAACTCGCGGCCATCACGCGACCAGGTCACGAGGCCATCCGTCGCGAGGCTGCGTGTCTCGGGCAGGTCGAGGACAACCTCAACGATCGCGGCAGGAAGCTGCGGGTTCACGGGCGAGCTATCGAGCGCCTGACGTCACGAAGCGGCGTCGAGGATCGCCTCGAGGTCGGCCGCATGGTCCGCATAGTGGTCGATCGTCTCGTCGACGAAGAAGCGCAGGTGGTCGGCGTGCTTGATCGAGCGAGTTTCGGGCACCACGGTCAGGTAGCCGCGCAGCTCCCCCGGGACCTCACGGAACCGGCGGCGCACCTCGTCCATCGGCAGCGCGCGCCACTCGGCCTGGATCTCCGCGTTGATCTCGTCGCCCCGCGCGTCCCATTCCCTGTCCGAGCGCTCCTTCGTCGCACTCGTCTCGCCCACCGCGAGCTCCCGCGCGACCGCGAGCGCGTTCGCCTGCCAGGCCACGAGGTGCGCGATCAGGTCGCGGCCGGACCAGTCGTGCGCGTCGTCGATCGGGACGCCGAGCTGATCGTCGGACAGCCCATCGAGCGCCTCGAACGGCCGCCACGCTTCCCGCTCTTCCTCGAGGAACTCGAGCGCGTTGAGATACATCGAACGGCGCCTCAGACCCCGACCGGCTCGCGGTACTCGCCGAAGACGCCGCGGAGGACACCGCACATCTCGCCGAGCGTCGCGTACGCCGAGGCACAATGGATGAAGTGCGGCATCAGGTTTGAGTCCGAGGAGCCGGGCCGAGCGGCCACCTCGCGCAGCCCCGTCAAAGCGCCCTCGACCGCGGCGGCATCTCGCTCCCGACGCGTCCGCTCGAGGCGCGCCATGTGGTTCTCCAGTGACCCCGGCGGCACGTCGAGCACCGGCACGGTGGTCACCTCGCGCTGGTCGACGTAGGCGTTGACCCCGACGATCCGGCGCTCACGCTCGTCGACCTCGCGTTGGAAGCGGTACGCCGCCTCGGCGATCTCGCGCTGCGGGTAGCCCTCCACGACCGCCTTGACCATTCCACCGCGCCGGTCGATCTCGTCGAGGTACGCCCACGCCTGCCGCTCGACCTCGTCCGTGAGCGACTCGACGAACCACGAGCCACCGAGCGGGTCGACCGTGCCGGTCACCCCGGTCTCCTCGGCGATGACCTGCTGCTGGCGCAGGGCGAGCAGCGCCGCCTCCGCCGTCGGGACGGCGAGCGCCTCGTCATACGAGTCGGTGTGCAGCGACTGGGTCCCTCCGAGCACCGCGGCGAGCGCCTGGATGGCGACCCGCGTCAGGTTGTTCAGCGGCTGCTGCGGCGTGAGCGAGACGCCCGCGGTCTGGGTATGGAAGCGCATCCATGTCGAGCGGGCGTTCTCGGCGTGGTAGCGCTCGGTCATCAGCTTGTGCCAGATCCGGCGCGAGGCGCGGAACTTGGCGATCTCCTCGAAGAAGTCGCTGTGGGAGTTGAAGAAGAACGAGAGCCGCGGCGCGAAGTCATCAACGCGCAGCCCGCGCTCGATCGCGGCCTCCACGTAGGCCATCCCGTCGGCGATGGTGAACGCGAGCTCCTGCACGGCGGTCGAACCCGCCTCGCGGATGTGGTAGCCCGAGATCGAGACGGTGTTCCAGCGCGGCAGCTCGCGCGTCCCGAACTCGATCGTGTCGCTCACGAGGCGCATCGAGGGTTCGGGCGGGAACAGGAACTCCTTCTGCGCGATGAACTCCTTGAGGATGTCGTTCTGGGTCGTGCCCTCGAGCATCGCCCGCGGGAAGCCGGCCTTCTCGGCAGCGACGATGTACATCGCCCAGATCGGCGCGGCCGGCGAGTTGATGGTCATCGAGGTCGAGACGCGGTCGAGCGGCAGCCCGTCGAGGAGGACCTCCATGTCGGCCAGGCTGCTGACGCCGACCCCGCACGTGCCGAACTCGCCCTCCGCCTCCGGGTCGTCGGCGTCGTAGCCATACAGCGTCGGCATGTCGTATGCGATCGACAGGCCGGTCTGGCCCGCGGCGAGGAGGTCCTTGAACCGCGCGTTGGTGTCCTCGGCCGCGCCGAAGCCCGCGAACATGCGCATCGTCCAGAGCCGCGAGCGATAGCCGGACGGGTGGATGCCGCGGGTGAACGGCGCCTCGCCGGGCAGCCCGATCCGGTCCGCATCGATGTCGAGCCATGGGCCATACACCGGCTCGAGCTCGATCTCGCCGAGCGTTCGAAAGCCGTGCTCGGGCACGGGCGTGCGGGTGAGCGCGGGGTCGAGACGCTCGACCTTCCAGCGCCGCTTGCGCTCCGCCCAGGCCGACCTGTCGGTCATTGGCGGGACAGTAGCACTCGGAACGAGAACGTCAGGGACGGCGCGACGCCTGCAGCGCGGCCAGCAGGCGAGCGTCGTGCACCGCGCGCGACGCGCCCGGCTCGACCTGGGTCGCGACGATCACGATGCGCACCGAAGCGCCCACGGACCAGACGAGCAGCGTCTGCAGCGACAGGTCGTTCAGCGTCTGAATCCGGTAGACCTCGATGTCGTCGAGCGTTGGCCTGGAGACTTCGATGTTCTCGGTCTTGGTGCTCGCGCGGGCGCCGGCAAGGTAGAACTCCTCGACCCAGGCCTGTTGCAGCTGGGGCTGCCCCGACGGCGTCGACACGACCGCGATCACCGTCGCGTCTCCCCCGCCCTCGTCCCACGTCGCCCCGGCATAGCGGAGCTCGTTGATGCCGTGCGAGGCATAGGTGCTGAGCGCGCCGGCGGTGCAGCTGCGGCCGGAATCGACGGTCGTCGGCGGCGTACCCGCCAGGTCGGCCGGGAGCAGCCCTTCGAGGTCCGGGTAGGCGCCCGCGGCCCGTCCGTCGGCCGAGCAGGGTCCAGACGGGTCGAACGACGCGGTGCTGGAACCGCAGGCGGCGAGCAGCGCGACGGCCACGAGCACGAGGCGGCCGAGGTTCGCCCTCGCCCCGCCCGACCTTCGGGGCGATTGCGTCACGGAGCGCCCGGGCGCGGCCGGCGAACGGCGCCGCGCCCGTCGAGGTCCTCCTGGATGACCCGCGCCGCAGCGACGAGGTCGGGATCGCGCGAGATCGTCCGCGCCAGCCAGTCGATGTAGGTTGGCTCGAAGTCGGCGATCTGGCCGAGCGTGTGGCCGTGGAACTTGCCGAAAACGAGCTCGTGCGCGCGCGCGGCCTCGATCGACGGCGGGGTCGGTGGGCGGAAGTTGCGTTGGCGGCGCCGGTTGAGCGGGCCGGTCGGTTGGGAGGCGCGCAGCGGCTCGCGCTGCAGGCGATCCGCGCGCACCGGCGGTTGCCCGGCCGGTCGCGCTCGAGGCCCGGTGGTGGTGTTCCGGGGACGGAACGTGGCGGTGGTGTCGACGCGACCGGTGACGGGTCGGGTCGGGCGGGGCGTGGGGGGCCAGGGCGCCCGGCCGTTGGCGCCGCCGTCGCTGCCCGGCTTGCCCGACCAGCTCGCGCGCAGCTCGGCATACGCGCGGTTGATCTCAGCCATGCGCCGTGTCGCCCGCTCCGAGGCCGCCGGATCGTTGGGCGTCAGGTCCGGATGGTGCTCGCGCGCGAGGCGGCGCCAGGCGGCCTTGATCGTCGACTGGCCCGCGTCGCGAGGCACGCCGAGGACGTCATGGGGATCTCGCCTGGCCACGGCCGGCAGTGTATCGATGAGGCCCTCCGGGCCATCTCGGGCGACGACCTACCATGCCCACGATGACCAGTCGCCGCATCGGCCTCACTGCCGCGCTCACCGTCGGGCCGATCGCTGCGTGGCGGTTCGCGCAGGCGTACCGGGCCCGAGCAGGCTACCCACACCGGCACCCGCCCGAGTACGACCCGAGCTTCCTCGGCCTCGCCTTCGAGAACCTCAGCGTGCCGACGGCGGACGGGATCGACCTGCCCGCGTGGTGGATCCCGGCGCGTGGCCGCGCGCCAGGGCCGGCAGTCCTGCTGGTCCATGGCTGGGAGTCGGCGCGCGACCGGACGCTGCCAAACGCGCAGGTGCTGCATGCCGCGGGCTTCCACGTCCTGACGATCGACATCCGCGGCCACGGCGCGAACGCGCCCGAGGAGCTGCCCCTGACCGCGGGCGAGTTCGGCGTGGATGCCCTGGCCGGGGTCCGTGCCCTCCTCGCCCGGCAGGACGTCACGGCGGTGGGCATCCTCGGCCACTCGATGGGCGGCATCGGGGCGCTGCTCGCCGCGGCGGCGGAGCCGCGCGTCAAGGCGGTGGTCGCCGCCTCGACGCCCGCCGACCCGTACCGCCTCACTCGCCAGACATTCCGGCTTGCCCGCCTGCCGCTACCGGGGCCGCTCGCGTATCCCCTCGCCTGGCTGACCACCCACGTCTTCCTCAACCCGCGCGGCCATACCGTGCGGTCCGTGTCCGCCTCGCGCGCGATCGAGACGTACGAGGGGCCCGTGCTGCTGATCCACGGCGACGCCGATCGGGTCGTGCCCTACTCCCACCTCGGGCGGTTGGAACGCAGCGCACGCCAGGCTCGCCAGGGCGACCCGGACCCTGCGCCCGTCGAAGTCCTGTCGATCCCCGGCGGCGAGCACAGCTGGCTGTACGAGTTCGCGAGCTATCGCGGCACGGTGGCGCGATTCCTCTCCGCGGCGCTCGCCGGGCCACTGGCGCCGGACGTCGCCGAGGCAGCCGCTCGTGCCGTGCCCGCGACGCGGCTACCCCAGAGGGAGCATCCGTTCTCGGCCATCGAGGAGGAGCCCGGCGGCGTTCGGACGCTCCTCCGGGCCGTGCGGCTGGCGGGCGGCAACCGATCCGCGTCCGGCCCGAGCGACGTGTGATGGACGCCTGGACGGCGATCCGCACCAAGCGCATGGTCCGCCGGTTCGAGGCACGGCCTCTCGATCCGGAGCACCTTGCGCAGATCCTGGATGCCGGGCGCCACGCGGCGAGCTCCAAGAACCAGCAGCGCTGGGACTTCGTGGCGGTCGAGGATCGGGCGCGCCTCCGGGCGCTGTCGAAGTGCGGCCCGTTCGCCGGTCACATCGCCGATGCGGCGGCGGCGGTCGCGCTCGTCACGCCGGACCCACGACCGCCCGGCGCCTCCGCGTCGCTGATTTGGGATCTCGGCCTGGCGGCCGAGAACATGATGATCGCGGCCTGGGAGCTGGGCGTCGGCAGCTGCCCGGCGACCGTGTACGACCAGTCGATCGCGCGCGATGTCCTCATGTTTCCCGAGGACCGCTTCTGCGGATACGTCCTGTCCTTCGGCTATCCGGCCGACCCCGGCGATCTCACTCGCCCGCTGAAGGCAGGCGGCCGGCGGTCGCTCGACGAGGTGGTCCACCGCGAGACCTGGTAGCGCGTTGCCGGGAAGGCGGCGCCGCCAACTCGCTGCTCGATCCGGCGCCATCAGTCATCACGGGACCGCGGCGCCACGCCCGCGAGCACGAGCGCGTGCGGTCCCCATGCCGGCCGGCCGATGACGAGCCGCGCCGGCCCGAGGGGGCTGGGCCGCGGCGGCCCGAGCCTCGGCGTGTCGTCGACGTCCGCGCGGTCCAGCGGGCCGAGATATACGGCGCGGACGCCCTCGCCGAATCTCGCCAGCGCAGCCGCGAGCAGGCCCTCCGCGTCGGGCTCGAGGAGCACGATCGCGGGCGGGCTGCCTCTCCCCGTCGACGATCGACGAGCGGAGGCGCCGAGCGCGACGTCGCGCGGTGCCGCCCCGAACGGGCCGGCTTCGGCCAGCTCCCGGGTAGCCCGGTCGAGCTCGACCGTCGCCCAGCCGATGCCCGCGAGCGGGAGGTCCGCGAGCCACGGATCGCGCGCCGCCGCGGCGCTCCTGATGGACTCGGCTGCCGCGGCGAGATCGGCGGCGAGGCCGCTCCCGCCCATGCCTTCGTTCATCGCAGCAGGAGGTCGGGGGCCGGCTCACCCACGAGCGCGAAGCCGAGCCCTTCGTACAGGAGCCGGGCCGCCTCGTTGTCCGACTCGACCGCCAGGTGGACCGCGGGGCCGCCGGCGGCGAGTGCATCCCGCAGCAGGATCGCGGTCGCCAACGCGCCGAGGCCCGCGCGGCGGAACCTGGGCCGGGTGCCGATCGAGGATAGGTAGCTGCCCTCCTCGCTGGTGGCCCGTCGGGCGATCGCCGCGGGCTCGCCATCGACACGCAGCAGCAGCATCGCGCAGCCCGGGCGGGAGATGCACGCCAGCACGTCGTTCTCGAGCGCGAGCCGTCGAGCCGGCTCGACGCCGAAGGCCTCGGCGAGGACCAGCGAAGCATCGGTTGCCCAGTGCCGTCGCTCGGCCCAGCGCCGGCGCTCGCGGGTGTTTGTCGAGCCGAGGTCGTGGCCTGAGACGGCGACCGCGCGACTTCCGAAGGCCGCAGCGACTCGAGCCTCCGCGGCGGCTAGCAGGTCAACGACGCGCTCGGGCTCGACGAGGACCATCCGTTGGTCGGCGCCCATCGTCTCGAAGCCGGCGAGCTCCAGGCGATGGGCGAGGTCCTCGGGCTCGCCGCCGACCGGGAGTGGCCGAACGTGCGGCAGGCGGGCGAGCGTGGCGAAGAGCGTGATGATCTCGTCCAGGCGCCGGTCGAACGCGATCGGCTCGGCTGGCCAGTTCGGCGCGATCAGCCGGTTCCAGAACGGCTCCGCGTCGCTCGGATCGTGGAGCAGCCAGCCGTCGCCCAAGTCGCGTAGCTCGCGCGCCGGGGTCTGCTGCGCGCGTGCCTCGTGGAGCACGAGGCGGCGGGCAAGGTCGGGATCCAAGATCCGAACGCCGCCCACCGGCGAACCATACGAGGTACGGAAGTGCGTCGCGCTATCGTGGCGCGCACGATCAGACTCGCTGGAGGATTGCATGCGACCCATCGCACGAGGCATCGCCGCGTTCGCCACCGCTCTTGCCCTCGCCGCCTGCTCCGGTGGCGGCACGCCCACGCAGGCGCCGGCCGGCGGCACCCAGGCACCGGCCGCGACCACCGCCGCCTCGGCACCGTGCGCCGACTCGACCGGCACGACGACCGTTTCCGAAGGCGTGGCCAACAACACGTGGCAGCAGCCGATCAACGCGAAGGTCGGCGATGTGATCACGTGGACGAACAGCGACAGCGTGCCGCACAAGGTGGCGCTCGACGACGGCTCGTGCGCCATGTCCGCGAACATCCCGGCGGGCGGTTCGAAGAGCCTCGCGTTCTCCGTCGCGGGGACCTTCCCCTTCCATTGCGCGGTGCACCCGAACATGAAGGGCACGATCACGATCTCGTAGCCATCCGGGCGTGGCCGGCACGACGGCCGCAACGGATTCGCCGTCGGTCGTGTTGAACCGGTCGATGGACACTGACGTCGCGCTCGCCAAGCGCCTCGCGAAGGACCTCGACGCGGCCTTTCCGGTCCTCGTCGACGCCCATCAGGACCGCCTGTACACGATCGCGCTGCGCCTGCTCGGGGATCGACGGGACGCCGAGGAGGTCGCCCAGGACGCGCTCGTTCGCGCGTTCCGCGCGATGCGCGGCTACCAGCGGGAGCGCGTCGCGGCGCTGCGGCTCCGGCCGTGGTTGGCTTCGATCGCGGTCAACCTCGCCCGCAACCGGCGGCGACGCGCCGAGGACCGCCAGCCACCGAACCAGCTCGAGCCGATGCTCGACACCGGCTTCGACCTACCCGCCGACCTCCGCTCAGGACCCGAACGCCGCGCCGACCGGCGCGAGACCCAACGCGAGCTCGCAGAAGCGCTGCTCCGGCTCACGCCCGCGGTACGGACGGCGATCGTGCTGCGACATGTCGACGGCCTGAGCGTCGCCGAGACGGCCGAGGCCCTCGGGCGGCCCGAGGGCACGATCAAGGCCCAGGTCCATCGAGGGCTCCGGGAGCTGCGCATCACGTTCGAAACGCCCGCCCTGCGACCGCCAACCACCCCTGCGCGTGCCCGCGCGGCACGCCTGTTGCCCGCCCTGGAGGCAATCCGATGACGACCATGACCCTCGGCGACGCCGGTCTCGAGGCCGCGCTGCGCGACCTTCGGGTCGCCGCTCCCCCGGCGGTCGGCTTCGGGGCGCTGGTCGATGCCGGCCTGGCGGATCGCTACGCCCCGATCGAGACCCCGCTCGGCCAGGCGTTCGTCGCCTGGAACGGCCGCGGCGTGTCGTGGATCGGCCGGGCGGATGATGGCGCCGCGTTCGAGGCCCGGTTCCGGGCCGACGTCGGGCGCGACATCGCCGCGGCGGACGAGGTCCCTGAGCGACTCGGCCGCGCGATCGGGAGGCGCATCGCCGGCAACCGGCGGGTCCGGATCAAGCTCGACCTCCGCGGCCACACGACGTTCGAGGTCGCGGTATGGATGAAGGCGCTCGAGATCCCGCACGGTGAGGTTCGGCCGTATGGCTGGATCGCCGCCGAGATCGGCAAGCCGAAGGCGGTGCGCGCGGTCGGTACGGCGCTCGCCCACAACCCCGTGCCGCTCGTCGTGCCCTGCCATCGCGTGGTTCGCAGCGACGGGATGATCGGCCAGTACTCGATGGGCGGGCCCGACGCGAAGCGCCGGGTGCTCAGCTCGGAGGGCCTCGATACCCGCTGGCTGGAGGAGGAGGCCGCCGCCGGGCACCGCTTCACCGGCTCGGACACGACGCACATCGTGTGCAACCCGACCTGTCGCGACGCCCGCCGGGTCACGCCCCAGCACCGGGTCACGTTCCCGAGCCTCGTCGCCGCTTCAAGCGCCGGCTACCGGCCGTGCCTCCACTGCAGGCCGGTCTCGCTCGCCGCCTAGCCGCCAGCCTGGGCGCCCGGGCTGGCGCACCGTGCACTCAGGATCAGGCCACCAGCTCCTGCTCGGTCGGGGTGCGGAACCTGGGCACGACCCGGTCGGTTCCGAGCCAGCGCTCGACGCGCCCGGCCTCCGCCTCGATCGCCCGCTGCTCCGGCCGCCCGACGTCCTCGAGGAGTCGCATCACCACCTCGCCGCTCGGGCGGTGTGCCCACCCGCCCACGATCCGGCCGTCGAACCAGATCGAGGGGCCGGCGTTGCCGTTGCGGTCGAACAGCGCCCGGGCGTGGTCGCAGAGATAGAAGCCGCGGTCGGCCCAGGCCATGGTCGTGGTGTCGAGCGCGGGCAGCAACGCAACCCAGCTGTCGGGCTCCGATGTCGGTTCGAGGTCGTCGGGGAGGGCGAACCCTGTCGCCGCGCCGTCCGAGCCGTCGGCGAGGTCGACCTCGACCGCACCGGCACCCTCCAGCGCCGCCTTCGTGCGCGCCACCGTCCAGCCGGTCCACCACTGGACGTCGCGCCGCGTGCCCGGCCCGAATGCGGCGAGCCAGCGCCGGACGAGCTCGATACGCGCGCGCTCCGGCGGCCATGGCTCGAGCCCGCCTTCGACCCAGCGGTCCATCGGCGCCCAGCGGTACAGGCTGCTGAGCCACGTGCCCTTGGGCCGGCCGCGGATGATCCGGCCCTCGGTGGCGAGGAGGAACAGGAGGCGGGTCGAGACGCCCACCGTCCCCTGCCATTTCCTGCCCGCCCCGAAGGTGATCTGCTCACGCAGCCCGGCGACCCGCTTCGTCAGGTCCGCCGCGGTCGCCGCGCCGAGCTCATGCAACGCCTCCACGGTCTCGGCCTCGACCTTCGCGAGCCACCGCGCCGGGTCAGTCGTGATCCCGGCTCCCTCCAGCATGCCGAGCAGCCTCTTCCGCTCGCCCTCGCCCAGCGCGGTCGTGACGGCCGCGTGGATCACGCCGGCAAGCGCGACCGGGACGACGAACATCGTCCGGCGCATGCCCAGGATCTTCAGAAGGGAGCGGTCCTCGTACAGAGCCGTGCCGAGCTGCTCCCGGGTGAGGCTACGGACGCGGGTCCTGAGGCCGAGATAGACGGAGGCCGGATCGGTGGCGTGGATGCCGACGAGGTCGCCAGCGACCCGTACGAGGTCGCCCGCTACGGCCCTCCCCGCGAGGTGGTGACGAACGCCGATCCGGCGTCGGCGCTCGGCCGCATCGATCCGGTACATGGCGCCCGAGGATATCTCGCGCGCCGGCCGGAACTGCGCTAGAGTATGGTCCTTGGACCAGCCGACTATGCCAAGTTCCGCCACCGAGCCGCGCCGCGGGCCGAGCCGGCTCGCCCTTTCGGCGAACCTGGCCGTGATCTACGTCGTCTGGGGTTCGACGTACCTGGGCATCGCGATCGCGATCGAGTCGATCCCGCCGTTCCTGATGGCCACGATCCGGTTCGCGATCGCCGGCGCGATCCTCCTCGCGTTCGACCTGCTGCGCCATCCCGAGGCTCGTCACTGGCCGACACGTCGACAGCTGCTCGACTCGGCGATCGTCGGCGCGCTGCTCCTCGGCATCGGCAACGGCTTCGTATCCTTCGGCGAGCAGACGGTCCCGTCGGGGATCGCCGCCATCCTCATCGCCATGATGCCGCTTTGGTTCGCGCTGCTCGGCTGGCTGTACCTGCGTCAGCGCCTCCCGCGCGTGGTGGTCGGCGCGATCGCGCTCGGCTTCTTCGGGACGGCGCTGCTCGTGTGGCCGGCGGGCGTGGGCGCCAATCGGTTCGACTCGCTGGGCATCCTGATCCTGTTCCTCGCACCGTTGGGCTGGGCACACGGCTCGATCTACTCGGCCAACCGGGCGAAGCTGCCGCCGAGCGCGTTGACCGCGTCTGCCCTGCAGATGCTCGCCGGCGCCGGCGTGACCCTGGTCGAGGCATTCATCGTCAGCGAGCCGAGCCGGTTCGACCCGTCGGGGATCTCGACGGAGTCGGTGCTCGCGATCGCCTACCTCGTCGTCTTCGGCAGCATGCTCGCCTACACCGCGTATGGCTGGCTGCTCAAGAACGCGCCACTGTCGCTCGTCGGGACGTACGCCTACGTGAACCCCGTGGTCGCGGTGGCGCTGGGCGGCGTCTTCCTGCACGAGGGCGTCAGCGCGAGGACGATCGTCGCAGCGGCGATCATCCTGGTGGCCGTCGCGATCATCGTGACCGCTCGCGCGCGGCTCGCAGCGACGCCGGAGCCTGCCGCTGCGGTGAATGCCCGGGAGCCGGCAGAGGGCCGCTCGGGGGCACGCGCCTGACCTTCAGCCGGGCGTGCTCTCCGCGAGCACGGTCCGGGCGACTCGCCGGGCCATTGCCATCACGGTGATCATCGGGTTGACCCCGACACCCGTCGGGAACGTCGAGGCGTCCGCGACGTAGAGGCCGGGAACGACGCTTCCGCGAGCGTCGGCACGGACCCGGCCGCGAGGGTCCGCGGGATGGTCGGCTGGGTCGGCGCCGAGGCGGATCGTGCCCATCTGGTGCGCCGACGCGACCGTACCCCGATGTGGCCCGAAATCGGTCACCGTCACCGCGTCCTCGAAGTCGTCGAACCTGCGGAGCTCACCGTCGCCGGCATCGACACGATGGCGGAGCATCGGTGAGCCGAGCGCGAGGATCTCCCGCGCCCCGCCGGCCCGCGCGATCCGGACCATCGAGCGCAGCGCGTGCCGGAGCGTGGCCGTCCCGAGCGCGTCGAGGCGATAGTCGATCCGCACGCGGCCGGACCGCGTGAGCTGGGTGCGGCCCTCGCCTCCATCGCGGGTGATCGCGATGAGCGGGCTGAAGTGGCGCGCCCCGGCCATCAGCTCGGCGTGAGCAGTGGCGCCCTCCCACGGAAGCACCAGGGCCAGGAGGCCGAGGTGGCCGGGCGCGGACTCGATGACGTAGCGCCGCCGTCCGGGCTCGTCGCTCGCGAACTCGAGCGAGCGAGCCGCCTGCATCGTGCCGCGCCACATGTCGACGGGCTCGTCGTGCAAAGCGCCGACGATCGACACCGGGTGGATCCGCAGGTGCCGTCCGACCGACGGGTGGGCGATGCCCGAAGCTTGGAGGACCGCCGGGCTGCGCAGGCCGCCCGCGGCCAGGACCACCTGGTGGGCGTAGACCGAGAACCAGCGCGATGGCGCCTCGGGACCGGCCGTGCTGGACCCGTCAGGTGCGAGCGTGCCCGCGACGCCGATCACCGGCCCGCTGCCGCCACCGGAGCGGATGATCGATCGGACCCGTGCCCGGTCGAGAACACGCGCGCCCAGAGTCGCCGCGTCGGCGAGGTGCGCCCGGATGCCCGATTGCTTGGTGCCGCGGCGGCAGCCGAACGGGCACGAGCCGCAATCGCCGCAGTCGGTCGCGTTCCGCCGGATCACGCCGGCGTTCCAGCCGAGCGCTGCCGCACCGCGCCGGATGAGCTCGTCCTTCGGCGGGATGACCGTCGCGGCTGCGACACCGAGACGAGCCTCGATCTCGCGGACGTCGGCCGACCATTCGTCGCCGTCGACCCCATCCAGCCCATGCTCACGCGCCCATTCGCCGCGAACGTCGGCAGGGGCATCGAGACAGGTCATCCAGTTGACCAGCGTGCCGCCACCGACGCCCGAGCCGGCGAGCATCGTCACCGCGCCGTCCCAGGTCGAGAGGAGGCCGTGGTTGAGGTAGAGCCGGCCGTATGCGTCGAGCTCGTCGCGAGGCATGGTCGCCTCGTCGACGAACGGCCCTGCTTCCACGATGAGGACAGACCGGCCCGCGCGGGCGAGCTCAGCCGCCACGACTCCCCCGCCGGCGCCGGAGCCCACGACGACGACGTCGGCCTCGAGCTCGATCGGCTCGTCCGCGCCTGACAGCCGCGCACTTGGGGCGCGATCGACGACCAGCGGCCGGATCGGGGCGCGCTCCTTCGGCACCGGCGGGTCATCGGTTACGTAGCCGATGGCCCGGGGCAATGGATTGGGCGCGTCGGGCGGCCCCGGATCGGCGTAGGCGATGAACGTCAGCAGCTTCCGGAAGGCGTTCACGCCGGAGCGGCGGAGGACGAGCGGGGAAGCGGACCAGCGCAGGAGCGTGCGCTCGCGCGCAACCGGCGGCATGTCGCGGAACGCGACGAATCCCGCCCCCGTGGCGAGATTCGCGATCGGGAGCTCGAGCAGGCGCAGGACGAGCCGCAGCTGCCGGAGCTGCGCGGGATCGACGGCGCGATCGAGCGCGTCTGCCGCAATCGTCGCGACCCGATCGGCATCGGCCGCCGGAACGAAGGTGGCCGCGAGCAGGCGCAGCGTCGCCTGCTCCGGCGCCGTGAGCGCGCTCATGTCGGCCGTGCCGGCTCGGGGCCGCGTCGATCCGCGCTGCCGTGCGTCTCGGAGCCGGCTAGGCGCGTCCGGCGGCCACGGCCGTGGCCGCCGGCAGGCGCTCGTAGCCCTCGGCCGGAAGGGGCTCGCAGCGCAAGGGCCGATCCTCGCGGTAGCCGAGGGCGTAGTCCGCCTGGATGAGCGTATGCAGCTGGCTCGTGCCCTCGTAGATCACGGCCGCCTTCGAGTTCCGGAGATAGCGCTCGACCGGGAACTCGTTCGAGTAACCGTTCGCGCCGTGGATCTGGATCGCATCGAGCGCGCTCTGCACAGCGTGGTCGGTCGCGTGCCACTTCGCGAGGGACGTCTCGCGCGTGTTGCGGATGCCGTGGTTCTTGAGGAAGCCCGCGCGCCACACGAGCAACCGCCCGGCCTCGATGCCGGCGACCATGTTGGCCAGCATCTGCTTGACCAGCTGGTGCCTCCCGATCTCCTCGCCGAAGGTCTTCCGCTCGTGGGCGTATCTAAGCGACGCGTCCAGGCAGGCCTGGGCGAGCCCCACATTGCCCGCGGCGACCGTATAGCGGCCCTGGTCGATGGCGCTCATCGCGATGAGGAAGCCCTCGCCCTCCTCGCCGATCCGGTGCACGGCCGGCGCGCGGACGTCGTCCATGTTGATCAGCCCCGTGTTCCCGGCATGGATTCCGAGCTTGCCGTGGAGCGTGCTGGTCGACAGGCCCTCCATGCCCCGTTCCAGGACGAACGCGGTCACGCCGCGATGGCCCTTCGAGCGATCGACCGACGCGAACACGAGGAACTGGTCAGCGACGTCGGCCAGGCTGATCCAGATCTTCTGGCCGTTGAGCACGTACGAATCACCGTCGCGCCGGGCGGTCGAGGCGAGGTTGCCCGCGTCGGTCCCCACGCCCGGCTCGGTCAGCCCGAACGTCGCCAGCTTCTCGCCCTTCGCCTGGGGCACGAGCCAGCGCTGTTTCTGCTCGTCGGTCGCCCACTGCATCAGCGTGAGCGAGTTCAGCCCGACGTGGACGCTCTGCACGACCCGGAACGCCGTGTCCGCGCGCTCGAGCTCCTCGCAGATCATCGCGAAGGAGATGTAGTCCATCCCGCCGCCGCCCCAGCGGGAGTGGATCGGCGCGCCGAGGAGGCCCTGCTCGGCCATTCGGGCGAACACCTCGCGATGGACCTCGCCCTTCGCGTCCCACTCGCGGATGTACGGCAGGATCTCGGCCTCGGTGAACTCGCGCACCGACTGCTGGACGAGTCGGTTCTCGTCGGTCGGGCGGAGGTCGATCACCCGGGCATTCTAGGTGCGCGCCTGCGCCGATCTCAGCGCCAACGGGTATGAAGACGCGCCGCCCCTGAACGGGCGACGCGTTTGGGAATTCGGCTTGTCAGGCGAGGCCGACCCCTCGCCGCCGGTCAGCGATTCTGGTCGAGGAAGCGGCGGACGTCCTCGAGCAGGAAGCGACGATCGCCCCGCTTGCAGACGCGGTAGTACTTGAGCTCGCCGCGATCGCCGAGGCGCTTCACCGTATTGACGTGGAGATGGAGCATCTCCGCGACTTCGGCGGCGGTGAGCATCTTGCCAAGCTCGTTCAAAGCCATCGAGCCCATCCAGTGGTGCCTTTCCGGAGGTGGACCGTTGTGGTCTCGCGCAGTCGACACCTCGCGACGATGCCTGCGCCGGCACTCGTCGTCGATGGGACGGTAGGGACGCGCTGCTGGGCTTCCAAGCCGTACTTCGGTCCGGTGCGGGGCAGTACCCTCCGGCAGGCATCGGTGCGGCGCAGCAACGACCGGGCTGGGTGAGTCCGGTGCGTTCGAGGGAGGACGATGGCCGAGACCGGGAGCACGGCGACACTCGACGCCATCCGGGCCGTCGTGGCGCTGCTGTCGGTCGCCGCGCTGGCCGCGCTCGTCGTCGCCCGGCTCCGCATCCCGTACTCGGTAACGCTCGTCGTGCTCGGCCTCGTCGCCGGCGCGCTGCTCCCTCGCGGCACGATCGAGGTGACGCCCGAGCTGGTGCTGCTCGTGCTGGTGCCCGGCCTGGTCTTCGAGGCCGCGCTCCGCCTCGATCTCGAGCACCTGCGCCGGACGTTCGGCTGGATCGTCCTGCTCGCCGCGCCCGGGGTCGTGATCTCGGCGCTCATCGTCGCCCTCGTGCTGCGCGCGGCGACCGGCCTGCCGTTCGAGCTCGGGATGGTCGTCGGAGCGATGGTCGCGGCGACCGATCCCGTGGCCGTCATCGCCACGTTCCGGCGCCTGGGCGTGTCGCGCCGTCTGGCGACTCTGGTCGAGGGCGAGAGCCTGGCCAACGATGGCACGGCGCTCGTGCTGTTCAGCGCGACGGTCGCCGCGATTTCGGGCGGGGGCTCCGTGTCGGAGACGGCGGAGGCAATCGCGATCGCGGTCGTGACCAGCATCGGCATCGGCCTCGCGGCCGGCTGGCTCGCATCGCGCCTGATCGCCCTCATCGACGACCTCGCGATCGAGCTGACGATCTCGATCGCCGCGGCCTATGGCACCTACCTGCTGGCCGACGGCCTCGGTCAGTCCGGGATCATCGCCACGGTCGTCGCCGGGGTGGTGATCGGGACCTACGGGCGCTCCGTCGGGCTCAGCCCGCGAGCGCTCGAGGCGCTCGATGTGGTCTGGGAGCTGATCGCGTTCCTGCTCACCGCCTTCGCGTTCCTGCTGGTCGGGCTGGCGATCTCGGTCGGTGATCTCCTTGCGGGCGCGTCGTCGATCCTCTGGGGACTGGTAGGCATCCTGGTCGCCCGGGTCGTCGTCGTGTACGGGCTGCTCGGCGGGATCGCCCAGCTCATCGGCGAGCGGGCGCACTGGCCCAAGCCGCCGATCGGCTGGCTCCACGTCATGTTCTGGGCGGGCCTGCGCGGCGCCGTGGCGGTCGCGATGGCGCTCTCGCTCCCGGCAGACTTCCCGCAGCGGGCGTTGCTCCAGCAGATCGCCTTCGGCGTCGTGCTGTTCACGTTGTTCGCGCAGGGCACGACGGCGGAGCTGGTCGTCGCCCGAACGGGCTCACGCGCGCTGGCGCCCGATGCGGATCTCGGCCCGGGACGCGCCTAGAGCCACCAAGTCGCCAGATCGGCGATGGCGTGCGCGGCGGCGGGCGCGGCGACGCTCCGAGTCGCTACGCGCAGGCCGCCGAGACCGAGCCCGACCGCGAGATCGAGCGGAACCACATGCCAGCCGTACAGCGGAACGTGCAGGAGCGCGAACGCCACCGTCGTGACGGCGATGGCAAGTGGGGTCCCGCCGGCGCGGGCGACGCGGTCGAAGAGCACGCCACGGAGGACCGCCTCCTCGGCGCTCGCGACGAGGATCGTGAC
>Ga0066709_100000674_pt1 | contig 19591 bp, 19 predicted proteins | sample GraSoiAngelo_158_FD_79665 | JGI IMG/M metagenome (GOLD analysis project Ga0066709, IMG submission 79665) | Grasslands soil microbial communities from the Angelo Coastal Reserve, California, USA - 14_1009_16_30cm | ecosystem: Environmental > Terrestrial > Soil > Grasslands | place: USA...
CTGGTACGGAAACTTGAACGCCGGCTCGTCCCAGCAGGGGAAGGCCAAACGCGCGTCCACCGCCTCGAACTGCGTGAAGGTGTAGGCGTGCCCCCCCGTTACAAGCCGGTAGAGGCTGGTCGCGCGCTGGTCGAACTCGTTCGAGAACGAGACGTCGAGCGCGTAGGGGCCGGGCGCGATCTCCGCCGCCGCCGTGGCGGTCACGAGGCCCTCCACGCCCTCCTGGGGCGTGAGCTCGCGGGAACCGCCCTTTCCAACGAGGACGACCCTGCCAAGCTTCATCTCCTGGGCGTGAAACAAGATCGACTTTGTCGGGTTCAGAATCTTGAGCTCCACGCGGACCGAGCCCGAGTAGTCCATCTTGTCCGCATCGAGGTTTAGCCGGATCGCCTCGAACGTGGGGATGATGTCGGTGGGCAGGCGCCCCACCGCGGCGCAGACAGGATCGGGCGCGGGCCCTACAAGGAGACCTGCCGTCGCCAGCGTGGCCAGAAGGAAGTGTCTGAGCGTCATGGATTCTCCTGGTGCCTCGTGGGTCAGCGAACGCCCAGGGGGCGGGATAAAAAATCGGATATCTGAGTTAGATATCTTATGAATTGCCCTAGTTGGAGTTTTTCCGGCAGAATTCCGTCCACGGGGGACGGTCGGCAAGAGTGTGCCATAACACTCTTGAGTTAGCACGTCCGAGCCCGGCAAGAGCTGAATCCCCCGCAGACCTGCCGCAACCAGACGTGGCCGAGAACGACATCGAGAAGGAGGACAAAGGCCATGTTCCGCATCGATTTAGCAGTCGCCTCTTTCAGTTCGCCCAGAACTTTCCTCGCGGGCGCGATTCTCCTGGCCGCAGCCGCCGGATGCAGCACGAACAAGGTGACCGGCCCTGCGAAGCCGGTCCCCCTGACCATCCAGGCGATTGGGGTGGGCGGGGCGAACCGAGCCGGCTCACCCTCCGCGGCCCTCGCGGCGGCCGTGGACGACACGGTGGACTTCACGAAGGCGCTCCTCGTGGTGCGCGACGTGCGGTTCAAGCTCACCGAAGGCGCGGAAGCCGACTCCACGGACGAGTCCGGCGACCTCGGCGACGCGGACGATCCGAGCGACTCCACAGGGGTGCACGACGGTGATGATGATGGGGAAGAGGGCGACGGCGCGGTGCTCTTCCGCGGCCCGTTCGTGATCGATCTCCTCGCGCAGAGCGCGGAGAGCCTCGACACCGAGATGGTTCCTCCGGGCGACTACCGGCGCGTCCAGGGCCACCTGCGGCCGCTTCTCGCCGGCGACTGGAACGCCTCCAAGTTCGACTTCCTGGTCGGGAGCACGGTGTACCTGGCCGGAACGGTCAAGGGAGACGGTGGCGGTCCGTTTACGTACCAGGCGCGAATCGACAACGAGTTCCAGATCCGCGGCAAGTTCACGGTGCATACCGGCACGCCAGCCACCGCGTTCATCGTCTTCGACCTCGCCCGCTGGCTTCGCGGGAGGGACGGAGCGTTCCTTGATCCCCGTCTCCCCGAGAACGACCAGGCGATCCGGTCCGCGATCCGCCACTCGATCAAGGTCGGGATGGACCGGGACCACGACGGCGAAATTGACGACGACATGCACGCCGAGGGGAGCTAGGCTTTAGTTAGTCTGGGGGCGGCGAACCCCCGCCGCCCCCCTTACCGCGCTACAGCCGGGTCCTCTGAGGGAGGAGCAGCATATGACCCCTCGAGCTACGATGCTGCGTTCACGCTTCGGCCTCCTTCGATTCATAGCGGCCGCATTCCTGGTGCTCGCCGGCGTCGTCCAACCCAGCGTGGGGTCCGCGACGCTGGGCTCGATCACGACGCGGCCCGGGGCCCCCACGACGTGCGATTCGGTCGGTCTCATCGTGGCGGGCACGATGCCGAGCACCTGCTACGAGCTGATCGGCGCGGTGCTCGAGGGACCGAGGATGCTCCCGACGATGGGGCCGCTACCGACGTTCGAGTTCCTCGTCCGGATGACCGTTCAGGAGCCAAACCCACTCCTCGAGAGGCCGTGCGCGGTGCTTCCGCCCTACGAGCGGGGCTTCCGAATGGGCTCGCTCCCGGCCGGCCGTTACCTCGTCCGGGGCGTTGAATATCTGGTCCCATACTCGCCCGACTCGACCGCGGCAGCGATCGACTCGAGCAAGCTGGATGCCGCGTTCGACGTGAGCTTCGTCTCGCCGTGCCCGCCAAAGGGCTGCGCCCTGCTCTCCTTCGGACCGGGCGATTCGACCCGGCTGGCCCGCTGCGACGCGACGGCGAAACCCGGATTTAACGCCTGCTTCGACGTGGTCCTCATGAACGACGTCCCGGTCGGAGGCCTCCAGACCGAGATCACCGTGACCGGCCCCAACAACAGCGCGGAGATGCCGGGGGAGCTGTTCCACCCGGTATCGGTTCTCGTCGCGCCCCACGCCGCCGGTTTCCAGGTGGCATGGTCCGCCGACGGCTCGCGCGCGAAGATCCTTCTCTTCTCCTCGACGAACTCATCGATCCCGGTGGGGCGCGGAACGATCCTCCACGTCTGCTATGCGGTGGCGCCGGAGGTTTCCGAGGGGCGCTACACGCTTCGCTACGCCAACACGGTCATCGCGGACCCGGCCGGTGGGGAGATTCCTCTCTGCCCGACGGTCGCCGAGATCGTGGGCTCCATCTGCGTTGCCATGACCGACGGCTGTGACCTGAACGGCGACGGCGCGTCGGACATCGTCGACATCATTCAGCTCGTGCGCTGCGCGCTGGCCGGACCCGGAGGCGCAAGCGACGCCTGCCCCGACAGCGTGAGAGCGAAGGCCGACTGCAACAGCGACGGCTTGGTCAACATCCGTGACGTGATCTGCTGCGTGCGGAAGGTCTTGGATGGCGGCGGATTCGGATCGGGCGGGGGCGCACCGGCCGACACGTCGGGCACGACGCAGATCGGATTTACAGGGCCGGTGCAATGGATCAGCCCGACCGAGGGCCGGGCGACGATCGAGATAACCCCCGGGACCGACTTCGCGGGGATCCAGTTCGGAATCGACGGAAGCACCTCGAGGGCGCGGATCCGGGACTTGAGCCTCTTCGATCCGACGGGCGCGTATCACCTCGAGACGAGCGTGGATCCCGGCGGCGGCAACGCGCGCGCCATGCTCTACCAGACGATGTACTTCCGGACCGGTCCAGGTTCCGGCCCGGTGCCCCGCTCCTCCCTCGCGGCGGTCCCGCCCTTCCGGATCGACGTGATTCTGGAGGCGGCGTCGGGCTCGACCGGCACCGGCGGGCTGGAGCTTGTCGGCCCGAGGAGCGCGAGCTTCTCCGCTCGGGCGATCGCTACGAAATCGATCGCGCCCACGGCGGAGGTTCCACAGAGCCCGGCGGCGGTGCCATCTCTGAGCGTGCCGGCGCCCAACCCGTTCGCGGTGGGAACGGAGATCGCGTACACGGTCCCGACCCAAAGGCGCGTGACGCTCCGGGTCTACAGCGTTTCCGGGCGCCTGATCCGGACGCTCGTCGACGCGTCGGTGCCCGCGGGCCTCCACCGCGCGCGGTGGGACGGCCGCGACTCCGAGGGCCGCGAGGCGCGCTCCGGGATCTACTTCTTCAAGTTCACGGCTGGGGACGTGGAACGGACCGCGCGGGTGATGAGGCTGCGGTAGACGGAGTCCGGGGCGGCTGGGTGCCGCGCCGTCGGCATGTTGTAAGATCGGGGCGATGGACCCTCACGACCCGGTCGTACTGTTCATCATTTTCGTGCTGCTCCTGCTCGCGCCGCTCTGGATGCTCGGCTGTTAGGCCGGGATCCGGGCGGCCCCGAGCGGGAGAGCCGGTGTCCGTCGGTCGCTACCGCCCGAGCCGGGGTCATTCTTCCAGATCGACCCACGTCCCCGTCTGATCGCTCTTCCGCGCCGCGTCCAACACCTTCTGAACCTCGAGAGCCTCGGCGAAGCTCGGGGTCGCGGCGGCGCCGTTCAGGATCGCCTCGCGCAGCATCGCGACCTTGACGCGGAACGGCGCCAGGAGCGGGATCTCGGGCGTCGGCTTTAGCTGGAGATCCTCGGGAATGGGTAGGTCGTCGAAGCCCCCCTTTTCATTCGGGCGCCCGATCCGATCGCCGTTCAGGACGACGAACGCGTCGTCGGACCCGAACGCCTCGTAACGTTCCTGGCGAACGCGCGATCCTCCGAAGGTGTCCACCAGACCCGTGGCGCCATTCGCGAACTCGATGAAGATCGTGTAGCAGTCCTCGGCGGAGATCGCCCGGTGGGCGGCGGTCACGCCCGGCGCGGTGGGGGCCAAGAGGCGGAGCCGGCAAAAGACCCGCCGAATCGGCCCACCCCAGAGGAGCAGCTGGTCCACGTCGTGGGAGCCAAGGGCGCCGAGGAACCCACCGCCCCGCTCCTTCTCCGTGAGCCAGGTCAGACGGCGGTTGGGATCGCGGCCCCACCCCGGCAGCCGCGTGCGCATCACGAGATGCTCGATCCGACCCAGCCGTCCCTCCTCGATCCAGCGCGTCAGCGTGGCGCGCCCGGGCTGGTGGCGGAACTCGTGGTTCACGACGGCGACCACGCCACGCGACTTCGCCAGGGCCGCGAGCTCCTTCGCCTGCGCGGCGTTGAGCGCGAACGGTTTCTCGAGGAGGACGTGCCTGTCCCGCTCCAGCGCCGCGCGCGCCATCGGATAGTGGAGGTCGACGGGAGTGGAGATCGAGACGAGGTCGGCCTCGACGTCGTCGAGGAGCTTCTTCCAATCGTCGGTCGCGTGGGGGATCGCGTGGGCGTCGGCGACCTTTTTGGCGTTTTCCAGGTGTCCGCTCGCGACACCCACGAGCCGAAATGCAGGGTCGGATGCGAATCCGGGCGCGTGGACCTTACTTCCGAAGCCGGTGCCGACGAGGAGGACGCGGATAGGACCCTGTACCGGCATAGCGGCGGATCCTATCAGGATTGGAGCTTCCGGCGCCAGACCTCGCGCAAAAGCTCGATGGAGCCGGGTGCGTGGCCGGCGTAGTGATTGTTGAAGTAGCCGTAGACGTCGACGTTCCGCTCGAGGATGGAGGCGAGGGCCGGAACCCAACGCTCCATTTCGGGCGTGCGGTCGACGATCACCCTGTCCCAGCGGTCGGTTTTCATCTCGATCCCCTTCCGATCCCCCAGCCAGCGCGCGTAGACGAAATCGGCCGTCACGACGTCGTGCTTTCGAACCAGCGCGTCTACCATCGGCATCCACGGAAGATCGATCAGCGCGAAGGCCACGCGGTGCCGGCGAAGGGCGGACAGGAGGGCATCTCCGACCCACGCCTTGTTTCTCACCTCGAGCGCGAAGGCGCGTTCCGAAGGAAGCGTCTCCAAAAACGGCTCCAGCCTGGTTAGGAACGCGGATGCCGAGGCGAACACGTCGGGGCGGAAATACGGGAACTGGATTAGGAGCGGTCCCAGCTTGTCCCCCAGCTCCTCCATCGAGCCCAGAAACTCCTTCAAGTCGTCCCCGGTGTCGACCAGGACCTTCTCGTGGGTGATCAGTTGGGGCACCTTCGCCGCGACCTTGAATCCGGCCGGCACCTTCGCCGCCCAACTTCGAGCTTGCGCGGCGGTGGGAATGCGGTAAAAGGTGGCGTCGATCTCGACCGTGTCGAACCGGCGCGCGTAGAGGCTCAGGAAATTCGCGGACTTGGCGCCGGCGGGGTAAAACGTCCCGACCCAGCTTTCGTCGCTGAAGCTCGACGTGCCGATGTGAAGCCGGGGATGAATCGGATCCCAGGCGGTCCCTGCAGTCTCTTCAAAGGAGAACATGGCCGCAGACGTTACCCCCGCGACTTCGAGCGGACAAGAGCCGGGCCCCGCGGCGCGCCGTCCGAATCGGTTTCTTTGGGGCGCCGCCACGTCGGCGCACCAGACCGAAGGCGGGAACGACCGGAACGATTGGTGGGCCTGGGAAGCGATTCCCCGAAAGATCGCGGACGGAACCCGCTCGGGAGCGGCCTGTCTGAGCTGGGAGCGATGGGAGGAGGATCTCGACCTCGTCCGCGGGCTCGGCTTGAACGCCTATCGCTTCTCGATCGAATGGAGCCGCGTCGAGCCCGAGGTGGGGCGGTACGATGAGGCCGCGCTCGGACACTACCGCGCCGTGCTCGAAGGATGCAGGGTTCGCGGGATCACGCCGCTGGTCACGCTCCACCACTTCACCAACCCGGCCTGGTTCGCCGCGCTCGGCGGCTGGGAAGACGCGAAGAACCTTCCCCATTTCGTGCGCTACGCGCGCCTCATGGGCGAGCGGTACGGAGATCTCGTCGACCGCTGGATCACGGTGAACGAGCCCGAAGTGCTCGGGTTCTACGCCTATGACTCCGGCAGTTTTCCGCCCGGCGTCAAGGACCGTTCGCGCGCGCTCGTCGTCATCGCGAACCTGCTCGAGGCGCACGGCCTCGCCGCCCATGCGCTCAAGGAAACCGACCGGGTCGACGCCGACGGCGATGGCGTGGCCGCACTCACGGGCGCCGCGAAGCACTGGGCCCTGCTGGAGCCGCGCTCCCGGTGGTCGCCGCTCGACCGGTTCGTCGCCTCGGCGCAGCACCGGGTCTTCAACGTCGCGGTCGCCCGCGCGCTCGCGGGAGGCCCGATCGAGTTTTCCATCCCGGGCGCGCGGGCGGTGCGCCGCCAGGTGGGGGCGCTCCAGGGCTCATCCGATTTTCTGGGCGTGAACTACTACACGCAGTGGATGGTCTCGCTCCTGGGAAAGGAGCCCCGCTCGGTACGGCGCGGCGCGCCCATGAACGATCTCGGCTGGGAGATCTATCCCGAGGGGCTGGAGCGCGCGCTCCACGAATGCGCCGCGTTCGGGCTCCCGATGCTCGTGACCGAGAACGGCATCGCCGACGCCGTGGACCGATGGCGGCCGGACTTCATCCGCGCTTCGCTGGAGGCGCTCAACCGCGCCCGGGCCGCCGGGCTCGATATCCGCGGATATTTCCACTGGTCGCTCATGGATAACTTCGAGTGGGCGGACGGCCATCTCGGCCGATTCGGCCTCTACGAGACGGACTTCGAGCACCCGGAAGGGCCCCGCGTGAAGCGCCCGAGTGCGGCGGTCTACGCGCAGGAGGTCGCCGCCCGCGGATGACGCAACGACATTGCAATGCGCCCACTCCGCACGGGCCAGCCGACCACGACTGACCTATAACTGATTGATTTGCAATAGATTAGCCGCTCAAAATCCGCTCTCCCGCTGGCACTCCCGTTGCAGTTCTTGGGCTTACGAAGACACGGCCCCGGCGCATTCGGGGGCCTTCGTTCGGGAGGGAGCCGGAATGAGAAGGGTAGCTTTGGGGATCGCGCTGCTCGCAGCGGCCGCCGTCTGCGCGGCCGCGCCGCAATCAGGAGGCTCGAAGCGGGCGGGCATGACGATACGGGTCGGGGAACCTTATCCCGGCGCCGCTCTGGATTTTCAAGAAGAGCCAGCCGTGTCGCTGGTGCCCGACACGAAGGTGTATTACGTCCGCGATCGGGAGTGCGACCTCTACCGCTACGGGCTCTACTGGTATTTTTTGGAGGACAGCCTCTGGTTCCGCGCGCGGAACTGGCAAGGGCCGTTCTTGCACCTGCAATCGTCCTCCGTTCCCCGCTCGGTAAAAACCGTGCCGCTCAACTACCGGCGCCACTGGCCCGGTCCGCAGCCTCCCGCGCTGGTTCAGGGCGACTATAAGAAGAGGCCGCCGAAGGAGAAGTAGACGGCCCCAGAGCACGCGCCGAGCGCTCGGACAATCGAGCCCACGCTTCCTCGATCAACGGTCCCACCCAGAACGCCACGAATGTCAGCACGAAGCCCGCCAGGATGTCGACCACCCAGTGATGACGTAGGTAAACGGTCCCGACGATCAACCCGACTCCGAAGGGGAGCTGAAGCCAGAAATTCCAACGGAGATGCTTCCACGCGAGGAGCAGCGCCAGGAGCGCGACCGCGCAGTGGAGCGACGGGAACGCGCCGCGCGCGGTGAGAGGGATCGCGGCGGTCGCCGCGCGGGTGGAGTCGAGAAAGGCCGATCCGCCGCGGAGCGCCACGGTGAACGCCTCCGGGATCGCGAGCCGCGGGGCCGACGCGGGCCACGCGACGTACCCGATGTAGCCCAAGTAGAGACAGAGGACCAGGCTCACCATCGTGTAGCGAAACGCCTTCCAGTCTTTCCGAATATAGAGAAGGAGGCCCAGAAGCGGACCGCAAATGTAGAAGCTCCAGTAGCAGAACGTGAAGTAATCGGTCAGGAACGGGTGAATGAACCGCTCGGCCCAGATGGCTGGCTCGACGCCGAAGAGCTTGAGGTCCCAGCGATAGAGGTCGGCGGTGATGTCCTTCGCCCCGTAAAAACGGATCAGATCGTCGAGGTTCACGTAGACGTTCGCGCAGAAGACGAACGGCATCGCGTCGCGAAGGAGCCCCCACTGGGGGCGAAACCGCACGAGCCAGAGGAAGAACGCCGTCGCCGCGACGAGGGCGACGAGGCGCGCCAGGGATCCGGGGTAGCCCGCCGCGGGACCGTCCGCGATTGTCGGGACGGTGCTCATGCGCGCGAGCGTGTAGGCCATCGGCACGAAGAAGACGAGGGTGATCGCCTCCTCGACCCGGAGTCGGAGGAAAAACGAGCGGAGGCTCAACGCCGGCGGGGCGAGGACGGGGCGGGCGACTCAGCTTCGGCCGCGCCCGCGGCCGCGCCGGCGAGCTCGGCTTCGGGCTCCGGAGCCGAGTCGACCCGCCCGATCTTGATCCGAACGTCGAGGGCGATGCAGGAGGCGGTGCCGGGGAACACGAGGACCGGATTCAGATCCATCTCGAGAATCCGAGGATGGTCGGTCGCCATGTGCGAGACCCGGTGGAGGAGATCGATGAGCGACGCCGTGTTCGAGGGCGGAGATCCGCGGTAGCCCTCGAGGAGCGGGTAGCTCCGGATACTGCGAATCATCTCGTCCGCATCGCGGTCGGTGAGGGGCGCCACCCGAACCGACACGTCCCGGAGCAGCTCGACCGCGACGCCGCCGAGCCCGAAGAGGAGCACCGGTCCGAAGAGGGGATCCCGGGTCATGCCCACGATCGTCTCGATTCCTCCGGTCACCATCCGCTCGAGCGTCACGCCCTCGAAGCGGGCGCTCGGCTTCGTTCTGGCGAGCGACGTCCGGATCTCGTCGAAGGCGCGCGCAGCTTCCTCCTCGGTCCGAAGCCCCAGCTTGACGCCGCCGACGTCCGTCTTGTGGATGACGTCGGCGGACCGGATCTTCATCACGACCGGGAAGCCAAGGCTCTTCGCGACGACCGCCGCCTCGCCCCGATTGGTGGCGGTGCGCGCCGCGGGCGTGCGGATTCCGTACGCGGCGAGGATCTTCGCGATGGAGTCGGAATCAAGCCACTGCGTGGACGTCTTGGAGTCTCCTGCGAGCGCCGCCTCGATGGCAGCTCGAGCGCGGTCGGGATCGATTCCCGCGAGCTCGGGCACTTTCCCGACCGGTGCGCTCCGCCACGCTCCGTACTTCACGACGCGGGCGAGCGTGCGCGCCGCCGCCTCCGGGAAGGCGTAGGAAGGGATGTGCCCCTCGTTGAGCGATTGGAGGCTCTCGGGAAGACCGTGCGACCCCATGAAGCAGGAGAGGATCGGCTTCTTCGATCCCGCCGCGCCCGTGAGGATCGCGCGCGCCACTTCGGGCGCGCCGGTCGCGAGCGGCGGGACGAAGATGACGATCACGGCGTCGACGTTCTGATCGGCGATCAGGAGACGGAGAGCCTGCTCGTACGACGGCGCGGTGGCCGAAGCGATCATGTCGACCGGATTCTTGACGCTCGCCTCGGGCGCGAGAAATCCCCGCAGCGCCTTCATCGTCTTGGGCTGTAGCGACGGGAGCGTCAGACCCGCCGATTCGCAGGCATCGGCCGCCATGATTCCCGGTCCCCCAGCGTTCGTGAGAATCGCCACCCGGTCTCCGGAAGGGACGGGCTGATAGGCGAGGAGGAGCGCCGTGTCGAAGAGCTCCTCGATCGTATCGGTCCGGATGACGCCGCTCTGATGGAAGAGGGCGTCCACCGCGACGTCCGAGCCGGCCAGCGCGCCGGTGTGCGACGACGCGGCCCGCGCGCCGCTCTTCGAGCGGCCGCCCTTCACCGCCACGATCGGCTTTTTCCGCGCGACGCGGCGGGCGATCTGCGTGAACTTCCCCGGGTTGCCGAACGATTCGAGGTAGAGAAGAATGAGATCGATCCCCTTGTCTCGCTCCCAAAACTCGATCAGGTCGTTCCCCGACACGTCGGCCTTGTTCCCCACGCTTACGAACTGGGAGATGCCGAGGGCGAGCCTTCGCGCGTAATCGAGAATCGCGAGGCCCAGCGCCCCGCTCTGCGAGGAGAACGCGACCCGGCCGGGAAGCGCGTCCACCGGCGCGAAGGTCGCGTTCAGGGAGACGTTGGGATCGGTGTTGAGGAGCCCAAGGCAGTTCGGCCCGACGAGGCGCATGCCGTGACGGCGCGCCGCTTCCAAAAGCTCCCGCTCCCGCTCGGCTCCCTCGGGACCGATCTCCCTGAAGCCCGCCGAGATGACGATGAGGGCCTGGACGCCCTTCCGGCCGCATGCCTCGACGGCCTCGAGCACGTGCGCCGCGGGGATCACGATGACCGCGAGATCGACGTCGCCGGGGATCGACTCGACGTCGGGGTAGGCGGGGACCGACTGGACGTGGCCCGTGTTCGGATTGACCGGGTAGACCGGTCCCTGGAAGCCCGCCTCGAGCAGGTTGTGGAGGATCGCACCGCCGAGGGATTCGCGGCTCCGCGATGCGCCGATCACCGCTACCGAGCGCGGCCGAAGGAGCGGATCGAGCGAGTCGGGCACGATTCAGCTACGCCAGGACGCCGGCTTTCTTGCGGATCGCTTCGACCTGCTTCGCGAGCGCGGCATCCTTCTGCGTGATCCCTCCCTGGTCATGCGTCACGAGCGAAAGCGTGATGTTGGAATAGCGTACGTCGATATCGGGATGATGGTTCGCCAGCTCCGCCAGGTGGGCCACCGCGTTGACGAACACGATCGCTTCGGGAAAGGAGGCGTGGCTGAAGGTCTTGGTCAATTTGCCGTCCTGGTTCACCCAACCGGGCAACTCTTGGAGGGCCGCTTTGATTTCGGCTTCGGTCAGCTTGGCCATGATTTCCTCCTACCAGCGTCCGAGCAGGCCCGGATCCGGCATCATTTCCGGGGTCCACTGCTCGGCCAAAATCTCCACATCGGTCGGCTTCCCCGTGACGCGGGTCACGACTTCCTTCACCTGCGCCATGATCTGCGGCGCGTACGGGCAGAAAGGGGTCGTGAGTAGCATCCGCACCATGAAGGGCTCGACGCTCTGGTCGATTTCGCGGACCAGTCCCAACTCTATGATGCTGAGGTGGATTTCGGGATCGACCACCTCTTCCAGCGCGGTTCGGATTTCGGCTTCGGTCGCCATGATGGTTCCTCGTGGTTGCTCGGGGCGCGCGGCCCCGGCCTCAGTCCGCGATGCCGACGAGAAGATCTTCCCCGTCGACGCGCACGGGATAGGTCTGGACGGGCGTGATCGCCGGGAACGTGAGCGCGGCTCCGCTCTTGATGCTGAATCGCGCGCCGTGTCTCGGGCAGATCACCTGATCCCCCTCCACCTCTCCCTCGGCGAGGGGTCCGCCGTCGTGGGTGCAGATGTCATCGATCGCGTAGAACCCGTCGTCCAGACGATAGATCGCGATCCGCCGCTCCTCCACGTCGAAGACCTCGGCCCGATCCGGAGGCACGTCGCTGACCTTCCCCACGCGGACGAATCGCGCCGTTTGCTCGCTCAATCCGTCCCCCCATCCTCGCCGGGCCAGCCCCGGATGCCATAGACTCCCACTTTCAGCGTCTTGAGCGCAAGCAGCGCGCACTTGAGCCGGACCGGCCCCAGCTCGATGCCCAGCATCTCGAGCACCTCGTCTTTCCCGATCCGCTTCACTTCCTCGAGCGACTTGCCGCGGATCTCCTCGGTGAGCATCGAGGCCGCGGCGCGGCTGATCGAGCAACCCTTCCCGCTGAACCGGACGTCCGCGACCTTCCCGTCCTCGATCTTCAGATCCATCCGGATCACGTCGCCGCAGAGCGGGTTCGAATCCTCGGCGCTGATGTCCGGATGCTCGAGGGTGCCGAAATTCCGGGGGCTCTGGTAGTGGTCGAGAATGTTCTGGCGAAAGAGGTCGTCGAAGCTCATCGGTGGAAGACTTGCTTGGCCTTTCGCACACCTTCTCCGAGGCGCTCGACGTCCGAGATCAGGTTGTAGACGTAGAAGCTCGCGCGGGTCGTCGCGGCCAGGCCGAGCTTGGTGTGGAGCGGCATCGCGCAGTGGTGCCCCGCTCGGACCGCGACCCCTTCGTGGTCCAGGACCGCCGCGACGTCATGGGCGTGGATGTCGTCGACCGTGAAGGGGACGATGCCGCCGCGCTCCGCGGCGGGGGGGCCGTAGATGGTGACGCCGGGGATCGAACCCAGGACCCGCATGGTCTCCTCGACCAGCTCCCGTCCGTGCGCGTGCACGGCCTCCATGCCGATCTCGCTCAGGTAGTCGATCGCGGCCCCGAAGGCGATCGTGTCGGCGATGTTCATGGTGCCGGCCTCGAACTTGAACGGCACGTCGTTCCAGGTCGAGCCCTCGAGACGCACCTCGCGGATCATCTCGCCGCCGCCGAAGAACGGAGGCATCGCCTCGAGAAGCTCCCGCTTCCCGTAGAGCGCGCCGATCCCGGTCGGGGCGAGCATCTTGTGTCCCGAGAGCGCGAGGAAGTCGCAGTCGAGCGCCCGCACGTCGACCGGCATGTGCGGCACGCTCTGGGCGCCGTCGACCATGACCACCGCGCCGGCGGCGTGCGCTCGGCGCGCGATCTCCGCGACGGGGTTGATGGTCCCCAACACGTTCGAGACGTGCGCGAGGGAGACGATCTTGACCGGACCCTGAAGGAGCCGGTCGAGACCGCTCAGATCGAGCCGCCCGTTCCCGTCCACCGGAATGTACCGGATCGTCGCGCCGCGCTCGGTGGCCAGGAGCTGCCAGGGGACGAGATTCGAATGGTGCTCCATCTCGGTGAGCACGATCACGTCGCCTCGGCCGACGTTCTTCCGGCCCCAGGCGTGCGAGACGAGGTTGACGGACTCGGTGGTCCCGCGCGTAAAGACGATTTCCTTGGACGAGCGCGCGTTCAGGAAGCGCGCGACCTTCTCCCGCGCGTCCTCGTACGCCTGCGTCGCTTCCTCGGCGATCAGGTAGACGCCTCGGTGGATGTTGGCGTTGTAGGTCCGATAGTAGCGGTCCAGCGCCTCAAGCACCGCCAGCGGCTTCTGCGTCGTGGCCGTCGAATCGAGGTAGATCAACGGCTTCCCGTGGACCTTCCGCTCGAAGATCGGAAATTCCCTCCGGAGCGCGGCGAAGTCGACGTGCCGCTCGGAGGCGAGAGTCTTCGTGATCACACCGCCGCTTTCCGCTCGACGGCCTCGGTCACGAGGGTCCGGAGCGACTCGGCCGGGATCCGCTCGAGCACCGGCTCGAAGAAGCCGGCGATGATCAGGCGCTCGGCGTCGCGCCTGTCCAAGCCGCGGGCCATGAGATAGAAGATCTGGTCCTCGTCGACCTGCCCCACCGTCGCGCCGTGCGTGCAGCGCACGTCGTTCGCCTCGATCTCGAGGCTGGGGATCGAGTCGGCGCGTGCCTTGTCGGAGAGGATCAAGTTCCGGTTCGCCTGGTAGGCGTCCGAGCGCTGCGCGTCCTTGTGGACCTTGATCAGCCCTTGATAGACCATGCGCGCCCGGCCGCGGAGCGCTCCCTTGAAGAGGAGGTCGCTCAACGAGTGGCCGGCGAGGTGATTCTGGAACGTGTGGAAGTCGAAGTGCTGGGTCTCGTTCCCGAAATAGCAGCCCGAGAACTTGGCCTCACTTCCCTCGCCGTCCAAGTGCATCTCCATGTCGAGCTTCGTGAGCTTTCCGCCCAGTCCGGCGAAGGTCCAGTGGAATCGCGCGTCGCGCGCCACGCGGACGCGCTCCACGCCGAAGTGATAGACGTTCGAGCCCCAGCGTTGGAGCGTGGCCAGGTGAAGCGTCGCCTCCTGGCCGACCGTGATCTCGCTCACGCCGACGTTCACCCCGATTCCGGGCTCGCCGGGCGAATAGTACTCCTCGATCACGCTCGCCGAGCTGCCCTTCTCGAGGGCCACGACGACGCGCGGGAACGTGCCGACGTCGGGGCTCTGGCGCGAAATCAGAATGCGAATCGGCCGGGGCACGGTGACGCCCGCGGGGACGTGCACGAGGGCGCCGCCCCCGAGGAGCGCCGCGTTCAACCCTGTGAACCGGCTCTCATCGAACCGGACCGTCCCGCCGAGCAAGCGCTCCACCAGCGCGGGGTCTTTCTTGGCGGCTTCCACGATCGGGAGCACCGTCACGCCAAGCGTTCCGAGCTCGGCGTCCGCCTCGGTCCACACAACGCTCGAGTCGACCTGGACGATGAGCGCGGACCGCTCGGAGGCCGGGCCGATCTCCTCGCGGAGCGCGGCCGGGAGGTCTTGTAAGGAGCGCGCCGGCGTGTGCGGCTCGCGCGCGGCGACCACCGCGTCCCACTTGAGCGCGCTGATGTCGGTCCGCCGCCAGAGCTCTTCGATGCGGCCCGGGAACGGCGTCTTCTCGCAGAACGCCCATGCCTCGGCGCGGCGCCGGGCCAGAAAATCGGGCTCCGATCCCCGCTTCGAGAGGGCGGCGATGGCGTCCTTCGTCAGCGCCCCGATCCGCGTCGGGTCCTGGACTTCGGGCGCCGCTATATCCGTTGGATTCACGTTCGATCTCCGTTCGGTTATGGGAACGGGGCGTGGGGCGGCCTTAGCCGACCGAGCCCTCCATCTGCAATTGGATGAGGCGGTTCATCTCCACCGCGTACTCCATCGGAAGCTCCTTCGTGATCGGCTCGATGAATCCGCTCACGATCATCGCGGCCGCCTCCGCCTCCGGAATGCCGCGGCTCATGAGATAGAAGAGCTGCTCGTCGCCGATCTTGGAGACCGTCGCCTCATGGCCGATCGTGACCTGGTCCTCCTCGATCTCCATGTACGGGTAGGTGTCCGACCGCGAAAACTCGTCCAGGAGCAGCGCGTCGCAGCGCACCGTCGACTTGGACCCCTTCGCGCCCTTCGCGATCTTGATGAGGCCTCGATACCCGGCGCGCCCGCCGTCCTTGCTGATCGATTTCGAGACGATGCTCGAGGTCGTGTTCGGCGCGCCATGGACCGCCTTGCCGCCCGCGTCCTGGTGCTGACCCTTGCCCGCGAACGCGATCGAGAGGATCTCGGCGTGGGCGCCCGGCTCCATGAGATAGACGCTCGGGTACTTCATCGTGAGCTTGGAGCCGAGGTTCGCGTCGACCCACTCCATGGTGGCGTCCTGGTAGGCGGCCGCCCGCTTCGTCACGAGGTTGTAGACGTTGTTCGACCAGTTCTGGATGGTCGTGTACCGGCAGCGCGCACCCTTTTTCACGACGATCTCGACCACGGCCGAGTGAAGCGAGTCGGACGCGTAGATGGGCGCCGTGCAGCCCTCGACGTAGTGCACCCACGCGCCCTCATCGACGATGATGAGGGTCCGCTCGAACTGACCCATGTTCTGGGCGTTGATGCGGAAGTAGGCCTGGAGCGGCATCTCGACCTTCACGCCCTTCGGCACGTAGATGAACGACCCTCCGCTCCACACCGCGCTGTTCAGGGCCGCGAATTTGTTGTCGGTCGGCGGAATGAGCGTCCCGAAGTATTCCCTGAAGAGCTCCGGGTGCTCGCGCAACGCCGAATCGGTGTCGAGGAAGAGCACGCCCTGCTTCGTGAGGCTCTCCTTGATCTTGTGGTAGACGACCTCGGAGTCGTACTGGGCTCCGACGCCGGAGAGGAACTTCTGCTCCGCCTCGGGAATCCCCAGCTTGTCGAACGTCCGCTTGATGTCGCTCGGCACGTCCTCCCAGGTCTTCCCCTGCTCCTCGGTGGGCTTCAGGTAATAGAAGATGTTCTGGAAGTCGATCTCCGCCACGTTGCCGCCCCACATCGGGAGCTTCTTCCGCTCGAACTCCTTGTACGCCTTGAGGCGGAAGTCGCGCATCCAGGCCGGCTCGCCCTTCATCTCCGAGATCTGAGCGACGACGTCGGCGTCGAGCCCCCTGCGGGACTTGAAGACCGGCTTGATGTCGTCGTGGAAGCCGAACTTCTCCTTATACCCTTCGCGAATATCCAGTGTCTGCGGTTGCGTCATGACTGTTGCTCCTTCGTCGCGCGCGTTGTCACGCGGCCTGAATGTCCCGGACCCAGTCGTAACCCTGAGCCTCGAGCTCGTGCGCCAACTCGGGGCCTCCCGACTTGACGATGCGGCCGTCGACCAACACGTGGACGAATTGCGGCTTGATGTAGTTCAAGATCCGCTGGTAGTGCGTGATCAAGAGCACCCCGAGGTCGGGGCCGGAGAGCGCGTTCACGCCCTCCGAGACGATGCGGAGCGCGTCGATGTCGAGCCCGGAGTCGGTCTCGTCGAGGATCGCGATCTCGGGCTTCAAGACCGCCATCTGCAAGATCTCGGCGCGCTTCTTCTCGCCGCCCGAGAATCCGTCGTTGATGTAGCGCCCGGCGAAGGAGTCGTCCATCTTGAGGATCGCCATCTTCTCCTTCATGAGCGCGCGGAATTCCTTCGGAGGGAGTGGCTTCTCCTCGCCCATCTCCTTCCGGCGCGCGGTCAAGGCCATGCGCAGGAAGTTGGCGACGCTCACGCCCGGGATCGCGGTCGGATACTGGAACGCGAGGAAGAGGCCCTTCCGGCCCCGCTCGTCGGCGGCCAGCTCCAGAAGATCCTGACCGTTCAGGAGAATCTTCCCTTCGGTCACGTCGTACTTGGGGTTGCCCATGAGCGCGTTCGCGAGCGTGCTCTTGCCCGAACCGTTCGGACCCATGAGGGCGTGGATCTCCCCCTTCTTCACCGTGAGGTTGAGGCCCTTGAGGATGGGCTTCCCCTCGATGGCTACGTGCAGGTTCTTGATTTCCAGCGTCGCGTTGGCGCTCATTGTCTCCTTCCCGTGGTCAAGGCAGCGGCATGCGCCGCTTCCGGTAGCGGGCCCGAGGGCCCGTCGTTATAAGCTGAAGCTCTCCCCGCAGCCGCACGACTTCTTGACGCGGGGATTCTTGAACTGGATCCCGCTCCCCAAAAGCCCACGCTCGTAGTCGACCGTCGTTCCGTCGAGAAGCTCCAAGGAGCGAGGATCGACATAGACGGTCAAGCCGTCATAGGTGAGCACAAGGTCCCCCGGCTTCTGGGCGGTCGTGAATCCCATGAAATAGCTGTACCCGGAACAGCCGCCCGCCTTCACGCCGAGGCGAAGAGCCTGCCCCTCCTTCTCTTCCTTGGTCCGGCTCCGCTTCACCCAGTCGATCGCGGCTGGGGTGAGCGCGATCGTTTTCGGGGCCGCCTGCGGCGGCCGCGCGGTCTGCTGCGATTCCATCTCGCTCATCCGTTCTCCGATTCACCGAGTAGCGGGATCGACCCCAGGGGAGGCGGTCCCGTGTGGAAGCCGGCAACCAGGGCCGGCTCTTCCTTCATTCCGTGATCGACCGGGCAGTGCGGGCAGTCATCCTGCGTCGTCCGCGGCGGCCGGCATTGGTGGCACGTGGTCAGGTACTCGAGCGATCCCTCCAGTTCCCTCGCGAGGGCCTGGTAGCGCGCGATCGCCTGGCGCGCCTCGGCGAGCCTCTTCTGGAAAATGTCCCGAATCGAGGCCATCGCGTCGGGGCCGTATTTGGTGCCGTGCCAAGCGTGAAGCAAGGACTGGATCTGATGGAGCGAAAACCCGCTGCTCTGGAGGAGCTCGATCCAACGGATGCGCGTGATCGCGGTGGCGTCGTAGAGCCGAAAGCCGCCGTGAGAACGCGCGGTCGGGTGAAGCAGGCCTAGCTCCTCATATAGGTGCAGCGCCCGGACCGATTTCCCGGTCTGCCGCGCCAGGTCGCCCACCTTGAGTAGTTTTGGATTCGTCGCTTCCATTACTCTCTTTGCCACTGGGTTGCGCCCCCCTGCTCCCTGTGTCCGGATCATACCCTTACGCACGCGTAAGGGTCTATCCTTTTGATCGGCATCGGAGGGATTGGGGATCATTGTTTATATAAGTAATTGTTATTTAAACAGTTATCTCGCGGATTGCGCGCTGGCCTTGCCGATATGAAAGATAGTCTTGGTTCTCGCGTTGGGGAGCGTGTATCTAAGCATGTCCAGGCCGGCGCCAAGTGCTTTCGGAGGTAAATCATGAAGAGCCCGCATCGATGGATCGTGGTTGGACTGCTCGTCGCCCTTGGTGCCCTCACCATCTACGGCTGCAAGGACAAGAAGAAGAACCCGGTAGCCCCCGGGGGCGGGGCCGATGTCACGATCACGATCACGGGACAGAACGGGGCAAGCTCTTATTCGCCAAGCCCCGCGAACGTCACGGTCGGCCAAACGGTCGCGTGGAGGAACAGCGGCGGCATGACGCATACGGCGACTCAGACCGGAGGCGGATTCAACACCGGGAATATCGCCAACGGCGCGACGAGCACCCCGATCACGATTAACACGGCGGGCGATCTCAACTACGAGTGCAACATCCACCCGTCCATGACCGGCATCCTCCACGTCACGCCGTAAGGGCGAGGGCTAGCGGCGCCGCTTTGGCGCCTTTCGCGGCGATCCTCGGCGGGATGATCCGGGGGCCGACGGTTTAGGTGCCGGCTTCGATTTCCTGGGGGCGGCCGCCGTACTCGGGGCGGCCTGCTTGATCGCGCCCCCTTCGACGCTCGACCACGTGACGAACGGCAGCAGGCGCCGCACTCCGCCGTGGGTGCCGATTGGGCTGGGACGCTGGAGCTGGCCGATGGGCGCGACACGCGGAACTCCGAGCGCGGTGAACGCGGCGGCGAGACGGACGCGCTCGGGACCGCGGGCCTCGAGGCCGATCGCCTCGACATAGCGGATCGAGGGCTGGAGCGCGCGCGCGACTTCCTCGGGGCCGTCCACCGCATGAATCCGGACGGTGCGATGCGCCGGCCCCGGCTCGAACCGGGCGCGATCCTCCAGGACGACCGTCCAGGTCGTGGTGCCCGGCGACTCCAGCACGCGGGTGACACCTCGACTCGGAACGCCCGCGCCGTAGAAAATCCCCGCGAGTCCCCGTGGCACGCCGGCGGCGACACCGGCCCCCAACGACCTCCCCTCTCCCGACGACATCCCCGCCACACCGGCCGCTCCCGCGGCCTCGAACCGCGCTTGTGCGCGGAAGAGCTGAACGCTCGCCGCCTCTTCCGGCGCGACGATTCCGCGGGGGAGCTCGTGCGCCCGCGCTTCGAGCGCCGTCCCGAGCACCTCCGCGAATTTCGCCGGCGTTACCTCCCCTCGACGCTCGACGTAGAACGCGTGGGGCGAGAGGCATCCCTGCTGGTCGTAGAGCGAGATGTCGAGCGCGGCGCGCGCCGCGAGGCCGCGGAGCGCCGCGTAGGTCAAGGCACGGCGCTCGATGTAGCCTACGCTCACCTTGGGACCGTGGAGA
>Ga0066709_100000675_pt1 | contig 19572 bp, 17 predicted proteins | sample GraSoiAngelo_158_FD_79665 | JGI IMG/M metagenome (GOLD analysis project Ga0066709, IMG submission 79665) | Grasslands soil microbial communities from the Angelo Coastal Reserve, California, USA - 14_1009_16_30cm | ecosystem: Environmental > Terrestrial > Soil > Grasslands | place: USA...
CGGGCGCGGGTAGCACGGTGCCCGCGGCGCGGGGCACGCCCGGGGGCGGGGGGCCGGGCCTGGGGGCGAGCGGCCCGCGTCGCGCGCGGGACCCGCGCGGGGCGGGCGGTGCTCCCCGCGGCCTCCCCCCATCCCGCCCCACTGGCGGAGCACGGAGCCGCGCCGACCCCAGCCGGGGCGGCCCGCCGCGTTGGGGGACGCTTGAGAGACTAGCGGTCGAGTCGGAAGCGCTCTATCGCTTCGGGATCGAGCTCGACGCCGAGTCCTGGTGCGGTCGGAACGCGGATCTCACCGTTCACGGGGACGATGGGGTCGATCACGATGTCGGCCGCCAGGGCGCCGCTGACGCCGACCGCGAACACGCCTTCCATGAGAGGGCCGGGCCAGGCCGCGCAGAGCTGCGCGACCGCCGCCGTCGCGACGCTCGTGCTCGGGTGGTTGCCGGGGTAGATGCGCATCCCGGCGGCGTCCGCCAGCGCCCAGAGCCGCCAGACGCGATACATCCCGCCGTTCTTCGCGATCTTCGTCTGCACCACGGTGGCGGCGCGGCGGCGAATCACCTCGAGCAGCGAGTGATCGGTCGAGACCGACTCGTCCGCCATGATCGGGATGCTCGTCGCCCGACAGAGCGCGGCCAAGCCGTCGAGATCCCAGATCGCGATCGGCTGCTCGGCGGCGTCGATGTCATAGGGCTCGAGCTTTCGGAGCAGGCTCAGGGCGGCATCGTACGAGAGCGCCCCGTTCGCGTCCACCCGGAGCACGATCCGGTCGCCGAACCGCTCCCGGAGCGCGACGACGTTCGCCAGGTCCGCTCGAGGGTCGACGCCGATCTTCAGCCCGAAGTGCCGAAAGCCACGGTCGTAGAAGGCCTGTGCGGATTCCAGGAGCTCGGCGACCGAGGGCTTCATCGCGAGGAGGCCGGCGATCCGCACCCGATCCCGGCACTCGCCGCCGAGGAGCTTGTGCACGGGGAGCCCCACCGCCTTGCCGGCGATGTCGTAGAGGGCATCGGCCACGGCGGCCTGCGCGTAGAAGGTGTTGTAGAGCGTCTCGTTCAGCGTCTTCAAGATTCCGGCGACGTCGAACGGCGAGCGCCCCGCGACCCGCGGCTCGAAGTGGTCCTTGACCGTGCGGACGAGGTTCCAGAGCAGCTCCGCGCTGCCTTGCCGGCGCCACGCCTGCGTCTCGCCGATCCCGACGATCCCCTCGTCGGTGTGCACCCGCACGATGAGGGTCTCGAGCGCCTCGCGGTCGGCGCCCTGCGAGATCTTGAACGGCTGCGCGAAGGGCAGACGGAGCGGGATGGTCTCGATCTCGGTGATCTTCACGGGCCTAGTCCCTCAGGCGCTCGATGCGGACGGCGCAGACCTTGTACTCGGGGATCTTCGACACCGGATCGCAGGCGGAGTTGGTCAGGAAGTTCGCCGCGGACTGCTCGAGCTTCACGAACGGCACGAACACCGCCCCGGCCCGCACCGACTCCGTGACGCGCGCGTAGGCGTCGAGCTCGCCGCGGCGCGAGGCCAGGCGGATGCGCGAGCCCGTGTCCACGCCGAGCCGCCGGGCATCGCTCGGATGGATCGCCACCTCGAGTCGCGGCGCCAGCTCGAGCAGGCCCTGCACCCGCCGGGTGAGCGTCCCGCCATGCCAGTGATAGAGCAGCCGCCCCGTGTTGAGCACGAACGGGAAGTCGCGGTCCGGCAGCTCCGCGGCCTCGACGGTCTCGAGCGCCGGGATGAAGCGCGCCCGGCCGAGCGGGAAGGACTCGGCGTAGAGGTAGCGCGTCCCGGCGTGGTCCGGCGTCGGGCACGGCCACTGCAGCCCGCCTTCGCGGTCGAGCCTCGCGTGCGAGAGCCCGCCGAGGAACGGCGTGAGGCGGGCCATCTCGTCGAAGATCTCGGCGGGGCCCGCGTAGTCGAACTGTGGGCCCGGGTTCACACCGAGTCTCCCCGCGACGCGCTTCGCCAGCTCGGCCGTGATCCACCAGTCGGGCTTCGCCAGTCCCGGCGGGGCCAGCGCCTGGCGCACGCGCTGCACCCGACGCTCGGAATTGGTGAACGTGCCCTCCTTCTCGGCGAACGCGGCCGCCGGCAGAAAGACGTTCGCCCGCTCGGCGGTCTCGTGCAGGAAGAGGTCCTGGACGACGAGGAAGTCGAGCTGCCCGATCGCCTTCTCGGCGTGATGGAGATCGGGCTCCGAGAGCAGGGGATTTTCCCCTACGACGTACATCGCCCGCGTCTCGCCGGACAGGCACCCCTCGACCATCTCGGTCACCACGCGGCCCGTCTGCCCTGGCGGCCTCGCCCCCCACGCGGCCTCGAACTTCGCGAGCGTCTCGGGGACGTAGTGCTGGTAGCCGGGCAGGTTCGTCGGGATGCACCCGGCGTCGCCACAGCCCTGGACGTTGTTCTGGCCGCGGAGCGGCGAGATGCCGCTGCCCGGGAAGCCCATCTGGCCTGCGACGAGCGAGAGGTTCAGGAGGGCGTGGGCGTTGTGGATGCCGTTGACGTGCTGGGTGATCCCCATGCCCCAGATCAGACACGAGCCCGATCTCTGGGAGAAGGGGGCTCCGCCTCCCTCGCGACTCCCCTGAAAACTCGCTGGTCGGGCGTACCAGCGCGCCGCCTGGGCGATGTCGCCCGCTGCGACGCCGGTGACGCGCGCGGCGTGCTCGAGCGTGAACGGAGCCAGCGTCTCGCGCCAGGCTTCGAACCCCTCAGTGCGCTGCTCGATGAACTCGCGCGCCGCGAGCCCCTCGTCGAGGATCACGCGGGCCATCGCGTTGAAGAGGGGGACGTCGGTGCCCGGGCGCTGCTGGATCCAGAGATCGGCCTGGTCGCACAGCTCGACGCGCTTGGGATTGACGACGATCAGCCGCGCCCCGCGGCTCACGGCGCGGCGGAAGCGGATCGCGATCACCGGGTGGTTGGCCGAGGCATCGGCGCCGACGACCATCAGGCACCCCGCCTCCTCGTAATCCTGATACGAGTTCGACGTGGCGCCGGAGCCCATGGAGGCCAGCATCGCCTCGACCGAGGGGGAGTGGCAGAGCCGCGTGCAGTGGTCCACGTCATTGGTCTGCATCACGACGCGGCAGAACTTCTGGATGAGGTACCCGTCCTCGTTGGTGGCCTTGGCGCTGGCGAGCGCGCCGAAACGGCCGCGGTTTCGCCCGAGCCCGTCGGCGGCCGCGCCGAGCGCCTCGTCCCAGCCCACCTCGACCCAGCGTCCGTCGCGGTGGATCATCGGGGACGTGATCCGGTCGCGCGAATGCACGAATCCCGTGCCGAAGCGCCCCTTCACGCAGAGCATCCCGAGGCTCGACTGGTTCGACGGCACGTCGTCGGCCATCACCGACAGGTGTCGATCTTCACGCACGCTCACGTCGATGCCGCACCCGACGCCGCAGTACGGGCACGTGGTCTCGACCTGCCGTATGATCCTGGCGGGTGCCTCCTTCGGCCGCAAGGCACCCGTCGGGCACGTCGCCACGCACTGGCCGCACGAAGTACAGACGGACGAGGCCATGGCGCCGTCGTCGAAGACGCCGACCTTCGTCGCATGGCCGCGGCCCACGAGCGCGATCGCCCCGATCTGCTGGACGTCGTCGCACGCGACCGCGCAGCGGCCACAGAGGATGCACGCCTCGCGATCGAGGACGAAGAAGGACTTGCTGGCGTCGACGTCGAAGTGGTGGAGCGGCGGCCATTGGGCCTGGAGCAACCCATGACGGCCAGCCGCCTGGCCGAGCTGGCCGAAGCCATCACGCCCGGAGGATTCGCCGGGGAATCGAGAAGGGGGCGGGGCCCCCTTCTCCTGGGAATTCAGCATCGACAGCGTGAGGTCGAGCACGGCCTTCCGCACACGAATCGCGTCGGGGTGCTCGGTCGAGACGACCATGCCCTCGCGGGCGGGCAGGTGACAGGAGGCCGGCAGCCCGCGCTGACCTTCGACGTGGACGAGGCAGGTCCGGCAGGCGCCGAGCGGCGGGCGGTCGGGGTCCTTGCAGAGCTGCGGCAGCGCGATGCCGAGGCGGTTCACGCCGTCGAGGACGGTCGCGCCCTCGGGAAGCTCGACGGTCCGCGCGTCGATGGCGAGCTTCATCGGAGCCTATGATACGCTGAACTCGTCCGGGAACTCGGCGAGCCCGGAGAGCACGGCAAACGGCGCCGCCTGGCCGAGGCCACAGAGCGACGCGACCTGGATGACCTCGCTGAGCGATTGCACGCTCGCCCGGTCGACCGGGGCGTCGAGCATGGCGAGGAGCCGCGCCGTCCCCTCACGACAGGGCGTGCACTTGCCGCACGACTCCCGCGTGTTGAAAGCCAGCAGCGTCCGAACGGCATCGCGCACGGAGGCTCGCGCGTCGAGCGCGACGACGCCGCCGGTGCCCGGATTCACGGGGCCGCGCGGGATCAGCGGCTCGTCGAACTGGCGGGGATGCACGACGCTGCCCGATGGGCCGCCGACGACAGCTGCGCGGATCGGCTGCCCGGTCGACGACCCACCGCCGACGGTGTCGATCAGCGTGCGGAGCGTGCAGCCGAGCTCCAGCTCAACGATGCCCGGCCGCTTCAGGTGCCCCGAGAGGCCGAAGAGCTTCGTCCCGCGCCCGCCGCCGAGGCTCGCGAACCACGCCCCGCCCCTGGCGACGATCGAGGGCACCGCGCAGAGCGTCTCGACGTTGTTGATGACGGTCGGCTTGCCCCAGAGCCCGGCCTCGACCGGGAACGGGGGGCGCGGGCGCGGCATGGCGCGCCGCCCCTCGATCGACTCGAGCAGCGCCGTCTCCTCGCCGAGGACGAACCCGCCCGCACCGCGCCGGATCTCGACCTGGATTGAGAAGTCCGAGCCGAGGATGCGCTCGCCCACCAGCCCGCACGCCCGCGCCTGCGTGAGGGCCGCGCCCATGCGCTCGGCCGAAAGCTGGGCCTCGCCGTGTATATAAAGGATGCCGCGGGAAGCGCCGGCCGCGAACGCCGCCAGCAGCATCGCCTCGAGGAGTCGGTGGGGATCGCCTTCCATCAGGTGGCGGTCCTTGAAGATGCCCGGCTCGCCCTCCTCGCCGTTCACGACGATGTATTTCGGCGCGCCCCGCGCGGCCCGGCACCCGGCCCACTTCACCGCCGTCTGGAAGTAGGCGCCGCCGCGCCCCGCGAGCCCCGCGGCGCGCACTTCCTCGATGACCCGCTCGGGCTTGCCCTCGCTCAGGGCCTGCGCGAAGGCGGCGTACGCCCCGTGGCGGAGCGCGTCGGCGATGTCCCCGGGGTCGGTCACACCGCAGCGCTCCAGCAGCACCCGGCGCTGGGGGGCCAAGAACTCGCCGCCGGCATCGCCCGGCGCCGCCTGCGTGTCCGCCGCCAGGGCGTCGAGCAGTCGCGCAACGTCCCCGGCCGTCACGGGCCCCGTGACGAGTGGCGGCTGTCCGTCGCGCACGAGACTGACGGCGGGCGCGGCCCAGCACATACCGTTGCACCCGGCGGCGACGACCGTGAAAAGCAGCCTTCGCCGTGCGACCTGCTCGCGGAGCGCATCCAGGGTGCCGGCCGCGCCAACGGCCAGCGAGCAGGCGCCGACGCCGACCGCGAGCCGGGCGTCGGTACGCCGCCGCTCGGCCTCGCTCACGAGCGCCGTGAAGCGCCGCGTCGGGGATCCCGAGGCGAGGGGGAGCGGCGCGAAGACCGGCGCGGGGCGATGCTCGGCGTGAGCCGGCGTCGAGAGCAGCGAGTCGACGTCACCGGGCGCGACGCGGCCCCGATAGGCGTGGTCGATCTCGACCACCGGCGCGACCGAGCACGCGAACGCGCAGTCCAGCTCCTCGAGCGTGACGGCGCCGTCGGCCGCCGTCTGGCCGGCGCCGACGCCGAGCGTTCGCTCGCAGGCGGCCAGCACCTCGCGTCCGCCGCGCACACGGCAGCTCACCCCCGTGCAGACGCGGACGATGCGCCGCCCGGGCCGCGCGAGCCGCAGCTCGGGATAGTGGCTCGCGACGCCCCACACCTCGCTCTTCGGCACGCGCAGGTGCGCCGCGATCGCTTCGAGCGTGTCGGGCGAGAGCCAGCCCTCGGCGCGCTGCGCCGTCTGGAGGGCCGGCAAGAGCCACGTGCGCTCGCGGGGGAATTCCGAGGGAAGGCTCGCCGGGCTGCTCATCTCGGACGAAGAGCTTACTCCGGAACGGCGTCGGTTTCAGCGCTGCCGCAGATCGCGCCAGTGCTGTTCGAGGTGACTGGCCGCCACGGCTTCGTTGGCGGGATCGCGCCACTTGACCTGACTCAGACGAGACCGCGCGGCCCTGAGGTGGGCCAGGTCGACGGAGCCCGTCTCGTCGTGATGGGGGAGGTGGCGCACCGGGTGGCCGTCGAGCGCGAGCTCGACGACGGCAAACGCCGAATCGGGTAGGTGTCTGATGCGCCCCGCGCTCCACGGCTCAGCGGCGACCGGGATCGGTGCCGTCGCGGTCGCGAGCAGCCAGATCGTGAGTGCGCGGAATACCACGACGTCCTCTACCGCCGAGTATCAGGCTCGACTCGACGGCGGCGCAATGTCCAAAGGATCAGACGGCTACGGCTCGAGCCCGGCGATGAACTCCTTCAGCGTGGGCGCCCATTTCGCCCACTCCGGGCCGCTCGCCAAGTGGCCGAGCTCGGTGTCGATCTCGAAATACTTGGCGTCCACGCCGGCCCGGGTGAGTTTGTCCATCACCGCCGGCGCGATGGACGAGGGAAAGAGCTTGTCGGTCCGCGAGAGCACGTAGAGCGCCTTCGCGCGCACCCGGCCGAGGTCTCGCTCGACGTCGTACTTCACGGCGGCCTTGAGCAGCGTGATCATCGAGTTGGGGTCGAACCGCCGCGCCCACCCTTCGGCCAGCTGCTTGATGCGCTCCGCGCGCTGCGCGGGGTCGGCGATCGTCCGCGCGAGCACTTCGTTCTGGCCGTAGCGCTCGAGCGTCTCGATGCGGAGCTGGAGCAGGGTCGGATAGATTCCGCCACGCTCGTAGTGCCAACCGCCGTTCCAGTTCGCGTCGGTGGCAAAGCGGTCGCGAAGCGTCTTGACGGCGTCGTTGCGACCCGAGCCCCTCAGCGCCGACACGACCGGGACGATCCCGCTCATGAAGGTCGGATACGTGACCGCCCACTGGAACGTCTGAAAGCCGCCGTACGACGGACCGGTGACGGCGACGAGGTGCCGGACGCCGAGGCCGTCGAGGAGCAGCTTCTGCGCGCCCACGATGTCAGACAGTGTGATGGTCGGAAAGTCCGGACCGTACGGCTTGCCGGTGGTCGGGTTCTTGCTCGCGGGCGCCGTGGAGCCGAACGACGAGCCGAGCATGTTCGACGACACGACGAAGTAGCGGTCGGTGTCGATCGCCTTGCCTGGGCCGATGAGGCCGTCCCACCAGCCGGCCGACGGGTCGGCCGCCGTGTACGTGCCGGCCGCGTGATGATTGCTCGTGAAGCCGTGCGTCACGAGGATCACATTGCGGCCGTCGGGCGCGAGCCGCCCGTACGTCTCGTACGCGAGCGTCAGATCCGGGAGCACCTGGCCGCTCTCGAGCTTGAAGCTGGCGACGGTGAAGGTGCGGCTCATCACGCGCTCCAGCGAATCGGGCGAGGTCGCATCGGCGCCGTTCGTGCGCGGCGCGTGCATCTCGACGCAGGCGGACAGAGTGAGGGCGAAAAGCGGGGCGAGCCAGATCGTGCGTGCCATCGGCGCCTCCGGATCATCGAGCTCTCACGGCCGCCAAAGCATAGGCCGCGCGTGGCGGCAGCGCAACGACCCGGTCGTTGCCATGCGCCACGGTGGGAGACGCACGTCCGGACCGCTAAACGATGGCGACGTGGAGGGCGATCGTTCCCAGGCCGAGCCGGCGGTAGCTGATCTCGCGGAGCCCCACCTTCTCCATCATCTCCGCGAGCTCGTCCGGCGTCACGAAGCGCTCCACCGACTGCGGCAGGTAGGTGTAGGCTTGCCGATCGCCGGCCACGAGGGCGCCGATGGCGGGGACCACGCGGTTGAAGTACGCGCCGAACACAGAACCCCAGATCGGCGCCGCCGGACGCACGATGTCGAGCGTGACGACGCGGCCGCCGCGCATCGTCACGCGGCGCATCTCCGCGAGCCCGCGCTCGAGGTCCTCGAGGTTCCGCAAGAGGAACGCCGACATCACGCAGGCGAAGGCCCCGTCGCGAAACGGGAGCGTGAGCGCGTCGGCGGCCAGGAGTTGCACGCGCGCGATGCCGCGCGCCCGGAGCTTATCCTGTCCGATACGCAGCATGCCTTCTGAGAAGTCGGCGCCGGCGACGAACCGCGCGGGGGTGCGCGCGCGGACGGCGATGGCGAGGTCGGCGGTGCCGGTGGCGAGATCGAGTACGGGGCCGGCGGGGGCCCCGGCGGCGGCCGCCGCCACGCGACGGCGCCAGGCGTGATGCCGGCCGCCCGTCATGACCGAGTTCATGAGGTCGTAGCGCTGGGCGATGCGCGTGAACATCGCTCGCACGGGCTCGGCCTTCGACGGGAAGAAAGGCGGCGAGGCCGGCACTAACGCAGGCCGAGCACCACGGCGGCGAGGACGATCAGCGCGATGTAGCCGTTCACGTTGAAGAAGGCGACGTCGAGCCGCGAGAGATCGCGCGGGCTCACGAGCGAGTGTTCATAGGCGAAGAGGGCTACGACGGCGAGCCAGCCGACCCAGTAGATCGGGCCCAGCGCCGCTTGCCAGCCGAGCACTGCCAGCGCGACCGCGGTGAGCGCGTGGTTGACGCGCGCCGCGATCAGCGAGGTACCGATGCCGAAGCGCGCGGCGATCGAGTGGAGCCCCTGGGCGCGGTCGACCTCCACGTCCTGACACGCGTAGATCAGGTCGAAGCCGCCGATCCAGGTCGTGAGCGCGAACCAGATCACGAAGGCGGGCGGGTCGAACTGTCCGCGCGCCGCGATCCAGCCGCCGGCGCCGGCGATGCCGTCGGTGAAGCCGAGCACCCAGTGCGAGAGCCACGTGAAGCGCTTCGTGTAGTGGTAGCCGACGAGGAACACGAGGGCGAGCGGCGCCAGCACGAAGCAGAGCGGGTTCAGCATCCACGCCGCCACGAACATGAGCCCCGCGCCCGCGATCGCCAGCAGGCGCACCTCGCCCACGCCCAGCAACCCGCGGGGCAGGTGCCGCCCCGACGTCCTCGGGTTCCTGGCGTCGATGAACCGGTCGACGACCCGGTTCGTCGCCATCGCGCAGGTGCGACCGCCGACCATCGCGGCCGTCACCCAGCCGACCGTCCACCAGCCCGGCCAGCCACCGGCGGCGAGCACCATCGCGATGTAGGCGAACGGCAGCGCGAACACCGTGTGCTCGAACTTGATCGCCGCGAGCACGCGCCCGAGCTTGCTCAGAGCCCGTATTCCTTCCAGCGACGCGTCACGCGCGCGCGGATCTCGTCGGTCATCGTGATCTCGTCCGGCCAGGGCTGGACGACGTCGTCGAGCGCGCTCTTCTCCGTCGCGTCCACGCCGAGCTTGCCACCGTACCGGTGGCGCAGCGCCGCGTGGTCGAGATCGTCCATCGGCCCCTCGATGATGATGAGGTCGCGCCGCGGGTCGATGTTGCCGGTCGCGCGCCAGGCGACTTCCGAGAGGTCGTGAACGTTCACGTGGTCGCTGACGACGACGATCGTCTTGGCCAGCATCATGAGCCCCATCCCCCAGAGCGCGGTCATGACCTTGCGGGCGTGGCCGGGATAGCGCTTCTTGATCGAGACGATCACGAGGTTGTGAAAGACGCCCTCGGCCGGCATGTTCACGTCGACGACCTCGGGCAGCATGAGTCGGATGATGGGCAGGAAGAGCCGCTCGGTCGCCTTGCCGAGCCAGTAGTCTTCCTGCGGCGGCCGGCCCACGAGCGTCGCCGGATAGATGGGCCGCGCGCGCCGGGTGACCGCCGTCAGATGGAAGACGGGATAGTCTCGCGCGAGCGAGTAGTAGCCCGTGTGATCGCCGAACGGGCCCTCGCGCCGGCGCTCGCGCGGGTCGACATAGCCTTCGAGCACGATCTCGGCCTGCGCCGGCACCTCGAGGTCGTTCGTCACGCAGCGCACCAGCTCGACGCCGTGGCCGCGCAGCCAGCCGGCGAAGACGACCTCGTCGACGCCGGGTGGCAGGGGCGCGGAGGCCGCGTAGATCATCGCGGGGTCTCCGCCGAGCGCGATCGCCACGGGCATGCGGGTGGGCGACGCGAGCTGCTCTTCGGCGACGCGGTGATGCTCGGCGCCGCCCTTGTGGGTCTGCCAGTGCATGCCGAGCGTGCGGTCGTCGAACACCTGGAGACGGTACATGCCGACGTTGCGCTGGCCCGAGCGGGGGTCGCGGGTGAAAACCGCCGGTAGCGTGATGTAGCGCCCGCCGTCGGCCGGCCAGCACCGGAGCGCCGGCAGCCCGGCGAGCGACGGCTTCGCGGTCTCGACCATCTCCTGGCAGGGCGCCCCGGTGACGAGCTTCGGCCCAGCCTTCACGAGGTCGAAGAGCGTGCCGAGCTTCGCGAGCCGCTCGGTGAACGTGCCGGGCAGCTTCAGGTCGAGAAGCTTCGCGACCCGCTCGCCGAGCTCGTCGAGCTGGCTCACGCCGAGCGCGGCGGCCATGCGGTCCTGCGCGCCGAAGGCGTTCACGAGCACGGGCATATCGAAGCCTTCCACGCGCTCGAACAGCAGGGCCACGTTCCGCTCGGGCGGGCTCTTCGACACGCGGTCGGTGATCTCGGCGATCTCGAGATCGCGCGAGACGGGGACCGTCACCCGCCGAAGCCGCCCGTGCTTCTCGAGGTGGCCGACGAAGTCGCGGAGGTCGGTGAAGCGGGCGCTCACTCCGGGTGGAAGACGGAGACCAGCCAGCCGGCGATCACCGGGAAGGCGAGGCTCGGGACCACGCGCGCGAATACGAAAGGCCAGCCCAGCAGCGGCGCCTCCCAGGCGATGATCCGTTGCAGGCCGAAGAGCGACCACGCCGTCATGTAGGCGACCAGCGAGGGCAGGGCGACCCCCGAGTTTGCGAGGGCGACCACGAAGGGCATGGTCACCATGGGCCCGCCCGGCGTCACCACCCCCGCGACCGTCGCGATGAGAAGGGCGCGCAGGCCACCGCCGTGGCCGAAGTGCCGCGAGACGAAGTTCTGCGGAACCAGCACCTGCATGAGGCCCGCCAGCAGGAGAGCGACCACCATCCGTGGTAGGACGAAGGCGAGCATCGAGAACCCGCTCTTTACCCCGAGTAGCGGCAGGCCGGGATCTTTGAGGTACGCGACGACGGCCAGGACCAGCGCGGCGGCGGCGAGCACCAGGGTCGAGGTGTCGAACGGCGACCGCATGCGCGTCATTATTGCATAGCCCCCCGGGGTCCGGTCATACTCGGGGGATGGCGCGCGTTCCGAGGAAGCGCGAGGTCATCAAGGGCCTCCTCGACAGCCTAAGCGAAGCGCTCGTCGTCCTCGATCCGGCGCTTGAAGTAATCGAGTGGAACGCAGCAATGGAGCGCCTGAGCGGGATCCCGCGGGCCGACGCCCTCGGGCGCAACGCCGAGTCGACCTTCACCCTGTTCCGTGACGCAGCAATCGGCTCGCTGATCCGCCGCGCCCTCGCGGGCGAGACGCCCGAGACGCTCGAGCTGCCGCACACCGCGCCCGGCGACGACCGAGTCGTCTGGCTCGCGGCGCGCTGCGTGCCGTGGCGGGAAGAGGGCGACGTCGGCGGCGCCGCCGTGTTCTTCACCGACGTGAGCGACCAGCAGCGGCACGCGCTGTTGCTGCTCGCGATGGAAGCCATCGGCCAGTCGCTCACCTCGTCGCTCGATCTCAACGAGGTGCTCGACACGATCGTCGGCAAGGCGCTCGAGGTCATGGGCGCCGAGTCGGCCATGGTCGTGCTCGGGGATGCGACGGCGGCCGAGTTCCGTGTCATGCGAGCGGCCGGCCGGCTCAGCGGGCAGTACGCGCAGGTCGGTGTGATCCCCGTCGGCGGCGGCCCCATCAGCGTGGCCGTGCGCGAGGGGCGCACGGTGACCACGCGCAACATCCTGAACGACTCGAAGCTCTGGTTGGCACCCGCGCGCCGCGCCGACATCGAGCGCGAAGGCTTCAAGGCCTCCGCCGCGGCGCCGCTCGCCGCGAAGGATCGCATTATCGGCGCCCTGGCCGTGCACTACTGGACCGAGCGCAGCTTCGGCCGCGAGGAGACCGCGACGCTCGAGTTTCTGGCCAAGCAGGCCGCCATCGCGATCCGCAATGCCTCCCTCTACGAGGCCGAGCACGCGGATGCGGCCCGCGTCCGGGCGCTGACGACCGTCAACCGGCGCAGCTCGAGCGCGCTCGAGCTGGACGCGCTGCTGCGGACCATCTCCGAGTCGGCCGCCCAGCTCACCGGCGCGCGCCTGGCGACCTTCTGGCTGGCCGACGAGCAGCGCCGGACGCTCTCGTTCACCAGTGGCTCGACGCTCGACATGACGGAGAATTTCACACCGCTCCTCGTCACGTACGAGCAGGGCGGGATCGGCTGGGTCGCTCGCCACCGCGCGCCCCTGGTCGTCGACGACATGCTCTCCGACGAGAGGCTCCTGAACCGCGCCTGGTCGGAGCGGTGGGGGCTCCGCAGCTTCTCGGGATACCCGGTGCTGGCCGGCGAGGAGCTGCTCGCGGTCATGGCGCTCGGCCACACCGAGCCGCTGCGCTTCGGCAAGGACGCCCAGGACCTCGTCGATCTCTTCCTCGCCCAGGCGGCCATCGCCATCCAGAACGCGCGGCTCTATCGCGAGGCGCAGCGGCGACGCGACGTGGCCGAGGTGCTGGCGCGCCTGGCCCGCGAGCTGACGGCCACGCTGGAGGTCGAGCCGATCGCCAAGCTGCTCGCGCGGGGCGCCGCCGAGCTCGTCAACGCGCGCGCCGCGGGCGTCTTCCTGCTCGAGCTCGAGGACGGGTCGCTGCGTCCGAGGGCCACGTACGGGACCGACGCCGACGTCATGCACGAGCTGATCTTCAAGACGGGCGAGGGGGCGGTGGGCCGCGCCGTCGCGGATCGCCGCATCGTCACCAGCGCCGACATCCTGGCCGACCCGGCCATCCAGCTCGCGGCCTGGGTCCGCGAGCGGATCCGCGCGAGCGGCTATCGGGTGGTGGTGGGCGTGCCCCTGCTGACTCACGACCGGGTCATCGGCGCCCTCGGCCTCGGCGCCGAGCCGGGCAGCACGTTCTCGCGCGAGGAGCTGCAGACGCTCGAAGCGCTCGCCGACCAGGCCGCGCTCGCCTTCGAGAACGCGCGTCTCTACGCGAGCGCGCGCGACAGCCTCGCGCAGCTGCGCGACACGCAGTTCCAGCTCGTGCAGGCCGCCAAGATGTCGGCGCTCGGCCAGCTCGTCTCCGGCGTCGCGCACGAGCTGAACAATCCGCTCAGCGTCATCGTCGGCTACGGCCAGCTGCTGCTGGCGCGGGAAGTCCCGACGTCGGTCCTGCGGCCGATCGAGCTGATGGTGAGCCAGGCCGATCGCATGGCGAAGATCGTCCGTAACCTCCTGCTGTTCGCCCGCCAGCGCCCGTCCGAGCGCACCACGGTGAATCTGAACGATGTCATGGAGCAGACCCTGGCGCTACGGATCAATCAGCTCACGGTCTCGGGCATCGCCGTCGAGAAGAAGTTCATCCGCGGCCTGCCGCCGGTGCTCGCCGACCCGCACCAGCTCGAGCAGGTGTTCCTGAATCTCCTGCTGAACGCCGAGCAGGCGATGCTCGAGGGCAAGACCGGGGGGCGCATCATCCTGAACACGAACGTGAGCCGCGACGCCAGGACGGTGAGCGCCGAGGTGATCGACGACGGCCCCGGCATCCCGCAGGACGCGCTGCCGCACGTCTTCGAGCCCTTCTTCACGACCAAGACCGTCGGCAGCGGCACGGGCCTCGGCCTCTCGGTCTCGTACGGGATCGTCGAGGAGCACGGCGGGCACCTGACCGTCGAAAGCCGCCCGGGCCGGACGGTGTTCCGGCTGGAGCTGCCGGTGGCGCAGTCGACGGCCGCGCAGCGCGCGACGCCGGCGGGCTCGCCCATGATCGTCACGGGCGAGGGGCGCGCCGCCCTCGTCGTCGAGGACGAGGCGAGCGTGCTCGATCTCATCGTGACGATCTTGAGCCAGACCGGGTGGCGCGTGGACGTCGCCAGCGGCGGCCACGAGGGGCTCGAGCGCGTGCGCCAGCAGCGCTACGATCTGATCGTGTCCGACATCCGCATGCCCGACGGTGACGGCGAGGAGTTCTATCGCGACGCGACCACGGACGATCCCTCGCTCGGCAGCCGCTTCATCTTCATCACCGGCGACACCGCGAACCGCGAGGCCTTCTCGTTCCTGCGCGACGCCGGCGCGCTCGTCGTCGAGAAGCCCTTCCAGCCCGCGTTCTTCCTCGACGCCGTCCGCCGCGTGACTAGCTGATTGCACGGCTACGCGATAGAGAGTGACTACCTGATTGACACCGTCGCCCCCGCAGGCTAGAGAGGGGGCGAGGTGCGCGAGTGACCAAGGCCGAGCTCGTGGCGATCATGGCGAAGAACGCGGGGAGCTCGAAGACGTCCGCCGAGCGCGCCATGAATGCCTTCGTTGGCGGCATCGTCGAGTCGCTGCGCCGCGGCCGTCGCGTGACGATTTCAGGATTCGGGACGTTCGTCGTCACTCGTCGCGCGGCGCGGAACGGACGCAACCCGCGCACCGGCAAAGAGATCCAGATTCCAACGGCCAAGGTCCCGCGCTTCCGCCCGAGCCGCACGCTCAAGTCGGCGATCCGCTGACGCGGGCGTTCACTGGACGGCGGTTCATCGGTCGCGGGTGTGCGCCGGACTCGCTGGACGATCGGTCATTCGCGGGTGTGGTAAGGTTGGGTGCGTTGGTGGGGGATCGTCTAGTGGTAGGACGCGTGGCTCTGGACCACGTAGCGGGGGTTCGAATCCTCCTCCCCCAGCCAACAAATTCCGGGTAGCGTAGCGCGCGGCGTCGCGTTCAGCCGGCCCCATCGTCTAGAGGCCCAGGACACGGCCCTCTCAAGGCTGAAACACGGGTTCGAATCCCGTTGGGGCCACCAAAAATTAGCCAGTCATCACGATCACTTATGGAGATGACGCCATTCAGCCCGCGTCATTCGCCCCTTCCCGATGCACATCACCTGCACACCACGCGTGGTAATCTGCACACCAAAATTGCCCGCGCGAAGAGGACTCCGATGAACAAAAAGCAGGTCTGGAAAGGGGCCGTCGAGAAATACATCCGCAAAGTGGTCGTGCGGGGACGCAGAGTCTATCGCGTGCAGATGGGTGGGATCGGCCGCGGTAATCGTCGCTCAAGAATTTGCGAGCGCCTTGAAGAGGCACTGCAGATCAAGAGCGAGTGGATCGCGGGCGGCGTCCCGATCGTGAGGGATGCTGATCCTGCAGCCGCCCCGCCCGCCACCGTCGAGGACGGCTTGCGGCACTACGTCAACGCGCTGAAGAAGTCGGGGAAGGACTGGTATCGGACGCAGCAGCTCGTTCCGATGCTGGCTCGCGAGATGCCCGAGCTCCTGGCCAAGCCGATCGATCTGGTCAGCCTTGATGACTTCGCGACTTTCCGCATCCTGCGCGAGCAGCCGAGGCTGAAGCGGAACGGCGAGGTGATGCCGATACGGCCGAACACGATCCGGCGCGACATGGGCATCCTTCGTGCGATGGTCAAGAAGGCTCAGCCAGGGTTCGAAGTCCCCGACGAGACGTTCCCATCGGCCGAGAATGACCGCGTACGCTTTCTCAGTCCCGACGAGGAGATCCAGACGGAAGTCACGCTCGAAGTCGACGAGCATCCGACCCTGATGCGGCTCGGCCGGTTGATGATGCTGAACATCACCCGCCAACACGACTGGCGCCTCCTGCGCCGCGAGCGCGTGCATCTCGTCGAGCGGCGAATCGAATTCCCCGCGAGCAAGGGCGCCGTCCGTGACTTGACGAACCTGAGCGACGATAGCGTGGCACTGCTCAAGGCGCAGTTGGCGAGCCATACCTCGCCGTGGGTGTTCGGGAACCAGGGAACGGGCAGGCCCTACTCACGCGTCCACGTCAACCGCGTGCTACGCCGGGCGATCCGGGCGAGCGGACGCACCGACTTCACGCCGCATGACCTCAAGCATCACGTCGCCAGCAGCTTCACCGCGCAGGGCGCGACGGATCGCGAGCTGCAGGCCGCCGGCGGCTGGAAGACCACCGGAATGCTGAGGAAGTATGCCCACGTCAGGAGCCAGCGCCTCCGGGAGCTGAACGAGCGGGTCAGCGGAAGCGTCAGGGAGTCCCCGTCGATTCAGAGGACTTGATGGTTGTTGGCTTCCTGAGCCGCTGTTCCAGCGCTCGCGTCGTCGTCGGCAGCCCGGCAACCGAGAGCGGGCGAATCCGGTCGAGCACGCGCGTCAACGCCGTCACGGTGCTCACATAGCGATCCCAGGCCGGCGCCTCGGGATCGTCCGGCAGCTGACGTTCGAGATGGAGCAACCGCGTCGTGAGCATGCGCTCGGCTCTCGCGAGCGGGCTCATCCAGCCGGCGGCCGTCACGACGTCACCTCAGCGTGGGCAAGGGTTCGGCCCGCAGACCAGCATGAGCGCCCGAGGAATCAGCGGCAGCGTCCGGACGGTCGATATCATGACGATTCCCGCCGGGATCCGAGGGGTGCCTCCGCCACCCTTGGTCCTCGGCCGGAAGCAGCTTGGAGCGCCGTGAAGTGGCCACTTGTCCGGGACTGAGCGCGAAGTTCTCGGGCCGGCCAAGCCCAGCCCCACCCCACCGCTTCGCCCGGATGACGGTCGTCACCTGCTCCAGCAGTTCGACGGCGAGCACGGCGCGCATCTCGGCGTCACCGCTCTGATGCCGTAACACGCCAGGAATCGCCCGGAGCTTCTGGAACAGTCGCGGGCGGTCGGAGTAGACAGCCAAGGCGACTTGCCGCGGCAGCGGACACGACCAGCAGTTCAAGCCATCGCAATACCACTCGATCCGACCGTAGCGACCGGGGATGATTGGAAAGCCCTCGGCGTCAGCGATCACCCGGAAGCGGTACGGGGCAGCCAGCGTGCCAAGCTGAAGCGCGGTGCGCTGCTGCTCCAGCGTGGGTCTTCGTTTCGTCATCGCGATCTCCGGCAGTTGCTGACGAGATTGACGACGCCCGCGAGCCCGGACGACTCGAAACTCGCGGCCGAACAGCGAACCGCATGCCAGGTCTCTTGGATGACGGCGGCTCGGTGGCCAAGTCCGCACGGGAACGAGTGACTTCGGGTGAATGTCGGTCTCCCCCCGCTCGGCGCGGTTGGGCTGCCGGGGCGATGCGAAATCCCGCACGCCCCGCATTTTGCATCGCTCGGCAGCCAGTCCCATGGGTGGGGGCTGCGGCCCGTCGGTTGACTTCATGGGCACTGGGCTCAGACGTCAAACTCTGGCACCGCATTTGGATTGCGCGGGCCTCGGAGCGAGTCCTGTGATGGCAACTCGAATAGACGGCGCGCTGCGCGAATGGAACCCTCGCGAACTCGATCCGGTGCGGGCGCCGAGCGGGTCCCACGAAGCTGCGGTGTCGACCCGCCGCTCATCGACACCCTGGCTGGTGGTCTCGTCCCGCTGGTCTTGCGCGCACTGACCTTGCCGTGCGTCGTCGAGGCCTACGCGCTCACCGCGCTCACTTTCCTCGACAAGCGTGATCTCGGGAGCATCCATTTGAGGCCAAGACCTACGCCCTGGCAGCAGCCCGCCGCCCGCGGTGTAGGCGAGCGAGGCACCGGCCCTGCTCGCTTGGACGAGAGCGCCCTCATGAACTACCGCGTCCGCCTTCCGTACTACGTCGTGGATCGTCTCTTCGAGACAGCCCTCCTCATCGTCGGTGTGGGTCGCCAGCAGGACCGCGTCACGATCCGCCGGAAGGCCGAGGACCAGTGATGGCTCCGAAGGACGATCCCGAGCTGCGTGGGCCCGCTCACCTCACACCGCCGCGCGCGTCGGTAGTGCGGCTCAATCGACGCGTGCTCTACGTTGCGGGAAGCGTCCTCGTCGTCGCCGTGCTCGCCGGACTCGTCGCGCTGCGGGCCCAGGGCTCGCGACTGGAGCAGGACGCGAGGGCGCCTCAAACCTCGCAGCTCACCGTTCGCCCCGGAGAGCGGTGGTTCGACAAGGTCCCCGACCGTGAGCCGAGCGCCCCGACAGCGGGCACCACATTGCCTCCAGCCTCGCCGGCGACGCCGCCTCGCCCACCGGCGGCGCCGGCCGCCAAGACCCTGAGCGACGCCGCTCGAGGCCCAGCGGCAAGAGCGTGCGATGCGCGCCGCCATGGGAGCGCCCATCGCGGCAGCGGTCTTCGAGGCGCGCTCCGCCGCGCGGAGCGGCACGGAGGGCCAGGGCCCGGGCTCCAAGCTACTCAGTCGCCTGCGGCGTCCATCGTCCCCGCCGCCGCCCTCGCGACGGCCCAGGCCGCAGCAGGCGGGCCGCCGCCGGCCCCTCGACAGCCCGCGGCTTCGCCGGACCGGCCCGAGGTCCTTCCGGCGGTCGTCCGCGGACCTGTGAGCCCGTACGAGGTCAAGGTTGGGACGATCATCCCCGCGGTGCTCCTGACGGGCCTGAACTCGGACCTTCCAGGGCAACTGATCGCGCAGGTGCGCGAGTCCGTCTTCGACACCGAGACCGGGCAGCATCTGCTGGTCCCGCAGGGTGCGCGGCTGATCGGTCTCTACGATCATCAGGTGGTCTACGGGCCGGAGCGCGTCCTGGTCACCTGGAAGCGGATCCTCTTCCCCAACGGCGCCAGCCTCAGCCTGAAGGACGGCATGCCCGGCATGGATGCAGCGGGTGCCGCTGGGTTCAACGACCGGTCCGCGTCTTCGGTAACGCGCTCCTGCTCTCGGTCATTAGCGCGGGCGTGCAGCTCAGTCAGATTCCGGACTTTGGCCGGGGCTTCGCCGGGCCGACCGCCGGCAATGTACTCGGTGCCGCCGTGGGCCAGCAGCTCGGCCAGACCTCGGGCGAGCTGATGCGCCGCGGCATCAACGTCGCGCCCACGATCGAGATCCGTCCCGGGCTACGCGTTCAACGTCATGGTGACCCAGGACCTTCCCGGGACCATACGACGACACGGTGCGCCCATGAAGCTCAGGCCGGTCCAGACCTATCCCCCGGCTCTGCTCAAGGGACGTGTCTCCGGCGAGCTTCAGATCGCGCTGACGGCATACGCGGCGTACTACTGCGAGACCACCGGTCAGATGATCGATCTGTGGCCCCTCGTCGTGCCGATCCTGCAGTTCCTGGGCGCTGATCGGGACTTCCACGCGTGGCGGCGGCGGACCCAGAACGGGCCCGGCGCAGGACCAGCGAAGGGCTAGCGGAAGGACCTGAGGAAAGAGGCCGGGAGGAAGAGGGAGATGGTACAGCAAGATAAAGCTTCACCTCACGCGCGACGGAAGCCGTCGTCACTTCAGGCGAAATCGTGAAGCACACCCCTCGTGGGGTACTTCGTGGTCTTGGCCCTGTCGCGGCGCGGGTTCGGTGTCGCCGCGCGTGGTGTCGGAC
>Ga0066709_100000676_pt1 | contig 19559 bp, 13 predicted proteins | sample GraSoiAngelo_158_FD_79665 | JGI IMG/M metagenome (GOLD analysis project Ga0066709, IMG submission 79665) | Grasslands soil microbial communities from the Angelo Coastal Reserve, California, USA - 14_1009_16_30cm | ecosystem: Environmental > Terrestrial > Soil > Grasslands | place: USA...
AAGTCTGCCCGAATCGTCGTCGTCGGCCAGGGGTACGTGGGCCTCCCGCTCGCGGTGGAGTTCGCCAGGGCAGGGTTCCCGGTGACTGGGCTCGACACCGACCCGACTCGCGTCGCGTCTCTCAATCTCGGTCGATCCCACAGCCCTGACGTGCAGAGCGAGGACCTCTCATCGCTTCTCGGGACAGGGCGGTACGAGGCGAGCTGCGACTTCTCAGCGCTCGCGCGAGGCGACGCCATCATCATCTGCGTGCCTACGCCGCTTCGGAAGTCGAAGGACCCGGACATCTCCTATGTCGTCGCAGCCGCCGGAGAGGTCGCCGCCCGCTTCCGCCCGGGCCAACTCGTCGTCCTCGAGAGCACCACGTACCCGGGAACCACCGAGGAGCTCCTCCTCCCGCTGTTCGAGGCGCGAGGAGCCAGGGTCGGAGAGAACTTCTTTCTCGCCTTCTCACCGGAGCGGATCGATCCGGGGAACCCCGCCTTCAAGGTGAAGGACATTCCCAAGGTCGTCGGCGGCATCACGCCCGAATGCACGCGGCTGGCCGCTGCCCTCTATGGGGAAATCGTCCCGCGAGTCCACACCGTCTCGACCCCGAAGGTGGCCGAGCTGGCAAAGCTCTACGAGAACGTCTTTCGGAACGTCAATATCGCGCTCGCCAACGAGTTCGCCATCATGTGCGCGCGCCTGGGAGTCGATTCCAGGGAGGTCATCGACGCCGCGGCCAGCAAGCCCTTCGGCTTCATGCCCTTCTATCCCGGGCCGGGGATCGGAGGTCACTGCATCCCCGTGGACCCCCTGTACCTCTCCTGGAAGATGCGCCTCAACGGTTACGAGGCGCAGTTCATCGCCCTGGCCGATGAGATCAACCGGTCGATGCCCGGCCACACCGTGACCCTGGTCGCCGACGCGCTCAACGACACGGGCCGCCCGGTCAAAGGCGCTCGGATCCTCGTCCTGGGTGTCGCCTACAAGCGCGGGGTGGGGGATACCCGGGAATCTCCGGCGCACGAAATCATCGCCGCCCTGTTTCGCCGGGGGGCGGAAGTCTCCTACGCGGACCCCCACGTCCCAACCTTCACCGTGGGCGGTGTCGATCTCAAAACCGTGGAGCTCGGTGAACAGGAGCTGCGCGCAGCCGACTGCGTGCTGATCGTCACCGACCACCCGGAATTCGACTATGAAGCGGTGGCGCACCAGGCCCGCCTGATCGTGGACACCCGGCACAGCATCCCGCCAAACGCGGACAGGCGGGGGGCCCTCGTGAGGCTCTGAGTTCCGTGCGCATTCTCAGCGTCGTGGGCGCCCGCCCCAACTTCGTGAAAATCGCCCCGTTGATGCGGGAAATGGAACGTCGCGGCGGTTTCGTTCCCCTCCTCGTTCATACCGGCCAGCACTATGACGGCGCGATGTCAGGGCAGTTTTTCGCGGACTTGGAGATGCGGCCACCGGATTTCAACCTCGGCGTCGGCTCTGGCTCCCACGCGGTCCAGACGGCCGAGGTGATGACGAAACTGGAGCCCATCTTGGAGTCGACCCGGCCGGAGCTGGTCCTCGTCGTCGGGGACGTCAACTCCACGCTGGCGGCCGCCCTGACCGCCGTCAAGCTCGGGATCCCGGTCGCCCATGTGGAGGCGGGCCTGCGGAGCTTCGATCGCACCATGCCGGAGGAGGTCAATCGGCTCCTCACGGATTCCATTGCGGACATCCTGTTCGTCACGGAAGAGAGCGGGCGGCAACATCTGCTCAAGGAAGGGATCGCTCCAGAGAAGGTCCACTTCGTCGGCAACGTGATGATCGACGCCCTTCAGACCTTCCGGCCCCTCTGGGAGAGGTCGTCCATCTTCGACCGTCTCGGGCTGGACGGAGACTCCTCGTATGCCGTCGTCACACTCCACCGTCCATCCAACGTCGATGATCCCGCGATTCTGACGAAGTTCCTCGACGTATTCCAGGAGCTGGCCCGTCACCTGCCCGTGATCTTCTCCCTCCACCCGCGGGTGAAGCAGCAACTTCTCCGGCACGGGTACTTCTCTCGTACGAGGCGGGATTCCGACGAGGCGCTCCACGGCAAGGGCATCGTGTATCTCGACGCCCTTGGCTATCTTGACTTCATTGCCCTCACGAGTCGAGCCCGGCTGGTCCTGACCGATTCCGGTGGCATTCAGGAAGAAACCACCATCCTTGGTGTTCCCTGCCTCACCCTTCGCGAAACGACGGAGCGTCCGATCACCGTCACCCACGGGACCAACCGCGTCATCGGTATCGATCCGGGGCGGATTCTCATCGAGGCCCTCCACACACTGGCCAATCCCCCCCGCCCGAACGGGCCGCCTCCCTTCTGGGACGGCCAGGCTGCCGGACGGATCGTACAAGTACTGGCCGATCACCCACGCGATGTCCTGCAGCTCGCAGCCCCCTCCGAACCTGGAGGCGTCTGTGCCTGAGAAAGCGGGTGTCGTAGCGCTTCACCCCACCAGCGCAGCGCGACACTCGCGATCAGAGAGCTCATTCGTGTTCTCGTGCCTCATGGTCTTCACATTTCTCCTGTTCATTGCCCCTCAGTTCATTTTCCCCGACCTCCTCTCACTCCACCTCCCGACGGTCGTCGGAGGACTGGCTGTTGTCGCGTACGTCTTCGACCGCATTTCGTGCAACAGACCCTTGACCGTGCGCGGTCCTGCGGTTCGGCTGATCCTGTCGTTTGTCGCCCTGGGTGTGCTGTCGATTCCGTTCTCGTACTGGCCCCGCGGGAGCCTCGATAGCCTCCTCGAGGACATGTCAAGGGCGCTGGCCATTTTCTTTCTCATGGCGAACACGATCAACACGGCCCGCCGGATGAAGCTGATGGTCGGGTCCATGGCCCTGTGGGCGATCATCATGTCCGCCACAGCGATCCAAGAATTCGTTGGTAGTATCGGATTTGCCGCGGATTTCCGAATTCGGACGTATGGCTCTCCGCTGACCACGAATGCAAATGACCTGGCCTTGACTCTCAATCTTGTCCTGGCGCTCGTTGCTGGACTCTACTTCGCAACCCGACAGCTGCTGCCGAAGCTCGTCTTGCTGGCGACAATGATCTTGTTCGCCAGCGGCGTCATCGTCACCTTTTCGCGGGGCGGATTTCTCACCCTGGCGACGATCGTCGCCTTTCTCGCCCTCAGGGAAGTCAGAGGGAAAACGCCTGGCCGGATGGTCGTATTCGTTATGCTCGTTCTTCTCCTCTCATTTCTGATCCCCTCTGGCTACACGGACCGTCTCTATAGCATGATCGACTTCAGCTACGATCCCGTCGGTTCAGCACCTGAGCGTTGGAAAGGTAACGGCCGAGCCCTGCGCATCATGCTCGAGCATCCACTGTTCGGCGTTGGCTTCAACATGGATACGCTGGCCACCGTGGAGAAGGGCGGGGGATGGATCGACACACATAACGCGTACCTCAAGGTCGGGGCGGGCCTCGGAATCCCGGGGCTGGTCGTCTACCTCCTTTTGATCTGGCACGTGTTCAAGGCGATCCGAGAGGGCCAACGGGAGCTCCATGGCTTCCCAGACGCGCGAGAACTGCTCGCTCTCGGCAGAGGCGTCGAAGTCGCGCTCTTAGCGTACAGCGTCGCGGCCTTCTTTCATTCGGTGCCGTTCCACCTCTATTTCTACTACGTCGCCGGGTTCGCCATAGCCTTTCGGGAGATGGCCAGGCGTTTCGCTCTCCAGGCCCAGCAGCAGATGAGACCAGCGTAGGCGGCGAGCAATTATGTGCGGCATCGTAGGCTTCTCCTTGCGCGATTCTGTGGATCCGTCACACGGCAGGCTTCTCAAAATGATGAATGACTCCCTCCGACACCGGGGCCCGGATGACGAAGGGTTCCATCTCGAGGGTCCGGTCGGCATCGGGATGCGCCGGCTCAGCATCATTGACCTCAAGACCGGAGATCAACCCATCACCAACGAGGATCGGTCCGTGTGGGTGGTCTTCAACGGAGAGATCTACAACTATCGTGAGCTGACGGCCGAGCTCCTGGCCAAGGGTCACCGGTTCGCGACGGCCTCGGACACCGAAGTGCTGGTCCACCTGTACGAGGAGTACGGCGAGGAATGTGTGCGTCGGCTCCGCGGCATGTTCGCCTTCGCCATCTGGGACCGGTCCCGGGGAACCCTGTTCCTGGCGAGGGACAGGCTGGGGATCAAGCCGCTCTACTACGCGGAGACTCCGAAGGGATTTGTCTTTGCCTCCGAGCTGAAGGCGATTGTGAGAAGCCCGTGGGTGTCTCCGCAATTGAGCCAACGTGCCTTGCGGGCCTATCTCCAGTACGGCTACGTGCCGGACCCGCTCAGCATCCTGGAGGGGGTCGCCAAGCTCCCGCCGGGGCACACTCTTTCGATCCGGAAGGGCCGGGCGGATGCCCCTCGGTCCTACTGGCATTCGACGGTCTACTTCCAGGACGCCATGGCGCCGTCGCAAGAGCAAGAGACCGGAGAGGCACTATGGGCGCGTCTACAAGACGCGGTTCGCTCGCATCTGGTGAGTGACGTTCCGCTGGGGGCCTTCCTCAGTGGAGGCGTGGACTCGACCGCGGTCGTCGCCATTATGGCGCAAGAGCTCGGAGTACCCATCAAGACGTTTTCAGTGGGGTTCCGAGAAGAGGGCTACAACGAGCTCCCCTATGCGCGCCGAGTTGCAGAGTGGTTTGGGACAGAGCATCACGAGCTGCTTGTCGAACCCGGAGACCTCGGCGTGTTGGAGGATGTCCTCTCCGCCCTCGACGAGCCCTTTGCCGATGCGTCGGCGATCCCCACATATCTCGTGTCCAAGCTCGCCAAGCAGCACGTCAAGGTCGTCCTGTCGGGCGACGGAGGCGATGAGTTGTTTGCAGGTTACGACCGCTATGTCGTGGACCGCCGCCGCCGCCGCCTCGGGATTCTTGGAGACAACGGCCTCGGTGGTCCGCTCCGGCGCATGAGCGTCACTCTGCCCGAGGGAACACCTGGAAAGAACTATCTCTACAATTTATCGCTGCCCCGGATGGAGCGATATCTGGACTCGATATCCCTGTTCCCGCCTCGGGCCCTTCGGGATCTCCTCGAGCCGGCGGCTGCGTCCGATAGTGCGACCGAATTCGACGCCGCCGTCAGGGCGGGTGAGGGGTTGGACCCACTTTCCCGCCTTCAGGAGCTTGATCTTCGAACTTACCTTCCGGGAGACATCCTCACGAAGGTTGATCGGATGAGCATGGCGCACTCGCTCGAGGCGCGGGTACCGCTGCTGGATCATCCGCTGGTCGAGTTCGCCTGCCGGATTCCCGCCGCGCTCCGGCTCAGGTCCGGCGAAACAAAGTATCTCCTCAAGCGGGTTCTGAGGGGCCGCGTGCCGGGGGAGGTGCTCGCTCGACCGAAGCAGGGCTTTGGCGTACCGCTGGAATCCTGGTTCGCTGAACGGCTGCCCGGGTTTTTCCGAGATCAACTGGGGGACGGACGTCGCCTAGCGGGCGTCGGATTCAGGCTCTCATCAATTCGGCATCTCATGGACCTGTTCACCCGGAGTCGACGGCAGGACCATTGCCGGAAGCTGTGGGCACTCGTGGCGCTGGATCGGTCGATGCACCAGCTTTCGAAGGTTTCCGTGCGATGAACGCTGGACGTCCTGGCGTCCTCCTGATCGGAGACACCCTGAATCTCGGTGGGACAGAAGGGCAGTTCGTAGAGGTGGCCTGCGGATTGGACCCGTCGAGGTGGAGCGTGCACGTCAGTTGCCTCCGTGCCGTGGGACCGCTGCGCATGAGACTCGAGGCCGCGGGGATCCGGGCCCGCAGCTGTGGCAGGGGATCGTTCAAGTCCCCACGCTTCCCTCTGGCGGTGTGGGAACTGGCCCGCTACCTCAGAGCGCACCGGATCCGCCTGGTCCATTCCTTCGACTTCTACAGCAACATCCTGGGAGTCCCGGCGGCCCGTCTCGCCAGGGTGCCCGTGATCGCCAGCCAGCGGGAGCTGGGTGATCTGCGTCCTCGGCTGCAACGTCGGGTCCACTGGATGGCGTTGCGGCTGGCCGACTCCGTTCTGGTGAATTCGGGGGCGGTCGCTGAGCGACTCAGGCTCTCGCGCGCGGTCGCGCCAGGTCGACTGGTCGTGATTCCCAACGGTGTGGACCTGGCCCGATTTTCCCCCGCGCCGGAGCCGGGGCGCGGCCGCCCGGGACTGATCACTGTCGGCACGCTGGCGAACCTGCGCCCCGAGAAGGGCCTCCAGGATCTCCTGCGTGCGATGTCACTCGTCCGCGATCGGTATCCCCAGGGACGGCTCGCGATCTGGGGTGGGGGGCCCCTTCGCGCCGATCTCGAGGGACTCATCGGGGAGCTCGGGCTCCGAGCGGAAGCCCGTCTTCATGGCCCGACAACGGAGCCCGAAGCCGCACTCCGAGCACTCGACATCTTCGTGCTCCCGTCCCTCAGCGAGGCGTGCTCGAACGTTCTCCTCGAGGCCATGGCGAGCGGGCTTCCCGTGGTAGCGACACGCGTCGGAGGGAACCCCGTCCTCGTGGAAGACGAGATGACCGGGCTCCTCGTGCAGCCCGGGGACCCGGACGCGCTCGCCAAGGCCATCATCCGCCTCGTGGAAGACCCGATGTTGGCCCGGCGATTGGGGGCGAGCGCGTACGACGTGGTCCGCTCAAGGTTCGGCGTTGACCGGATGCTATCTCGCGTTCAGGCGCTTTACGAGCGGGCCCTCAGCGGTCAGGCGCGACGTGCGCCGGCGCTTTCCAACTGAGCCATGTGCGGCATCGCAGGCAAGTTCAACTTGAATAGGCGGCCGGTCGACGCGGATCTCATCGCGCAGATGGGCGGTCGACTTTCGCACCGCGGGCCAGACGACGCGGGGACGTATGTGTCCGGGCCGATCGGCCTGTCGAGTCGGCGCCTTTCCATCATCGATCTCGATACCGGCAGGCAGCCCATCTCCAATGAGGACGGCACCGTGTGGGTTGTCCTGAACGGCGAGATATACAACTTCATCGAACTGCGAGCTCTGCTCGAGACCCGGGGGCACCGCTTCCAGACACGGACCGACACGGAGGTGATCGTCCACCTCTATGAGGAGTACGGTCCCGGGCTCCTGGCGCACCTGCGGGGCATGTTCGCCTTTGCCGTGTGGGATCAGCGACGGAGGCAACTCCTCCTGGCCCGCGACCGGCTGGGAGAGAAGCCGCTCTTCTACGCCTTGATCCCGGGAAGGTCTCTCCTCTTCGCGTCGGAGCTGAAGTCGCTCCTCCTCGACAAGGACCTTCGGGTCAGCCTCAACCCCGCCGCTGTGGATCAATACCTGAGTCTCCTGTACATCCCGGCGCCCGACTCAATACTCAACGAGGTCAAAAAGCTGCCGGCCGCTCACTATCTGACCTGCTCCGAAAGAGGGGTAGAGATCCAGGAATACTGGGACGTACCCCTTCCGCCCGAAAAGCAGGAAGACCAACTGGACGAGGAGCGAATTCGCGCGCAATTGTCCGAGGCGGTCAGGATCCAGCTCAGGAGCGACGTACCGCTGGGAGCCTTCCTCAGCGGTGGGATCGACTCGACGACGGTGGTGGCCACGATGGCCGAATCCCTGGGGCCTGGCATCGTGACCTGCTCGGTCGGCTTCCCTGAAGAGGGCTACAGTGAGCTCACCTATGCGCACATGGTGGCAGAGCGCGTCGGCACCCGCCACCAGTCACGCGTGGTCGCACCACCCTCTCCCGAGATGATCGAGCGCCTTTGCTGGCACTTCGACGAGCCGTTCGGGGACTCGTCCGCTGTGCCCACGTGGGCGGTCTCGGGCTTAGCGAGGGAATTGGTGAAGGTGGCACTGTCAGGCGACGGCGGAGACGAGCTGTTCGGCGGCTACAGTCGCCACGCGATCGAGATGTGGGAGCACAGCCTCCGCCGATGCGGGCCGGTCGCGTCGTGGACGATGGCGCGAGTTGCCGCGGTCCTCCCGACGGGGCTGAGGGGACGAAACGGGCTCGCACGCCTTGGGGCACCGGCCCACCAGGCCTGCGCCCTGAAGTTTCAGTTCGGAAGCAGGGCGCCACGGCTGAAGGCGAGGATCTACAACGGTGGATTCCAGGAGGAGATCGCCGGGACTGACCCGCTCGAGTCGTTCAAGCGGGCTTACCTGCGCGCCCAGAACGCCGACCCCGTCAACCGCATCCTCTACGTCGACCTCAAGACATACCTGGCCGATGACATCCTCGTGAAGGTGGATCGGATGAGCATGGCCCACGGCTTGGAGGTGCGGGCACCGTTCCTCGATCACCGCCTCGTGGAAACGGTCGCGCGCCTGGCAGGCAGGGTCAAGGTCCCGGGGCGAGCCACGAAGCCCCTGCTCCGCTCTCTGCTGGACGGCCGGATCCCGGCGGCAGCGTGGGACCGACCGAAGCACGGCTTTACCGCACCGGTCGGACAATGGGTACGCACCACGCTCCGGGACTACGTCGAGGACCTGCTCTTTTCACGATCGAGTGTCGGACGCGAGCTATTTGACACCAAGGGGCTCCGCCGCGTCTGGGAGGATCACCTCGCGCAGCGAGAGGACCTCGGGCACGAAATCTGGATGCTACTCATGTTCGAAGCATGGCACAGGACGCATGTGCGAGTCCCGATCGCGGCATGAGCACGCCTGAACCACGCCAGCGCCATCGAATCGCCCTCGTCGCGCCGACGCTTGAGAATCTAGGAGGGCAAGGGATCCAGGCACGGGCGCTGGCCGAATCGCTTCGAGGCGAGGGCTACGAGGTCGAGTTCATTCCCATCAACCCGCGCTTTCCCGCGAGGCTTCAGTGGCTTCGCCGCTATCCCTATGCGCGAACCCTGTTGAATCAAGCCATCTATCTCCCGAGTCTTCATCGTCTTCGCAAGGCCCACGTCGTACATGTCTTCTCCGCGTCCTACTCGTCGTTCCTGCTTTCTCCGCTGCCGGCAATCCTCGCTGCGAAGAGCCTTGGAAAGCGCATCGTCGTGAACTACCGGAGCGGCGAGGCCGATGACCACCTGACACGGTGGGGCGTGCTCGTCCATCCCTGGTTGAGCTTGGTTGACGAGATCGTGGTTCCCTCGGAGTACCTCCGAGAAGTCTTCGTACGCCACGGATATCGGGCGCGCGTGATCCGAAACGTCGTGGACACCAGCAGGTTTCGCTATCGTGAACGCACACCGCTCTCGCCTCGGCTCCTGTCCACACGGAACCTTGAGCCCCACTACGGGGTGCACAACACCCTCGAGGCTTTCGCGCTGCTCAAGGCCCGGTACCCCGAGGCCACCCTCACGGTGGCGGGATCGGGGAGCGACGAAGGACGGCTGTCCCGGTTGGCCGCTTCCTTGGGGACCGGCGGGGTCTGCTTCAAGGGACAGGTCGAGCGTCGGGCAATACCTCGCCTCTACGAGGCGGCTGATATCTACGTGAACTCCTCGGTCATCGACAACCAGCCCGGTTCGGTGCTGGAGGCCTTTGCGGCGGGGCTCCCGGTGGTCTCCACTCCCACGGGAGACATCGCGGCGATGGTTCGCGATGGCGAGACGGGGCTTCTCGTTCCCCCGGGAGATCCGGTGGCGACGGCCAAGGCCATCACGGTTCTCCTCGAGGATCCCGAGCGCGCCTTGGCCATCACGCGGCGCGCGAGGCAAGAAGTCGACAGGTACACGTGGGCGAGAGTGCGAGGAGAGTGGGCGGACGTGTACGCGGGAAGGGCGTCATGAGGCTTTTGCTTGAAGGAGGCAGTCGATGAAAGTACTTGGGATCAACGACGGGCACAACGCGGCCGCCTGCCTGTATGAAGACGGGCAGGTGACGGCGGCCATCCAGGAAGAGCGGCTCCGGCGGGTCAAGAACTGGGCCGGGATGCCCGTCCAGGCGGTGAACGAGATTCTGAGGATCACAGGAGATTCGATCGCCGACATCGATTTCGTGGCAATGAACGGCCACTATGCGGCCTACCCGATGACCAGGGAGGAGCTACTGAAGGATTACGAGACGGTCAACGACTTTGGCGTGACCCTGCGGCGCGCCGCGCGGCGTGCCGTGACGCAGGCGTTGAGACCGACTCCTCTCGATGGGTTCTACCGCGAGCGCCGCCAGCGGCGGCGTGTCCGTGGGCTGACCGAGCTGGGCATCCCGTGGGACAAGATTGTATTCGTCGATCACCACACCGCCCATGCCGCCGCTGCGTATTACGGATGGGGAAATTTCGAGGACGACGTCCTCGTGCTCACGTGTGACGGAGCAGGCGACCGGCTCTGCGCCACGGTCAACATCGGCAGGAACGGACGCTTGCAGCGGATCCATCAGGTCGGGCAGGCTGACTCCATCGGAAATATTTACGCCATGGTGACGTTCCTCATGGGCATGGTCCCATTGGAGCACGAATACAAGCTCATGGGACTGGCCCCCTATGCCGATCCTCAAGGCGCCGACCGGGTGTTCGAGTTGTTCAAGGGGCTCGTCCGATTCGACCCCGACAATCCCATGGTGTGGAAGCGGAGCCCCGGCTGTCCGGACACCTACTTCTCCTACCGATTCTTCAAGAGGTTCCTGGAACGAAAACGGTTCGACTGGATCGCAGGGGGTCTGCAGAAGTTCACCGAGTTCATGCTCACCACCTGGGTGACGAATTGCATCAAGGCGACGGGAATCCGGCGCCTCGCGCTGGGCGGTGGCATCTTCATGAACGTCAAGGCGAACAAACTCATCATGGACCTGCCCGAGGTCCTGGACCTGTTCGTCTATCCCTCGTGCGGTGACGAGACCAATGCGATGGGCGCCGCCTCTGCCGTGTACACGGACAAGGCCGGGGTGGCGAAGGTCGCCCCGCTCCGGGATCTCTACTGGGGGCCTCAGTTCTCAGACGAGCAGGTCGAGGCGGCGTTGCGCGCCTTCACGTTCAACACCCCGGTGAAGTATGAGCGAGTCGCCGCCATCGAGGTGCAGGTCGCGCGGTTGCTCGCGGAAGGGAAGGTGGTGGCGCGCTTCAAGGGGCGCGAGGAGTTCGGGGCCCGGGCCTTGGGGAACCGCTCGATTCTGGCGAACCCATCCGATCCAGGAGTCGTCCGGGTGATCAATGAGGCGATCAAGTCGAGGGATTTCTGGATGCCCTTTGCCCCTTCGGTGCTCGAAGAGCGCAGCGCTGATTATCTCGGGAACCCGAAACGTGTTCGAGCGCCCTACATGATCCTTTCATTCGACACGACCGATCGGCGGCGCGACCTCCTCGCGGCGATCCACCCCTTTGACGGGACGGTGAGGCCGCAACAAGTCTCGGCGGAATGGAACCCGTCATACCACGCCCTTCTCAAGGAATTCGAGCGCCTCACCGGGACCGGCGCCGTGCTGAATACCTCGTTCAATCTCCACGGCTACCCCATTGTGAGCCGCCCGGAAGACGCGTTGGACGTTCTGAACCGCTCCGGCCTGACCCATCTGGCCATCGAGAACTGGCTGGTGCAGAAACAATGATCGCCGCCTCAGCCCGGCCATGGCCCGGAGTCGGCGAGCCTTTCTGGTGGGCAGTCAGAGCCCTCCGGAACGAGCTCTGGGGCTTCCGCTTCGACTACCCCCTCGAGGCGGTGCCGGCCGCCGGCCCGAAGGGGTCGCTTCACTATCACGTGTACAGCGAACGGCTGTTCTTTGACGTGATGGACCTTGATGCCCAGGGGATCCCGTTGCAGCGTTCCCGCGTGTTTGGCGAGACCTACAACCCCGCGTATGTCGCCTGGTACGGGCTCGCGAACCTCGAGCGGGCGTTACGGGGTGTGGACGCAGGAGGGGAGAGCGCGTTTCTGAAGCAGGTCGAGTGGCTCGCCGTGCATGCGACTCGTCGGGACGACGACGGTCTCGTGTGGCCCTATACCTTCGATTGGCGAGAAGGTGGTTGCCTGCTCAAAGCGCCGTGGATTTCCGCGATGTCCCAAGGGCTGGCGATGAGCGCCCTTGTCCGAGGCTACCGAATCACGCGTCGCCCGGCCCTTCTCGATCTCGCCCTGGCCGCCTCCAGGGTTTTTGAGAAGGGCGTCGAAGACGGAGGGGTGAGAACTCTCGACCAGGGGCGTATCCTCTTCGAGGAATACCCGGGCCATCCCCTCCCGCGCGTGCTTGACGGGTTCCTCTTCGGCCTCCTCGGGCTCCACGATCTCGCCATCGAGACCGGCGACCCCCAAGCGTCTCAACTCCTCTCCGACGGCGTCGAGGGGCTAAGCCGTGCGCTCGAGTTCTGGAATTACCGTGATAAATGGACCCGGTACGGGTCCCACGGATACCTCAGCCCGCCTCACTATCACAAGCTCAACGGGGTGCTCTTGACAGCCCTGGCCAAGGTGACGGGCAACACCGTCGTCGCGCGCTATGCCGAGATGTGGGGCACGGAGAAGCTCTCGCGGCTGGACCGCGCGGAGATTTTTCTGGCGTTCGTCATGACCAAGAACTGGGCTCGACTTCGTCTTCCCCGGGGCTGACGATGTGCGGAATCTGCGGGATTGTCAGGATGACGCCGCCGGGTCGGGTGGACGAGGACGTGCTTCGACGCATGCGGGACACGATGGTCCATCGAGGCCCCGACGACGAGGGCCTCTTCATCTCGGGGAACGTGGGCCTGGGCCACCGACGCCTCTCGATCGTGGATCTTTCCGGCGGCCACCAGCCCATGGCCAATGCCGACGAGACGATCTGGATCACGTACAACGGCGAGCTCTACAACTTCCGCGAGCTCCGGGCCGAGATGGAGGCGCGGGGGCACGCCTTCAGGACCAAGTCCGACACTGAAGTCGTTCTCCGCGCTTACGAGATGTTTGGCGACCGGTGTGTGGAACACCTCCACGGGATGTTCGCCTTTGCCATCTGGGACGGCCAACGCCAGCGGCTTTTGCTTGCCCGCGATCGGCTCGGTATCAAGCCCCTCTACTACGCCACGCACGATGGCATGCTCCTCTTCGCATCGGAGATCAAGGCGATCCTGGCGGTCGGCACTCTGCGGCCCTCGCTTAACGAGGCGATCATCCCGGAGTTTCTGGCGACTCGATTCGTTTCGGGAGAAGAAACATTCTTCCGAGGTGTGAAGAAACTCCTCCCAGGTCGAACGCTGTCCTGGTCCACCCGAGAAGGATTCCGGGAACGCCGCTACTGGCGATTGCCAGACGAGACCGCTGACTCGCCCGACGGGCTCGAGGAACGGGCCAGGACCGTGCGGGCACAGCTCGAGGCCGCGGTGCGGAGCCACCTGATGAGCGACGTCCCGCTCGGGCTTTTTCTTTCGGGCGGGCTGGATTCGAGCGGGCTCGCGAGCCTCATGGCCCCCATGGTGAGGGAACCCATCCGCACATTCTCGGTCGGCTTCGACGATCCAGCGGCCAACGAGCTCCCGTACGCTCGGCTCGCCGCCAGGGCGGTGAGAGCGGAGCATCGAGAGGTAGTTGTTTCTCCCCAGGAATTTTTCGAGGCACTCCCGCGCCTCATCTGGCATGAGGACGAGCCAATCGCCTTCACGTCGAGCGTGCCGCTCTACTTCGTCTCCCGGCTCGCCAGGGACCACGTCAAGGTCGTCCTGACCGGTGAAGGAGCGGACGAGCTCTTCCTCGGCTACAACCGGTATCGCGTGACGGCCTGGAACGAGCGCCTGGGCCACGCCTACCGGGGGCTCGTGCCGGGAGTTGTCCAGCGGGGCGCGAGCCGCGTCACCAGAGCGCTTCCGAGACCGATCCGCCGGTACGCGGAGCGGACCTTCCTGGCGCTCGGCCCCGGTCCCCGCGAGCTTTTCTACGAGAACTTCGCCGTTTTTTCACTGGAACTTCAGGAACAGCTTCTCGTCAACCGAAACCTCCTCGCCTCCAGGGACCCCTACGCGGAGGGTCTCCGCTGCTATGAGACGGCACCCGGCGGATCGCTCGAGCGGATGAGTCACGCCGATCTCCAGACGTATCTCGTTGAATTGCTGATGAAGCAAGACCAGATGAGTATGGCGGCCTCCATCGAGAGCCGTGTGCCGTTCCTCGACGACCAGTTCGTCGAGACGGTGGCCGCGATGCCAGCCCACTTCAAGCTTCAGGGTTGGCGGACGAAGGCCGTCCTCAGGGAGGCACTTCGAGACCTGGTACCACGAGACATTCTCACACGACGAAAGATGGGCTTCCCAGTTCCAGTTGGCCGATGGCTGCGGGGGCAATTCTGGCCAGTGGTCGAAGAGTTCGTCCTCGGGGCGAGGGCACAACGGCGCGGCCTCTTCGCTCCGGCCCTACTCAGAAATCTTGCCGAGGCTCACCGTGCGGGTCAGGCCGAGCATGGCGACCGCCTCTGGCTGCTCATCAACCTCGAGATCTGGCAGCGGATTTGCCTCGACGGTGAGGACTTCGCGGCCATCAATGGAGCGATCGGTGCTTGAGGGCCACGCCATCGTCTGCTTTTCCCAGGACTGGGAAGGTGATCCGACGAGCAAAAAGCACATCATGCGCCTTCTGGCAGAAAAGAACACGATCCTCTGGGTGAACTCGATCGGGATGCGTCGTCCCACAGCGACGACACGTGATCTTCGCCGTATCGTCGCCAAGCTTCGCCGGACGCTCGACGGATGCGTACAAGTGGAACCGAATCTCTTCGTCGCAAACCCCCTCGTGCTACCCCTCCCGGGCGTCCCGGCAGTGGAGTGGCTGAACACCGAGATCTTGGCGCCGTGGATCCGCCGCCTGTGTCGGCGGATCGGGATGCATCGACCGATCCTCTGGACGTTCCTGCCCTACGTGAACCGGCTGGTGGGGCGTCTGGGTGAACAGCTGGTCATCTACCACTGCGTGGACGAGTACGCAGCGTTCTCGGGGACACCCAGAGAGGCGTTGATCCGGATGGAACAGGATCTGATCCGCCGAGCACACATCGTGTTCGCCTCGGCCGAGCAGCTTTGCGAGGAGCGCCGGCATCTCAACCCGAATGTCCACTTCGTTCCGCATGGTGTGGACGTCGGCCATTTCGCCCGCGCACTGGATCCAACGACGGTTGTGCCCGAGGACCTCCGTAGGCTCCCACGACCCATCATCGGCTTCTTCGGTCTTCTCGCCGACTGGGTGGACATGTCCCTCGTGCGCGAGCTCGCCTTGGCCAGACCCGGCTGGTCCTTTGCCCTTGTCGGCAAGGCCACGACCGACCTGGGTGCGCTCCGCGGCTTGGCGAACGTCTACCTCCTCGGGCAAAAGCCGTATTCGGTGCTCCCGGGATACTGTCGCGGGTTCGATGTCGGCATCATTCCCTTCCGACGAAACGAGCTGACGATCCGGGCCAATCCACTCAAGCTCCGCGAGTACCTGGCGGCCGGCGTGCCCGTGGTGTCGACGCGACTCCCAGAAGTGGCCCGCTACGAGAGCCTCGTGCACCTCGCCGACGGGGTAGAGGCATTTCTCGCAGCCATCTCAGCGGCACTGGGTCAGCGGACCGAGGCCATGACGCGACACCGGTCGGATGCCATGCGCGTCGAGGGGTGGGAGGCGCGAGTCGAGGAATTCTCGCAGTACATCTGCGACCGTCTCAGCCAGGCGGCCGCCTCATGATGAGGGAATCCCTGAATTCCTTGGCCGTCGTGACGCTCATCTCATCGCTCGGCCTTCTCCTGTATTCCTACGCGCTCTACCCGGCCCTGTTGTGGGTGCTCACCAAACTCACGAGCTCGCCAGTGCCACAGGGCGGCCAGCCCGACGACTGGCCTCACGTCAGCATCCTGCTCTCGGCCTACAACGAAGAACGGGTGATCAGCGAGAGGATCACGAATCTGCTAGAGATCGATTACCCGATCGATAAGCTCGAGATCCTCGTCGGCTCTGATGGGTCCACGGATCGCACCTGCGACCTTGTTAACGCCCATGGGAGTCGGCGAGTCCGCCTCGTTCCCTTCGAGTGCCGACGGGGCAAGGCGAGCGTCATCAACGATCTCGTGACTCACGCCCGAGGAGCGATCCTCGTGCTCACCGATGCGAACACCTTCTTCGCCCCGGACGCCGTCGGAAAGCTCGTCACCGCACTCACGCGTCATCCGTCCGCGTCTGCGGTCGTCGGCAGGCTGGAGCTCCGTTCCGCGGTCCACACGGGCAACCTGGATGGTCTGTACTGGCGCTACGAGACCTGGATCAAGCGGCTGGAATCCCATTTTGGGGCCGTCCTCGGCGCCAACGGGGCGATCTACGCCGTCCGGCGGGAACGGTACTGGCCCCTACCCAGCGCAGCGGTCGTGGACGACCTTCTCGTTCCCATGCTGATCCGCCTGCACCGCGGCGGCAGGGTGTTCTTCGTGTCCGACGCCCACGCGTACGAGACATCGCCGGTCGAAGTCCGCCACGAATTCCGCAGACGCATCCGAATCGGTGCCGGAGACCTTCAGGCCTTGACCTGGACATGGCCACTGCTCCTTCCGTGGAAGGGGATGGTGGCCCTCGCCTATTTTTCACACAAGGTCCTCAGATGGGCCGGCCCTCTCCTCTTGCTCATCGCGTTCCTGGCAAACGTCTGGCTCCTCGCGCACCCCCTGTGCCGATGGCTACTCGCCGCCCAGGTCGGTTTTTACTCCCTCGGGCTTCTGGCCACTCGTCTGCGGGTCGCGCCGGTCGTGGGGCTCCCCGCGGCAGCCGCTCGTTACTTTATCGTCCTGAACGTCGGCCTCCTCCTTGGTTTTCTGCGCTTCGTCGTGGGCGCCCAGCGGCCTTTTTGGGGAACCGTGCCCCGCGAAGGAGGCTCGACACACGCAGCGATTCCGTCCGCGGCCGGAGACATCGAGGGGACATGAGCAAGCACGGCCAGGATCACGACCGTACGTCCAGCGAACTGCGCGAGCAATATCTCGTGGAGAAGGACCTCGCGCTGCGCTTGCGTAACGCCACGCGGGCTCAGCGGCGCGGGCTTTACTCGACCCTGTACGACGAGCTGTTCCGGCGAGTACCGCATCATCCCATGCTCCGGCGCAAGGAGGACCCCGAGGCCACCCGTCACGACATGATGTCTCAGCTCAGACTTATCAGGCGCTTCCTGCGACCGGACACCTGCTTTCTCGAGATTGGGCCCGGCGATTGCTGCCTCTCGTTCGCCGTCGCGGCGGAGGTCCGCCAGGTCTACGCCGTGGACGTGTCGGACCTGATCAGCTCGGCTACGGTGCGTCCCGCCAACTTTCAGCTGATGCTGTCCGATGGAACCAGCATTCCTATCCCTCACGGGACCGCGAATGTGGCGTTCAGCAATCAACTCGTAGAGCACCTGCATCCTGACGACACGCTGGAGCAGTTACGTAACATCTATCGAGCCCTGAGTCGCGGAGGTGTGTACGTCTGCTTCACACCGAACGCCCTGTCGGGCCCCTATGACATCTCGATGTATTTCGACCGTGTGGCGACGGGCGTTCATTTGAAAGAGTACACGAATGCCGAGCTTCACGATCTCTTCGTCCGCGTCGGATTTTCCAGGGTCCGCGCCATGCTGACGATGAGGGGACGCTCGGTACTTCTGCCGCTCTGGGTCTGTCGTATCGCGGAGTGGCTTGTCCGTCGGCTGCCACGCCCATTCCGCCGTGGACTCGGGGGCCGCTTGCCGTTACGGCTGTTTCTCGGAATTCGAATGGTCGGGTACAAGGCGTAGGCCCTTCGGAGAGGTGGGACTCACGGACGACCTGGCCTCGATCGACGTGTTTTCCGCCTGCCCGTCGTCGAGCACGGTCGACGGGCACGCCTACATCCAACGCGTCAGAGATGTCGCCCGCTGGAGCGAACAGTACGGGTGAAAGGGGATCCTCGTCTATACGGATAACTCGCTCATCGACGCGTGGCTCGTGTCCCAGATCGTCATCCAGCACACGACCCGGCTGTGTCCCCTGGTCGCGGTTCAGCCCGTGTACATGCACCCGTACACGGTGGCCAAAATGGTGACCTCGTTGGGAGACCTCTACGGAAGGCGCATGTATCTCAACATGGTGGCGGGCGGCTTTAAGAATGATTTGACGGCGCTGAATGACATCACCCCACACGACAAGCGATACGACCGGCTGAGGGAATACACGCTCATCATCAAGAGCCTCCTTGCCGGGGGCCTCGTCAGCCACGAGGGGGAATTCTACACGGTGGACAAGCTGAAGCTGACGCCACCCTTACCTCCCGAACTGCTCCCCGGCGTGTTTGTGTCGGCCTCTTCTGAGGCCGGACTGGCTACGGCGCAGGCCCTCGGCGCGACGGCCGTGCACTATCCGAAGCCGTCTCGGGAATACGAGGCCGCCGGCTCGCCGCCCGCCAAGAATGCTGGTATTCGGGTCGGGATTATCGCCCGCGGCGACGAGGACGAAGCCTGGATGATCGCCCGCCAGCGTTTTCCCGAAGACCGGAAGGGGCAGCTCATCCATCAGCTCGCGATGAAGGTTTCCGATTCTTCCTGGCACAGACAGCTCTCGCAGATAGAGCCCGAGACGGAGAACAGCCCGTACTGGCTGGTGCCCTTCCACAACTATAAGACATTCTGTCCTTATCTCGTGGGGAGTTACAAGCGCGTGGCCGAGGAATTGGCCAGGTACATCGTCGCGGGATACACGACATTCATCCTCGATATTCCGCCGACGGAGGAGGAGTTGCGGCATACCAGTGTCGCCTTCGCGCAGGCGTTCGCGGAGGGCGCGAAATGAAGGAATTGCTTCAGCAATGGGTCACCCAGCACGCGGAGCGCCGTCCGGATGCGACGGCCCTCGCCATGCGAAAGAAACAGCTCACGTATGGCCAGCTCGAGGAGCGCACCAACCAGTTAGCAGGCATGCTGAAGGCTGCGGGCTGTCGAAAGGCGGATCGAGTCGGCTTGCTGATGCCCAAGTCCGTCGAGGCGATCATCGGGATTGTGGGAACCCTGAAGGCCGACTGCGTCTATGTCCCTCTCGATGTCTCTAGCCCGGCCCCCAGACTGGCGCAGATCATCACGTCCAGCGAGCCCCGCTGCATCCTCGCGGCGCGGCCAGCGGCAGTCCTGGTGGACCAGCTCTGGGCGGACGAGAAATTTCGCACGACGATCGCCGTCGGATGGATGGAGTCGGATAGGGTCGTGGGGAAGCATTTCACCCCGGCGTTTTCACAGGCAGACTGGGAGACGTATCCCGCGAAGCCGCTCGATTACCAGAACGACCGCGAAGGTCCGGCGTACATCCTCTATACTTCCGGCTCCACGGGGACTCCCAAAGGGGTCGTCATCACCCACTCCAACGTGATCCATTTCGTCGAGTGGGCGGCCCAGCACTTCGGCATGAGTGCGTCGGACCGGATCTCGGGGCATTCGCCCTTGCATTTCGATTTATCTGTCTTCGATGTATTCGGCACCTTTGCAGCCGGCGCCCAGCTCCATCTCGTGCCGCCAGAGCTGAATTTACTTCCGAAGCACCTGGCAGACTTTATTCGGACGGCAGAGCTGACGCAGTGGTTTTCTGTTCCATCGGTCCTGACCTATATGGCGAGGTTCGATGTGGTCCGGTTCAACGACTTTCCCATCCTCAAGCGCCTCCTGTGGTGCGGAGAGGTGCTGCCAACGCCGATCCTCGCGCACTGGATGCAGCGCCT
>Ga0066709_100000677_pt1 | contig 19546 bp, 19 predicted proteins | sample GraSoiAngelo_158_FD_79665 | JGI IMG/M metagenome (GOLD analysis project Ga0066709, IMG submission 79665) | Grasslands soil microbial communities from the Angelo Coastal Reserve, California, USA - 14_1009_16_30cm | ecosystem: Environmental > Terrestrial > Soil > Grasslands | place: USA...
ATGGACGAGATCGCCCGCCGCTTCTGCACCCAGGCGACGCAGCCGCTGATGCTCGACTCCACTGAGCCGGCCGTCATCGAAGCCGGGCTGCAGTGGATCGGCGGCAAGCCGATCCTGAACTCGGTCAACCTCGAAGACGGCGACGGGCCCGGCACTCGGCTCGACCGCTTCCTCACGCTGGCCCGCGAGTACGGCGCCGCCGTCGTGTGCACCTGCATCGACGAGGAGGGCCAGGCGCGCGACGTCGAGTGGAAGCTGCGCGTCGCGCACCGCATCCACGACCTCGCGATCAACCGTTACGGCCTGTCACCCGGCGACATCATCTTCGACGCGCTCACCTTCCCGCTCTCGACGGGCGACGACGACCTGCGGGCCGACGCGATGGCAACCATCGAGGCGATCCGCCGCATCAAGGCCGAGCTGCCCGGCGTGTTCACCGTGCTCGGCGTCTCCAACGTGTCGTTCGGGCTCAAACCCGCGGCCCGCCACGTCCTCAACTCTGTGTTCCTGCACGAGTGCGTGGAAGCGGGCCTCGACGCGGCGATCGTGCACGCGGCGCGCATCATGCCTCTGAACCGCATCGACGAGCACCAGCGCCAGGTCGCGCTCGACCTCGTCTACGACCGCCGGCGCGACGGCTACGACCCGCTGCAGGAGCTGCTCGCGGTCTTCGAGGGCGTCGACACCACCACCGTCGAGAAGGAGGACCGCAGCGGCTGGCCCGTCGACGAGCGGCTCAAGCACCGCATCATCGACGGCGACCGTGAAGGCCTCGAGGCCGACCTCGACAACGCGCTCACCTCGCACACCGCGCTCGAGATCGTGAACGACGTCCTGCTCGAAGGCATGAAGGTGGTGGGCGAGCTCTTCGCCTCGGGCGAGATGCAGCTTCCGTTCGTGTTGCAGTCGGCCGAATGCATGAAGACGGCCGTCGCCTACCTCGAGCCCCACATGGAGAAGGCCGACCAGGGGGGCAAGGGCCGCATCGTGCTGGGCACGGTGAAGGGCGACGTGCACGACATCGGCAAGAACCTGGTCGACATCATCCTCACCAACAACGGCTACGAGGTGTTCAACCTCGGCATCAAGGTGCCGATCGCCGACCTCATCGCCAAGGCCGAGGAGGTCAGCGCCGACGCGCTCGGCATGAGCGGGTTGCTCGTGAAGAGCACGCTGATCATGCGCGACAACCTCGAGGAGCTGAACCAGCGCGGCCTCTCGACGCTACCGGTCCTGCTCGGCGGGGCGGCCCTCACCCGCTCGTACGTCGAACGCGACCTGCGCGGCGTGTACGAAGGCCGCGTCTTCTACGGCAAGGACGCCTTCGAGGGCCTGCGCACCATGGAGCGGCTGATGACGCTCAAGAAGGGGGCGGGGCTCGACAGCGACCCCGAGTTCGGGCGCGAGCTGACCGGCCGCGTCCTGCCGAAGCGCGAGAAGCGCGAGGTCGACGCCTCCGCACTGCCCTCACGGTCACCCGACGTCGAGACCGACAACCCCGTGTTCGTGCCGCCGTGGCTCGGCTCGCAGGTCGTGAAGGGCATCTCCATCGACGAGATCGCCGCCTACCTCAACGAGACCGCGCTGTTCCGCAACCAGTGGCAGTTCCGGCCAGAAGGCGGCGTAGAGAAGGACGACGCGTTCAAGGCCCGCATCCGGCCGATCCTGCGCGAGCAGCTGGCCCAGGCCAAGACATCGGGGGTGTTGGTGCCGCAGGTCGTCTACGGCTACTTCGCGGCGAACGGCGAGGGGAACGACGTCGTGCTCTGGAAGGACGAGAGCCGCACGGCCGAGTGGATGCGCTTTCCGTTCCCGCGCCAGACGGTGGCACCGTTCCTGTGCATCGCCGACTTCTTCCGTCCGGTCGAGAGCGGCGAGACCGACTACGCCGCCTTCCACATCGTCACCATGGGCAATGCGATCTCGGAGGCCACGGCCGAGCTGTTCGAGGCCAACCGCTATCAGGACTACCTGTTGCTGCATGGGCTCGGCGTCGAGATGGCCGAGGCCCTGGCCGAGTACTGGCACCTGCGCATCCGCCAGGAGTGGGGCTTCGCCGACGAGGACGGCCCCTCACTCGCGGGCCTCTTCCGCCAGCAGTACCGCGGCGGGCGCTACTCGTGGGGCTACCCGGCCTGTCCCGACCTGGAGGACAACCTCAAGGTGGCCGAGCTGCTCGAGGCCGACCGCATCGGCGTCACCGTCGCCGAGGGCTTCCAGTACCACCCCGAGCAGACCACCTCCGCCCTGATCTGCCACCACCCCAAGGCCAAGTACTTCGTCGCGCGGTAACGCGCCACGCCCCACTCCGTGGGGCTAACTCCCGGCGAGCACGGCGCGGGCCACGAGGTCGGTGCCGAAGGCGGTGAGGATGGCGAGATACAGCAGGCCGGTAGCCGCCATCACCGCCGAGTAGGCGCGTTCGCGCAGCGCCAGGCGGGTGACGACGACGAGGGCGATGGTGCTGATCGCGCACGCGAGCCAGAACCAGCCGAGGACGCCGTTGTAGCCGTCGTCGATCGAGCCTCCGAGCACCTGCACCATCCCCGGCGGCCACAGCAGCGCCGCCACCTCGAATGGCCACACGTACCCGACCCAAAGGTTGAGCTCCTCGAGCGCGCCGCGCCCGAGACCGGGCTGCACGAGGTACCAGTGACCGAGCAGCATCGCGTCGGTGACCGCGCCGAGGAAGGCGGCGCCCACGAGCGTGCGCACGACGGCGAGCACGTCGTTGCCGCCGGCGGCGAGACCCGCCGCCACCAAACCGATGGCGCCGATCGCAGGCGCGACAAGGTCGATCATCGGTGGGAACTCGAGCGCGTCCGGGTCGCGGCGCTCGGCGACGCGTGCACCGACCCTGGCCGCGGTTCGCGCCTCCCGCGCCCGCTCTCCCGCAACGCCCGCCTTGCGACGGACGACCGACACCCCGAGCGCGCCGAGCGCGCTCACGGCGACGAGCCCGGCGCAGACATCGCGGACCGCGACCGGCTGAAGCGCCTGCCCCGCGGCAACGCCTCCGGCGGCCAGCGTCGCGTAGACACCTCGCAACAGCCAGCCGTAGCCGATGCCGACCTGGCGCCGGCGGGTCGTGACCCACAGGAAGAGCAGGCCGCCGGTCGCCCACTGCAGGAGCACGGTCGCGGCGTCGAGACGGATCATCCGACCTTCACCTTCGCAGGTGCGGAGGTCACCTGCGGAGCTCTCGCCGAAGCGGGACCGCGCTACAGCAGACCGAGGATCGCGGCCCCGTCGACCGGGAGCGCCACCCCGCTGACGAAGCGGGTCGGTTCGGAGCACAGGAACGCGACGATGCGGCCGAAGTCGGCGGGGTCGCCGTGCACCCCCAAACCGCCGAGCTGCTTCATGCGGTCGGTCGCGTGCGGACCGGGGCACGCCAGGTTGAGCGTGATGCCGTCGGCGAAGAGGTCGGCCGACGCGGTCTTGGCCCACGCCCACAGGCCCGTGCGCGCGACGTTGGACAGCGCGAGCGTGGGGATGGGCTGCTTGACCGAGTACGAGGTGATGAGGCAGATCCGGCCCCAACCGCTCGCATGCATGTGCGGGACCGCGCTGCGCACGAGCCGCACCGAGGTGAGCAGGTTGGCCTCGACCGCGGCGCGCACCGCGTCGTCGTCGACGTCGAGGGCGCGACCCGGCGGTGGGCCGCCCGCGTTGGCGACCAGGATGTCGAGCCCCCCGAAGCGCTCGACCGCGGCGTCGACCAGTTGCCGAGGCACCTCGGGTCGGGTGACGTCGGCCACCACCGCGTGCACGTCACCGGGCATCCCCGCCGCGGCCTCCTTCAGCGCGTCCTCGCCGCGGGCGCAGATGACGACACTCGCCCCCTCCTCGCTCAGGGCCTGGGCGCTCGCCCGACCCAGGCCCTTCGAGGCGGCCGTGACCAGCGCGACCTTCCCGGCGATACCGAGCTCCACCCGCTACGCCTCCACCACGGCCAGGCCGTGGTCGACCCCGTTGATCGCCTCCGGACCGGCGGCGGTGGCCACCACGATGTCCTCGAGGCGCGCGCCCCATCGACCTTCGAGATAGATGCCGGGCTCAACCGAGAACGCGTGGCCCGGCGCGAGCGGCTCGCAGTTGCCACCGACCAGGTAAGGGTCCTCGTGCTCCTCCAGCCCGATGCCGTGGCCGGTGCGGTGGATGAAGTGCGGACCGTAGCCGCCGTCGTCGATGAGGCGGCGGGCGACGGCGTCGACGTCCTCGCACGGCGTGCCCACCGTGGCGGCGTCGACCGCGGCGGCCTGCGCGGCCTCGAGCACGGAGTAGAGATCGCGGTACTCCGGCGGTGGCGCTCCGGTGAACACCGTGCGCGTGATGTCGGAGCAGTAGCTGTCGAAGGTGCCGCCGAAGTCGCACACGACCGGCTCACCCGCGGCGATGACGCGCCCGCCGGCGCCGTGGTGCGGGCTGGCCGAGTTGGGCCCGCTCCCCACGATGGCGAAGTTCACGCGCTGATGACCCTCGGCCACGAGCCGGCGCCCGATGTCGCGCGACACATCGGCCTCGGTACGACCGACGAGCGCGATGTCGCCCGAAACGAGCTGCGTGGCGACGCGATCGGCGGCCGCGGCGGCTCGCCGTAGGGCGGCGACCTCCTCGTCGTCCTTCACGGCCCGGAGCGGAGCCGTGACCCTCGACGCAACCGAGAAGCGCGCGGCCGGGAGCGAGTCCTGCAGGTCGAGCACGAACGTCGCCCAGGTGCGGTCGGACACACTAAGAGACGCGCGCGACCCCACCAGGTCGGCCACCAGTCGCACCGGGTCGTCGGTCTCGTCCCACGGCAACAGCGCGAACAGCTCCTCGTCGTGCTCGACGCGCGGCGCCTCGAGGCGGGGGACGACGAGAGTGGGGCGCGCGTCGGACGGGAGCACGAGCATGGTGAGGCGCTCGAGGGGCATGGCCTCGTAGCCGGTGAGCCACGGCAGGTCGGCGCCGAGCGACAGCAGCAGGGCGTCGACCCCGAGCTCGCCCATGCGCGCGCGCACACGCTCGACGCGGGCCGCGCGCGCCCCCTCTCGCACTCGGCGGCTCACGCGTCGACCCCCGACAAGACCACGGGGGACGGTTGGCGCCCTGCGGCGTCCGCGGCTTGCCGGGCGTGGTAGCTCGAGCGCGTCAGAGGCGATGCCTGCACGTGCGCGAAGCCCAAGCTCTCACCGAAGCGTCGCAGCTCGTCGAACTCCTCGGGGCGCCACCAGCGGTCGACGGGCAGGTGGTGCGCGGTGGGACGCAGGTACTGCCCGAGGGTGACGATGTCGACGCCGACGTTGCGCAGGTCGACGAGGGCCCCGCGCACCTCGTCGGGGCGCTCGCCCATGCCGAGGATCAGGCCCGACTTGGTGACGAGCCCGGCGGCCGCCGCCCGCCCGAGGACGGCCAGGCTGCGGGCGTAGGACGCCGACGGCCGGACCGCGCGCTGCAGGCGTGCGACCGTCTCCAGGTTGTGGTTCAACACGTCGGGCCGCGCCGCGAAGATCACATCGAGGGCGGCCGGCTCACCCTTGCAGTCGGGGACAAGCACCTCGATCGTGGTGCCCGGCGTGCGCCTGCGAACGGCCCGAATCACCTGGGCGAACCCCTCGGCGCCACCGTCGGGCAGGTCGTCGCGCGCCACGGCCGTCACCACAGCGTGAGCGAGACCCATGCGCGCCACCGCCTCCGCCACGTGTTCGGGCTCGAGCGGGTCGAGCGGCCCCGGGCGGCGCGTGTCGACGAGGCAGAACCCGCACGCGCGCGTGCACCGGTCGCCGTTGATCATGAATGTGGCGGTCCCGTCGTTCCAACACTCGAAGATGTTGGGGCAGCCCGCCTCCTCGCACACGGTGACGAGGTCGAGGCCCCGCATGGTCCGCCGGACGCTTCGGAACTCGGGTCCCATGTTCGCCTTCACCCGCAACCACGGGGGCTTGCGCGTCTCGATCGACAACGCCGACGGGTTGACGCGGGCGTCGCCGGCCGTCGCCGACACGTCGTGGCGCTCGACCGGGCCCCATCGCTGTGCGGCCCGCGCGATGACGGCGTCGACGACCTCGCGCATGGTCACGTCGACTCCCTCCGCCGCGAGCGACGTCACCTCCCTGTCGTGGATGCCACACGGCACGATGTGCCGGAACATCGAGAGGTCGGGGTCGACGTTCAGCGCGAAGCCGTGCATCGAGCGGCCGCGTGTGAGCCTCACACCGATGGCGCAGATCTTGCGCGGCGGGCGCGCTCCGTCGAGGACCCACACCCCGGGATAGCCCTCGGCGCGGCCCGCATGCGGCAGGCCGAGATCGGTGAGGACGTCGATCACGAGCTGCTCCACGCCATGCACGTAGCGCGGCGTGGCGTCGGGGCCCATGGGCACACCGAGGATCGGGTAGCCGACCAGCTGGCCGGGGCCGTGGTACGTCACGTCGCCACCGCGATCGGTCTCGACCAGCTCGGCCCCCACCGACGCGGGCGGCACGAGCACATGGTCGAGCGAGGCGCGCACGCCGAGCGTGTAGACGTGCGGGTGCTCGAGGAGGAGCAGGTAGTCGTCCGCGTGCTCGAACAGGGCGTGCTGGAGCGCGTGCGCGTCGCGGTAGCGCACGCGTCCGAGCCAGCGCGCGTGCAGCACGCTCAGAGCTCCTGTGACCAGTCGCGCGTCTCGATGATGTCGCGGCACTTGGCCAGGAACGCCGACGCGTAGGCGCCGTCGTTGGCCCGATGGTCGAAGGTGAGCGCGAGCATCCCGACCGGGTGGACGGCGATCGAGTCGGAGCCGTCCGGCAGCTCGATCGCGACGGGCTTCTTCTTCACGCCGTCGGTGGACAGGATCGCCACCTGCGGCTGGTTGATCACGGGCGCGGTGATGAACGTGCCGAACGGGCCCGGGTTGGTGATGGTGAACGTGCCGCCCGAGATGTCGTCCGCGCTCAGCTGCTTGGAGCGGGCCTTGGCGGCGAGCTCCGAGACCTCGCGGGCGATCGCCGGCATGCGCATGTCCTGGGCGTCGCGGATGACGGGCACGAGCAGGCCCTCGAAGTTGAGGTCGACCGCGATCCCGAGATGGATGCGGTGGTGGACGACGAGCGCGTCGTCGCCCACCGACGCGTTCAGCTTGGGGAACTCGTGCAGCGCGTCGACGACCGCCCGCGCGATGAACGGCAGGTAGGTGAGGCTGAACCCCTCGCGCGCCTTGAACTCGTCGCGGACGGCGCGGCGCACCCGGTCGACGCGCTCGAAGTCGACCTCGATCGCGGTGAGCACGTGCGCCGACGTGGCCTTGGACCGCACCATGTGCTCCGCGGTGCGGCGCCGGATGTTGGTGAACGGCACCGTCTCGTCGTCGGTGCCTGGGCGGGCTGCGACCGGCACCGGTCGTTCCGGCTGCGGCTGCGGTGCCGGCTGTGCCTGCGGCGCCTGCGGTGCCTGCGGTGCCGGCTGCCTCTCGGGCGCGGGCGCCGCCACCGGCGCGGGCTCCGGCGAACGGGGGACCGCGGGTGCCGGTGCGGGCGCGGCCACCCCCGACGTCGTCCCCCCCTGGTCGATGTACGCGAGCACGTCGGCGCGCGTGATGCGACCGCCCTGGCCACTGCCCTCGATCTGGCCGGGCTCGAGGTCGTGCTCCTTGAGCAGCTTGCGCACGACCGGGGACAGCACGAGATCGCCGGCCCCGTCGCCGTCGTCGTCGTCCTCGCGGGGCGGCGACGGCTCCCGGGGGCGTTCATCGGTGGCGGGCGCGGCCGGCGCGGGAGCGGGTGGAGTAGGCGTGGGAGCGGGCGCGGCGGGCGGGGCGGGCGCGGGCTCCGCGGCCGGCGACGGCTCCGCGACGGGCGCGGATGCAGCACCTCCGGAGGGGGGCGCGTCGGCGATCACGGCCAGCCGGGTGCCGACGTCGACCGTCTCGCCCTCCTGCACGAGGATCTCGGTCACGTAGCCGCCCGATGGCGACGGCACCTCGGAGTCGACCTTGTCGGTGGAGACCTCGAAGAGGACCTCGTCCTCGGCCACCTGGTCGCCCACCTGCTTGAACCACTTGGTGATGGTTCCCTCGGTGACGGTCTCCCCGAGTTGCGGCATCGTGATGTCGGCCATCAGCCGTGCAGCCCCCTTCCCGTGAGTGCCAGCACCGCTTCGCCGAAGGTCTCCGACAGCGTGGGATGCGGCTCGATGAACTGTCCCGTCTCGTCGGGCGTCGCCTCCCAGTTCACGGCGAGGTAGCCCTGTCCGAGCTGCTCGGTGACCCAGGCGCCCACCATGTGCACTCCGAGGATGGGGCCCGCCCGTCCGTCGGCTTTCTTCTCGGCGATCACCTTCACCATGCCCTCGGGCTCGCCGACGATGAGCGAGCGGCCGTTGTGCGAGTACGGCATCTTCTTGACCACGACGTCGAGACCGGCAGCGCGCGCGTCCTGCTCACTCGGTCCTGCGAACGCGACCTCGGGATGGCAGTAGATGCACCAGGGCACCCTTCCGTAGTCGACGGGCACGGCCCGCTCACCCAGGATGTCCTTGATCGCGACGATGGCCTCCGCGAAGCCGACGTGCGCCAGCTGCGGGGTCGCCACCAGGTCGCCCACCGCGTAGACGCCGTCCTCACCCGTGCGCATGAGCCCGTCGACGACCACGTAGCCACGCGGATCGACCTCGACCGCGGTGCCGGCCAGGTCGAGCCCGTCGGACAGGGGCCGTCGACCGACCGACATCACGACGGCGTCGACCGTGACCGAGTCACCGCCGAAGTGCACGGTCGTGCCGTTCCCGCTCGGCTCGTGGCCGTCGACCTTGACGCCGGTGCGCACCTCGATGCCCCGGCGCTGGAACGATCGGGCGACCACGTTGACGATGTCGTCGTCACAACCCGGCAGCAGCTTCGGCAGGACCTCGAGCAGGGTGACCTGCACGCCGAGGTCGCTCATCATCGACGCGAACTCGCAGCCGATGGCGCCGCCGCCGACGACGACGGCCGAGGACGGCAACGCGTCGAGGTCGAGCACCTCGTCGGAGGTCATCACGATGCGCCCGTCGACGTCGAAGCCGGGAAGCGTGCGCGGCACCGATCCCGACGCGAGGATCACGTGCTCGCCCTTCAGCTCGCTCCCATCGTCGACGCGCACGAGCTTGCCCCGCGTGAGCGATCCCACACCCTTGATCGTCGTGATCTTGCGCGCCTTCATCAGGCCCTGCAGGCCTTTCCAGAGCGTGTCGACCACCTTCTGCTTGCGCGCCTGGCTGGCCGCGAAGTCGAGGCCCGGCTGGTCGGCCTGCACCCCGAACTCCTTGGCGCCGGCGACGGTGCGGAACACCGTCGCGGTCTCGAGGAACTCCTTGGCTGGGATGCAGCCGCGGTGGAGGCACGTGCCGCCCACCTTCTCCTTCTCCACCACCGCGATGTTGAGCCCGGCGTTGGCGCCGTAGAGCGCCGCGGCATAGCCGCCGGGGCCGCCGCCCACCACGACGACGTCGAACTGTTCGGCCGTTGGGACCACCTCCCGGGGAGCGGGACGCGCTCAGCCTACTGAGTGATCGGGAGTACGACGCGGGGCGGCCGCCCTGCGCATCACCTGACCGGGCCGACGTAGAGCCAGAGCGCGAACGCGACCAGGATGGCGAGGCCGGTGACGAGCGCGGCCACGATGAGCTTGCGCGTCGCCATGCGCTAGCCCGGGTCCCTCGGCAGGCGCCGGCGTCCGGCGAAGCCCGCGTCGGGCAGGTGCCACCACTCGATGTCCTCCTCACCCAACCGCCAGCAGATGAGGTAGACGACGCCGTCGGGCCCGCGCGCGTGGAAGTCGATGAGGCCCGCGTGGGGGTCGCGCACGATGATGTCGCCCGCGGCCAGCTCCGCGAGCGCGTCGCCGGCGCCCTCCCCCGGCTGCTCGTCGCCGTTCGTGCTCACCTTGGCGTGGGCGTCGGCCGCCTGCTTGATGCGCTCGACGAGCTCGCGCAGCTGCGGGAGGTAGGCCCGCGCCTCCTCCACGGTCCAAAAACGAACGTCGGGATGGGGCGACGACATGAGCGGTCACAGTGTGTCAGGGACGGCGCGCGCTTCCTACCCGGCTTCGTGTCGCGCCGGACCACCCTCACGGTGGTCGAGCGCGACAAGAAGCGACGGTGCGACGGCCGGCGCGCGCCGAGAGCACAGGCGAGGGGTAGCCTGGGCGCGCAAACGCAGGGGAGCTCGGGGCGCCGGGCTGAGAGGCGGGCACGACCGGCCCGCGACCCTTCATCGACCAGCCTGGTAATGCAGGTAGAGGGAGCGTCGTGGCGTCAGACCCACTGGTGATCGCGGGTCGGGAGTTCACCTCCCGCCTGTTCCTCGGCACGGGGAAGTTCCCCTCCAACGCCGCCCTGGGCGGCGCGATCGAGTCGACCGGCACGCAGATGGTGACGGTCGCCCTGCGACGGGTCGACCCGACGGCCGCCGACGGCGACATCCTCGACGCGATCGACGCCGAGCGGGTCGTGCTCCTCACCAACACGAGCGGGGCGGACGACGCGGGCGAGGCGGTGCGCCTGGCCCGCCTGGCCCGGGCCGCCGGCCTGCCCGACTGGATCAAGCTGGAGATCACGCCCGAGCCTCGCTACCTGCTCCCCGACCCGGTGGAGACGTTGAAGGCAGCCGAGGTCCTCTGCGCCGAGGGCTTCACCGTGCTCCCCTACGTCAACGCCGACCCGGTGCTGTGCAAGCGGCTCGAGGAGGTCGGCTGCGCCACGGTGATGCCGCTGGGCTCGTGGATCGGCTCGAACCAGGGACTGCGCACCAAAGCCGCGCTCGAGATCATCGTCGAGCAGTCGCTCGTGCCCGTGGTCGTCGACGCCGGCATCGGCGCGCCGTCGCAGGCCGCCGAGGCCATGGAGATCGGCGCCGACGCGGTCCTCGTGAACACGGCCATCGGCACCGCGGGCGACCCCGTGGCCATGGGCGCCGCGTTCAAGCAGGCGGTGGAAGCGGGCCGCGCCGGCTTCCTCGCGGGCCTCGCGGTCGCGGGCGGGGTCGCGCAGGCGTCGTCGCCCCTCACCGGCTTCCTCTCCTGACGATGCCGTCGAGCGGCGCGACCACGAGCCCGGTGCGGCTGGAGTCGCGTCCCGACCACGTGCCGCCCGGCACCGCGGCCGCCGACGTCGTCGCGACCGACGTCGACGGGTTGCGCAGGCTCGTCGACACGGCGGGCGCGGCCGACGTCGACCGGGCGCTCCGAGCGGCGCGGCCCACCTCGGCCGACTTCGCCGCGCTGCTCTCGCGGGCCGCCGCCGATCGCATCGAGGACCTGGCGCGCCGCGCCCACGAGACCACCGTGCGCCGGTTCGGCCGCACCGTGCGCTTGTTCGCGCCGCTCTACCTCTCCAACGAGTGTGTGTCGGTGTGCACGTACTGCGGGTTCTCGGCCGACAACGAGATCGCCCGCCGCACGCTGTCACCCGCGGAGCTGCTCGACGAGGCACGGGAGTTGAAGCGACGCGGCTTCCGCCATCTGCTGCTGGTGGCAGGCGAGCACGCCCGGCTCGTGTCGAAGGACTACCTGGTCGAGTGCGTTCGCACCCTCGCCCCCGAGATCCCGTCGCTCTCCGTCGAGGTCCAGGTGTGGGACACCGCGACCTACCGCCGCCTCGTCGAGGCCGGCTGCGAAGGGCTCGTCGTGTACCAGGAGGCCTACGACCGCTCGACCTACGCGGCCGTGCACCTCAAGGGCAAGAAGCGCAACTACGACTGGCGGCTCGCGGCACCCGACCGTGGGGCGGAGGCGGGCATGCGCCACCTCGGCATCGGCACCCTGCTCGGCCTGCACGCCGACTGGCGGGCGGAAGCGATCGCGGTCGCGACCCACGCCCGGGCTCTCGTCCGGCGATGGTGGCGTTGCGACGTCACCGTCGCGCTCCCACGTCTACGTCCCGCGGCGGGTGGGTTCGAGCCACGCGATCCCGTCGGCGACCACGAGTTCGTGCAGTTGCTGTGCGCGCTGCGGATCCTCCTGCCCGACGTCGGTCTCTCACTCTCGACGCGCGAGCCCGCCGCGTTCCGCGACGCGCTGGTGCCGCTCGGAGTGACGCAGCTCTCGGCCGGGTCGCACACCGAGCCGGGGGGTTACGCGTCCCCGAGCGACGCCGAGGCCCAGTTCGAGATCAGCGACACCCGCTCGCCCGCCGAGGTCGCGGCCATGCTGCGCGGCGCCGGTTACGACCCGGTGTGGATGGACACCATCGGGCCCCGTCGTTAGGCGCTCAGAACGGCAGGCGGTTGCGCAGGAGCTTCGGCAGCGCGGCCGCGCCCTGCACGGGATGGAAGTTGTCCGACGCCTCGGTGAGCCGGCCTACCTCGTCGGCCCCGAGCACGATGTCGGCAGCCGCCGCGTTCGACTCCAGTTGCGACACCTTGCTCGCCCCCGGGATGGCCACCACGTTGTTGTGGCTGATGACCCACGCCAACGCGACCTGCGCGGGTGTCGCGTCGTGGGCCTTCGCCACGTCGCGCAGGGCGTTGATCAGGTCGTGGGCGCGCTCGAGGTTCTCGGGCAGGAACAGCGCGTTGGAAGCACGGGCCGCGCCCTTGGGCGGGTTGGTGGCGTCGTACTTCGCCGAGAGCAGGCCCTGGCCCAGCGGGCTGTAGGCGATGACGAGCCGGTCGTTGGCCTGGGCGAACGGCACCAGCTCGCGGTCGGGCTTGCGTGCCACCAGGCTGTACTGCACCTGGTTCGACAGCACGGGCGATCCGAGCGAGCGCTCCGCCGCCTGCCACTGGGAGAGCGAGAAGTTGCTCACACCGACGTGGTCGACCACACCGGCCTTCTGCAGCCGGCGCATGCCGTCCATCTGCGGGCCGATCGGCATGACCGGGTTGGGCCAGTGGATCTGGTAGAGGTCGATGGTGTCGGTCTGCAGCCGCGCCGCGCTCCTTCGACCCCGCTGCTCGACGATCGCCGCGAGCGGCATGGCCGGAAAGACCTTGGTGGCGAGGAAGGCGTCCTTGCGGCGCTCGCCCAGGACGCGGCCGATGATCCGCTCCGACTCCCCGAAGCCGTAGATCTCCGCGGTGTCGATGAGGGTGATCCCGAGCTCGAGGGCGCGCTGCAGGATGCGGACCGCCTCCTCCCGGGCATAGTCGTCGCCGTAGCCCCACTCCCGTGACCCGAACTGCCAGGTCCCCAGGCCGATGGCGGAAAGACGTGTTCCGTTGACTTCGACAGAGCGCATGCGACGAGCCTAGGCCCGCGGCCGGCGCATCTGAAGGGCTACTTGGGGGGCATGCGGATGGCGCCGTCGAGGCGGATGACCTCGCCGTTCAGCACCGAGTTCTCGCAGACGTGGCGGACGAGCGCGGCGTACTCGGACGGCCGGCCGAACCGCTTGGGGAACGGGATGTTGGAGGCGAGCTGGCGGCGGGTCTCCTCCGGGGCCATCGCCATCATCGGCGTGTCGAACGTGCCCGGTGCGATGGTGACGACGCGGATGCCGACCGCCGAGAGGTCTCGGGCCGCGGGCAGCGTCATGCCCACCACCCCGCCCTTCGACGCGGAGTACGCGAGCTGGCCGATCTGCCCGTCGAACGCGGCGACCGACGCGGTGTTGATGATCACGCCGCGCTCGTCATCCTCGAGCGGCTCGGTGACGGCCATCGCGGACGCGGCCAGGCGCATGACGTTGAACGTCCCGATCAGGTTGACGCGGATGACGAAGTTGAACGCGTCCCAGTCGTGCGGCGAGTTGTCGCGGTTGATCACCCGGCCCGCCCAGCCCACGCCCGCGCAGCTCACCGTGACGCGCAAGGGCGCGCCCTCAGTGGCGACCTTTACCGCGGCCTGCACCTGTTCGACGTCGGCCACGTCCGCGACCGCGTACCGCGTGCCACCTCCGAGCTCGGCCGCCAGCGCCTTCGCCCTCGCCTCGTCGCGGTCGACGATGGTCACCGTCGCGCCCGCCTCGGTGAGCATGCGGACGGTGGCCTGCCCCAGGCCCGAAGCTCCACCCGTCACCAGCGCGGCTGCCCCTTGGATCTGCATGGCGCGGCACTCTACGCGTCTCTCGGGAACCAGACCGCGCCGACCGGCCGTCAAACCTCCAGCCGAACAGGAGGTGGGACATGCGCCGGGCACTCGTCGCGGTGATGGTCGTCGGAGTGGCAGTGGTGGCGGGCGCGGGACCCGCGCTCGCGTGCGGTGGGCTCATCGGCCGCAACGGCGCCGTGAACCTGGGCCGGACCACAACGCTCGCCGCGTATGCCGCCGGTGTCGAGCACTACGTGACGGCGTTCGAGTTCAACGGAGCCGGCGGTGAGTTCGGCTCCATCGTGCCGTTGCCCGGGGTGCCCACCAACGTGGAACGCGGAGGCGACTGGACCCTGCAGCGCCTGGTGCGCGAGGTCACCCCCATCGAAGCGACCAACGGCCGTGCCGACCTTCAGCTCACGGGGGCCAAGGCGGCGACGGCGCGCGAGCTGATCAACACCCGGATCGATGCGCTCGACCTCACCGTGCTCGAGGGCGGCGGCAAGGCGGTGGGCGACTGGGCGCGCGAGCACGGCTTCCTGCTGCCGCCCGACTCGCCCGAGGTGCTCGACTTCTACGCCGAGCGCAGCCCCATCTTCCTGGCCGCTCGCTTCAACGGCGCAGCCGCCGCGAGTCGGGGCACGTCCATCGGCGACGGCACGCCCATCCACCTCACGATCCCGACGCCCAACCCGTGGGTGCCCCTGCGCATCCTCGGCCTCGGCCAGGCTCCCGACGCCCCGGTCGAGGCCGACGTCTTCCTGCTCACCGAGCACCAACCGGCGCTGCTCCCCGTGGGCAACAACGCGGGCTTCGAGCTCGAGCGGTCGGAGAGCGCATCGGGCTCGCTCCTCTCCGACCTGCGCGCCGACAAGGGAATGGAGTGGATGCCCTCGTCGATGTGGCTGAGCTACCTGAAGATCGACACCCCCGCACGCGTCCTCAAGTACGACCTCGCGGTCGACGCGAGCGGCTTCTCGCCTTCGCCCCGGGCCGCGGGCCTACCCGGCGCGCTCCTGCCGCCGATCGCGGCGAAGACCGCAGTCGACGGTGCGCTCGTCGTGACCCTGTTCGTCGGGGCCGCCGTCCTGCTGCTGGGGGCCTACTTCGTCGGCCGTTCGGGTCGCGCTCGCCTCCGGACGTGAGAGCTCGACCCACGCGCGCGTGGCGCGCGGTGGTGGCCACCGTGTTCGTCGCCTCCGCCGCGGCCGGGTGTGCGCGGGGGTACGCGGCCGAGCCGCCGCCATTGCGGGACCGCACGATCGAGCTGCGCGTTCACCACTCTCGTTTCATCCCGTCGCTCGTTTCCGTCCCTGCCGGCTCCCACGTGCGCTTCGTCGTGCGCAACGACGACCCCATCGACCACGAGCTCATCGTGGGTGACGCGAGCGTCCAGCTGCGTCACGAGCGAGGCACCGAGGCGTGGCACCCGCCGCGGCCCGGTGAGGTGTCGGTGGCCGCGGGCGCGCTGGCCACGACCACGTTCACGTTCCTCACCACGGGGACGACGGAGTTCGGCTGCCACATGCCCGGCCACTACGCCTACGGCATGCGGGGTGCGGTGACCGTCACCCGCTGACGGCGGACGCTCGACCCCAGCCGTCGACGACTGCGATCAGCTCGAGCAGCTCGTCGATGACCGCGTCGGGCTCGACGTCGTACGGAGGCACCCCCGGGTTGCGGCGCAGCACCGTGCGCATGCCCGCCCGCCCGGCGCCCACCACGTCGTCCCACGGCCGGTCGCCGACGAACACCGCGCGCCCGGGCCGCTCGACGTCGAGCGCGCGCAACGCCGCCTCGAAGGCGGAGGTGTGCGGCTTCTGGAAGGGCATCTCACTCGTGTAAAGGCGGGCGTCGATCAGCTCGGCCAGACCGTCGCGTTCGAGGAAGCGCTCATGGAACGCGCGGGGCCAGTGCGTGTTCGAGAGCAGCCCGATGCGCAGTCCGCGCTCGCGGAGCGCGCGCAGCGTCGGCGCGGCGGCGGGGTCGTGGGCGACGTGCTCGGTCCAGGCATCGAGGTGGCGCACCGCCGCCTCCTCGAGCAGGGCCTCGGCCACGTCGAGCCCGATGCGGGCGGAGCCCGCCGCCATCAGCTCGCCGAGGGTGGTGCTGCGTTGGTGGGTCGCGGTCGTGGCCCAGAACTCCTCCTCCACCGCGACGAGCGCGGCCGTGACCTCGTCCTCGCGCTCGGGCGCCAGGTGACGCGCGGCCAGGCGCCACGCGTCCACCAGCTCGGCCGGCACGAAGCGCGAGAGCGTTCCGCCCCAGTCGAAGATCACCGCCTCGATCGCCACGCGCCGCGACGGTAGCGGGGCGGTGGCGGGTCAGGACGTGGCGGCGACGCTGGCCCGCGAGGCCTCCAGCCACACCTCGAGCTCGTCGGGCGGCAGGGGCGGGCTCAGGTAGTTGCCCTGCGCGAAGTCGCACCCGAGCGCGTGCAACCGCCCCCACGTGACCTCGGACTCGACGCCTTCGGCCACCACCCCCAGGCCCAGGTTCCTGGCCAGGTCGATGGCCGAGCGGACGATCGTGGCGTCGCTGTCGTCGACGTCCATCTCCATGACGAACGACCGGTCGATCTTGATCGCGCGCACCGGCAGCCGCTTCAGATGTGCGAGCGACGAGTAGCCGGTCCCGAAGTCGTCGATGACGAGGCTCAGGCCCATGCGGTAGAGGCGACCGATCACGTCCATCGCGCGGTGCGGGTCGGCCATGATCGAGCTCTCCGTGATCTCGAGCTCGAGCGCGTCCGCCGGGAGGCGCCAACCCTGGAGCAGGCGCTCGATCTCGTCGGGCAGGCCCACGTCGTGCAGGTTGCGCATGGAGAGGTTGACCGACACCGGGAAGTCGTGGCCGGCCTGGCGCCACGCGTGACGCTGGCGCAGCGCGGCCTTCAGCACGAAGGCGGTGAGCGGCTGCATCAGGCCGGTGTCCTCGGCCATGCGCACGAACTCGTCGGGCGCCACCACCCCGTGCTGGGGATGGTGCCAACGCAACAGCGCCTCGACCGCATGCACCTGGCGGGTCCGCATGTCGACGATCGGCTGGTAGCGGACGAGCAGCTCGCCGGCCGCGATGGCCCGCCGAAGATCACCCACGAGCGTGAGACGCCGCCGGCTGTTGCGATCGTGCTCCGCGGCGTAGACCTCCACGCCCGTCGCCGACCGCTTGGCCACGTACATCGCCACGTCGGCGCGCTGCAGGAGCGTCGGCGCATCTTCACCGTGCTCGGGCGAGAGCGCCACACCGATGCTCGCATCGGCCTCCACGGTCAGGCCGTCGAGCGAGTACGGCTCGGACAACGCCTCGCGGATCTTCTGCGCGACCGCCACGGCCGCCTCGATGCCGGGAACCGACGGGAGCAGCACGGCGAACTCGTCGCCGCCGAGCCGGGCCACCGTGTCGTCGTCGCGCAGCGCCGCCTGCAGTCGAGGCCCGATGTCGCGCAGGAGCAGGTCGCCGCTGTGGTGGCCGAGCGTGTCGTTGATCTCCTTGAAGCGGTCGAGGTCCATGACCATGACGGCCGCGTGCGTGCCGCGGCGCGCCGCCGCGAGCACCGCCTGTTGCGTCCGGTCGTAGAAGAGAGTCCGGTTGGGGAGGTCGGTCAGCGCGTCGTGCAGCGCCTGGTGCTCGCTGTCGATCGTCTGCCGGTTGAGACGACGCGACGCGCCGTAGACGATGTGGAAGAGAACCACCCACAGCAGGGCCAGGCCCGCGAACAGCAGGACGTAGAGCCGCGCGGTGTCCCGTGCGATGGCGTCCGCGACGGGCTGGTACGGCAGGTAGATCTCCAGCGCGCCCGCGGGCTCCTGCACCCCGCCGAACGTGACCGGGACGTAGACCTCGAGGAGGTGGCCGAGCGCGGCGTCACCCGGCGCGCCGACCTCGGTCTTGTCGTTGATCTTCGACGAGGACGTCCCCGCGAGCGCGGCGTCGAGCCTCGCCTCGTCGCCGGGCGGAGTGCGGCTGCCGATGAGCGACGCTTCCGACGAATAGACGATCGCGTGGGTGCGGTTCCAGATGTTCAGACGGGTGACCGCTCGCCCCAGCACGCCGTCCTTCAGCTCGCGATCGAGCCGGCGCAGGGCCTCGGGGGGCAGTCCGTCAGAGACGCTCGCCGTCGTCAGCTGCGACTGGATCGCCAGGCGCGAGGCGAGCTCGGCGGTGCGCTCCGCGCTCTCGAGGTTCCGGTCACGGATGACCCGCGCCACGCTGCCCGCCAGCACCACGCCGAGCGCGGCGATGAGGACGAGGCTCGTCAAGGCGAAGCTCGCGATCAGACCCGGACGGCGGACAGGCGAACTCATGGGTCAGGTCGTAGATCGGCATCGCCTGTCCTCGCCTGTTGACCAAATCTCCCCTACCTGATCGGGCCACTCCCCCGCCCATCGTCTCTCTCCCGGCTACCGCCGCAGCTCGTCGAGCTCGGCGACCAGCCGCTTGGGGGCCACCATGCGGTAGGCGTCCTCGACGATGCCCGCCAGCTCCTCCCAGTCGGGGTCAACGTCGAGCCGAACGCCGAGCCAACCCCGGTGGCCGACGTAGGGAGGGACGAAGAACCGGTCGGGCTCCTCGTCGACGAGCAGGTCCTGCGCACCGGGGGCGGCCGCGCACCAGATCGCCAGGCGACCGTCGCCGTGGTGGTCGTCCATGTACGTGACGAAGGTCTTCTTGTCCCGCACGAACCAGGTCGGCGCGCCGTGGCTCAGCCGCTCCGTCGCCTCGGGGAGGGCCAGGCACAGCGCACGTATGTGCTCGAGCGCATCGTCTTCCGGACTCATCGGCTCATCTTCCAACATCCGACCACGACCCCACGGCCGAAAGGACGCGACCGCGTTCGGGCAGCGCACGGCCCCGTGGAACATGCACTACCTGTCGATGTGGACTGATCCGGCCGACGCCGAGCGCAACATCGCCTACACCCGGGCCATCGCATCGGCCATGAAGCCGTGGACGACCGGCCGTGCCTACCTCACCTTCCTCGGCGACGAGGGCGCGGGGCGGGTGGAGGCCGCGTTCGGCCCCGAGAAGTTCGCCCGTCTGCAGGCGCTCAAGCGGAAGTGGGACCCCGAGAACCTCTTCCGCCACAACCAGAACATCCCACCGGCCACGCAGTAGGAGGACGCAGGGGGGAACGGAGGGGGCGGGGAGGGGGGCGTCGCCGCGCTCACACGCGCGGCGCCCCCCATCCTCCGCCGCCGGGCGTCAGCATCCGCAGCACGTCGTCCGCCCGCACCTGGATCGTGCACTTGTCGCCCAGTCGCACGGCCGTCGCCTCGTCGCCGCCGGGCAACAGCCAGTTCTCGCCCACGGCGCCCGGCTCCCCGCCGCCGAGACCCCATGGCCGCGACACGCGGCGCTCGGTGATCAGCGACACGGTGACGTCTTCGAGCACCTCGAGGTCCCGCTCGATCCCCTCGCCCCCGGCGTGACGGCCCGCGCCGCCGCTCCCCCGCCGCAGCCGGTAACGCAGCACACGCAACGGGAACGAACGCTCCAACGCCTCGATCGGCGTGTTGCGCGTGTTGGTCATCGCGGTGTGGACCCCGCTCATGCCCGCGCCCATCGGTCGTCCG
>Ga0066709_100000678_pt1 | contig 19543 bp, 21 predicted proteins | sample GraSoiAngelo_158_FD_79665 | JGI IMG/M metagenome (GOLD analysis project Ga0066709, IMG submission 79665) | Grasslands soil microbial communities from the Angelo Coastal Reserve, California, USA - 14_1009_16_30cm | ecosystem: Environmental > Terrestrial > Soil > Grasslands | place: USA...
ATGAATACGACGGCGCTGGCGATCATGCTCTTCCTGGTCACGCGGTCCGCATCCGTGGTCGCACTCGGCTTGATTTCCAAGGCAATTCCCACCATCGCCCTCGGCCTGATAGCTGGGCCATTCGTTGACCGCTTCAATCGCCAGCGGGTGATGGTTGGCGCGGATTTGATCCGCGCGCTACTTACGTTGAGCATTCCTTACCTGGCCTGGCATTGGCTACCGGGCGTCTTCATCTGCGTCTTTCTCGTCGCTACCGCGAGCACCTTTTTCAATCCGGCCAAACAAGCGATAATCCCCAACCTGGTCCCGCCAGCAATGCTGGTTAGGGCCAATAGCCTGGTCATGACTTCTGAGCGCACGATGGAACTGCTCGGCTACTCCGCAGCTGGAGTGATCGCGGCGGCCATCAGCTGGGCTCCCCTCTTCATCATCGATGCTGCCACCTACCTTTTTTCCGCAGTAACCCTTCTAGGCATTACCGACGTCCTCCGGTCGGCGGGCCGAAAGCAGTTGCGGATTTTCCAGGACATTGCCGAAGGTATGCGCTTTGTCGTCGGCAGTCCGGTGCTTCGGTCGACAATGGCACTGACGGCAATGGCAGCTCTTTTTGCCGGCATGACCTTCCCCACTCTCGTGGTCCTTGCCTATGGAGCACTCGGTGCTAACGCATCAGGCTATGGCTTCCTCGAGGCGGTTATTGGCGCCGGAGCAATTGTTGGCGCGGTTGCCGCGCCGCAGCTTATGAATCGATACAAGGCGGGGATGTTGATTCTGGGTGGAGTCGCCGGGTTTGGCGCCTCCTACGCACTAACCGGATTCTCGCGGGATCTTACGTTTGCCTTCGTTTTCCTCTTCATCTGTGGGGCCGCGAATACCGTGTATCTTGTTCCCCTGATCTCAGTGACCATGCGAGAAGCGCCGGACAGTGTGCGGGGGCGCGTCATGTCGAGCCGGTTCTTGCTCGCGCAGGCGGGACTGCTTGGGGGGATGGCCATCGCCGGTCCGCTTAGTGATCGACTTGGGGCCCCGCTGGTGTTCGTGACGGCTGGCTGCCTCCTCATATGTGCGGCGGCGGTCGGATTCCTCTTCCGGGATCTTCGAAACGCGAGTCTTCGAGAGGAACTGCCCGAGCCCCTACTAAAAGCTACCGCCTCCGGGTAGACGTGTTTCTGTTCTTCGCGGTAATCGCCGCCGCGCTCGCGACCGCGGTCCTGATTGGCGGTGACGTCCGTCGGCTGGGTCGGCTTCGCATCAAGCACATCGAATTGCTGCTGGCAGCCTTTGCTGCCAAGGTGTCCGTTGCGCTCCTTGGGACCACCCACGCCTCCGCGGCCGTCAACGCCGCCAGGCCGCTCAACGTCATCGGCGCGGTCCTGCTGCTGGCGGTGGTTTGGTTCAACCGGCGCATTCCGGGCGCCATCCTCTTCGGCGCCGGGCTGACGCTGAACCTGATCGTGATCGTTTCGTTTGGCGGCCGGATGCCGGTCCTGATCCCACGCGACATCGACCCAAACTCCGCCGTGCTGGCCACGCTCAAGGGCGGCCTCGACCCGCTCCATGTCGCGCTCCAGCACCCGCAGGGTTTGTGGTTCATCGGCGACATCTTCGCCATCCCCGGTATCGGGGGCCACGCCTCGTTGGTCAGCATTGGCGACCTGCTGATGGCGGTGGGAGTCGCCTGGCTGATCATCCGCTGCAGCCAGCCCGCGCCATCTCTGAAGCCGGCCTATGGGTCGACCCCTTCCCACTAGTCGTCCCCCCATCTTTTGGGCGCATGCCGGGCCTCGAATTTTGCGTTTGAAGGGTTGATAATGCCGCGATGATCCAGCGCCGTCGCGTCGAGGAGCTCTGGCGAAGCCGTGACTTCCGTGCCCTGATCTTCCTCGGGGTGCTGGCGGTGCTGACCCTGGTCCTCGCCTACGCGATCCGTGGCATCCTGGGCCCCTTCATCGTGGCGGCGATCCTGGCCCTGATCGTGAACCCCGCGGTCAACGCGGCCGAGCGCCGGCGGGTTCCACGGGTGGTGGCAGTCCTGGCGCTCTACGGTCTGATGGCCGCGGCGCTGGCCGCCGGCGTCTTCTACCTGGCGCCGCTGGTTCGCCAGGAGTTCGTCGCCCTGGTGGCGCAGGGGCCGGCGATTGCGAGCTACTTCCAGGATCTGGCCGACAAAGAACACGTGGTCTCGATCCTCGGCATCCCGATCGACCTCCGGCAGGCCTACAACGACTCGGTCCGCAACCTGCCCACGCTGTTGGCCGGGCATCTCTCGTCGGTGGTCGAGAACGTGTTCATGCTGGTCAATTGGATCTTCCAGACGATCCTCGTGCTCCTGGTGGCCTTCTTCCTGGTCAAAGACGCCCACGCCATCCGCCGCTTCTTTGAAGAGCTGGTGCCGCACGGGTATCGCACCGATGCCCGCGACCTGGCAGCCGACGTCTACCAGATGCTTGGCGCCTACATGCGCGGCCAGCTGGCCATCTGTGCCCTGGTCGGCTTGGTCACCGGCGTGGCAATGTGGATCGTCGGCGTGCCGTACTCGCTGGCACTGGGCATCGTGGCCGGTGTCACCGCCTTCATCCCATTCATCGGTCCCTTCCTCGGCGCCCTGCCCGCGGTCGCGGTGGCGGCCTTCGTCTCACAATCGTCCGCCAAGGTGATCCTCGTGCTGGTGATTTACTTCGTGATCTCGAACGTCATCTACAACTTCATCTCGCCCAAGGTGTTCGGTAATGCCGTCCATCTGAGTCCGATGCTGATCATCATCGCGTTCGTGGTGGGTGGTTACCTGGGCGGCATCCTGGGCCTCTTCGTCGCCGTGCCGGTGGCTGCCACGCTGCGCATCCTCTTTCAATACGCCCACGAACGCGTCTACGCCTGAGCCGGGCGAAAGCCCCACCGGCCTCACTCTCGCTCTTCTCTCCGACGTCCACAGCAACCTCGAAGCGCTGCACGCCGTGCTCGAAGCGATCCCAAAGGTCGATCGAATCGTCGTCCTGGGGGACATCGTCGGCTATGGACCGGATCCCAACGCGGTGATCGAGCGGCTGCGTTCGGTTCGCGCCCGGGCCGTGATGGGCAATCACGACGCCGCCATGCTCGACCCGGGCGTGCTGGACTGGTTCAACCCGCACGCGGCCGCAGCCGCTCGCTGGACCCAGGGGGTGCTCACGGCCCAGAGCCGGCACTACCTCGCCTCGTTGCCGAAGCTGGGACGGATCGGCCGCCACCGCTGCGTCCACGGTAGTCCGCGTAAGCCGTACATCTGGGAGTACATCCTCGACGATCTCCAGGCGCTCGAGATCCTATTGAAACTTGGCCGGCGCCTCTGCTTCTTTGGTCACACCCATTTGCCGCGGATCTTCACCGAGGAGGGGGAGCAGGTGCCCGAAGTAGGCGTTTCGATTCCGCTGCCGGCGAGTGCCCTGGTCAACCCTGGCAGCGTGGGTCAGCCGCGGGATGGCAACCCGGACGCCAGCTTTGCCGTCGTCGACCTGGGAGCTTCGGCGGTCCGCTTCAGCCGGGTCCGATACGACGTCGCCACCACCCAGGCCAAGATCCGGGAAGCCGGGCTACCCGAGGTCGAGGCGGCGCGGCTGGCGCTGGGCCGCTGACCGTAGAATTGGGTCGCAATTCATGAAACTGGTCATCGTCGGCTGCGGCCGGGTAGGCGCCATGGCTGCCGTCGCCCTGGCGAAGGCGGGACACCAGGTGACCGTGATCGATATCAACCGCCGCGCCTTCGACCGGCTGGGGCCCGACTTCAACGGTGAGATGGTGCTCGGCAATGGGATCGACGAGGACGTGCTTCGCCAGGCCGGCATCGAGACGGCGGACGGCTTTGCCTCGCTGACCAACGGCGACAACCGCAATATCATGGCCGCCCAGATCGCCCGGGAGATCTTCAAGGTCCCGCGGGTGATCACCCGGATCTACGACCCGATGCGCCAGGATGTCTATACGGAGCTCGGCCTCGACACGGTCTGCCCGACGCTTTCCGGTGCCAAGCAGATCCACGCCATGCTGAAAGAATGAGCGATCCCATGTACGTGATCGTGATCGGGGGCGGCAAGGTGGGCTACTACCTGAGCAAGCACCTGCAGGATCGGGGCTACGAGGTGACCTTGATCGAGAAGGATCCGAGGCGGGCCGAGGTGCTGAACTCGGTGCTCGGGGAGATCGTGATGGTGGGGGACGGCGACGAGATGGCCTTTTTAGCCACGACCGGCATGGAGCGGGCGGATGTGGTGGTCGCCGTCACCGGCGATGACGAGGACAACCTGGTCGCCTGTCAGCTCGCCAAGCGAAAGTTCAACGTCCCCAAGACGGTCGCCCGGGTGAACAACCCGGCCAACGTCCGCATCTTCAAGACGCTGGGCGTCGACGTGGCGCTGAGCGCCACCGAGGTGCTGCTCGACCTGATCGAATCCGAGTTGGCCGGCAAGGAAACGGCCGGCCGGTCGGCGACCAACCCCTAGCGACGGCCGGCAGGCAAGAAAAAAGCCGGTTTGCACCGGCTGTGCATGTGTCGGTGACGCTCCGTTACGCTTTGCCGATCTTGTAGATCTTCGTGCCGCAGGTCGGGCAGGTCCCGGTGGTGGCGGGCTTGCCGTTCTTCATCGTGATGTGTTGCGGATTCGAGATGTCAACCTTTTTCTTGCACTTCAGGCAATATCCGGTAACGGCCATAACACTCTCCTTTGCTGGCTACTGAACGCCCACAGGCGCTCCCAAAAACCGCCTGATGATAGCACAACCTCTCGAATTCGATTCGTATTCAAAAACCAGTCCAAAAACGTCGTGATTCCCTCCCCTTGCGGGGAGGGGCCGGGCCCGCCGGCCTTGCTACTTGTCGTAGCGCGCCAGAATGACGCTGGCGTTGTGCCCGCCGAGGCCGAACGAGTTGGATAACGCGACCTCGACCTTCGCGCGGCGCGCCGCATTGGGGACGTAATCCAGGTCGCACTCCGGGTCCGGTGTATGGAGGTTGATCGTGGGCGCGATCACCTGATCGCGGATGGTGAGCGCGCAGACCACCGCTTCCACGGCGCCCGAGGCACCCATCATGTGGCCGGTCATCGACTTGGAGCTACTCACCGCCAGCCGATCCGCGTGCTTGCCGAATACGCGATGGATGGCGTCCGTCTCGAATTTGTCGTTGAGCGGCGTTCCCGTCCCGTGGGCGTTGATGTAGTCGACTCGCTCCGGCGCGATCTCCGCCTTGCGCAGAGCACGGGCCATCGTCAAGACCGCGCCTTCGCCTTCCGCTGGCGCCGCCATGTCGAAGGCGTCATTGCTCGAGCCGTAGCCGATTACCTCCGCGTAGATTCGCGCGTCCCGCCGGCGCGCGTGCTCCAGCTCCTCCAGCAAGAGGGCACCGGCGCCTTCGGAGATCACGAAGCCGTTGCGATCTCGATCGAAGGGCCGTGACGCCTGCGCCGGGTCCTCGTGTTGGGCCAGCGCCCGCATTGCGCAGAAGCCCGCGTAGACCACCGGGACGAGGACCGCCTCAGCCCCGCCGGTCATGATGGCGGCGGCGTCGCCTCGCCGGATGGTCTCGAAGGCCTCGCCGACCGCTCCGCTCCCCGTGGCGCAGGCCGACACCACGGCCATATTCGGCCCCCGTAGCCCGAGCACGATCGCAATGTGCCCGGACGCCGTGTCGGTGAGCATGTTCTGGATGAAGGTTGGGCTGACTCGCTTGATCCCACGCTCCTGCAGGACGCGCTGCTGCTCGAGCAGGACGGTGAGTCCACCGGCGGCACTACCGAAGACCACGCCGACGTCGTCGAGCAGGCCGTTTCGCGTCAGTCCAGCGTCCGCGAACGCCTCCTGGGCTGCCACCACGCCCAGTTGCGTGTAGCGGTCCATTCGGCGCAGCTCCTTCGGCTCGATCCGACCAGTGGCGTCGAAGCCTTTGACCTCACCGGCGATCTGCACCGGGTATTCACTGGCGTCGAACAGGGTCACCTTGCCTACGCCGGATTGTCCCTCGAGCAGCGCCGCCCAGGTGCTGGGCGCATCGAGCCCGACAGGAGTCACCGCCCCGACGCCGGTGACGACGACCCGCTTCATCCCAAGGGGGACGGGGTCAAGACGCGGGCAACTTCGCGATCGTTGAGCGAGACCACCTGCGAGTCCTGGCTGATGCGCCGAATCAGGCCGGACAGCACCTGGCCGGGGCCGATTTCGAGGAACTCCGCGCTGCCGCGCGTGACCATCTCCACGACGGAGGCGGTCCATTGAACCGGTTTCAGGATGTGGTCGGCGAGCTCCTTGCGAATGTCGTCGGCGCTGGTCAGGATCTGGCCGGTGATATTGGCCACGATCGGAATGCGCGGTTGCCGCAGCGGAAGCCGCGCCACGATCTCCCCGAATTGCGCCGCTGCTCGGGCCATCAGCGGCGAGTGCGAGGCGATGCTGATCGGCAAGCGTACGACCCGGGCCGCCCCCCGTTCGCGGGCCAGCTCGGTCGCCCGGTCGAGCGCGGCCGCTTCGCCCGACAGCACCAGCTGTCCGGGTGAGTTGGCGTTCGCCAGCGTAATCACACCAGCCGTGGCGGCCTCGGCGACTACCCCTTCGACCACCTGGCGGTCGAGGCCGAGCACCGCGAGCATCCCGCCGGGGCGCTCATTCCCGTTCTCTTTCATCAAGCGACCGCGTTCGCGCACCAGCACCAGGGCGGTGTCGAAATCGATGACATCCGCGGCTACCAGCGCGGTGAACTCCCCCAGGCTGTGACCGGCCACGTAGCGGGGCGCGATCACCTGGCCCATCGCCTGCCAGCGTTCGCGCATCGCATTCAGGCAGGCGACGCTGACGGTCAGGATCGCCGGTTGGGCGTTGATCGTGTCGTTCAATTCCTGCTCCGGACCCTCGAAACACAGCCGGGTCAGCGCAAAGCCGAGGACTTCGTCGGCCCGTCGAAACACGCGGCGCGCGGTTTCCGACGCGTCGTAGAGGGCCTTGCCCATGCCGACGTACTGGGAGCCCTGTCCGGGGAATACGAAGGCCATCGGCCGATCGCCGTATGGCGTCGTCGTAGGGTTGGGGGTCAGGCGACCGACACCTTCCCCTTCACGTAATTCCAGGCTTCGCCGACGGTGCGGAGCTTCTGGGCATCTTCATCGGAAATCTCCATCCCGTATTCCTCTTCGAAGGCCATGATCAGCTCGACCAGATCGAGCGAGTCGGCCTGCAGGTCCTCAGTGAAGGAAGCTTCCGCGGTCACCTTCTCGACGTCGACACCGAGCTGCTCGGCGATGATGCTCCGGAACTTGTCGAAATTCGCCTCGGCCATCCCTACCCTCCTGCTGGTTGGAATTGCGGGCACGCTCGCGGTGCCCAAATTTGGTGTATACAATAGCGAACCCCAGCCAGGCTGGTACGACCGGCCATCGCCGGGTCGCACCGGATGTATCCCGCCGGGTGACTATTGGTTACGGCGAGCGGGGATTTTGCGAATTCGCAGCGAATTCAAGAAATGACCGTAACCAGCCAGAATGCCGGGACATAAAATGAGGCGTGACCTCGGTTCCGGTGCCTTCCCCTGCGCAAACACGCCGGGGACTCGCGATTGGCACCATCGCTGGTATTGGCATCTATCGCCCGCCGGATGATGCGCCGCTGGCCCGGCGGGTCAGCGGCAGCGACCTCACCGGCGTGGTCTATCGGGTTCAGGCCGAGCACGGGGTGACGACCGCCTCGCTCGCGGCGGGCGCGGCGCGGGCGGCATTGCAGGCGGCCGGCGCGGATCCGTCAGATCTCGAGATGATCATCGTCGGCACCACCTCGCCGGACGTGCTCTGGCCATCGACCGCCTGCCTGGTGCAAACGGAGCTCAAGCTGCCGATGGTGGCGAGCTTCGACCTCTATGCCGCCGAGACCAGCCTGCTGACCGCGCTCGACGTCGGCGCCCGGTACGTCGCCGCCGGCTCCCGAGGCGTCCTGGTGATCGGAGCAGAGTCGGACAACCAGCTCGTCGATCTCCCGGGGCAGGGCGCTTCCGTGCACGGCCGCGCCGCCGCCGCGACCATGCTGACCCCGGCAGGTGGCGACACTGGACTCCTGTCCACAGTGGTCGCAGGCGCGGCCCGCTCCGACGTCAACGGTGATGCGCAGGACCGGATCCTCTTGCGCGGACTGGCGGATGGCGTGGAGGAATGTTTGCGGAAAGCGCACCTGGGCATGGCTGACATCGACCTGGTGATTGGCGAGCAATCGGCGCCGGAGATCATGCAGGCGTGGGGCAAGGCCGCCGGCGTGTCCCCCAACCGGCTGCTGGTCCAGCCAGAACGGTACGGCGCGTTGCTCGCCGCGGCGCCGCTGATCGCCCTTCACGACACCCTGCGGGCGGGCCGCCTGCACAGCGGCATGACCGCGCTGTTGCTCCAGTGTGGAAGTGGGCCGGCCTGGGCGGCCGCCTGCGTTCGGTGGGGTGGCGGAGGGCTGGTCGAATGGTGAACGGGGCACGGGTGGTGGTGACGGGCACCGGGGCCATCACCTCGCTCGGCCATACCACGAGGGAGACCTGGGAGGCGGTCAAGGCCGGCCGGTCGGGTATCCGACGGGTGCAGGCGTTCGATCCATCGGCGATGCAAAGCAAAGTGGCCAGTGAGGTGGCTGGCTTCAAGCCTGAGGAGCGGCTGGACCGCAAGGAGGCGCGTCGGATGTCGCGCTTCGTCCAGTTCGCGATGGTCGCGACTCGGGAGGCGCTCAACGAGTCCGGATTGCAGATCACCGAGGCGAACCGCGACCAGGTGGGGGTACTGGTTGGAAGCGCGATCGGCGGACTGGAGCAGATCGAAGAGGCGCACACGATCCTCAAGGAACGCGGACCGTCGCGCATCAGTCCATTCACCGTGCCGATGATGATCGCGGACATGGGAGCCGGCCAGATCTCGATCGCCCTGGGAGCCCGAGGGCCGAACTTCTGCACAGTTTCAGCCTGCAGTTCCGGCGCGCACGCGATCGGTGAGGCGTTCGAGACCATCCGGCGTGGCGACGCCATGGCGATGATCGCGGGCGGCAGTGAGGCCTGCGTCACCCCGCTGGCGCTGGCCGCCTTCTGTGCGTCGCGCGCGGTCTCGACGCGCGATGTCGAGCCGAGCCGGGCCAGCTGTCCGTTTGATCTCGCCCGTGACGGCTTCGTGATGGGAGAGGGTGCCGGCATTCTCATCCTCGAGGAGCTGGGCTCGGCGCGCAACCGGGGAGCCCCGATCATCGCCGAGCTCGTCGGCTATGGGGCGACGGCCGACGCGAGCCACATCACCGCCCCGGATCCAGTGGGCGCCGGCGCCGCTCAGGCGATGAAGCGCACCCTGACCAAGGCGCGAGTGGCGCCTGAGGACGTTAGCTATATCAACGCGCACGGGACCGCCACTCAGTTGGGTGACGTCGCGGAAACGCTGGCGTTCAAAGACATTTTCGGCGAGGCCGCCTACAAGATCCCGATCAGCTCGACCAAGTCGATGCTGGGCCATCTGCTGGGCGCCGCCGGCTCGGTCGAGGCGGTGATTTCGGTCAAGGCGGTGCAGGAGGGGGTGGCGCCGCCCACCATCAACCTGGAGCACCCGGACCCGCAGTGCGACCTGGATTACATCCCCGAGGGCGCTCGCGAGCTCGATATCAAGCTGGCGTTGTCAAACTCCTTCGGCTTCGGCGGGCACAACGCGTCGTTGCTGTTCAAGCAATTTTCGGAGTAGCCCGTGATCTTCCTCAGCGATTTCCTCAACGCTGAGGTCGTCGACCTGCGACAGCATCGCATCGGTCGAGTCCGCGACCTGGTGGTGGTGATGACCGAGCCGTTCCCGCGCGTCACCGGCGTCATTCTCAAAGGCAACCCTAAAGTGCACTCCGTCGATTGGACGGTGGTGCGAAGCTGGGACAACAAGGAGTTGAGCCTGAAAGTCGACGAGTCGAGCCTTCAGCCCCATGCTCGGGCCGATAACGAGCTCTGGCTATCTCGCCAGATCCTCGACAAGCAGATCGTTGACATGGACGGGCGGCGGGTGGTCCGGGTCAACGACCTTCAGCTCTCGCAGGTGGACGGGAACCTGCTGCTGGTGGGCGTCGACATCGGCAGCCGGGGGCTGGCTCGCCGGGTCGGGCTTGAGGGCGTCGGTCGGCGACTCACGATGGCCGCCCGGCGCGACTGGCCACAGAAGCTGATCTCCTGGGAGGCGGTCGACCCGGTGAAGAGCGACGTCAGCTCCGTCAAGCTCCGGATTGCCCACACCAAGCTGGCCAAACTCCATCCGGCCGATATCGCCGATATCGTCAACGAGCTCAGCCCGGATGATCGGAGCGCGGTCTTCGCCGCCCTCGATGACGAGAAAGCCGCCGACACCCTGGAGGAGATTGACGAACCCCAGATGCAGGCGTCGATCCTGGAGCGGCTGGACGTCGAACGCGCCTCCGACATCCTTGAGGCGATGGCCCCCGACGAGGTGGCCGACTTGCTGGCGGACATGCCGCGCGACCGGGCGCAACTGTTGTTGCAGAAGATGGAGGAAGACGAGGCGCAGGACGTCGAAGAACTGCTCGCCTATCGAGAAGATACGGCGGGCGGCCTGATGACCACGGAATACGTGGGAGTGCTTCACACGTTGACCGCCGCCCAGGCGATCGATCGTTTGCGTGAGCTCGAGCCGGACGCCGAATCCGTCTACTACGTTTACGTGGTTGACGAGGAGGAGCACCTGCTCGGCGTGCTGTCGTTGCGCGATCTCATCGTTGCCAGACCGGAGACGAAGATCCGCGACTTCATGATCAAGAACGTCATCTCGGTGGGGGTGGACGCCGGTCCGCGCGAGGTGGCCGAGATAACCTCGAAATACAACCTGCTGGCCGTCCCGGTAGTCGATGAGCACAACCGGATTCAAGGCATCGTCACCGTCGACGACGTCATGGAACGGGTGATGCCCGGTCGCGCGGGCGGCCGCCGCCGGCGCCGCATCTTCTAGAGCGGCCGTTTGACTTCGCCGACGCCGATCCAGCGATCTCTGGGAGCGCTGCGGAGCCGGCGGGTCCGGTTCGTGATGCTGCTCTCGGTCGTCGGACCCGGGGTCATCACCGGCACCGTGGACAACGATGCCACCGGCATCACGGGCTACGCGCTTGCCGGCTCGCAATTCGGCTATGACCTGCTCTGGCTGCTGATCATCACCGCCGTTTGCCTGGCGGCCATCCAGGAAATGGTGGCGCGGATGGGCACGGTGACCGGAAAAGGCCTTTCCGACCTGATCCGCGAGCGCTTTGGCATCGCGCCGACGCTCTGGGTGATGATTCTCCTCTTCGTTGCGAATGCCGCGACGACTGTCGCCGAGTTCGCCGGCATCGCGGGTGCCTCCCAGCTCTTGTTCGGCAACCTCGCGCGCTATATCGCGATCCCGGTGTGTGCCGTTTTCGTCTGGTTCCTGGTTCTGCGTGGTTCCTTTCGAATCGTCGAACGGATGCTGCTCATCCTCAGCCTCGTCTTCATTTCCTACATCGTGTCGGCCGTGTTCGCCCATCCGAATTGGAACGATGTCATCCACCACACGGTGGTGCCCACCTTTCACCTCACCTCGCCGTTCCTCTTGATCTTCATCACGATCGTCGGAACGACGATCACTCCCTGGATGGCGTTCTTTCAGCAATCCAACGTTGCGGACAAAGGCCTGAGTCCAGGCCAGCTGCGCTTCGAGCGGATCGACACCTACACCGGGATCCTTGCCCTCAATGTCGTGGCGTTCTTCATCATCGTGGCAACCGGTGCCACGGTTTTCGCTCACCACGTTCACGTCGACCCGGCTGACCCCTCCGCCTTCGCCAGGATCGCCCTGGCCCTCAAGCCGCTGGCCGGCCAGTATGCCGAGCAGCTGTTCGCGATCGGTCTGCTCAACGCCTCGCTGATGGCGGCCTCGGTGCTTCCCCTGTCGACGACCTATGCGATCACGGAAGCCTTCGGGTTGGAGCGCGGGATCGACAAGTCGTTTGCCGAGGCGCCGGCCTTCCTAACGATCTACACGACGATCATCGTGCTCGGAGCCGCTATCGCGATGTTCCCCGGCGCTCCCCTGGCGCTGATCACCAACCTGCCCAACATCGTCAACGGGCTGATGCTGCCCCTGCTGCTACCCATCCTGATCGTGCTCGCGAACGACAAGCGAATCATGGGCCGCTATGCGAACACCCGCCTCTTCAACGTCTTCAGTGGGGTGGTGTTCATCTTCCTCTCGCTGGTGACGCTAGCGTTCCTTGCCTCGATCGTCTTTCCGGGACTGTTCAAGGCCTAGCCGCCGGTCGGCCTCCCGGCGGAATGCGGACTCTGCCTCTCCGTCGAACAGGACGAATCGAACCTCCTCGAGCGAGCTACGGGTGCTGGCGTGCGCGATGACCTCGTCGACCATGATCCGGGCGCATTCGTCGAGCGGAAATCGTGCAATGCCGGTGCCGACCGCCGGGAAGGCGATCGATCGCAAGCCCTTCTCGCTGGCGATCTCGAGACTGCGCCGGGTGGATTGACGCAGGCTGTCGGCAGAAGTGGGACTGCCCAGTCGCATGCTAGCCGCGTGGATCACGTAGCGCGCCTTGAGGTTGCCCCCGCTCGTGATCGCGGCGTCGCCGACCTCGACCGGGCCGATCGTCCGGCATTCCGCCTGGATCGCGGGTCCACCTGCCCGAGCGATGGCGCCGGCCACGCCGCCGCCAAGCTCGAGATCGTTGTTTGCCGCGTTCACGATGGCATCGACGTCCTGCCGGGTCAGGTCGCCCTGCATCACCTCGACCGTCAGCCCGTCGACGCGCCAGCTCATGAGGCGGGAGCAACCTGCCACGCCATCGACGCCATTCGGGCCTCGACGTCGGCCCGGGTGATGGACTCCAGCCCGCGGACGCTGAAGTGCTGGATGGTGAACGACGCCATCACCATGGCGTACGCCAGTGCGAGGCGTACCGTGTCATCGTTCTCGGCCTGCTGTTCGGCGAGGCAGCCGAGGAAGCCGGCCGCGACCGCATCACCGGCACCAGTGGGATCGATCGGTGGATCGACAGGTAACGCGGGCAGGTGGATCTCCTCAGCATGGCGGTACAGCGTGGCGCCTTTGGGCCCTTCCTTGATGACCAGTCCTCGCAAGGTGTAGCGGTGCCGCAGGAGCTGCGCGGCCTCCTCGATGGTTCCCACCCTGGCGAGGGCCATCGCCTCGGAGGCGTTGAGGAACATGTAGTCCAGGCGTTGCAGAACGGGTTCGAGCGCCTCCGGCTGTTCCCGGATATACAGCTTCATGGTGTCGCCGGCAACCAGCCAGGGCCGATCGAGTTGCTCCAGGACGCGCAGCTGATGGCGGGGCTCCATGCTGCCCAGGAACACGATCGGAATGGTTCTCTGGTCCGCCGTCAGGACCGGTTGGAACCCTCGATATGCCCCCTGATCGGAGCGTTCGTTACGCGTGGTGCCGGTCTCGTAGTCGTGCTCGGCAAACCAGCGATACGTCGGCAGGTCAGCGGTCACCACTCCGCGGAGGTCGGCACCGGTCGTCCGCATCGCCGCCTGAAAGGCCGGCATGAAATCCGGACCCGCCGTCCCCACCACTGACACCGGCGCAAACAATCGGGCGGCAAGCGAGAAATAGGTGGCGGATCCGCCGAGACCATCGGCGTTGACGCCCATCGGGGTGCGGACGTCATCGCGCGTGATCGTGCCGGCGACCAGCAGCCGCCACGGCTCGGGACGGGGCATACGAGGCCCAATTCTCTCCAAATCTCCCTCCCCACTGTGGGGAGGGTCGGGGAGAGGGTCTTAGACCGCCAGTAACTGCGGGTCCGGTCGTGCCAGCTCGCCTTCGACCGCCGCGATGAATCGGCGCACGGCGAAGGGATCGGTGACCAGCCACGCCTCGTCCGGATGGTCGACGTCGGGCTGGCAGATCAAGGCCATGGCAGTGTCGTCTCCAAGGACGGCGCTGAACCAGATGCGCGACAGCCAGCCCAGTCCTGGGTCGCGCCGATCGGCCTCCTGGGGAAGGGGCGTGGTGTCCGGCGTTGTCACGACGGCGCGGCGGGCGCTCCGAACCAGGCTCATCTCCGTGTCCCACTCCGCGCGGACGGCGGCCGGGTCCGGCCGCCCGAGGTAAACCGTGTAGCGGCCGGGTCGCATGGTCGCCAGGCTTTCGACGACTCGACGCAGCAGGGGCACGGTCGAGACGTCGGTTACCGGGCGGCTACCAGGGGTGCCGTCGATCAGCGATGCCATCTCGCCCATGGCTGCAGGCTAGCACAGATTTGCCCGGAATGCAAACATCTGTTCGTAGGTAGTTGGCGCTAGGGTCGGCGGAAGAGCGGGACCACGTTCGTCGGCCGTCCCCGCCAGCGCGTGCGGGCAGCCAGCATCAGGTCCTCCTGGGCCTCGAAGAGAACCTCGGCCGTCCGTTCCACCGACCGATCGATTCCGAGTTTCTCGGTGTAGGGACCGTCGAGCTGGCCGAGCAGGTGGACGATGCGGCGCCAGATGTGTGTCGGAATCAGCTTGATCTCACGCAAGCGGCATTCCTCGACGGCTCCGAGCAACTGGTCGGTCTCGCGCAGCTGATTGCGTGGGGTGGGTGCCGTGCGCCGCTGCCATGCCCAGAAGCGATGCTGGGCGATCTCTAAAACCGTGCGCTCGATCATGGCTTAGCCGTCATGATAGTCCCGGTATGGAGCAGCGGGTCGAAAGTCAAGAGGTTTACGCTGGCAAGCTCTTTCAAGTGTTCAAAGATCGGGTGCGCCTCGCCAACGGCCGGGAAACGATCCGCGAGATCGTGCGCCACCCCGGGTCGGTTGCGATCATTCCTCGGCAACCCGATGGCCGCATCGTCTTGGTGCGCCAGTTCCGCTACGTGACCGCTCGAGAGTTGTGGGAGATCCCGGCGGGCACCCTCGACAAGCCGGGCGAGGCCCTACCCGAGGCCGCCCGGCGAGAGCTCGCCGAGGAGGCCGGCCTCCAAGCCAATCGCTGGACGACGCTCGGTACCGCGTACCTGATGCCCGGCTACTGCGACGAGCGCATGACCTTCTTCCTGGCCGAAGACCTGTCCGCGACCGAGGCGCACGCCGAGCTGGACGAATCCTTCAAGGTCAACCCCTTCGATGTCCACGACCTCCAGGTATTGCGCGCGACCGGCGAACTGCAGGACGCCAAGTCGCTGCTGGGCCTCGCCTGGGCGGGCGTCCCCCTCTGGGAGTCGCCGGCGCCCAGAGGATAGCGCCTACTCCTCCGCTTCGCCACCCCTCGATTTCTGGTAGGCGGCGATCACGGTCTGGGCTGCGTGTGCTGGCATTTCCTCATAGTGGGAGAACTTCATCGTGTAGCGGCCGCGCCCCTGCGTGATCGATCGCAGGTCGATCGGAAACCGGTACATCGACGACAGCGGGACCTGCGCCTTGACCTTCTCCATGTGGTCACCGGAGGGTTCCATCCCGGCGATCTTGCCACGCTTGCCGTTGAGGTCGCTGATGACGTCCCCCATGTTGCGCTCGGGCACCAGGACTTCGACCTCCATGATGGGCTCGAGCAGGACCGGTCGGGCATCCATCACTGCCTCGCGCATTGCCATCGCCCCGGCCAGCTTGAAAGCGATGTCCTTGCCATCGACCTGGTGAGTCGAGCCATCCAGCAGGCTGACCCTGATGTCGACCAGCGGATTGCCGGTCAGCACGCCCTGCTCCATCGTCTCGCGTACGCCCTTCTCCACTGAAGGCCGGAAGTTCTGCGGGATCGAGCCACCGAAAATCTTGTCTTCCCAAACAAAGCCGGTGCCACGGGGGACCGGCGCAATCTCGATCACGCAGTGGCCGTATAGTCCGGCGCCACCCGATTGCTTCTTGTACTTCTTCTCGGCCTTGGCGCTGCTGGTGATCGTCTCCTGGTACGGAACGCGTGGGACGGACAGCGAGCCCTCCACGCCATATTTGCGCTTCATCTTTTCCAGCACCACGTCGAGGTGGACGTCGCCCATGCCGTGCACGATCGATTCCTTGGTGATGGGTTCGTGCTCCAGGGTCAGGGTTGGGTCCTCGTCGACCAGCTTGACCAGTGCTGCGTTGACCTTTTCCTCATCGGGCTTGTTCTTGGCGCCGACCGCGGCGCTGAACGTTTGCTCCGGGTAGTCGATCGGCGGCAGCCGTAGCGGGTGGTCGCGGCTGGCAAGGGTGTCGCCGGTAGCCGCGACCTGCAGTTTGCTGATGCCCGCGATATCGCCGGCCACCACCTCGGTCGCCGGCTCGAGCGTCTTGCCCTTGGGGAAGCCGATCGTTCCGGGACGCTCGGGCTGATCCCTGGAGGCATTGAGCAAAGGGGTCCCGGGAGTGAGCACACCGGATACAACCTTGACGTAGCTGATCCGGCCCACGAACGGATCGGCGGTCGTCTTGAAGACCAGGGCGGCCAGCGCCCCGCCCGGATCGCCGGTGAGGGTTTCGGGCTGGTCGGTGCGCGGATTCACTGCCTGCACCGGCGGCGCCTGCCGCGGCGACGGCAGCAGCGACACGATGGCGTCCAGCAGGGTACTGACCCCGATCGACCTGGTGGCGGCGGCGCATAGCACCGGCACAATGCTGCCGTCAGCCACGCCCTTGGCGAGTGCGCTGGTGACCTCGGTGTCGCTCAGCTCTCCGGTATCCAGGTAGCGCTCCAGCAGGGCGTCGTCGGTCTCGGCCGCCGCCTCGACCAGCGGGGAGCGCCGCGATTCGACCTCGGCGGCCAGGTCGGCCGGGATCGGGACTTCTTTGGGGTGGCCTTGCGGGTCGAACTCGTATGCCTTACGGGTCAGGAGGTCCACGACGCCCTTGAAGCCGGCTTCGTGGCCGATCGGCGCCTGAATCGCAACCGGCCGAGGGGAGAACTCTTTGAAACTATCGACTGCCTTCCAGAAGTCGGCGTTCTCCTTGTCCATTTTGTTGACGACGACGAGCGTGGGGAGATTCTTCGTGCGCAGCTGCTGCCAGGCGAGCTCGGTGCCAACCACCACGCCCGTGCCCGCACTCACCACCAGCAAGGCGCCCTCGGCCGCGCGGAGCGCGCCATGGACCTCACCCACGAAGTCCTGGAAACCCGGCGTGTCCACCAGGTTGACCTTGTGGTCGTGCCAGGTCAGGTGCGCGATGGCGGTGCCGATCGAGATCTTTCGCTTGGTCTCCTCGGGCTCGAAGTCGAACGTCGTGTTGCCGGTGTCTGGACGTCCGAGTCGGTCGACCGTGCCACCGGCAAAGAGCATCGCCTCTCCCAGGCTGGTCTTGCCGTCGTGGCTATGTCCCAGTAGCGCGACGTTTCGGATTTTCTCCGGATCGATTCTGGCCATCGCTCCTCCCTGCCAATGAGAGTGTAAAACTGTTTCCCTCCCCCGCTTTGCGGGGGAGGGCAGGGTGGGGGCTGTCTAGCCGATAGGCCCCAGCGGAATGATGGCGACCGCCTCGCCGGCGGCGATTTCACTGGTGCCCTGTGGCACCACGATCAAGCAGTTCGCATCGGCCATGGAGCGAAGCACATGCGAACCCTGGTCACCCGTCAGGCGCACCAGGATTCGGTCGCCCTCGCGCTGGGCGATGCCACGAAAGTACTGCTCGAGGTGGGGTGGGTTGACCAGCCGGTCTTCGGTTATGGCGCTCAGCCGCGGGCGCTCGTAATCGGTGCGCCCCTGCATTTTCAGCACCGCCGGCCGGACGAAGAGTTCAACCCCGACCAGGGCGGAGACCGGATTGCCCGGCAGACCGATCAAGGGGCGCCCTTCGACGCTGCCGACCAGCAGCGGCTTCCCCGGGCGTAAGGCCACCTGCCAGAAATCGACGGCCTCGCGGTCCTCGATCAGCGCCCGCACCAGGTCGTACGCCCCCATCGATACGCCGCCAGTGCTGACCACCAGGTCCGCGTTCTGGGCGGAGCGAAGGCGCTCCACCAGGTCGGCGCGGGTATCCCGCGCCACGCCGACGTCAAGAACCTCGGCGCCCACGTCGTCGAGGGCTGCCCGCAGCGTGTATCGGTTGGTGTTCGTGATCTGGCCCGGGCCCAGCGCCTCGCCGGCGTCGCGCAACTCGTCGCCGGTCGTCAACAGCAGGACCCGCGGCCGCCGGATGCACGCGATGGTTCGGCGCCCCACCGAGGCGATCACCCCGATCAGCCCAGGCGTCACCACGCGACCCGCGGTTGCGATCACGTCACCGCGGCGGATATCGGTCCCAGCACGCCGAACGCTGAGGCCCGCCGTGACGGCGGCACGGACCTCGACCTGATCGTCACGTTCGGCGGTATCTTCCACGCGAACCACCGCGTCGGCGCCCTCTGGCATGACCGCCCCGGTCATGATCCGCAGCGCGGTGGCTGGGCGAACGGTGGTGGGCGGCGCCAGCCCGGCGCGGATCTCACCCAGAACGGCAAGCCTGACCGGCGCCAGCTCGGAGGCCCCCATGGTATCCGCTGCTCGCACCGCATAGCCGTCCATCGCGGAGTTCGTGAATGGAGGCACGTCCCGGTCCGACCGGACCTCCTCAGCCAGTACGCGGCCGTTGGCGACGTTCAGCGCCACCTCTTCGGGATCGAGCACCCGGATGCGTTGCAGGATCCGCTCGCGCGCTTGAGCGACCGTAAGGACGGTCGCGCTGGATTTACCTATCGTTCCAGTGGCTGTTTTCGAACTCGGGCCCGCCGCCCTCACCGTCGGTGACCACGTTCTGATGGAATCGGGCGGCGACCATTTGGTAGGCCATGGCGCGCGGAATCCCGAGCTTGGTCAGGGCCTTGACCTCGTCGGCCATCACTTTGTCGCGGGCGGATTCGATGGCGGCGATCACGTCATCGATCGCGGTCCGGGCCTTTGCCCCGCCACCTGCTCCGTTTTCGGCAGCGGCTTCGGAAGGAGCCTCGACCTGGGGTTCCTTGGGAGCTTTCGCCTTGCCGTCTTTGGTCTCTTTGGCCATGGAATCCTTCACCTTACCAATTGGAATTGAACTCAGGCGGGCACGCTCAAACTGGGGGTCCCGCGTCTAGCTTGTACCCGTTCCATCACGAACAGAAACGTTTCCTTGGCCAGCGCCGTGACGGGTGCGGCCAGGAACATCCCGATCAGGCCGAAGAGCGACGCACCCAGCAGAGTGCTGAAGATCAGTAGGAGGGGATGGACCTTGGTGAAGTGACTCAGGATCAGCGGGGCGATCACGTGACTATCGACCTGCTGCGCGACGAGGGCTAAGCTGCCCACCAGGACCGGTAGCGGGCTTCCGTCCGGCGTTTGGGCCAGCGTCAGCAGCACGGCCAGGGATCCCCAGATCAACGGTCCAAAGAACGGGATGGCCTCGATGAAAAAGGCCACGGTTCCCACCAGCAAAGCCGCCTTGAGGCCCATAACCCGCAGTCCGACCGTGACCACCACGCCGATGAAGAGACTGATGATCAGCTGCCCGCGCACGTACTCCCTGAGCACCCGATCCCAGCGCCGCACCAGCTCGGCAGCCGGATGCTGTTGCGCCGGCGGCAAGAATCCGCGAAGCTCGCGCGTCAGGCGAGGTCCGTCCAGCAGCATGTAGAAGGTCAGCA
>Ga0066709_100000679_pt1 | contig 19542 bp, 12 predicted proteins | sample GraSoiAngelo_158_FD_79665 | JGI IMG/M metagenome (GOLD analysis project Ga0066709, IMG submission 79665) | Grasslands soil microbial communities from the Angelo Coastal Reserve, California, USA - 14_1009_16_30cm | ecosystem: Environmental > Terrestrial > Soil > Grasslands | place: USA...
GAGCGCCCGCCAGGTGGAGGCCGAGCTGGCGCACCCCGTGGTGTGGGCCTTCGTGCGACGCCTCGTGCGCGACCAGTTCTCGAAAGACCCCTCCCAGTGGCTGCCGGAGACGCCAATGCGCCGCCACCACTACCTCTACGCCCGCACCACCTACCTCGCCCGCCCCGACATCCTCGCGGCCTTGGGCACGCGGCACCGCAAGCTCGCCGCCGCACAGGCCCGCGAGGTCGGGTTGCTCGATCCGGACGGTCCGGGCTCGTGGACCCATCCCGACCTCACCCGGATGCTCCACGCCGACGGCAAGGTCGTCACGCCCCTCTACAAGGCCCACCCGGGCGACACCCGGGTGGACAAACAGACCGGCGAGATCCTCGCCAAACGCTACGAGCCCGACGGTGCGCTGCACTTCCAGGGCGACGGCGAGACGGCCTGGGGCACCAAGTTCGTGCTCGTCGCCGCCCGCGACGAGAACGTGCACGGCCGCATCATCTTGGACGTCGCCTGGGTCCCCAACCACGGCGGCGAAGCCAAGACCGCGATGGACTGCTTCACCCGCCTTGCCCCCCTCGTGAGCGGCGCGCAGGGCGTGATCTACGACACCGCATTGCGCGGCGTGCATCACCAGACCCTGCTGCGCGACCTCGGCCTCATTCCCGTCAACCGGGTCACCGCCGCCAAGGCCGGGGTCAGGCAGCCACGACGGAGGGACGGACAGCGAGTCGAGAAGAGCACCCGGCTCGAGACCCGGACGATCGCGCTCCCCGACGGCAGCACCCGCGCCATCGCGCTCTACGCCCGGGGTGGGGTGGTCGGGATCGGTGAGCTGACCGAACGAGGGGACCTCCACTTCGGCGCACTCACGAGGGTGCGGACGCATCGCAACCCCGACAAATCGGGCCGCTACCGCTGGTACAACGACTACCGCCTCCCCGACCACCTCGGCGCCGGCGTCCTCACGCTGCGGCTCCACGCCACCCCCGAAGACACAGCCCGCAAGTTGAACCGGACCGAGAACGTCCGGGTCATCCCGCCCACCGACCCCGACTTCGCCCGGCTCTACCCGCGCCGCAACGACGCCGAGAGCATCAACCGCAACCTGGATGACACCCTCTGGCTGCGCCGCGCCCACAGCGTCGGCCACGCGCGCCAGTTGCTCAACCTGCTGGGCTACGCCCTCATGGTCAACGGCCTCGCACTCCACCGTCACCGGCGACGACACCCCAGCGCCCTCGCCGCCTGAACCACTGCCGCTCCCGAACCGCCCGGGGCTTCGGCGCGCCCGCACGCATGGTCCGTGGCCGCCGCGGGCCCGCGGGGAGCGAACGCGCCACTCTCCTCCACGTCTCGAAGCCCCGATGACCACGCGCCCCCGAGTTTTCTGCCATCTTTTCTCCATCCCCCGCCCCCGTAGCTCAGGGGATTAGAGCGTCGGTTTCCTAAACCGTGTGCGAAGGTTCGAATCCTTCCGGGGGCGCCTTCGGCGTGATGCGATGGCCCGACCTAGCCCCGCGCCCGTCGCAACCAAACCCTCGGCTGCGTCCTCGGCCGGCGGATGCCGGGCGCTCGACGACTGTGCCGCCGACGACGGCGGGAACGGACGAGCGCCACGATCGTCATCGCCGCGCAGGTCACGATGACGGGCTCCGCCGTCGCTCGCCAGCGCTGGGCACCGTACGTCAGCAGCGTCTGCAGCGTCACCACCACGCCGACGCCGACGAGCGGCCAGCGCGGCGGTCCACGGTGCACCACCATGAGGCCGATGACCGCCAGAGGGATGAGCGCCGCGTACATGGCCCACCCGGCTTGCTCACCGCCGACGGTGCGCCCGGCCGGAGCCTCGAGCCGCGCCTGTTGAAGCGGGTCGAAGACTCCCCAGGTGCGCAGCACCCGAATGGCCGACACGGCCACCAGCCGGCCCTTGTGGGCGCTCGCATAGCGAATGCCCGCTCGACGGATGCGATCCCCTGACTGCACCTCATTCAACGTGAGTGACTCGAGCGGGTCGATGCCAAGCGAGAGGCAATCGAAACTCCAATAGCCGATCATGGTCCCGCCGTATGTCGCGGGGCAGTTGGCTCCGCGCACGACCGTGTTCGCGTTGGTGGAGAACAACACGGGCTCCCCGAAGGTGAGGCTGTTCCGAATGACCCACGGCGACACAACCGCGAGGCTCACGGCCACGGCGACACCGCTGAGCGCCAGACGACGCGAGATGGGTTGGCGTCGGAGTGCGGCCCCGACGGGAAGCGCCAGGAGGAGCAGGACGAGACCCTCGCCTCTCGTCAGCGCGGCGGCACCGATGAGCAGTCCCAGAAGCGCCCAGCGGGACATGCTCGGACGCTCGAGCGCACGATACGCGGCGAGCAGCACGCACGTGACCACCAAGAGGTAGAGCGACTCCGACATGAGCCCGCCGTCCGGCGCGAAGAACATCGGGTGGACGGCGGCGATCCCTGCCGCCACCAGCCCCACCGACGGCCCTCCCAACCGCCGCGCCAGGAACCCCACCGCGGCGACGGTGCACGAGCCCACGCCGCAGGCGAACAGTTGGAGGCTGGTGAGGGAGCTCGCGCCCAGTCGCGAAGGAAGCGCCAGCAGCAGCGGGAACAACGGCGGGAAGTAGGCCGTCGGACGGAAATCGCAGCTCGTGGTGACAGCACAGCGCACCTGGTACCCCCGACCTCGGCTGAGCGTGTTCGCCATGTCGTGGTACCAGTTCGAGTCGAAGCCGAGCTCTCTGTGGCGCATGACCACGAGGACGTAGAGGACACGTACAGCCAGCCCGAGGGCAACCAACGCGACAAGTCGGCGGTTGAAGTGATTCCGCATGGTCGACCAGCCCTTTTGATCGGTGACCGTGGGGGGTCGCTACCAGATAGATAGGTCTCTTCGCTCGTTGGCCAGTCTTCCTTTGAATCGGGAAGCCCGGTCGTTCGACGTCGCCCACGAGCGCGGCTACCTCTCCGAGACGGCAAGGGCATGCCGAGATGCGTTCCGCTACCCTCGGATTCGGTTGCCCCGAGCGGTCGGGGGGGTGCTGAGGGGGTGCCATGTCCGGACGTCACACGCTCCGCAGGCTGCTCGTCGCGTCCGCGGTCGGGCTGGCCGGGATGCTCGCGGTGCCGTGGGTGCCTGCGGCCGACGCCGCGGTGCTGGTCTCCATCGACGTCACCCCGTCGCCCGCCAACGTGCCGATCGGCGTGACCACGCAGTTCACCGCCACCGGCCACTACACCGACCTGAGCAGCGCGGACATCACGACCTCGGCCACGTGGACGTCGTCGGTCCCCTCGGCGGCGACGGTGACCGACACCGGCGCCGACAAGGGCAAGGTCACCGGCGTGGCCCTCGGCGCCACCACCATCACCGCGACGTCGGGACTCATCTCGGGCTCCTCGTTGGTCACGGTGGTGCCGGCCGAGCTGGTGACGATCACCGTCGACCCGCTGCTCGCGTCGATCCCCAAGGGCACGACGCAGCAGTACACCGCCACGGGTCACTACACCGACCTCAGCACTCAGGATCTCACGACCCACGTGGTCTGGTCGTCGTCGCTCACGACGGTGGCCAGCATCTCCAACGCAAACGGGTCGCGCGGGCTGGCGACCGGGGTGGGGATCGGGGCGACGGTCATCACCGCGACCGATGCCGCGACGAGCATCGCCGGCGTCGCCGGCCTCGGGGTGACCGCGCCGGTCCTCGTCGCGATCAACATCTCGCCGCCGGCCTCGTCGGTGACCAGGGGTGGCAGCGAGCAGCTCACGGCCGAGGGCGTCTACAGCGACCTCACGACCGCGCCCCTCACCGACCTGGTCACGTGGAGCTCGCTCTTCCCCGCCAACGCGACCGTCTCCGACACCGTCCCGACCAAAGGCCTGGTGACGGGCGTGGCCGTGGGCGGGACCACGATCAGCGCAACAGACCCCGCGACCTCCATCGTCGGGGTGGCGACCGTCGCGGTGACGCCGTTCATCCCGCTCCCGCAGATCTACATCTCCGACGAGGCGGTGAACGAGCCGCCCGCCGGCGGCACCGCGACGGCGACGTTCACCATCGAGCTCTCGGCACCCTCCGCCGTCCCGGTCACCGTCACCGCGTCGTCGAGCAACGGGACTGCCGCCGCGGGGTCGGACTACAACGCGCTGCTGCCGACGCTGGTGACGTTCACGCCGGGCGGCCCGCTCACCCAGACGGTCTCGGTCACGATCAACGGTGACGACTTCCGCGAGCGGAACGAGAACTTCATCGTCCGGCTGCAGAGCCCCGTCGGCGCGACGCTCGGCGACGACACGGGGGTGGGTCGCATCCTCGACCCGCTGGGACGCTTCACCGTCTTCGTCCGCGACGCGCAGGTCGTCCAGTCGCCGACGGCGCTCACCACCGCGCACTTCGCGGTGGAGCTCAACGCCGCGCCGCTGCCGGGCGAGACCGTCACGGTGCAGGTGGCCACCGCCGACCTGTCGGCGAAGGTGGCCGACAACGACTACGCGGCCCTCGGACCGATCACCCTGACGTTCGACTCGACGACGGGCAACTCGATCGACGTCCCCGTGACCGTCCGCAAGTCCACGCCTGGTGAGGGGACCGAGCAGTTCATGCTGGTCGCCTCGTCGCCGTCCCCGAACCTGCAGATCTCCGACTCGTTCGGCGTCGGCGCGATCTACAACGGTTCGATTCCGTCATTCCCGTCGATCACGATCCAGGACCCGCGCGTTGTCGAGCCCTTCTCGGGCACCGCGACGCTGACGTATCGCATCCGGCTGTCGAAGCCGACGTCGCAGACCGTGAAGGTCACCTACGCGACGACGAACGACGGCACCGCCACGCCGGGCATCGACTACGTCCCCATCCCGCCGACCGTGCTCACGTTCCTGCCGAACGAGACCCAGAAGCTGGTGAACGTCACGGTGAACGGCGATGCCTTCCACGAGCGGGTGGAGACGGTCAAGCTCACGTTGTCCGGCTCGGTCAACGCCGTGATCGGCGACACCCAGGGCGTCGGTCGCATCCGGGACCAGTTGGGGCGCTTCGCCGTGTACGTGCGCGACGCGTCGGTCACCCAGTCGTCGACGTCGACGACGACCGCGAGGTTCGTGGTCTCGTTGTCGGCCACGCCGCTCGCCGGCGAGTCGGTGAGCGTTGCCGTGGCAACAGTTCCCTTCACCGCGACTGCCGTCGACGGCGACTACGTGCCGCTGTCGCAGGACCTCACCTTCGGGCCGGGCGTGAGCAATCAGAGCGTGGACGTCACGGTGAACGCGGGCCCGGCCAGTGAAGCCGACGAGTTCTTCGCCCTGCAGCTGGTCTCGAGCAGCCTCAACGCCAAGATCGCCGACGCGTTCGCCGCAGGCAACATCAGCGCGGGGGCCTGACCCAACCCCGCCACCTCCGCGCTCAAGTCGCCTCGTCAACGGGCCGACGCGGGCTTCAGAGCGCACACCCGCCTGCGCCTGCGCCGGTACAAGGAAGTGAACGTGACGTCTGGGGCGGCCACGACCGACAAATCGACCACGGGTCAGGGGCGAGGGGCGCTACTCCGACCTTTCGTCCTCGGCTATGCGGTGAACCCGGTAGCGCTCGCCCTGCTTTGGGCGCTGCGACGCTGGCACCTGGTGGCTCCGGTGCACGTTTGGGTGTACTTCGTGGTCTTGTGGGGCACCGCGCTGGTGGGGACCGCCAGCGAGCTCTGGTTCCGCCACCGTCCGTCACGAACCTCGCTCCATCTCCGCGTGCTCGTGCAAGTGGCGGGCGTCACCGTCACGCTCTACGTCACCGGGTGGGGACCGGTGATCGCCATCGCCTACGCGTTCATGGCGCAGGAGAACGTGGCCCGGAGCGGCTCGAAGACGTGGCGGATCACCGCGGGGTGGTCCGTCGTCTGCCTCGGGATCGGTCAGCTGGCGATCTGGCGGGGCATCGCGCCGTCGCTGATCTCGGAGCCGCTGGTCCACGGCCTCGCCGCGCTGGAGGCCGCCGCCGTCGTGATGGTGGTGCGAATGGCGGGAGCCGTCACCGACCAGAAGGAACGGGCCGAGGCGCGGTTGCGCGCGAGCGAGGAACGGTTCCGGTCGCTCGTGCAGAACTCGTCCGACCTCACCCTGGTCATGGACACGACCGGCGAGATCACGTACGCGAGCGAGGCGAGCGTGGGACTGCTCGGACGCACTCCCGAGGAGCTCATCGGCGAGCAGGCCGCCGACCTCGTCCATCCGGACGACATCTCCTGGTTGCAGGTCCAGCTGAGTGCCGAGCTCCGTGTCATGACGACCGCTCAGCCGCTCGAGCTGCGGGTCCGGCACTCCGACGGGACCTGGCGCGATGTCGAGGCGGTCGTGGCGGACCTGCTCGACCGACCTTCGGTGGCGGGGATCGTCGTCAATGCCCGCGACCTCACCGAGCGCAAGCGGGTCGAGGCCGCGCTCGAACATCAGGCCCTTCATGACGCGCTGACCGGGCTGCCCAACCGGATGCTGTTCCTCGACCGGCTCGAGCAGGCGATCGCGCGTGCGGGTCGGGAGCACGCCACGCCCGCGGTGATGTTCCTCGACCTCGATCGGTTCAAGCTCGTGAACGACGGATTGGGTCACGACGTCGGCGACGAGCTCCTCATCGGTGTCGCGGCGCGGCTGCGCGGCACGCTTCGCCCCGGAGACACGGTGGCACGATTCGGTGGCGACGAGTTCGTGCTGCTCTTCGAGGGTCTCTCGACGGCAGAGTCGGCGGACGTCCTCGCCGGCCGGATCCTCGCGTGCTTCGCCACGCCGTTCCTCGTCGGCGGCGAGGAGTTCCAGGCCTCGGCCAGCCTGGGCATGGCTCTCGGCGACGGGGCCAAGACGGCCGGCGAGCTGGTGCGCGACGCCGACGCGGCCATGTACCGCGCCAAGGCGTTGTGCCGGGGGCGCCTGCAGGTCTTCGACACCGCGACGCACGACGAATCTCTTCTCCGGATGCACACGGAAACCGCGCTGCGGGGCGCTCTCGCCCGCGGCGAGCTGCGACTGCACTATCAACCGATCTTCGAGCTGGTCGAGGGTCGACCCGTCGGCGTCGAGGCGCTTGTGCGTTGGGAGCATCCCACGCGGGGACTGCTGGGACCGGACGCGTTCATCGCCGTGGCCGAGGACAGCGGGCTCATCGTCCCCATCGGCGCCTGGGTGTTGCGCGAGGCGTGCCGCCAAGTGCGCGCCTGGAACGAGGTGCGCGATCCCGCGCATCCGCTCAGGCTCAGCGTCAACCTCTCGGCCCGCCAGCTGGCTGAGCCGACGCTCGTGGCGACGGTGAGAGACACGCTGCTGGGCGCAGGGATCGATCCCGGCCGCCTGCATCTGTCGCTGGAGATCACCGAGGCGCTCGTGCTGCACGACCCCGAGACGGCCGCTCTGCGTCTGGGCGAGCTGCGAGCGCTCGGGGTGCAGTTCGCGATCGACGACTTCGGCACCGGCTACTCGTCGATGGCCTATCTCCGTCGCTTCCCCGTGAGCATCGTGAAGGTCGACTCGCCGTTCGTGGCGGGCCTCGGGATCGACGACCACGACGAGGCGATCGTGTCCGCGATCGTGCGCCTCGCGCACACGCTCGGGTTGCGCGTCGTCGCGGAAGGCGTCGAGACCGAGCTCCAGCTCGTGCACCTGCGGGCGATGGGTTGCGACTACGCCCAGGGTTACCTGCTGGGTCGGCCCGAGCTCCCCGAACGGGTGGACCTGCTGGGGAGCGACGCGTTCGCCGAGCAGACGCGCGACTCGTCACCGCCGCGCGTGTAGCGCTGCGGTCAACCGTCGTCGTTGCGGATGACCACCCGGCCGGAAGCACGCGCGATCTTGGGCGTGCACGACGAGCCCGAGCACGGCACGCACGGCGAGCCGCTCGTGCAAGCCATCGTCAGCGTGACGGTGAAGAACTTGTCGCCGTCGGCGGGGCGGGTTCCCGGCAGGATGCGTATCGGGATGGTCTGGCTCGACTGGCCGGGGGCGAAGGTCACCGTGCCCGTCATCGAGCCGTTCGGCGGGAGGAAGTTGACGAGCGCGCCGGCGGTGTCGCCGGACGCGCCGATCTGGTAGTTGACGGTGACCGTCGAGCTGGAGCTCGTCTTCGAAAGGGTCACGGTCAGATCCGCTTCGGCGCTCGTGATCCAACCGGGCGCGAGGTGACCCTCGAAGTCGCCCTCGACGACCGTCGTGTCGCCGAGGCCCACCTGGGTTCCGGCCGGCGCGGCTTCGTCGTCGATGATGACCCCGGTGCCCGACCCGTCGGCGATGGGCGCGCCGACCGCTCCACCGAGGAGGACCGTGAACGTCTCGAGTGCCGCGTCGGTGCTGCCCGTCGCCCCGGGTGCCTGGGTGTCGCCGAGCACGGGGACGTCGACCGACTTCGACGTCACGCCCGGCGGGAAGACCAGTGTGCCGAGCACTTGGGTGAAGTCGGAGCCACCCTTGGCGGTGCCGTCGGCCGTGCCGTAGTTGACGCGCACCTCCTTCTCGCTCGGCTCCGAGAGCGTGACGGTGAAGTGCGCGATCGGCTTCACGGGTGATCCCGCGTTGGGCACGTTGCCGACGTCGCCCTCCCAGATGTTGACGTCACCGATGGACAGCGACCGGCGGCCGTTCCTCAGCTCGTTCAAGCGGGTGGCCAGGTCGGTGGCCACGCTCGGACAGTTGGGCGGTTGCGGCGGCTTCATGCCCGACTGCTGGCACAGGTTGTTGAGCTCGTAGGGGTCGGTGACGAGGTTGTAGAGCTCCTTTTGCACGTAGTTCGGGTTGGGGAACGTGAGCGGGTCCTTGATGTCGGTCTCGACGTACTTCCACGACTGACCCGCGGAGGGATAGTCGAGCGTGCGCAGAGCCCAGTACCGGCGCTCGGTCGCGTACGCGCCACTCGGAAGGTTGGACCGGAACTCGATCAGCGTCTGCTTGCGCCAACTCGGAGCCGACGCGCCGATGATCAGTTGGTAGAGGTTGGCGCCGTCGCGCCCGCGGTCCTTGAACTTGTCGAGGACCCCCGCGAACCGGGCGAACGTCGGCGCCAGGTCGACGTTGCTGGCCAGCCTCGTCTCGGTGCGGTTGGGGCCGCCGGGGTACCGGATCAGCAGCGGGAGGTGCGAGCACTCCTCGTACTGGCAGTTCTTGCGGGTCGGCTCGCTCTGCCCCAGCTTGTGGACACCGTGCCCGAAGCCGTTGTCGCTGGTGAAAACGATGATCGTGCGGTTGAGCACCTGGTTCGCCTTCAGCGCGGCGACGATCTCGGCGATGGCCTCGTCGACCGACTTGAGGGCGAGCTGGGCGTTGACGCGGATGCGGTCGGCGTCGTACTCGCCCACCTGGGGCGCGATGCCGGGCGTGTTGGTGGTGATCTCCTCGCCCGGGGCACGCTTCGTCAGCACCGGCAGCGAGTCGACCCATTGCGGCTTGTCGTAGTCGTCGGTGTTCTCGGTGCCATCCGGGTTGCCGCCCTCGTTGAAGCTCGGCGAGTGGGGCAGTGTCGGCGGCGGGGTGGCGGGGATGTCGCGGGAAGCCGGTAACGGGGTGCCCGGGCACGCCGCGCCCGACGCGACCGTGCAGTTCTGGAGCTTGCTGTTGTGTGGGCCGTGAGGGGTGAAGTCAAGGAAGAACGGCCCGCCCGCGCTGGTGTTGATGAAGTCGGTGGCGGCGGTGGCGAGCACGTCGGTGGAGTAGCAGTTGTTGGGGTCGTCACGCGCGAGCGGAGGTGCCGCGGAGCACGAATGGGCTGTCTCGTTGTGGTTCTCGTCGATCAGCGAGTAGTTGTAGAACTTCAGGTCTCCACTGCCGGGCGACTCCTCGGAGCGGAACGCGAGCCAACGATCCCAGTTGGGCGGCACGTACGGCTTCGGTACGCCACCGACGAGCTGCGTGCGGCCGAAGGGATAGAGGTTGAGGTACTTGCCAATGAGGCCCGTCTTGTAGCCCGCATCGTGCAGCCAGTTGTTGATCCCGACGGTGTCGTCGAAGATCGCGCCGGAGTCGTTGTCGTTGACCCCGTTGTGGTGGTTGTACTGACCACTGAGCAGACTGGCCCGCGCCGGGCAGCAGATCGACGTGTCGTCGTAGTAGTTCTTGAACTCCACCCACGACCCGTCGGGCCGGCTGCGCAGGTAGGGCATGCCCGAGATCGAGGCAAGGCCGGGCAGGCTGGCGAAGGAGCCCGACGCGGGCTTGTTCACCGGATCGGCCAGGTCGGCGAGGGTGCCGAGCGTCTGGTCGTCGGTGACGATCATCACGATGTTGCACTTCGGGTGGGGCACGGCCCCGCAGTCGACGACGTTGTCGGCCGCCGCCGCGGGACGGGTGTTGCCCGCGTGGGTGAAGAACGAGGCGGGCAGGACCGCTGCCACCACTGCCACGAGCGCGATCAGGGCTCGGAGTCCACGCCTTCGTCCACCGCTGAGCACAGGTGCGTTCCCCTCCATCGCCTCAACCAGGGAACGCCGCTCCCGGTCGGCCTGTCAAATGGCGTCCAGGCCGGGTGGGCGAACACGGCCCGCAGTTGTGGCAGGGTGCCGTCCGATGTTCGACGAGGCGGACGAGGGCACATCCGGTGGCCGCTGAGCACGCGACCCTGGCCGCCATCGACATCGGCACCAACTCCATCCACCTGCTCGTTGCACGAGCGCTCGACGGCAACCGCTTCGAGGTGATCGACCGGGAGAAGGAGATGGTGCGCTTGGGCTCGGGCTCGGGCGACATGAAGGTGCTCGAGCCGGCGGCCATCGCCCGTGGCATCGAGGCGCTCCAGCGGTTCCGTCAGGTCGCGGAGATCTCGGACGCGACGATCCACGCAGTGGCGACGAGCGCGGTGCGCGAGGCCGAGAACCGCGACGTCTTCCTCGACCGGGCGCGCGCCGAGGCGGGCATCGAGGTCGAGGTGATCTCGGGCGTGGAGGAGGCACGGCTCATCCACCTCGGCGTGCTCCAGGCGGTGCCGGTGTTCGACCGGCAGCTGTTGCTGGTCGATATCGGAGGCGGCAGCACGGAGCTCGTGCTCGGTCGGGCCGGGCGGGTGCTCGAGGCCCGCAGCCTCAAGCTCGGCACGATCCGACTCACCGAGCGTTTCTTCGGTGGCGAGCAGGTGCGCCGCAGCAGTGTCGACGAGTGCCGGCAGTTCGTGCGCGCCTACCTCCGTCCGGTGGCGCGTGAGATCGCGCGACGCGGCTTCGAGGTGGCCGTCGGCAGCTCGGGCACGATCCTCAACGTCGCCGAGATGGTGCAGGCGCAGCGCGGCGGTGAGCCCGTGCGGGTGCTGAGCAACTTCGAGTTCACCGCCGCCGAGCTGGCCGACGTGGTCAAGGCGGTCACCAAGGCGCGCACGGTCAAGGAGCTCCTCAAGGTCGAAGGCCTCGACCCGAAGCGCGCCGACATCATCCTCGGCGGCGTCATCCTGTTGGAGCAGGCCTTCGCCGAGCTCCGCATCGAGCGCATGATCGTCTCGGACTTCGCGTTGCGCGAGGGGGTCCTGCTCGACGCCCTGCAACGCACGCAGGACGCGTCGCTCCACCACCTCCGAGACCTCCGCTACCAGAGCGTGCGCCATCTGGCCGACATCTGCCCCGACGAGCGTGAGCACCTCGAGCACGCCACCGCGCTCGCGCTCCAGCTCTACGACGGTTGCCGCGACCTGCACCAGCTCGACGAGGCGTACCGCGAGCATCTCGAGGCTGCCGGGCTTCTCTGCAACGTCGGCCTCTTCATCTCCCACGCCCGTCACCACCTGCACTCGTATTACATCATCCGCAACTCCGAGCACCTCACCGGATTCACCGACCACGAGGTCGAGCTCATCGCGCAGACCGCCCGCTATCACCGGAAGAGCGCGCCCAAGGCGAACCACGACGAGTTCGCCCGGCTGGCGGAGCGCGACCAGGAGGTGGTGCGGAAGCTGGCGGGCATCCTGCGCGTCGCCATCGCCCTCGATCGCACGCACGCCGGAAACGTGCGCGCCCTGTCGTGTCGCACTCAGGACGGCCGTCTGACGGTCTCGCTCGAGACCGCCGAGGGAGTCGACGCCTCACTCGAGGTCTACACGGCCGACGCGCGCAAGGCCCTGCTCGAAGAGGCACTCGGGGTGGTGGTGGAGCTCGAGACCTAGGCTCCCCGCCATGAGTGACGACGTCGCGTGGCTCGATGCCACCGCGCAGGCCGAGCTGGTTCGCACCGGGCAGGTCAGCCCGGCCGAGTTGGTGGAGGGGGCGATCACCCGCGTCGAGAAGCTCAACCCCGAGCTCAACGCGGTCATCCACCCCCTGTTCGACAAGGCGCGGGCGCAGGCGGCGTCGGACCTGCCGAACGGTCCCTTCCGCGGTGTCCCCTTCACGGTCAAGGACCTCTTCGCTCCTACCGCGGGCGATCCCATCCACAACGGCATGCGCGTCCTGCGCGACGCGGGCAACGTCGCATCCGACGACGTCTACGTGACGGCGCGCTACCGCCGTGCCGGCTTCGTGTTCGTGGGACGCACGAACACTCCCGAGCTGGGCCTCCTGCCCACGACTGAGCCCCTCGCCCACGGCGCCACGCGCAACCCCTGGGACACGACGCGCTCGCCGGGCGGGTCGAGCGGAGGCAGCGCCGCCGCGGTCGCGGCGGGCATGGTGCCCGTCTCGCACGCGAGCGACGGTGGCGGGTCGATCCGCATCCCCGCCAGCATGTGCGGGCTCGTCGGGCTCAAGGTGTCGCGGGGACGCATCACCCTGGGCCCCGACCGCGACGAGACGGGCCTGAGCGTGAACCACGTGGTCGCCCGGTCGGTGCGCGACTCGGCCGGCATCCTCGACGTCACCTGCGGCCCGGCGCCGGGCGACATGGTCGTCGCCCCCGCGCCGGCCCGGCCCTACCGCGACGAGGTGGGTGCCGATCCCGGACGCCTGCGCGTCGGGCTGCTCGCCCATGACCCGGGCGGCACGCTGCACCCCGACTGTGTGGCCGCGGTGCGCGGCGCGGCCGCGTTGCTCGAGTCGCTCGGTCATCACGTGGAGGAGTCACACCCCGCAGTGCTCGACCGTCCCGCCGAGAACGGCGCGAGCTTCCTCGCCCGCTGGAGCACCACGGCTCGCCTCGGCCTCCAGGTCGTCGGGCGGATGGTCGGGCGCGAGCTCACGGCCGACGACGTGGAGCCGTACACCTGGGTGATGGCGGAGATGGCGAACGGGGTGAGCGGCGTCGACCTGGCGCGTGCCCTGGCCGCGTCGGCCGCTTTCACCCGCAGCCTGGCGGGCTGGTGGGCCGGCGGCTTCGACCTGCTGCTCACGCCGACGTTGGGTTCCGTGCCGCCGCCCATCGGGGAACTGTCACCGGAGCTCGACGACGCCGACGCGTTCCGCCGTACCCTCACCGCTCTGGTGCCGTACACGACGCACTTCAACGTGAGCGGCCAGCCGGCAATCTCGCTCCCGCTGCACTGGAACGACGACGGGCTGCCGATCGGTGTGCAGTTGGTGGCCGAGTACGCGCGCGAGGACGTGCTGTTCCGCGTCGCCGCGCAGCTCGAGCAGGCGCAGCCGTGGGCGCACCGCAGGTCGCCCGTCTCCGCCTGAGCCGAGCAGACCCCGCGTTCAGCCCTCGGGCGTGAACCGCACGGGCACGCACGTGGGCGACCGGAACCCGAACCCGTGGATGTGGGGGTCGTGCGTGTCGGTGCCGGGCGGGCCGGGGTCGAGCTCGATGCGGGGGAAGCGGTCGAGCAGCGCGTTGAGCACGATGCGCATCTCCATCCGGGCCAGGTGCATGCCCAGGCACATGTGCGGGCCGGACGCGAAGCCGAGGTGCTGCTGGTCGCGACGGTGGATGTCGAAGCGGTCGGGGTCGGCGAAGCGCGTCTCGTCGCGGTTGGCCACGCCCAGGCACACCGTGACGTGTGCCCCCGCGGGGATCTCGACACCGGCAACGGTGGAATCGCGGACGGCGAGCCGCGGGATGAAGGGCACCGCCGGCTCCCACCGCAGCAGCTCCTCGATGGCGTGGGGGACGAGCGTCCGGTCGGCGCGGGTCTCCTCCAGCTGATCGGGGTGGGTCAGCAGCGCGAGCAGCAGGCTCCCAACCGAGCAATAGGTCGTCTCGGATCCGGCCGGCAACAGCAGGCGCAGGTACGACACGATCTCGATGTCGGTGAGGACCTCGCCGTCCACCTCGGCCGTGGCGAGCTCGCTGATCAGGTCGTCCCGCGGGTCTGCGCGCCGGGCCCCGACGATGGGGAGGAGGTAGGCCTCCAGCTCCCGGGAGGCGTCGAGGGCTGCGTCGTACCCGGCGCCGACGCTCGTGAGGGTGAAGGCCAGCGCCTGGAAGTGCTGGTAGTCCTCATGGGGCAGGCCGAGGATGCGGGCGATGACCTGCACCGGGTACGGGAACGTCAGCTCGCTCACCAACTCCGCCCGCCCGCGCGGTGCGAAGGCGTCGATCATCTCGTGGGCCAGCGGCCCGATGAGCTCGTCCTCCCAGCGTTGCAGCGTCTTCTGCCGGAAGGCATGGCCAGCCAGGTTGCGATGGCGCTTGTGCTCGGGCTCATCCATCTCGAGGATGGTGTGGCCCATCACCGGGCCCATCATGTCCACGTAGATCGTCGACGAATACGTCGCGTTGTCGCGCAGCACGTGGGCGCAGTCGTCGTAGCGGAGGACGGCGAAGCGCGCCGAGCCGTCGTCGGCCGTCGGGCTCTGGAAGAGTCCGCCCTCGACCACGCCTACCGAGCGGCGCAGCCCGGCCAGTCGCGTCCACGGGTCGCGCACACCGCCGCCCGCGGTGAGGTCGAAGGCGTCGCGGACGTTGCTCGACTCCATCGTTACCCCCTGAGTGACGTCCGCGTCAGGGTAGAGCACCCGCGCCGGCGCCGCGTTTCCGTAGCGACGTTCGCGCGTCGACGCGCCTCGCTCCGGTGCTGCCATTGTCGCCGGGGCGCCGCGACGGGCAAGATGCACGCATGTCGTTGCAGGGCAGCTTCGACGTGCTCGGCTTCTCCGAACTCCTGGAGTTGCTCGAGCGCAAGCGGCAATCGGGTCGCCTGCATGTGCGCGCCGGCGGGGTGGCCGGGCACATCTACCTGCGCGACGGGCATCTGACGGGCGCCGAGTCCGGCGACTACACGACCCCTTCGTCCGCGGGCGAGGCCCGGACACGCCTCGAGGAGCTGTGTTTCGAGTTCCTCCAGTGCGAGCGCGGCGTGTTCGAGTTCCAGCCGCGCGTGTCGGCACCCTGGGCGACGCAGCTCTCGTCGTCGGTCGAGACCGTGCTCCGAGAGGCCCGGCAGCGGCTGATCGAATGGCGTGAGATCCAGGCCGTCATCCCCTCGATGGACGTGCGCCCGCGCGTCGTCGACGAGCTCATCCCCGAGGCCGTCACGCTGACGCGCGACAGGTGGCGCCTCATCGCCGCCATCGACGGGCGGCGCAGCGTCCACCGCCTGGCGCGCACGCTGGGCCTGGGGACCTACGAGGTGGGCCGGCTGCTGAAGTCGCTCGTCGACGACGGCATCGTGACCATCGACGCGGAGCGGCCCAAGGCGGCGATCGCGGCAGAGGTCGACCTCACCGCTCCCGACGACGACGACCTGGGAGACGGGGATGCAGCGGACCCGCCGGCACCGGGAGACGACGGGGAGGCGGGGGGGTCGAAGCCGTCGCGACCCCTGCTGCGCATCGGCTCGAAGCTCGGCAGGCAGGGCCCGAAGGGCTGAGTCGAAAGATCCGAAACTTCCAGACCCGGCCGGTTTTCAACCGGGTGCCGGGCAGTACCATGACGGACGTGGGGGGCAGAGGCAAGGGCAAGTCGGATGACCGCGAGCGGTCCGCCGTCGCGGATCTGCAGGAACAGATGCGACGCGAGGCCGAGGCGCACTTCCGCTGGGCGCGCGAGGCGAAGCTTCGGCGCGAGGCCGAGAACCGCGGGACGATCGCGGCCGGCTCGCCGGCACCGATGCCGCCCCAAACCCCCGCCGACGCGCAGCCGTCACCGGGCCAGGAGCGCTCACCCGCCGCCGAGGCGCCACCGACCGCCACCGCGCCATCGACCGAGACCGCACCGCCGCCTGAGTCATCGCCGGTCGTCGAGGCAACGCCGGCCCGCACGGCGCGGTCGGTCGCCGAGGCACCGTCGCTCTCGCTGCGGGGCGCCGCGCTGGCGGGTCTGCAACCGACCTTCGAGGACCAGTGGCAGCAGCTCGAGCGCAACCGGCGCGACCTCCTCGCGGAGTGGGCCCGCCTGAGCAAGGCGCGTGAGCGCATCGAAGCGACCTACGAGCGCCTCGACGACCTCCGGGAGCAGCTCGACGCGGAGCGCCGTCAGCTCGAGCTCCAGCGTGAGCGACTGTGGATGGGACGCTTCCAGCTGGTCAGCGAGTCCGAACGGTCCGAGGCCCGCCCGGTGGCGACCGACCGGTGGCGCGACGCCGCCTCACACGTGTTGGAGGCCGCCGTCATCGTGCGCGCGACCGTGACCGCGGTGGTGGCCGAACAGGGCCCGCGATGGATGGCTCGCCTCCGCGGCCGAGCGGCCCGCGGCGCGCTGACGGGTGGCCGGCGGCGGGCGCTGCCCCCGGGGTCGTAGCGTCCTGACCGGCGGGTGCCGACCGGTCCGACGACGTGACAGGATCGGCCGATGCGCTTCGCGATCAAGACGGCTCCCCAACACACCACCTGGGACGACATGCTCGCGGTCTGGACCGCCGCCGACGACATCGACGTGTTCGAGTCGGGATGGACGTTCGACCACTTCTACCCGATCTTCTCCGACCCGACCGGTCCGTGCCTCGAAGGGTGGGCCACGCTCGCCGCGCTCGCCCAGGCGACCAGGCGCATCCGCGTCGGTGTGCTCGTCACCGGCAACATCTACCGCCACCCGGCGGTCCTCGCCAACATGGCTGCGACGGTCGACGTCATCTCCGACGGCCGCCTCGAGCTCGGGCTCGGCGCGGGTTGGAACGAGGAGGAGTGCAACGCCTACGGAATCGAGCTCCCTCCCCTGAAGGAGCGCTTCGACCGCTTCGACGAGGCGTGTGCGGTGATCGTCGGACTGCTCTCGAACGAGACAACCGACTTCGACGGCCGCCATTACCAGCTGCGATCAGCGCGTTGCTCACCGAAGCCGGTGCAACGACCGCATCCGCCCGTCTGCATCGGCGGGCTGGGCGAGAAGCGGACGCTGCGCGCCGTGGCCCGTTGGGCCCAGCACTGGAATGCGCCTGCGCTGTCACCAGCCGATCTCGTCCACAAGCGTGAGGTGATCGCAGCCCACTGCGCCGACGTCGGCCGCGACCCGTCCGAGATCATGACCTCGACCCACCTCCGCCTCGGTGACGACGGCGACCCCGGTCGAGTGGCCGACCAGGCTGCGGCGCTGGCCGAATCGGGCCTCGACCTCGGCATCGTCTATCTCCCCGTGCCGCACACGCCGAAGGTGCTGGAGCCGCTCGCCGCCGCGCTCGCGCCGTTGACCTGAGCCCCACGTCGGCTCACTAGCATCGACCGACATGGCGCGCGAGCCCGCTGTCGCGGCAGTGGACGACGTCGACGAGTGGGGCCGGTCGGAGCACATGTGCGACGTCTTCCATCGCGCGTTCGACCCCATCTACCGTCGATGGTTCCGGGCGCGATGGGAAGGGCTCGAGCACATCCCCCGCTCCGGCGGCGCGCTGCTCGTGGCGAACCACGCGGGAGCCGTGCCGGCCGACGGCCCGGTGATCATGCACGGGATCGAGAAGGAGGTGGGCCGGCCCCTGTACGTGCTCGCCGACTACACGTTCTGGTCCCTGCCCGTCGCGGGCACCGTCTTCGCCCGGATGGGTGGCGTGGCCGCTCACCCGGCGAACGCCCACCGGCTCCTGCACGACGAGGGCTGCCTCGCCCTCGTCTACCCCGAGGGCACCAAGGGCACCGGAAAGCTGATGGGGGAGCGCTATCAGCTGCGCCGCTTCGGCCGGGGCGGGTTCGTCGAGACCGCCATGCGTGCGGGCGTGCCGGTCGTGCCGATCGCGGTCGTCGGCTCCGAGGAGGCCATGCCGATCGTGTACAAGAACGGCGCGCTCGCGCGAGCGCTTCGCGTGCCGTATGTCCCGATCACCGCGAACATGCTGTTGTTCGGCCCCGCGGGGCTCATCCTCTTCTTCCCCGCCAAGTTCCATCTGCGCGTCCTCGAGCCGGTGACGTTCGACGTCGCGCCCGACGAGGATCGGTACTCCACCAGCATGGTGATGGACGAGGCCGAGCGGATCAGGGAGCGCATCCAGCTCGCGCTGGTCGACATGCTCGAAGCGCGCAAGAGCATCTGGTTCGGCTGACGTGCGGGCCACCGTGGGCGTTTTCAGGCACGGGCGCGGGGGACCTGAGAAGATCAGGTCGTGAGCGGGTACCGGTACGTCCTGTTCGACGCCCTGTTCGACGACGCGGGGGCGGAGGCGATGATCCGCCTCTGCGAGCGGTTCGGCTCGTACGGCATGTACTCGCAGGAGAACGTCGATTCCGAGATCGGCCGCGGCCTGAGCCAGCGTCACGACAGCGTGCTCAACTTCCTGCGCACCGGCGGACGCCACGGTCGTCACGAGCCGGTGGCCACGCTCGCGGCGCGTACGAACTACTTCCGCGAGGAGTACGCCTACGGCCAGCGGGCGCTGATCGACGGCATCGAGCCGTACCTCAACCACGCGGGCTTCACCGACGCCGCCCGTCTCGTGCACGGCCGACCCGTCATCGAGCCGGCCATCGTGTTCGCCAACCTGATGGTGCCGGGCCAGGAGCTGGCGCTGCACACCGACGTGCCCGAGTTCCGCGGCTGCAACCGCAAGACCTGCCCTCAGTGGCTGCTCGTCGCCATGCACCACTCCGGCCTGTTCTCGAAGTGGCGGATGCCGATCGCCACGGGTGTTGCGTGGTTCCACGACTGCAAGGGCGGCGAGTTCGCGTTCTTCCCCGACGGTCCCGACGCGCCGGCCGTGGCCCACGAGGTCACGTTCAACACCGCCATCCTGCTCGATGCCGACAGCGTGTTCCACGGTGTGGACCGCGTCTTCGACACGGGCGAGGAGATGGCGCCGTTGAAGCCCGGGATGCGCCTCGACTTCGCGGGCGACGGCGCGTGGGTGGTGCACGACGGCCATCGCGAGGTCACGCGCTACGCGTGGGAGGAGCTGCGCTTCTCGGTGTCGTGGAAGGCGTACTGCTTCACCGACGAGCACGAGCAGCGCGCGTGGCGCCACCATGCCGAGGACCTCACGCTCGAGGTCGTGGTCGACCGTCTCGTCGACGACCTGCGCGAACGCGGTCGCATCGAGGGGGAGGTTCCTGGTCACCCGGACCTGGCGCTGCTGATCATCGAGGAGTACATCCGCTTCCCGGCGGCCTAGGGTCGCGGTCCCGGCAGAGATCAGAGGGGGGAATCGATGTCGAAGAAGCTGATGGTGGCGATCATCTGCGTCCTTCTGCTGGGGTCCACCGCGGTTGCGGCCGCCGACGACGAGGGCGACGGCCAGAGCCGGCTCTTCAACGTGCTGCCGCCGGGCGAGTCGGGCGGCCTGCCGCTCGACGTGCACTCGAGAGACCAGATCCCGCTGTAC
>Ga0066709_100000682_pt1 | contig 19509 bp, 15 predicted proteins | sample GraSoiAngelo_158_FD_79665 | JGI IMG/M metagenome (GOLD analysis project Ga0066709, IMG submission 79665) | Grasslands soil microbial communities from the Angelo Coastal Reserve, California, USA - 14_1009_16_30cm | ecosystem: Environmental > Terrestrial > Soil > Grasslands | place: USA...
CATGCACGGCGATGAAGGAGAGGGACCGCGTCAGCGATTCGATCCCGATTCGCACCGAATCCCGGCGTGTCTCGCCGCCCGGCGAGATCGCGATCCGGGCCCGACGCGGATTCGGGCGGGAAGACGCGGCGCGTTCCGCCTCGAGAAGGAGCGCCGGAGGGACGACGACGGCGATCTCCCCGACCGCCTCCACCTCGAGAAAAGTGTCGATCACGCGGTGGAGCGCGGGGCGCCCGCCGACCTCGAGGAGGAGCTTCGGCCCGAGCGCGCCCATGCGCCGGCCCTCCCCCGCGCCGGCCAGGATCACCGCAAGATCCACGGCTCAGCCCCGGTTCGCGGCGCCCGCGGGAGGACGGCCCGGCGGTCGCGCGGATCCTCCCGTGCGCGCGGCGAGGCAGCGGTCGATCGCTTCCCCCAGCGAGGCCGCGGCGAAACGCTCGATCGCGAGCGGTTCTCTTCCCTTCGCGGGCTCCGCCGCGAGGGCGTTTCGTTTGGGGATCACGGCGGAGCGGAAGCCGAGCCGCACCGCCTCCTGAAGCCTGCGCTCGAGCTGGGGCACGGGCCTCAGCTCCCCTCCGAGTCCGACCTCGCCGACCGCGACCAGGTCCGGGGCAAGCGGAGCATCGCGAAAGCTCGACGCGAGCGCGAGGGCCAGGCCCAGGTCCGCCGCGGGCTCCTCGAGGCGAATCCCCCCCGCCACGTTGACGAACACGTCGGCGCCCGCGAGCGAGAGCCCCGCGCGCTTTTCGAGCACCGCGATCACGACGGCGAGGCGCCTCGGGTCCACACCCTGCGCGACCCGCTGCGGGTTCGCGAAGTGGGTCGGGGCGACGAGCGCCTGCACCTCGACGAGGAGCGGGCGCGATCCCTCGATCGACGCGACGACCGCCGAGCCCGGGACCGACAAGCCGCGGTCGCGGAGGAGGCGCTCGGAGGGGTTTTCCACCTCGGACAGGCCGTCGCCGCGCATCTCGAAGACGCCGATCTCGTTCGTCGAGCCGAAGCGGTTTTTCGCGGCGCTCAGGATCCGGTACTCGTGGTGGGCGTCCCCCTCCAGGTAGAGCACGACGTCGACCATGTGCTCGAGGGTCCGCGGCCCGGCCACGGAGCCGTCCTTGGTGACGTGTCCGATCAGAATGACCGGCAGCGCGCGCTCCTTGGCGAGGCGAAGGAGCCGGAGCCCGCATTCCCGGACCTGGGAGACGCTGCCGGGCGCCGCGTTCAGCGACGGGAGGTGAAGCGTCTGGATCGAATCGATCACGAGAAGCGATGGGCTCAGGCGGTCGACTTGGTCGGTGATCGCGTCCAGATCGATCTCGGAATGAAGCCACAGGTGATCCGCCGCCCCGCGGAGCGCGATCCGCTCGGCGCGCATCCTCGCTTGCCGCGGCGATTCCTCCCCCGAGACGTAGAGCACTCCGTGTTCCGCGCTTCCCAAGGCGCCCGCCAGCTGGAGGGCGAGCGTCGATTTGCCGATTCCCGGGTCGCCCCCGATCAGGACCAGCGAGCCCGGGACGAGCCCACCGCCGAGGACGCGGTCCAGCTCGCCGATTCCGGAACGCCGCCGGTCCTCGCCGCGTCCCTCGATATCGGCAAGGCGTTTGGGCTCCGAGGCTCCGGTTGCTCCGGCGCCGTACCCGCGCTTCGAGGGGTGCGCCGAGGCCCGGGGCGTCTCCTCGACGGCGGTGTTCCACTCGCCGCAATGCGGGCAGCGGCCGAACCACTTGGGACTCTCGTTGCCGCACGCGGAACAGAGAAAGATCGTGCGGAGCGCCGCGGATGAAGCAGCCTTCTTGGCCATGCGTGATCTCCCGAGCGGAGCTTCGGGGCCGACTTACGCTAGAAGATACCTATCTTGATATAGCGCTTCGGGTTTTTCTTGATGTCCTTCACCAGATCGTTGGTGTTGCGGAGCGTCTCCTTGAGCTCGACGTAGAGCGAGGAATCCGCGATCGCCTTCCCCAGCGACCCCTGTTGGTTGTCCAGCCGCTCGACCACGCGGTGGAGCGCTCCCGCGGTGACGCTGAGCTGCTCGGAGAGCGTGGTGAGCCGCTGCGAGGCCGTTCCGAAGTCGCGGATCGAGGTGCTGACCTGATCGGAATTGGTCGAGGCGATCGTCTTGATCTGGTGCGCCGCGCTCCTGAAATCCAGGATCGCCTGCCTCAGATCCTCCTGATTCCTCTCGACCGCGGTGGAAAGATTCGAGGACATCTTCTCCAAGTTCTTCGAGGCCCGCTCCATCGTGGCCGGATCGACCGCGGCCAGGAACTCGTTGAGCCGCGAGGAGAGCTGCGTCGCTTCCGTGATGAGCTCCCCGGCGCCCGAGATCACTTCGGGGACGCCCGACTGGAAAAGACCCGGGATGGGATTCGACGTATCGAACCGGCCGGGCGCCGACCCGGGGTCCAAGGCCAGGAATTTCTCGCCCATGAAGCCGATGTTCGCGACCCGGATCTTCGCGTCGGGATGGAGGGCCACGCCCCGGTCGATCTCGAACTCCACGCGCACGCCCTGATCCAGGAGCCTCACTTCACGGACGATGCCTTTCCTCACGCCGCGCACCGAGACCGGATCCCCCTCGGATAGATTCCCGACCTCCTCGAACCGGGCGACGAGCACCCGCTTCTTCTGCCCGAGGCGGTACTCCTTGATCCACGCGATGCCGGCGAGAAGCATCGCGAGCGCGAGAAGGCCCGTGACCCCGACCTGGATGGCGGCTCGGCGCGACGTATGGTTCATCCCTGACCCTCTACGTGGGGAGGAGAGGCCCTTCGGCGCTCCCCTCGATGAACTGCCGCACCGCCGGATCGGATGACGCCTGGATCTCCGCCGGGGTTCCGATCGCATGGATCCGGCCCTCGTGGAGCATCGCGATCCGATCGGCGATATGATAGGCGCTGCGCATGTCGTGCGTCACGGCAATCGAGGTGATTCCGAGCCTCTCCTGGAGCCGTCGAATCAGCCGATTGATCAGGTCGGAGGTGATCGGGTCCAGCCCCGTGGTCGGCTCGTCGTAGAGCATGATCTTCGGATTCAACGCGAGCGCCCGCGCCAGAGCCGCGCGCTTCTTCATCCCGCCGCTCAGGCTCGAGGGACGCATGGACTCCGCGCCCTCGAGGCCCACCAGATGGAGCTTCTCGTGGACCACCAGGTCGACCTGCGTCCCCGCGATCCCCGTGTGCTCCCGAAGCGGCAGCCCCACATTCTCACCCACCGTGAGCGAATCGAACAAAGCCCCTCCCTGGAAGAGCATCCCCATCTGCTTTCGCAAGTCCAAGAGCTCCGCGACGCTGAGGGCGGGCACGTCTCTGCCGTCCACACGCACCACCCCGCGGTCGGGATCGATCAGCCCGACGACGTGCTTCAAGAGAACCGACTTCCCGGTGCCGCTTCGGCCGATGATGACGACCGATTCTCCCGGCGCGACCGCCAGGTCCACGCCGCGGAGCACATCCTTCGTCCCGAGGCGCTTCCAGATTCCCTCGATCTCGATCGAGGGCTCAGGCAAAGATCACCCGGAACAGGAACGACGCGAGGAGGTAGTCCACGATGAGAATCAAGAGGCACGATGCCACGACGGCGTTCGTGGTCGCGACCCCCACTCCCTCGGCGCCCCCTTCGCTTCGCAGCCCGTAGTAACACCCCATCGTGGAGATGATCGCCCCGAAGAAAACCGACTTGATCAGCCCCGAGAACACGTCCCGCAGATGGAAGTAGAGCCGGAGCCCGCTCGTGAACGTATGGCCGCTCACGTCGAGCGTGAGCACCGCGACCAGATACCCGCCGAAGATCGCGACCACGTCCGCGAAGATCGTGAGCACGGGAAGCATGAGCGTCGCCGCCACGACCCGCGGGACCACCAGGTACCGGGTCGGGCTGATCCCCATGGTCTCCATCGCGTCCACCTGCTCGGTCACGCGCATGGTGCCCAGCTCGGCCGCGATCGAGGCCCCGACACGCCCGCCCACGACGAGCGCGGTGAGCACCGGCCCCAGCTCGATCACCACCGACTTCCCGATCACGGTGCCCAGGTAAATCATCGGCACATAGTCGCGGAACTGATAGCTCGCTTGCACCGCGGCGACCGCGCCCGTAAATAACGCCACAATAAGGGTCAACGGCATCGAGCCGATCCCGATCGCCATCATTTGTTGCACCAGGAGGGGGAATTTTCGAAGGCCCCGGGGGAGCTCGCGGAGCACGTCCCCGAGGAGCATGAGAACCTCGCCCGCGTCCCGGAGCCCGTTGAGGATGAAGCGGAACGGATAGCGGTCGGCGAGCCGCTCGACGCCGGTCTGGTTCACGCGGGCGCTAGAACTTCGGCTCCGGTACGCTTCGCAGCGACTCGAATCGGGTGCACTCGCTCACGAACGCGAGATTGACGCTTCCGGTCGGGCCGTTGCGCTGTTTCGAAACGATGATCTCCGCTTTCCCGTCCCGGTTCGCGGGGTCCGCCTCGTACACCTCGGGGCGGTAGACGAAGAGAACGACGTCCGCGTCCTGCTCGATCGCCCCCGACTCGCGCAGATCGGAGAGCACCGGGCGTTTCGAGCCTCCGCGCGTCTCCACCGCCCGCGAGAGCTGCGAGAGCGCGACCACGGGGACCTGGAGCTCTTTCGCGAGCGCCTTCAACGAGCGCGAAATGGCGGAGATCTCCTGCTGGCGATTTTCGGACGACTCGGGCCCGCGGATCAGTTGCAGGTAGTCGATGACGATGAGCCCCAGCGGCACCTCGGACACGAGCCGCCTCGACTTGGCCCTCATCTCGAGGATGCCGATCGCGGCGGTGTCGTCGATGTAGATCGGCGCCTCGTGAAGCTGCGCGGCCGCGTTCTGGAGCCGCTTGTATTCGTCGTTGCTCGCGTAGCCGCGCCGGATCTTGTGGATGTCGACCCGGGCGAGGGAGCACATGAGCCGCTGCACGAGCGACTCCTTGGACATCTCGAGGCTGAAGACCGCGATCGCCTGACGCTCGGCCGGTTTCAGGTGCACCGCGACGTTCTCCGCGATGTTCATCGCGAGGCTCGTCTTTCCCATGGAGGGGCGGCCGGCGATCACGATGAAGTCCGATTTCTGGAACCCCGCGGTCATCTCGTCCAGGTCGTAGAAGCCGGAGGGCACGCCCGTGACGTGAACCTTGCGCTGCCGGTATTCTTCGATCGCAGAGTAGCCCTGCAGCACGAGCTGGCGCATCGGGTGAAACCCGGTGCGGAGGCGGTCGTCGGAGATCGCGAAGATCGCCTGCTCGGCGCGGTCCAGGAGCGCGGCCGGCTCCTTCCTCTGGTCGTAGCACTCCCCGACGATCTCGGTGCCGACTTCGATCAGGCGGCGCAGCGTCGCCTTCTCGTTCACGATCTTGCAGTAGTGCTCGACGTTCGCCGCCGTGGCCACGAACTGATCCAGGCTCGTCAGGTAGGTCGCGCCGCCGACGGCCTCCAGCTCTTTCCTGCGCTTGAGCTCCTCGACCAGCGTGACCAGGTCGACGGCCTCGTTTCGATCGAAGAGGACGACCATCGAGCGCCAGATCTTGCGATGGGTCTCGCGATAGAAGGCCCGCTCGTCGAGATGCTGGATCGCAGCGGCGATTGCGTCGCGGGAGAGGAGCATCGCTCCCAGCACGGAGCGCTCCGCGTCGAGCGATTGCGGGGGGACCCGTCCTCCCTCCACCGTATCGTCTTTTTCGAAAGGCCGGCGCTGCTCGACCGCGACCCGTCCTGCCGCACTCTCCATCACAGGCTCCTCAGCCCGCCGCGCGGGCCTTCAAGGTGTCGCGCACACGCTGCAGATCCTCCCACGCTTCGCGTTTCAAGGCGGGATTTCGAAGGAGCGCGGCGGGATGGTACGTCGGGATGAGCGGGATTCCTTTGTATTCGAACGTGCGTCCCCGGAGGGAGGCCATGGAGGCCTTCGTCCTCAAGAGCGCCTGCGCCGCCGAGAGGCCGAGAGCGCAGAGGAGCGCCGGCCGGACGAGGGCGAGCTGCTGCTCCAGATACGGCAGGCATTGGTCCACCTCGTCCTGCAGGGGTGTCCGGTTCTCGGGAGGCCGGCACTTGAGCACGTTGCAAATGTAAACCTCGTCGCGGCGGAGCTGAATCGCGGCGATCATCTTGTCCAGAAGCTGCCCCGCACGTCCCACAAAGGGAAGGCCCTTCAAGTCCTCGTCGCGCCCCGGCGCTTCCCCGACGAAAAGAAGCTTCGCCTTCTCGCTTCCGTCGGCGAAGACCGTGTTCGTGCGGGTCTCGCACAGGCGGCATTTGCGGCACTCGGCGACGAGCCGCGCCAGGGTGCCCAAATCATCCGGGAGGTCTTCCCGCACCGTGAGCCCTGCCGGGGACGGCACGAGCGACTCGAACCCCGGGAGCGCGAGGGGAGCCGGGGGCGCGGCGCGGCGCGCCTGCGCGGCGGCGGGACGTCGGGACGCCGTGGAGTCTGCAGCCAGCGCGATGCGCGTGCGTCCCCGGGCCCGCTCGCGTTCCAGCAGCACGCGCGCCTCGCGAGCCAGCGCTACCAGCTCCTCCCGCGGATCCTTCAACGCACGACCTCGGCTTCGAGCGCCCGCGCGACGCGATGCAAGATCGCGCGCGCCACGTCGAGCTTGGAGCGGAGCCCCAGGCGCTCCGTCTCTCCCGAGCGGTCGAGGAGGGTCACGTCGTTCTGATCGGAGCCGAACGCGGAACCCGGCTTGAGCGGGTTGTTGATCGCGATGAGGTCGAGCCCCTTTCGCTTGAGCTTCTCCATGCCCCCCTGTTCTTCTTCCTCGGTCTCGAGCGCGAAACCGACGATCTGCTTCTTCGGAAACTCCTTCCGAATCGATTCCAGAATATCGGGAGTGGGGCGAAGCTCGAGAGTCATTCCGCTCTCCCGGCGCTTCAGCTTGGAGGTGCTGGGCTTCGCCGGGGTGAAGTCGCTCACCGCCGCGGCCATGATGAGGGCGTCCGCATCGCGCATGGCCTCACGCACCGCGACGGCCATCGCGTCACCCGTGAGAGCTTCGACGCGCGGAATTCCGGCGGGCGGGGGCGCGCTCGTCCGCGCGACGATGAGCTTCACCTGCGCGCCCATGCGGCGGGCCTCGTCGGCCAGCGCGAAACCCATCTTGCCGCTGCTCCGGTTCGTGATCACGCGCACCGGATCGATGGGCTCTTCGGTTCCACCGGCGGTGACGACCACCGTGCGACCCCAGAGCGGCTGGCTGACGAGCGAGAGGCCCATCGGGCCCAACGGCGCAGCCTCCGGCCTCTTGTCCTCGGCCGCCCGGAGAGGCGGCACCGGCGGTGGAAGCCCCCTGCGGCCCGCCGCCCGGAGCCCGTCCCGCCCGGTCGCGAGCGCTTCCCGTGCGGCAGCGACGATCCTTTCCAGGGACGCCATGCGGCCCATTCCCCATTCGCCGTCGGCGAGCTCGCCCTCCTCGGGGTCTATGAATGCCACGCCGCGCTCGCGCAAGAGGCGGACGTTTTCGCGCACCGCCGTGTGCTCCCACATCGCGACGTTCATCGCGGGCGCGACGAGGACGGGGGAGCGCGTCGCGAGCAGCGCCGTGGAGAGAAGGTCGTCGGCCAGGCCGTGGGCCAGCTTCGCCAGGAGATTGGCGGTGGCGGGAGCAACGAGGAGGAGGTCCGCTTCGCGGGCCATTCCGATATGGGCCATGCCCAGGGAGGAAGGCCCGGAGCCCGGGAACCAGGGACCTTCGCCGAGCGCCTGGGCCTCGAAGAGGTTGCTGAGAACCGGGCCGCGCGTGACGGCCCGGAGCGCATCGCGGGTGACGAAGCGACGCGCGTTCCGGGTGAGGATGACGGAAACCAAGGCCCCCTCCTTGACCAGGAGCCGAACAAGCTCCGGGGCCTTGTAGGCGGCGATCCCGCCGGTCACGGCGAGAAGGACCCGCGCTTGGTCGAGCCCGGAACGCGTCTCCGCCACGGTAGCGCTACTCCTCGGCGCTCTCCGGCATCTCCGGCTTCAACTCCTCGGCTTCCGTCCTGTAGCGATAGAGTACGTTGCCCTTGAGCGCCTCTTCGAGAGCGACGTTGGTCACCTTTCCGCCCAGGTTGAGCCCGGTTTGGCGGCTCAGCTCGTTCAGCCGGCGGGCTTCCTTGGCCGCCACGATGATCAGCTCGTACTTGTTCGGAATATTGCTCGAGCGGAGCACACCTTTTTCGTCCAGCACATTCACCTCCAAAGGCCCCGAGATTCTCATCTCGCGCTAGGTTGATTCCATCGGAAGCCGGCGCGAGGCACGGCATGTTTCCGCCCGGATGATCGACGAGACCCGGCGGAGCGCCGACGAGAGATCGTCGTTCACGACCGCATAACCATACTCGCTCACGAGCTTGATCTCCCGGAGCGCGTTATCGAGGCGCAGCCGGATCCTTTCGTCTGAGTCCGTTCCGCGCCCCCGAAGCCGCTCCTCCAAGCTCGACAGGGAGGGAGGCAGCAAAAAGATGAACACACCGTCCGGATACGCCTTCCGGACCGCGCGCCCTCCCTGGACGTCGATGTCCAGGAGAACGTTTTTCCCCGCCTTGAGCCAACGCTCCGTCTCCCCCCGCAGCGTTCCGTAGAGCTCCCCGTGGACCTCCGCCCACTCCACGAAATCGCCGCCTTCGATTCGGCGGAGGAATTCGTCGCGGTCGAGAAAGAAATAGTCCCGCCCGTCCACTTCGTGCGGGCGCCGCCCCCGCGTGGTGGCCGACACGGAATATTCCAGTTCCAAGCCGGCCCCCAGAAGCTCCTTCACGAAAGAGCTTTTTCCCACACCCGAAGGCCCCGAGAGCACGACCACGAACGGGCGATACCCGGCGCCGAGCCAGGCATCCAGGTCATTCGATGTTTTGGACCTGCTCCCGGATCCGCTCAAGTTCCTCCTTCACTTCCACCACCTGTTCCACGATCGGAACATCGGAGGACTTGGAGCCGATCGTGTTGATCTCACGATTCATCTCTTGCAGGAGGAAATTGAGCTTTCGCCCCGGCGTGCTCTCCTCGTCCAAGAGCTTCCGAAAATGGCCGCAATGCGCTTCGAGCCGCACGCACTCCTCCGTGCAGTCGAGGCGGTCCGAGAGGATCGCGACCTCTTGGGCGATTCGCTCCTCGGGCAGCTCCCCCTCTTCCAGCAGGAGGTTGACGCGCTCGCGGAGCCGCGTGCGCGCATCGCGCAGCCGCTCGGGGGCGCGCTCCCGGATTTGCGCGACGCGGTTCCGGATCGACTCCACGCGGGCCTCGAGATCCGACCTCAAGGCCTGCCCTTCCAGCTCCTTCATGCGGATGATGTCGTCCGCCGCCTTCGTGACCACCTCGCGGAGCAGGGACACGTACCACTCGGCATTCGACGAAGGCTCTTCCCAGACAAATATGTTAGGGAGCGCCGCGAAGGATTTCAGATCGATGTCTCCGGACAGACCGTACTTGGACTTGAGCTCGCCGATCAATTCCATGTACCGGTCGGCCGTGCCGGTGTCGAGCTTCAGCGTGGCCGTAGGCTCGGTCTCGCGCTCCCCTTCGCCACCCCATGTCACGGCGAGCGAAATCTTTCCCCGGCTGAGCCTTTCCACGAGGAGCTTTCTCGCCTCCGCCTCGAACGCCGACAGGGTCCGAGGCAAGCGAACCGAAAGCTCGCAAAATCTGTGATTTACGGATCGGACCTCGGCCGTGAGGCGCAGGCCGTTCATCACAACCTCGCCCCGACCGTAACCCGTCATGCTCCTTACCATATGTCGGGTTGGATCGCTCCTCGGGGGTAGAGCCCCAATGTAGCGCGCGGGGCCCCGGGAGTCAACTCGACCGCTCGCCTCATCCCCGGCTCCACGCGGTGCCCTCCCCCGGCCCGAGGTGCGCGCCTAGTTACCCATTGACCGCCCGGACGCCGTATCCCTAACGTCTCCGGCCATGGCGCGCAGCTTCCGAGCCCCGCAACTCAAAATTCCCCAAGCACCTCGCGCCGCTCCAGAAAACCGCGGGGGGCACGCCGCGCGCGGCTTCGACTTGGTCCGTACCCGGTACTGGCCCCTCCTCGCGGCCCTCGTCCTCCTGGCCGCCCTCCTGCCTTACTGGCGGTCGCTCGGCTACGACTTCGTCTGGGACGACAAGGTCATGATCGGACCCCAGCTGGACCTACGGCACCCCGGCGATCTGGGCCGGCTCTGGCGCACTCCCTTCGATACCCTCCTCCGGGACCCGGCGCTGGATCGGACGTACTTTCGCCCGGTCGTGCTCCTGAGCTTGGCGGCGGATCGCGCGGTCTATGGCGGAAACCCGGCCGGGTTCCATCTCACGAATTTGATCTGGTACGCGCTCGCGTGCCTCTTTCTCTGGCTCTTCGCGTGGGAGATGTCGGGGAGGCCGATCCCGGCGGCTGTGGGCGCGTGCCTCTTCGCGCTGCATCCGGCCCACCCCGAGAGCGTCTGCTTCATCGCCGGGCGAACCGACGTGATTTGCGGCGCCTTTCTCTTCGCCTCGCTGTGGGCGGCCGCCCGCTGGGGGCCGCGCATCCGGAACGAGCTGGGGAAGCTCCTTCCCGCCTCTCTGCTCCTTCTGGCCGCGCTCTGGTCCAAGGAGGTCGCGTTCTTCGCTTCTCCGCTCCCCCTCCTCGCCCTGTGGACACGCGATCGCAGGATCGGCTCCGGCGGGCTCGCGCGGGCGGCGGTTCCGCTCTTGCTTTCGATCGGCGTCGCCTGGGTCAGCCGGGTGGCGGTCCTGGGCCCGCACATGCTGCCAACCGTTTCGCCCGTCGAGGGGACGGGGCCGGCCCTTCTGACGAGCGTCTCGGTGGTCGCGCGCTACCTCCCGCTCCTCCTCTTCCCGGTCTCCCTTTCGGCGCGCCATGAGGTGCCCGTGCTGACGGGCCCCGATTGGGTTTTCGCGGCGGGGCTTCTGATCTTGCTCGCGATAGCGGTCGGATTCCTTCTTCTGGTGAGGCGCCGGTCCCGCTGGGCGGTTCCTCTCTTCTTGTTCGCGAGCACGCTCGTTCCGCTCTGCTACGTCCGGATCATCGCGGGCGCGCTCCTCGCCGAGAGATTTCTCTTCCTTCCGAGCGGCGCGTTGGCGCTTGGGATCTCGATGCTCCCGGGAACTTCCGGCCCCTATCTCGCCGGGATCGCCGCGCCGTTTTTCTTGGCGCTCCTTCTCCCGCGGGTCGCGATTTGGAAGAACGACGCCACGCTCTATTCCTCCATGCTCCGCGATTCCCCGAACTCTCCCTACGTTCACGCCGTGCTCGGCGGCTACTATTACCAAAAGCGCGATCTCGCGCGCGCGATCGAGCACCACAAGCGCGCGTTCGAGCTGAAGCCGGAGTTCACCGAGTCGCTCCTCAACCTGAGCGCGGCGGAGGAGGAATCGGGCCAGGTCGATTCCGCGTTCGCGCATGCGCGCCTGCTCCTGCGCCTCCGGCCCGGCTACGCGGCCGCGTGGTACGCGCTCGGAAACCTCCATGTCCGCGCGGACCGCCCCGATTCCGCCGTGTCCGCGTATCGGGAATCGCTGCGGCTCAACCCTGATTTCGCGCAGGCGGAAAACAACCTCGGCGTCGTGCTGGAGCGGCTGGGCCGGACCGAGGAAGCGATCGCGCATTACCGGCGCGCGGGTGAGATCCTCCCAGGATATGCGGACGCCGCCAATAATCTCGCCCGCTTGACCGGGGGAAGGCCGCGGTGAGCGGGGTCGCGGACATCCCGTCCCTCCTCGGCCGGGAGGTCCGAGGCGTCGTCGCGCACTCGAGCCGCTCGCTCACGATCTCCTTCGGAGGCGCTCCTCGCGCGCATCTTTGGATCCATCTGGAGCGGAAAGACGCGTGGTACGCGCTCGCGCCCGATCTGCCGATCGAGCCCGATCCGCGCGGGTCGCGGTTTCAGGCGATCGAGATCCCGCTCCGCGACGCCCAGGTCGTCCTGGCACGGGCGCGCGCCGGCGGCCTGGACCTCCTCTTCGACCCGCGGGGCGGCGAGGAGCGCCGCCTTCGGCTCACCCTCGACGCGGAGGGGCCGCGCGCGAACCTGAGCCTGGTCACGGAGCCCGCGGGCCCGGTGCTCTGGGCGCTGCACCGGGAGGAACGAGGGAGGGCGACAGCCCGGCCCCACGAGCCCGCCGCGTCCGGGATGCCACAGGGTTACCGGCCGCCCGCGGTCCACGACGCCACGTCGGAAGAGGCGCGCGAGGCGCTCCGCGAGAGGATCGCGGGGACATTTCGCGCGGAGCTCGAAAGCGAGATCGAGCGGATTCTCAGGTCGGCCGAGCGGACGCTCACGCGCCGCGCCAAGGCGGCGGAAACCGACAGGGAGAAGGCGCGGGAGATGCAAGACGATCGCCGGCGCGCGGAGATACTCCTCGCAAACTTCGGGAAGATTCGAAGGGGGGCGAGCCGCGTCGGACTCCCCGATCCATTCGCGGACTCGCATCGAGCAAGGGTCGAAATAGACCTCGACCCTTCACTCTCCCCCGACGAGAACGCGGCGCGCCTTTTTCAAAGAGCCAAGAAGGGCGAACGGGGCGAGCGGCTCGCGGATGAGCGGCTCGCCGAGACCCGGAAGAGCCTTTCACACCTGCACGAGCTGCGCCGAGAAGCCCTCCAGATCGCGCCTCGAGAGGCCCTCGCGAAAATCCGAGGCTTCCTTGCCGGCGCGAAAATCAATCTGGGTGCACGGGGCGACGTACGAGAGACCCATCTGGGTCGACAGGCCGTCGCTGCGCCCCGTGCGGGACGTCCCGGGCGCGGAGCTCCAGGGGCGCACAAGTCGCTCCGGCCAAGGACGTACGTTACGAGCGATGGATGGGAGGTGTGGGTCGGTCGCAACAACGCCGACAACGACCTCATCACCCATCGATTGTCCAACCCCCACGATCTCTGGTTTCACGTCGTGGGAGTCCCCGGTTCCCACGTGATCCTTCGCCGACCCACTCGAAACTCCAAACCCAAGCCGACGACGCTGGTGGAGGCGGCTCAGACCGCCGCATTCTTCAGCAAGGCGCGAAAGCAGACGCGGGTTCCGGTGATCTATACCGAGCGAAAATTCGTTTCCAAGCCTCGGCGCGCGAAGCCGGGGCAAGCCATCTGCACGCGGGAGCGAGAGATCTTCGTGCGGCCCAAAAGACCCGGGACGCAGCCGGCAGGCTAGGAAATCGATCGCGAGGTGTCGGGCTAAGTTGCTGGATGGATCGAGTCGGGGGGGACCCTGAAGCTAGAGACCTGTATTTTCGGTGGGTCGCGGACGAATGAGGCACCCAGAGAGAGTCAGTCTAGGAGCCTTTATGTCCACTGGGACCTGAAGTAGATGGTTCGCCCTGGCCTTGGCATCCCCTGAGAGCTCCCCATCGTCCGCGGCCCCACACTGCCGCGCGAGACATCTCAAAGCCAATCCATCAGCGCTGGCTGCCCCACGTAAAAAGCATGGCACGTGCCGGGTGGCTCGAAAGAGCCTTGGGTAAAACGATGCGGAGCTATCTTATTTCTGTAGAGGCCATTGCGGGGCAGGACGGGCGGACCCCCTGGGCGGGTTTTGGAAGCCCGGCGCGCCATGTGGGACGTGAATGTCTCATGCCGACAGCGCCCCGAGACGCTAAGGACTTATGCCGCTGCACGCTTCGCCGATGTCACACCCCGACCCTGGCCGCGACGAGGATGTCACTCCTGTTAAACGGGTTGCGGGGGGAAGGAGCGGCTAGTAGATCTGCTTGAGGAGCCGGATCAGATGCCGGCGGGTGATGCCCAGCTCGAGCGCGGCCCGGCTTCGGTTGCCGCCGTTTCTCGAGAGCGCCGCCAGCACTTCCTCGCGCTTGAGCATGTCCACCTTGCCGCGCAATCCGCGTGACGGGTAGGCTTCGGGCGCCGCTCCCGAGCCAGGGTGGAGAATGGGCATCAGCGCCGCGCGATCGAGGAGCTCCTGGCGGCCCGCGCAGAGGTAGATCGACTCGATCTTGTGCTTCAACTCCCGAACGTTCCCGAGCCAGGGAAGGGACACGAGATAGTCCATCGCGTCTTCCGAGAAGAGAACCTGGCGCCCCTCACGGGCCGAAAGCTCGTCGAGGTAATTCCGGATCAGGAGCGGGATATCCTCGCGGCGCTCGCGTAGCGGGGGAAGCGACAGCACAACCTGCCCTAGGCGATAAAAGAGGTCCGCCCGGAACCAGCCTGCTTTCACCGCGGCATCGAGATCTTTGTTCGTCGCCGAGATGATCCGCACATTGAGCTGCCGCGATCGAACCTCGCCCAACCGGCGGTAGGTGCCGTCATCGAGAACTTGCAGGAGCTTCACCTGCGTGCGCTCGGAGAGCTCACCGATCTCGTTCAGGAAGATCGTGCCGCCGTCCGCGTCCTCGAAGATCCCCCGCTTCGTGATCGCCGCGCCGGTGAAGGCGCCCCGCACGTAGCCGAAGAGCTCGCTCTCGACGAGATCCCCGGGAAGGCTCGTGCAGTTCACCTCGACAAACGGCCGGCCCCGCTCGATTTCAAACGTTCGGAACATATACGCGAGGAGGTTTTTCCCGACTCCGGTCTCGCCTTGGATCAGGACCCGCGCCGGGGTGGAGAGAAGCTCGGAGGCCTTGCGCACCACCTCGAGGGCCCGCGCGTGCTGCGTGACGAAGCCGTGCGCGCGGGCGATGTCCTGGGCCTGCGAGGACGTGCGATGGTTGGGCCGCTCGGATCGGGGCGCGATGAGCCAGGATGGCGCATTCAGATCGCGCAGGACCCCTTCACATTCCCGGACCGCGTCGTCGAGCCCCAACTGCTCAAAAAGCGACATCGATTTGAACGCGTAATTTTGGGCTTCGCGGGAGCGCTCCGCATCCGAGGCGCCCTTTCCCCTCTGCGCCTGCTCGCGATAGGCCCGCGCGAGCTCGAACCGCTCGTGGATCGACTCGAGGACTCGGATCGACTGCCGCCCTTGCGTGTGGGCCTCCACCTGCCGGCCTTCCAGCGTGTGGATGGCGGCAAGGACGCGCCGGGTCGCTCCTTCCTCGAGTTGGTCCTTGAGCCGCATGGCGCGCTCGAGCGCGTCCTCCGCCGCCTTCATGCCCTGGACCACGTCTCCGCGCTCGGTGAACACCTCGGCCCGCCGGCGCTGAAGCTCGTGGATCATGTCCCCTTCGGGCGCGATCTGGCGGGCCATCTCGAACGCCTGGTCGTAGAAGCCCAGCGCCTCGTCTGGATGCCCCATTTCGTGGTGCAGATCGCCGCGGCCCATCAGGCAGAGCACCTGCTCTCGCGAGATGCCAAGACGCGCGGTGATCTGGCATGCGGCGTTCAGGTGCGCCTCCGCGGAAGCGAAGTCGTGCCGGCACGCGGCGATGGTCGCGAGCCCGATCCTCATGCGCGCGATCCCCGCTTCCCTTCCAATCTGCACGTAGTTCGTGAGCGCGCGCTCGAAGTGCTCGCGGGCTTCGTCCCAGGATCCGGCTTTCAGATGCACGATGCCGAGGTTGGCGCAGGTGACGGCGATGTAGGCGAAGTTGCCGAGGCGGGTGGCGATTTCCATCGAGCGGAGCATGTGCCACGTGGCCTGCCGCCAATCGGAGAGGTGGCGGTACAAGACGCCGAGGTTGTTGTGGGTCCGGATGACGCCGTCGTCGTCGTTTAGATCCCAGCGGAAAAGATGGAGCGAGGCTTCGTAGAATTCCTTGGCTTTGTCCAGGTCGCCGAGCCGGAAGTAGATCCGGCCGAAACAGTTGTAGGCATGGGCGAGCGGCCCGGTGAGCCTCGATTCGCGGAAGTAGGTGTGGGCGCGCTCGCAGGTGCGGAGCGCCTCCTCGTATTGGCTCAGCTCGATCAAGGCTCGCGCGCTCTGAAGCTGCAGACGCGCGATCAGCTCGGGATGGAGCTCGGCGGCGATGCGGCCGCGCGCGCGGGCCAAATACCGGAGCGCCTCGGACGCGTCCCCTTTGTCGATCAAGGCCTGCGCCGCCTTCAGCTCGAGCGCCGTGATGCGCGACTCTTCGAGCCCCAAGCGCTCGGCCGCCTGGATGCACTCGTTGAGATTCTGAAGGGCCGGAAGGTAGCTGTCGGCGCGCAGGAAGATCTCGGCGAGATCTTCCAGGGACTGCAGATGTCGCTCGGGATCTTGCGTGAGGCGCGCGGTCGATACCGCCGTCTCACGCTCCCGAATCAGGTCGGCCGTGGTCTTGTTCACGTCTCTTTTCCCGAAGCTCACCGGACTAGAATCGATGCCGCAATCAGAATCTCACCGTCGCCCAGTACACCCTCCAAAGAACGCCGAACAGAGTGCGACTCGACACCGTGGTTCTCGCAGCGCCCACCTTCGAGGTCGGGGTGAATCTCACCGTGGTGCTCTCAGTGGTGCTCTCATTAGTGCTCTTCAATGAGGCGCATCTCTTCGGAGGCGGATTCGAGGGCGGGTTCAGCGTTTCGTCCGGCGAACCGGCCCACACGACGGTCGGGCCGATCGCGCTGGCGTGAGGCTGGAAGGTGATACTTACCGGAAGAGCCAGGAACACCACGATCGCGAGGGGAAGCAGAACTTTCGCTTGGTCGGTCTTGACACCGGAGAGGAGGCTCATAATCGCCGCACCTTCCCATGGAGACCAGGAGGCTTGCCCCCACCTGGCAATCGCGGTGGAGAGTGGAGGGAGGGGTTTCCGCCCCACCTTACGCTCCGTAGGATAGCAGAGAGGGTGTCAAAAAGCAATCTGAGGATGCGCCGGAAAGGCCACGCCGCACGCCTTTACGACTGAGGAGGGCTGAGGCGGGGTCCGGGCACGCGTTCATCCCCACGCCGCCGGGTCAGCCCCGTCCGATCCAAGTGCTCCAGAATGGGAACCGCGTACTTGCGCGAAACCTGGATCGTTTCCTTGAAGGCGGCCATCGTGAGGGTCGCGCTCTTTCGGAAATGGGACCGCACCCGGCCCTCGAGGTCTTCCCAAAGAGCCCTGGGGTAGAGGAGCTGCGACGTGATCTTGACGGCCCGCCCGCTGTCCGCCAGGTAGCGGATCAGCTCCCCGGGCCGCGCCGCGGCCGGGATATCTCGTTCCAGCTCGGAGACTTCGGGAACCTGAAATCCCCTGCTCGAGAGCTTCCGCTCGAGGTCCGCGAGGGCGCGCTCCTGCTCGGGCGTGAATCTCGGCGCCGCATCCGGAAGGGCGACGCGGTCTCCGTTCAGGACAAGGCGCTTGCCGCCGAGCAGAAGCTCGAGCGCCTCATCGAAAACGGGCGCCGGCAGGTCCCGGCCCAGGAGACTCTTGAGCTCCCCTTTCGGGATGCCGTTCCGGAGCCTGTTCTCCTCGCCGTATCGCGCCACGGCCCGGACGACTCGATCGAGGGAATCGCTCCACGCGGGTGGAGTGAGGAGGCGCCCGTCTCGCAGACGCACGAGCTTCGTCCCGGCGTCCACCGAGATGGCCGCTGGGACGGCGGAGGAGGCGGCTTCGGTAATCGACTCCGCGATCGTGCCGAGCCTGACTGAGGCCCCTTCCCCAGCGATTCCGGCCGGGCCCGCTTCATCCGCAAGCGCCGCCAGCTTTTCCGCCACGGACCCGGACCACAAGGTTTCAAGGCGGGCGCGGTCTCTCGATCCGAGCCGCGCGCGCTTGCTGGGAGCGGGATCGACCACGGTCGCGCCGGCGATCGTGGACGCGGGTGAATAGGAGCGGATCACGATTCGGTCCCCCGCCGCGGCCACGGCGGGCCCCTCGAGGCGAAGCTGCGCCCAGCATTCTTCCCCCGGGGCGAGGGTCTCCCGCTCGAGGAGCACCGCCCGCCCCAGAATCTCGCTCGAGCCGAGGTGGCACCGGAGCCGGGACCTGGAGCCGAGCGCCTTGGGGGCCGAGACGAGGAGCCCGAGCCTGACGTCGAGGATGCGCGAGGGCCTGTATCGCCCGGGCGTCGTGAGCCAATCGCCGCGCCGCACGTCGTCCCGGGAAATGCCGCGGATCGCGAGCGCCACGCGCTGGCCGGCCTGAGCCTCCCCGACGGTCTGGTCGTGCACCTGGGCCTGACGCACCCGGACAGGGAGCGCCGCGGGCAATAGCTCGAGCGAGTCCCCGGGGCGGACGGTGCCGTTCCAGAGCGTCCCGGTCACGACGGTCCCGATCCCCTCGACCGGGAACACCCGATCGATCGGAAGGCGAGCGGGCCCGGCCGCCTCCCGCCCGCGCACTCCGGCGACCGCTTGATCCAGCGCAGCGACGAGAGCGTCAATTCCCTCCCCCGTTGCCGCCGAGACGGGAACGACGGGGCTCCCGCGGAGCGGGGTCGGCCCCAGAAGCTCTTCCACATCGGATCGAACGGCCGCGAGCGTCCCCGGATCCACGAGGTCGGACTTGGTGAGCGCCACGACGCCGCGATCGATGTTCAACAGATTGACGATGGCGAGGTGCTCGCGGGTCTGGGGCATGACCCCTTCGTCCGCCGCGACGACCAAGAGAACGAGGTCGATGCCGGTGGCGCCGGCGAGCATGTTCTTGACGAACCGCTCGTGCCCCGGGACGTCCACGATCGCGATGCGCCGCCCGGACGGGAGTGTCTGGTGGGCGAATCCGAGGTCGATCGAGATCCCGCGTTCCTTTTCTTCCTTGAGACGGTCGGTGTCGATGCCGGTGAGGCGGCGCACCAGGGCCGTCTTGCCGTGATCGATGTGGCCCGCGGTTCCGACCACGACCGGGCGCATGACGGTGGCGCTAGGCTCGGACGCGGCGGATCGCGGCTCCGAGTCCCTGGAGCTTTTCCTCGATCCGCTCGTAGCCGCGGTCGAGATGATAGACGCGGGACACGCGGGTCTCTCCCTTCGCCACGAGGCCCGCGAGGATGAGCGCGGCGGAGGCGCGGAGGTCCGTGGCCATGACGGGAGCGCCGCTCAGCGAAGCCAACCCGTGGACCACCGCGGTATTCCCCTCGACGCGGATATCCGCCCCGAGCCGCTGCAGCTCGGCGACGTGGGTGAAGCGGTCCTGATAGACCGTGTCGACGATCGTGCTGGTGCCGTCCGCGACGGAGAGGAGCGCCATGAACTGGGCCTGCATGTCGGTCGGGAAACCAGGATAGGGCGCGGTGGTGACCGTGATCGGTCTGACCCTTTCCGGAGCCCTGACGCGGACGCTCGTCTCACCGACCTCAACCGATGCGCCGGCCTCCTCGAGCTTGGCGATGGTGGAATCGAGGTGCCGGGGTTCGACGCACGTCGCCTCCACTTCCCCGCCGGTGATCGCGGCGGCGGTCAGGAACGTGCCGGCCTCGATACGGTCCGGAATCATCGGCGCGTCGGCCGGATAAAGCCCGTTCCTGCCGGTGATCACGAGCCTCGACGTGCCCATGCCCTCGATCCGCGCGCCCATGGTCGCGAGGAATCGCGCCAACGCCTCGATCTCGGGTTCGCACGCGGCATTTTCGATCACCGTCTCCCCCTCGGCCGTCGCCGCGGCCATGAGGATGTTTCCCGTCGCTCCCACGCTCGAGATCTCGAAGGAGATGACGCTCCCCTGGAGGCGGTTACAGCGGGCGACGATATACCCGTGCTCGATTTCCACATCGGCCCCGAGTCGCTGCATGCCACGGATATGGAGATCGACGGG
>Ga0066709_100000684_pt1 | contig 19505 bp, 12 predicted proteins | sample GraSoiAngelo_158_FD_79665 | JGI IMG/M metagenome (GOLD analysis project Ga0066709, IMG submission 79665) | Grasslands soil microbial communities from the Angelo Coastal Reserve, California, USA - 14_1009_16_30cm | ecosystem: Environmental > Terrestrial > Soil > Grasslands | place: USA...
ACCAGCTGATCTCGCTGCTAGAGTGGGGTTCGTTAATCAGGTTGAAGATCACCGCTGGATTTCCTTTGAAATAATTGGCCACTGATTGCCAGAATGCCGACGCATGGTTCGCATCCAGGCCGGCGTAATTATCATTCTTCGGGATGCCATTGTTACCTGTTCCAAAATGCAAGTCGACCTCCACCACCATCCCTGAAGCCGTTGCCAGATTCACAAAAGTGCCCATCGCGTTTTGGTAGTTAGGGCCGCTGGTAGCCGGAGGGGCACCATTTATGCCCAGCCAGCATATTTCGTTAAGCGGCAAGCGGATCACATTCGCGTGCCAGTCATCTCGCATGTTGTTGATGGTTGTCTGGTTTCCTGCCGGCACGTCCCAGAAGCCCTTACCAGTCGTACACGTGTACTCTGAGCCCGAGAAATTCACGCCTCGCAGGTCTAGGGTCTGGCCGGCCATAACTGAATGGAGACCCAAAGTACCTGCCGTGGTTGCGATGATCCTGTTGCCTGAGATGCCGGTACCGGGTGCCGAACTCTGAGCTTTTGCTCTGGGGACAACAGCAACAGAAACGATTAGAACCCACAACCCAAGACTGACGACCAATGATGGGATTTTGCAGAAACACTTCATTGTAGAGTTCCTCCTTTTCTAATCTTTGAGCTACTCGTTGATCTTTGAGCGGGGTTCCGGGAGTATTCAAACTTGCACGAAGGCCCCGTAGCATTTGCCGAGATTCTCCGGATTGTGGTGACCGCCAAGAGATCTGTCGCGCATCGGTGCCGCACCTATAACATCTACTGCTGAGGCAGATTCATGAACTATGTTCCTGGTGCCTCATGGTTCATCACCTTCGTAAAAGCCTGAATTACATCTGCTTCATCTTCGGAGGTGAGGCATGACGGGATGGACATAATGATGCTTTTTTCAAAGAGATCGTCAGCGACCGGACAAGTACCTTTCTCGTAGCGCTTTTCTGAACCAGCATTTTCTACGAGATTCCAGGGGAAACCTGCGTTATCCACACTCCTTCTGCTTACGAGACTGACGATGTTGTAGTAAAGATGGAGACCCCAGTCCGTCATTCGGATGTTCGACATGCCTTGGGGAAACGTCGTGATGCCTTCGGCGCGTAACGCACGATTCACTTGTTTAGCAATCGTGGCATTCTCATAGATCGTTATCAGAAATGCCCCGGTATCGCCAGCGGGATCGACAATTCGGCGCAGCCTTACTCCTGAGAAGGTCTCCAGAGCTTGCCGGATTCGGTACTTGCTATTTCGCATCCTTTCAATGATCACTGGCAATTTTTTCAACTGCACGCGAAGTACAGCGCCCCGGATCTCGTCGAGGCGGTATCCCCTCCCCCATACACAAAGGTCGGGATTGTCAAACATCAATCGGCCCTCCTCATCGCGAGCGTAACCGAGATCGTGGCATGCAACAGCGCGACGGTACAGTTGCAAGTCGCGCGTAACGACACACCCGCCCTCGCCAGAGGTCATATTCTTATTCATCTGAAAGCTGAAGACCGCCATGTCGCCGAACGTCCCCATCTTTTGGCCCGCAATGCTGGCGCCATTTGCCTGCGCGCAGTCTTCCAGCAGAAAGAGGCCGCGCTCGCGAGCAATGTTTGCGAGAGGAGGCAGATTTATCGGAGCACCGCTCATGTGGACAGCGATAATGCCACGGGTTCGCGAGGTGATGCGCCGCAGCAAATCTTCAGGATCGATGCCGAAGGTGTCATCAATATCTACCAGAATCGGAATCGCGCCCAGATTCACCACCGCGGACGCGACCGCAACCCACATGTATGCGGGTACTATGATCTCTTGCCCGGGACCAACACCAAGTGCGGATAATGCCGTGTGCAGCGCTCCGGTTCCGCTACTCACGGCGACTGCATATGGCAATCCGAGTTGTGAGGCGAACTCCTTCTCGAACTGTTCAACTTCCTCGCGCAGTTTTACACCGTAGTAGCGAAAGGGCGAGCGATCGCGCAGCACGCGGACAGCTGCTTCAACCTCTTCCTCATCCATGTAGTGAACTCCTGGAAACTCTAACGGCAACGGTTCAGTGCGGACTGGTACGCCTCCCTGGATCGCCAGTTGCTCTGCTTCCACTCTCGGGTTGCTTGCACGAGCTTGTTTATCTTTTATTATTGTCACGATGCACCGCCTCTTCGTTCTGTCATCCGCCGCAAGGAATTAGAGGGTTGGACGATACTAGTGGCCGTTATGCCGTGGGAGTCCCGCATGAGCTCAGACCATTTATTCGTATGCCGAGTCTGAAGGTTTCACCTCCAACGTCGCTTTGGCCGTGATATCTGCCGAAGATCTCCCGATCATGATGTCGAACGTGCCCGGCACCACAACCCAGTGCATATCCCTATCAAGCAACTTCAAGTCCTCTCGCCCTAACCTGAAGCTCACGGTCTTTTTCTGACCGGGATCGAGTGCGACGCGATCAAATCCACGCAATTGCTCTACGGGAGTTGCTACTGGAGTGAATCGCTCACGAAGATAAAGCTGAACCGTTTCCACCCCCGCCTGACCCCCCGTGTTTTCGACATCAACCCTTACATGTGCTTCCCCTTCTGTGTGGATGTCTGACGGTTCAACGCGAAGATTGCTGTATTGAAATTGCGTATAACTCAATCCATACCCGAATGGATAGAGAGGTGTACCGGGCATATCGACATAACCTTGGGTGTGTGTCCAACCGCCGTTGATCCAATATGACTTCGACAGGTTGTGGTTGTAGTAGGCAGGCAATTGTCCTACGCCTCGAGGAATCGTGATCGCCAAACGGCCGCTCGGGTTGTAATCACCAAAGAGCACATCAGCAATCGCCTGGCCGCCGCGCTCACCTGGCTGCCAAGCCTCAACGAGTGCGGGGACATGCTCAGCCTCCCAGCGGACCGAGAGAGGCCGTCCGTTAAGCAGAACTAGAACCGTTGGAGTGCCAGTCGCCTGGATTTGCCTGACGAGGTCTTCCTGCACTCCGGTCAAATCCAGGCTGGCAACGTCGTAGCCTTCTCCATCCGTCGGAGTTGGCAGGTTCTTTGCTTCATCACCTTCTCGCCTGGACTGTTCACCCAGTACCAGGACGGCAACATCAGCTCCCTTGGCTGCCTGCACTGCGCGTTGAAAGCCATTCTTATCTTGGTCGTTGACGGCGCATCCCTTCGCGTAAACAACCCGCGTTGCCGACGAAACTTTCGTCTTGATTCCTTCAAGGATTGTGTTTACGTGCTGAAGAACAACCTGTGCCGAGTAATCGCCGAATAGATTTGGTGCATTGTCCGCGTTAGGACCGATGACGGCGATGGACTTCAGGTTCTTTTTGAGCGGCAGAAGATTGCCTTGGTTTTTTAAGAGGACGATGCCTTCGCGAGCCGCATCGAGAGCGAGCTGCTGATGCTCCCTCGAATGCATAGCCTGCTTCGCGTGCGCGAAGTCAACGTACGGATACTCGAACAGTCCCAGGCGGAACTTCAGTTCCAGAACTCGTCGCACCGCCCGATCTATAAGCTCCATCGGGACTCGGCCCTCTTGCACATTTTCGATCAGAGGCCCCATGTAGGCAGGCTCGTACGTGATGTTCAAGTCGACGCCTGCCTTCAGGCCGAGAACGCCTGCTTCCTTTTGAGTCGGAACAATGCCCTCGTAGATTAGTGTTGCAAAGCCATCACCTTCGCTGACGACAATGCCCTTGAAACCGAGTTCCTGCCGCAACACGTTGTTCATCCATTTGATCGAACCATGTGCCGGGATGTCTTCGATCTCCGGATATCCAGCCATCACTCCCAGCGCGCCGTTTTTCGTGATCGCCGCTTCCCATGGCGGCAGAACGTTTTCTCGAATCTCCCGGTCAGAGAGGGTAATTGCGCCACGTTCCAGGCCGCCGAAGGGTTCACTCTGAGTGGGAAAATCTGTCATCAGCGCGACGACTCTGTCCTGAGCATTGATATTCGGACCTTGCGCTCCGCGAACAATGGCTTCGGCAATGCGCGAGCCAAGATAAGGGTCTTCCGTGTAACCTTCTTCATTCCGGCCCATCCTGGGATCACGATCAAGCTCCAAAACGAGCGTTGAGAGCACGTGGATGCCCACAGCCCGCGACTCACGCGCAGACGCTGCATAGATGGACTCCACGAGGGGCATATCAAATGTGCTGCCGAGGGCAAGCCCTTCCGGAAAGATTGTTGCACCGGAGAACATGCCACCATGCGTGCCCTCTTCATCTTCCAGGAGGGGTATCTTTAGCCGTGTCTGGGTAAGAGCAATCTTCTGCAATTGATTGAAGTACTCGACCTGTTGCTCAGTTCCCTCATGGAGAATCGTGTCTGCGAGTGTAAAGAAACCGGCACCCGGACCGATTTCACTTGTCTGTGTTCCTGCTGCAAATCTCCTGCAAGCCTCGAGTTTCTCAGGAATAGTTTTCCCGAGATTATCCACGTACACACACGGTAAATTCAGCTGGCCAACTTTTTCTTTCAATGTCATTCGGCTCATCAGATCATTCACACGCAATTCGATCGGCTGCTGCGGATCAAGATAAGTTGGCAGGGATGATTGCGTGTGGAGTATCCCCGGCAACACTAATGCGATGAGAATTGCGAGTACGCCGAGACATCTCCGAAGACGCGCTGCAGCATTAGGGCGAAATTCGAAGCTGACACGCACACCACCATTCTTGAAGACAGGCTCTGGCATCAAGTCTCCTATCAAATCAACTAGAACAGAAACTTAATCGCCAGCTGCCCAATACGGGGATCTCTGGCCGAAGTCACGAAACCAAAGGACGAGTTGATGATGTCGCCCTCCGGAAGACCAAAATTCGCATGGTTGAAAATATTAAAAAATTCAGCGCGAAATTCCAGTTTCTTGGCTTCGGTCAACGGGAGGTCCTTCAGCAGGCCAAAATCCCAGTTCGCGATTCCCGGACCGTGAAAGAAGCGACGATTGGAATTTCCAAGCTGACCGAATTGTTGGTTAGGGCACGATAAATCCGGCGGGGGACAGCCTTCCACACCGAACAGCGAAGTGTTGAAATAAGATTTGGGATTTCCGTTGGCGTCGCGTGACCTTGGATCGGTAAAATTCAACGGACCGGGCGCGAAGTTTGGGGTATCTATGACCGAACAGGTGGGGCCAGTACAAAATGTCCCTAGAAGTGAGTTGTCATCTTGTTCGTTAATAGTGACAGGGAAACCGGTTGCGTAGCGCGTAATGCCGGTGACCGTCCAGCCTTTGGTCAGCCTGTTGGATGAAAAGAGCTTGTCGAATGGCAACGTGTACGAGTAGCTAACGACGAAGTTGTGAGTCAGATCGAAAGCCGATAGCGATCTGGATAATCTCGGATTGATGGGATTGAGCTGCTCGCCTGCATCGTTAACTCCCGGCCCCCAACTTGAGGCGTTGTCCATCGCTTTGCTGTAGGTGTAGGCAGCCAGGATTGCTGCACGCGTGCTAGTGTGGCGCAAACTAACTTGTAATGCGTTGTAACCAGAATTCGCTTCGGTGACGAATATTCCGTTGCTGCCCAAACCGTTCTGGAACACTGTCCGCGTCGAGCTGATTGTCTGCCCATTCACAGTGTAAGTGCCATCCTCGGCGAATGGTCCGCAACCCTGCGAAGCAAGGCTGAGGCAGAGATCGGGATTTCCCGGATTCGATTCCTTGTCAGCAAGCAGACGGTGACCCTGCGTCCCAACGTAACTCAAGCTCAGCACGGTGCTACTCCCCAACTGTCGCTGAAACGACAGCATGTAGTCCTCTGAATAGGGAACCCGGTTCTTGTAGTAGAACCCTGGTGAACTCGAAATCGGAGCAAACTGCGACCAGTCAATGCTGGTGTCGGGGTGAGACGGTCCTGTATTCAAGGGAGGAAAAGGGACCGGGAAGCGCTGACCTTCAGGATTCCCCGTGCCACGATCAATGAATGGAGTGGTAAACATCGTAGGCTGTGGGCTGCTGTAGAAATAGCCGTAAGGAGCATCGCCCACTTCGTTGAAGCTGGTAGCATCCTCGAAGGCTGTGTAGAACAAGCCATAGCCCGCACGAATACTGCTGTTGCCGGAAGAGCCGAAAAGCCAGTGCCAGATACCGCGGTCGCCCTTCGGCGAATATGCCAACCCAAGCCGCGGGCCAAAATTTTTGTATCGCGTCGGAGCTAACGTCCGCGGGATTCCTGGGTCGCCGGGGAACACCCAGCCCTCGGGTGCTCCGGGGAAGACAACAGATTGCAATCCGGGCACGATGGTTTCGATTTGGTTGTGTTTTTCGTACCAGGGAGTGGTCACTTCCCAGCGAAGTCCATAATTGAGAACTAAATTCGGCTTGGCTCGCCAGCTATCCTGCCCGTAAAACTCATAGTAGCGGCTGGTCGTGTACATCGGAACCTGACTGCCCTGCAGATAATTATTCGGCGCTCCAAGTAAAAAATCGGCGAAATCGCTTCCCGTCTCTGACCCATCGAAGGTCCAGGTTCCGTTGTTCGCCCCACGATCGAAGATGTCAATCTGGCTTAGGTGAAAGCTCCCTCCAAACTTGAAGGTATGTGTTCCGTGAACCTTGGTGAAGTTATCCATCACCTGAGCCGTGTTGTTGATTTGATACTCCGTCCATGGGTACACACCCAGGAAGAATTCATTGGTCGCAATGCTGGGAACGCCTTCCAAGCTCGAATTTAGAACTACAACGCCCGATGTAGTTGGACCGGTAGGAATTCCGAACGAGCTTAACTTTGGGCCGATACCGCCGGTCGGGAGCGGGTTGGTTGCTTCGCGTGTGTAGTTAATCCGAAATTCATTGACTGCGGTCGAAGAGAGAGTTTTCGTGTAGCCAAAGTTGCCCTGTTGCGAGCGTCCAAAGGTAGTAACGGCAAACCCCGGCAAATTTGCACCCAAGTAAGGACTGTCAAGGCTGTAGTCGTCAAAAAAATAGTAGCCGGAGAACGTTCCTAGCCCGGTATTGACGTCAATGCGAAAACCGAGTTTGTCATCGCGCACAGTCTGATTGAAGGCGGAAGAGGAATAGCAGACAGTGCCAACTGGGCAGTTCCCACCGATTAGATTCGGCTGTGGAATATATTGCAGCATAGCCTGCGACGGGGCTGAGATGGCGGATGCTGGAATCATCGCATTGGGGAATACGCACTGAGACGAACTGGTACATCCGCTAAAGTAGTACGCTTCACCGCTGCTCACCGGATAGCCCAGTTCTTGAGAAAGCATATTGGCCCAGGATGAGCCCCCCACAGTTCCCGTTAGCTGACTGGAGACATCCAGCAAATTGCCGCTTCGATCCGCGGCAGAAAGAACAGGAACTGCCCCGCTGTCCTGCCCGGCGATTTGGCGAGTTCCCTGATAATCCGCAAAAAAGAAGATCTTGTTGTGGACGATCGGTCCGCCAATCGTGCCGCCGAATTGGTTTCTATGGAGCGCGGCCCGCGTTGGCGAAAAGTAGTTGCGAGCGTCCAAGTTAGGAAACCGCAAAAACTCGAATGCGTCGCCATGGAACTGATTCGTCCCTGACTTGGTTACAACGTTCACGAGACCGCCCATATAATTGCCGTATTCAGCGTCGAAATTGTTGGTGAGAATTCGAAACTCGGCGATCGAATCGAGGTTGGGAATGATTGCCGCCCCCATGTTCCCTCCCTCTTCTACGTCACCGCCATTCACCATAAAGCCGTTAGCGGACTCGCGCATGCCGCTGACCGAGAGATTGCCCGGATTCAAGTCCCCCGAAGGAGAAAATCCTGCGCCATACTCGCCGGTTGATTGCGGTGCGACTCCGGGCTGCAGCGCCAGCAAGTCGGTAAAGGAGCGGCCATTCAGGGGAATGGAGGTCATCGACTCGCCGGTAATCACTTCCCCCATTTGCGTGCTGGTGGTCTCAACATGGACCGCGGTGCTGGAAACGGTTATCTGTTGCTGCACTGCACCGACTTGCAGTTTCGCGTCAGCTCTTACCGCACTATTTGCATCGATCACGATATTCTGTTGCTCGAAATCCTTGAATCCTTCCCGATGCACACGAATGGTGTAGGTGCCGATAGGCAGCGCGGGGAATGAATAGAAGCCCTTGGTGTCCGTGGTAATCGTCTGTTCAACGCCAGTTTGAATGTTGGTGGCCTTGACTTCGGCGCCAGCGACGACAGCACCGCCAGGATCAGTCACGATGCCTGAAATTGTTCCTGTGATGCTGGCCAGTGCTGCTGTTCCAGAGAACAGCACTAGAAAAAATGCGAATGTTTTCGGGCTATGCATAATCGCTCCTTACTCCAACCCTGCTGGCATTTGAGAACAGATCGGCATATGTCTGAGACTCTTTCGTCCTGCTTCTAGTTTCTTTCGGGAGCATCGCTGAGCTTGCCCAACATTTCGTAAACTCGTGCTAGGGCTTGCCTGAGCATCCGCTCGCCGGCTCCCACTTCAACATATGTGTTTGAATCTGCTGCACCAAATCCACCCTCGGCAGACGCGTCAATCGTGGGAAGATAATCGAAATAACCGTTCGTGTACCCGAGAAAGAAAGCGTCCGGTAGCGGGCAGCGATCTCTCCAGTTGATCTGGAAATTCACGAAAGGTTCGCCTGGCATTCCGATTACGGCAATTCGTTTGTTCAGCAGCAGAGTAGTGACGTGAAGTTGTAGATGATCAGGCGGCGGGTCGTGAGCAAACAGGTCGGCGTGATCTTCAAAAACTCGGGGACCGTAGCTGCTCAATAGTCCTTCACGAAACTTACCCGGGTTCCAACGTAACTGGAAACTCAGCACGTCATCGGCGAAATCAATCGCCGCTTCTCGAGGAACATCGGTGTGGATCGCCCTAGCTACATGGACAGCTTCCTCGCCCAGTTGCTCTCCGCTCCGGTCCCGCTTCGCGACAGCGCCATCAGCGAGGGAAGTAGTTGCATAGTACGGATTAATATCACCGGCGGCGCCTTGGAGGAAAAAGCACAGTGGTGCGCGATTGAATGCCTTCTCCACCGTGTTGGCCATCGTGCCGACAAAATCCGCCGAATACTTTAGGTTGTCGGGGCCGAGTACTACGGGATGACATGCGTAGTCGATAAGGACGGCGAGCGGCTTTCCACTGCTATCGTCGATACGGATAACCGAAACCGATGGATCGAGAGGTGCCGTGGGCTGCTTGCCGGGATTGGTCCAGAGCATGCTGACCGCACCGTCAGGGTGTACCTGCCGTCGGTTATACCCGACATAAACTTCGCCGCGTCCTGTCCCAATTCGTGCATCTACGAGATGTTGACTCGCTTCCGCAACTGCGCCTACGATTTTTTCGATTGCACTAGTCTGCCAGGCCGGCAGACGATTGCCGGGATATTCATCGAGAATATTCGGCCCAGAATGAGTGTGTGATGCCGTAATAATAAGGAAGGAAATTCCGTTTGAAGTCTTGACCTGCCGCCGCAGTTGGGCGAGCACAGATTCGTCAAACGTTCTTCCTAGGTCAAGCGTCACCAGCGCAACGCGCCGCTCGCCAACTTCCACAACCAGCACACGCGCATAGAGTGGGTCCAAGGTTCCGGTCGAGATCTTATTGTCATTGAGTCGATCAAGAAAGCCGTACATCGGCAGGCCAGAGGGAGGGGTGATATCGGCTTTGGCCACACCAACTCTGAAAGTAGCCGCATGGATGTTAATAGAGCTCGCAACGAAGACTAGGATGGTTCCAATTGCACGAAGCAAGGCCGGCAGAACACCTTTGATTCTCGAATCAAATTCGCATCCGTTTCGCATGACGCCCTTCGATTCTCAACCTGTCCTGAGTTCCCTCACTTCCGAAAATCCTCCGGAAGCTCGTGCAGACGACCGAGCATCTGGTTAATTCTGGTGACGCCGGTATCCAACATTCGGTCCCCTGCCCCAACCTCGACCCATGTGGCGGGATTAGTGGCTCCGTAACCGCCCAAAGTCGCGCTGCGGATGCTCGGAAAATAACCGTTGTAGCCGTTCGCGTAACCGATCAAAAATGCATCCGCTACGGGACACCGCTGGCGCCAGGTGATTTGATATTCAATAAATGGCTCCCCTGGCATGGAGAGGATCGCAATCCGCCTATCAATGAGGACAGTTGTGACCCGCAGCCGAATTTCGTCTAATCTCGGCGCAAAGGGTTCGGATCCAGTAGAGCCAAAGACCGCAATCATTGCTTCACGCCATTTGTCCGGATCCCAACGCAGGCGAACGCTCAGAGAATCCTCCGCAAACTGCAACTCGGGTTGCGCGTCAGCGTGAGTGTGAACCTCCTTCGCAATCCGCACAGCTTCGTCTCCCAGCATTTGGCCAGTCCAATCGCGCATTCCGATTGCATCCTGCTCAATCGGCGTAACTGCGTAATATGGATTTATGTCGCCGGGTGCGCCTTGCAAAAAGAAGCAAAGGGGCTTGCTTTCAAATGCATCTTCCACGGTTCGTGCCATGACGCCCGGGAAGTCAGCCGAGTACTGAAGGTTGTCGCTGCCAAAAACCACGGGATGGCAGGCATAGTTCACAAGAATTGCTAGCGGCTGTCCATCGGCACTATCCACGCGCAACACAGAAACGGTCCCATCCACGGGCGCGGTCGGAACTTGAGTAAGATTGCGCTCGAACCAACTCACGGTCCCATGGGTGTTGACGCGAAGCCGGTTATGACCGATGAAGGTGCTTCCATATCCAGTGCCGATCTGAGCGTTTGTAAGATGTTTCTCGGCTTCCGCAATCGCGTTTGCGATTTTCGCGAGTGCTGCAGTCTCCCATGCGGGTGTGCCGCCAGGATATTCGTCCTGTAATACCGGGCCGGAATGTGTGTGCGTGGCAGCAACAATAAGGAAGGAGACATCATTGCGGGCTGCGTGTCGCAGCCGGTCAAGCGATGCTGGCCCAAATGATCGGCCCAGGTCGACACTGATGAGTGCAAGGCTTTGGCCGCCTGCTTCGAGCACCAGCACACGCGCATACAGCGGATCGAGGGTACCAGTCGCAGGACTCTTTCGATCGCTGTAGCCCCACAAGCGAATGCCGGGCGGAGGAGTAATGTCGACTTTCCCCACCGCGGCCTTAAGGCTCGCGCCCCAAGCAGCGATGCCGCTAAGAATAAGAAGCAGAACCAGAACTACAGCGGAGATAGCTTTCAGTCGGGGAGAAATTCGCGCCATTATCACCGCGCAAGAGTATGTCGCTGTCCCTGCTCGGAATTGACCATCTATGGATCGAACGCGATGGATATAATTCATTTCTGAAGTAATACTATTTACATCCCAAAGTGCGATCATTCGCCTAGGGCAGCTTTATAGCGCGCTTTTTCTAGCGTTGTCAAGCAATTTGTTTCGTGCTCCGGGCAGAGCGAAATTTATACTAGTTTCATTTTTGAATTAACTACGTTACAATTTGGCTCGGTGATGCGGCTTGTTATTCGCGATTCGAGCACGGTACCATTGTTTTCCCGACCTCCAGAACGAACAAAACATACATGCAAAACCAACTGCAAGACGATCCCACTGAGCTGACGAATAGTACTTATCGGAAACCATCGCAGAAAGAGCTGGCTGTTCTGCGGCTGATCCATAGAAAAAATGATGTGTCACGAGTCGAGTTGATCGAGCTCACCGGGTTCAGTGCCGGGCTGATTACTGGCATAACCCAAGCTCTCATCGGGAAGCAGCTCGTAACGGAGTCGCCCGGACGTCCGAGCGCGGCCGGACGAAAACCGCTCGCACTCAGAGTGCGTCCTAATGCGGCCTATGTTGTGGGGGTGGACCTAGGTTCTTTTTACTTGCGCGTCGTGGTCACTGACATCTTGGGCAATTTGGTCCACAAGCTCCGAACGGAAACCAGTCTGTCCCAAGGACGCGAGAAGGTCCTGGACAAAACATTTACTGCTGTTCATAAGGCAATAAACGAATGCGGCATTCCGAAAGAGGCGATTGGCGGCATTGGAATGGCACACTCGGGAATCATTGATTCCGCAACCGGAGTCGTGCTGTCGTACCCTCGACCTGGACAGATGACGGAGTGGAAAAATGTACCGCTACAGAAGATGCTTGAGCAGGAGTTCGCCGTGCCCTGCGTTCTGGAAGACAGTGTGCGAGCGATAGCGTTGGCAGAACGATGCTTCGGCATTGGAACGAATTTGGAGGACTTTGTCTATATCGATGTCGGTATGGGAATCGGTGCGGGCATCTTTTTGAATGGAAATTTATACAAGGGCTTTGGCGGAGGCGCAGGCGAGTTCGGACACATGACCGTGGAAGAGAATGGACCATTGTGCTGTTGCGGCAACAATGGGTGCTTGGAGATGATGGCATCCTGCGCTGCCATCATCCATGCAGCACGAAGTGCCATTGAGCAAGGCGTCGATTCCAAAATACGAGAACTGGTCGCCGGAGACTTAGAACAGGTCAGTGTAGAAATCATTGCTGAGGCGGCCCAGGAGAACGACAGTCTCGCTTTCCGGGTCCTCCATGACGCGGTGTCGCACATCGGAGTTGCTTTGGCCGATGTGGTCAATCTTTTAAACCCAGGTGTCGTGGTTTTTGGTGGACCCTTGTTTAGGACAGCTCCATACCTTCTGGAGCCGTTAAAACGGGTCATTAAGCAGCGCGCATTGGAGAGGTCAGCAAATCAGGTGCAATTGCGTGTTTCGAACCTCGGAAGCGAAGCAGGGGCCCTGGGAGCTGCGAGAGCCATCTCCCAGAGAGTCATTGAACGCCTCTACAGAAAAGCATTGTGAGGTGACTTAGAATCTGGATCTTCGGCATGGATTTACTCGAACCAGACCGTAGGTCCTTACCGTTTATCTGAGGTGCATCGCGACGAACCTGATAACTTCCAGCATCCAGTAGTCGTCATCAACTGCTGAAGTCCTGAACATCCGCAAGCAGTCCGTCGCGCTAGCACAAGAAGATTTTGCAGACTGTATTGCCCTCGCTTTCTTCCGTGATTTGGAAGGGGAAGGATCTTTCGGCGTCTCCGCGCAGTTTTCGTCGAAGAAATGCGGATTCCGACGGAACAACAAAATCATTCTTGGAGAAATGCTTGTCTCAACTAAAGGCAGCTGTTATTGGTGCAGGATTCGTCGGACGTGCCCATGTCGAGGCTTTGCGGCGTCTGGGTATTTCGCTGTTAGGTCTGCTCGGGAGCTCTCCTGAGCGTGGCGAAGCAACTCGGGCCCTGCTCGGCCTTCCACGCGCTTATCATTCGCTTCAGGAGCTCGCCAATGATCCTGAGCTTGAGGTCGTGCACATCTGCACACCCAATCATCTCCACTTCGAACAAGCCAGCACGCTTCTACGCGCGGGCAAGCACGTAATGTGCGAGAAGCCGCTGGCGATGGACACCCGCGAGAGCGCCGCATTGATTGAGTTAGCGAAGAAAATGCAACGCGTTGGGGGCGTCACCTACAACCTTCGCTATTACCCGCTCTGCCAGGAAGCGCGAGCTCTTATCCATCGCGGAGCTATTGGAGAACCACGGTTGGCGCGCGGCGGCTTTCTTCAGGATTGGCTCTTTTACCCGACGGATTGGAATTGGCGGCTGGAAACACAGCTGGGCGGCGAACTGCGCGCCATCTCCGATATCGGGACCCATTGGCTCGATCTCATCATGTGGCTGACCGGTCGCAAAGTGGTCGAAGTGTGTGCCGATCTCGCCACCCTGATCCCAGTCCGTAAGCGCCCTCGCGGCCGCGTAGAAACTTTTCAGAAAGCAGGCGAAATCGAACGCGACGACGTGAAGATTGCGACTGACGATTACGCATCCGTACTGCTGCGGTTCGAAAACAATCTTCGTGGCATCATGACCGTTTCACAGGTCAGCGCCGGACGAAAAGCGTTCCTCGAATTCGAAATCAATGGTTCGGAGGGCTCGCTGGCATGGAATTCCGAATCTCCCAATCGGCTTTGGATTGGCCGCCGAGACCAGCCAAACCAGGAGCTTCTGAAAGATCCAGCATTAATGAGCACGGCAACGCGCGCTTACGCCGCCTATCCTGGGGGACACACAGAAGGGTACCCAGATACGTTCGTGCAGCTCTTCAAGGATTTTTACTCCTACATTGAAGCCGGCGCCCACTCGCTGCCGCCCACATTCCCCACATTCCAGACTGGACATGAAGAGCTCCTATTGTGCGAAGCGATTTCTGTCAGCGCGCACGAAAGGCGCTGGTTGCCCGCTGCGGCGACGGGTGCATGACGTGTATTTCCAGCCCGTTCATCAGGAGTTCCAGCCTCGGACCATGTGGAGCTCTTGAACGCATTCACCAGTGCGTTTAAGGAATTGGATCCAATTCCGCAGTACAAGGCCACTGCTAGATTGGCCGGGTTTCTAAGTCCGGTCGCCAAAACCCAGGATGTTTTTCAAACGACAAGGCCCGCCACTTCGAGGGTGGGCCTTGTTGGGATTCGCTTACGCTGCCGTCTTGTGTTGTGCTTTGACGCGCGCCCATCTTGCTCGCTGCGCGGCCGCAATCTTATGGCGGGCCGCAGCGGATAGGGTGCGCTTGGCGATAACTGTGCCTCTGGATTTTCCAGCACCGTTGGTCTGAGATTGTGTGCGCACCTTCGCCCATCGTGCCCTCTGCGCAGCCGCCATGCGCCTTCGGGCTGCAGCCGAGACTACACGTCCACCTCGAGTGCTGGTACGTGCCGTCCTCAACCCGTTCCCTTCAACTAAATCTTCGATTACAGAAATTGCCGAGCCCAACCTCTCCACCTGCGACCGCGCCCGCTCGCGCTCTTCTCGTAGCTCCCGGAGCGCGTCATTTAAGTTAGCCATAGTGTCCCCTCGTAGGTTAAAACAACCGGGCCATTGTAGAGGGCTCTACTACTGACGTCGTAAAGCAAATTTCAAAGCGTAGGAGAGCACAAGCAGTCTCACAGGACCGTTCGGAAGGGAAAAAGATTCGGCGGCTTCGAAAAATGTCGATGAATCCCTGTCTCGCAATCCGAGTAAGTAACGCATTCTACTTTTGCTCTTCCAGTTCCGCGGCGACGGAGTCTATCAGGGCAGCCTCATCTTGCAGAACCATGCCCACGCGCGCAATCTGCTGGTCCGCTTCTTTCCATTTTTTCTGCTCAATAGCTCACGGACACCCGGAATCGTCTTTACGCCATATCCGGTGTAGAACCCGGGTCTAAGCTCTATGCGATCTTGCTGAGGCAAGGTGCGGGAACCTTGTGACCCGCTGTGGACGGCAATAGCATCAGTACGCTTTCGCGATAGCGGGCATAATTCTCGCCGTGCGCGGCCAGCAGGTCGTTCTCTTCCCACCTTATCGCCATCAATATGTACGTCGTTGTCATGACGGCGAACAGCAAGTGCGCTCCCGTCATAGTTGGGGTAAACCAGAACGCCAGCAGCCATCCCACATAAAGAGGATGCCGCACATACTTGTAGAACAGGGGCGTTCGGAAGGCCAGATGACTGTATGGCTTGCCGCACAGATAGAGCCAAACCTGCCGTAAACCAAACAAATCGAAGTGGTTGATTAGGAACGTGGCTACCAGCACCAGCCCAAATCCCATGCCAAAGAGTCCGTACATTAGCAAGCGGGCTGCAGAACTTTTAATGTCCCATACCGTTCCACCGGGTGGCTGCCAGAAGGCGAATAACGCAATCAATGCCACGCTCGAGAACAGCACGTAAGTGCTGCGCTCCGCTGGCTCGGCGACGACGCGCGTCCACATCCGCTTGAACCATGGCCGCGCCATTACGCTGTGTTGTACGGCAAAGATTCCGAGCAGCAGCACATCGATTCCGAAGGCATATAGGAACGACACTCTTGCCGGCGAGTCCATCGTTTTGGGGACCACCAGGTTTCCAATAAAACCAACGGCATAAAGAAAGGTGGCGAAGAAAACGCTATAGCAGGCGACTCCGTAGATGAAAACAGCGACTCTCTTAAGCATATCTTTTCTCCTCGTCCGCAACGGGGAATGGTCGCCGTCGGACCTGGAGTGAGATTACGGTCGGGTAGACATGGGAGTCCTTGAACGAAACTTGAATTTTCCTGAAAGAAAGCTGGATGGGAATCTTCGGCAAAAAAAAACACGTCTTGCGTGCGTGTGAGGTTCATCCTGAACTCAGGCCACTCGCCGCAATGACATCAAGCTGAGATCGTTCGCTGATCGTCCGCGAAAGGCGTGTGTCTAAAAATCTGTAGAATCTGATAAGTGCGCCGCTCGTTATGGCGGGAACACGGCGCAAAAGGCCATATGCCATGCCGCAGCGTGCAGAAGACGAGGTGCGATCTTCCTTGATCCTTTCCCTGGTCCTTTTGATACCTGCACTCCTGGTCATGCTGCCTGGCTGCGGTCGAGGTTCGTCGCGCACTGCCGGTAACCCGCTGCCTGGAGGCCCGCCCGCGCTCGTCCTTTCGGCATTTGTCCAAGGCCTGACGGCCCCGGTTGGGATGGAAGTCCCTAACGACGGTAGCGGACGCCTGCTTGTCCTCGAGCAAGGTGGACGAATCCGCATAATCCAGAATGGCGCTCTGATCGGCGCGCCCTTCCTCGACATCACTTCCAAGGTCGAATCGGGAGGCGAGAAGGGACTGCTCGGGCTCGCATTTCACCCCAGCTTCAGCTCGAATCGCCGCTTCTTCGTCTACTACACGCGGCGCCTGGGCCTGCAGCTCCAGTCGGTGTTCTCCGAGTACGCGGCCTCCAGTTCGAATCCGAACCAAGCCGATGCTTCTAGCGAACGCGTCCTGTTGGTGGTCGACCAGCCTTTCGACAACCACAACGGCGGCCAGCTCGCTTTCGGGCCTGACGGTTTCCTCTATATCGGCCTGGGCGACGGCGGCAACGAGGGCGATCCGCGAGGCAATGGACAGAACCTGCAGACGCTGCTCGGCAAGATCTTGCGAATCGACGTGGACAGCCCCTTTGCTGCTGGGAAACAATATGCGGTTCCGGCAGACAATCCTTTCGCCCCGCCCGCAGGCCTACCCGAAATCTGGGCTTACGGTTTGCGCAATCCGTGGCGCTTTTCTTTTGACAACGCGACCGGCACGCTTTTTGCCGGGGACGTCGGCCAGGATCGGTTCGAAGAGGTGGACATCATCACAAGTGGCGGCAACTTCGGCTGGAACGAGATGGAAGCTTCTCATTGCTATCCATCAGGGAGCTCGTGCAGCACCGCAGGATTGACCCTGCCGATCATGGAATACCCTCACGATGCAAGCGGCGGAGAAGCCATCATCGGCGGTTTCGTGTATCGCGGTTCTGCAATCGCCGGACTGGCTGGCGACTATGTCTTCGGGGACCTATCAAGCGGGCATATCTGGGCGGGCGTGCAGGATTCGAGTGGCAATTGGACGCAGACGCTGGTTCTCACACACAATCTGACCGTCAGCTCGTTCGGCCAGGACGCCACAGGAGAACTTTACCTGCTCGATTACGGGAACGGTGCGGTTTTGCGCCTTCGCGCCACCCCTTGAGCGCCAGCGGTAAAAACGATCTGGGAGTGTGTGATGGTTTTTGATCCGCACTGCTCGCATTCTGAACGCACGGAGGATTACCCCGATTTACGAGGCGTGCCGCTTCGATTGCCTTCACTTGATAGCCACGTCGGATCAAAACGGTGCTGCCCTGTAATCAGCTGATCAATCTAGGCGATAGCCTGACCACCGGGCGTAATTGAGTGCTTCCCTGCCCTATCTGCCGCGAACCTATATATCAATGATCAAACAATTATTTGCGAAGGTGGCGTCCTTGCTTTTTCTGGGCCAAAATATGTTTGGAAGCAATGTTGAAGCTTTGGCCAAACCCGAGCACGTTTTCATGCGGCTGCACTAAGTTGTTCACCGCTGTTTGATTCCGGCCGATGGTTTCTATGAGTGCCGCACAATCGGTCCCAAGCAGAAACAGCCCTTCAACATCGGCATGGCAAATGATTCTGTCTTCGCCTTCGCTGGGTTATGGGAGCGTTGGCGAGATCCATCTGGCCAGATCCAGGAAACATGCACCATTCTCACCACGCGGCCCAACTCGCTTGTGGCCGACGTACACGATCGCATGCCGGTAATCCTGCAAACCGAGGACTACGATCTTTGGTTGGATCCTGGTGTTACCAAACCTGCTCTCGTAGCGAACTGCCTCAAGCCCTTCGATGCCAGGCTGATGAAGAAATATCCCGTGAGCGCGCGGGTAAACCGTCCCGAGAACGATGAACAACCTTGTGCCCAAGAAGTTCCAGCTATCACAATAGCGCAGACCCTTTTTTAACCAAGGACCACAGTCACTCAAACAGGTCGGGTTGGGCCGGCTCATCTCGTTCTTTCTCGAAATTGCTCAAGCCGATACCAACAAGCCGAAAGCGTTGCTTCGGGCCCAGACCTACTCTCCCTCTCAACGTCAGAGCTATGTCCGTCAACTCCGCACAAGAGGAAGGAGGAGTAGATGGTGTATGGCTGCGAGTAAGAATTTTGAACTCGCTCGTTTTCAATTTGGGCACGATTGTACGTGCCGGTCGTGATTCTTTACGCGAGGCGGACCAAAGCTTTTCTGCCAGGCGCCGGATCATTGGTTCGATCTCTGATAAAGGGACGTCTTGCTCGAAGGTGTCCTCGATGGAAATTGATTTCGTCGGCCGGTCCGGGACCACGTCATTGTCGTCAATACCGCGGGCGAGTTCATGGAGGCGTAGACCGTACCGGCCGAAATGATCTTCGAGCACAGATAAATCCAGCGTTCGCAAATCCCCGATTGTTTGTATTTGAAGTATGCGCAGTTTTTTTTCCGTAACTTTCCCGACTCCAGGCAGGCGCCCAACTGGCAATGGCAGCAGAAACGCATCTATTTCCTCGGGCTGGATGACAAAGAGTCCATCAGGCTTGCGCCAGTCAGAGGCGAGCTTTGCCAACAACTTGTTCGGGCGACGCCGGCAGAGGCTGTCAGATTCAATTCCTGGCGGATTTGCTCGCGGATCGTGCGTGCCACCAGCGTCGCGGTGGGCAAGTCCATCTTGTTCTCACTGACATCAAGGTAGGCTTCGTCGAGTGACAGCGGCTCAATCAGATCCGTGTGACGCTTGAAGATCTCTCGTACATCACGCGAGACTGCCCGATAACGTGTGAAATCAGGAGCGACGAAGACAGCGTCAGGGCACAGCCGTTCCGCGCACGCTTCTGGACATCGCGGCCAGTACCCATTCCAGGCTAACGTCAACCACCATATCGTTGGTCGTCATTTCTTACCTCCACTTGTATGTTGGTTCTGGGCAAGAAAGATCGACACGTCGGGCCTGATTTTTCTTTAGAAAATATTTTCGAGGGATGTAGAGAACGCCGCGACGGCTCCGACTACACCTGAAAGCGCAGATTAGGGTCTGGCAGGTAACCAGTTCACAAGGAGAACGATCATGGGCAAAGCACCTGAATTATCTCGGCGCCGTTTCGTTGGTTCCGCTCTCTCCGCTGCGGCATTGTCGGCTGTACCGGCTCATTCGATGGCAGACGCTAAGATGCAGAAAAGAGGAAACGAAGTGACCACCCTGA
>Ga0066709_100000685_pt1 | contig 19502 bp, 16 predicted proteins | sample GraSoiAngelo_158_FD_79665 | JGI IMG/M metagenome (GOLD analysis project Ga0066709, IMG submission 79665) | Grasslands soil microbial communities from the Angelo Coastal Reserve, California, USA - 14_1009_16_30cm | ecosystem: Environmental > Terrestrial > Soil > Grasslands | place: USA...
CACGAGGATCGCGTCCTCGCGAACCCCCTCCTCCCGAAGCGCGAGGGAGATCGCGAGCGGAAGGTCGAGCGCGGTGCCCGCCGCGTGCGGTTTCAGGGCCTGACCCGGAAAATCGCGCGCGATCTCCGGCCCGATGGGATAGCAGCAGGCATGGATGCACGGGCCGATCGAAGCGAGGATCTCCCCGACGGGAACGCCTCGCGCCGCGAGGAGACGGACCGCGCGGGCCGCGATCCGGCCGCGGGTACCACGCCACCCCGAGTGAAGAAGGGCGCCCCGGGCGCCGCTCCGCGCGACCAGCGCCACCGGGGCGCAGTCCGCGGCCGACACCGCGACCCAGGGGTCCCCGGCGCGGACGATGAATCCGTCCGCTTCGCACGGCGCGTCGTCCGGCTCGACGATCCGGGTCCCGTGGACCTGGTGCAGCCGCAGGGGCCCCGGGCCGGGAATCCCGAGCGCCCCGAATGCGATCGCCCGGTTCCGGAGCACCGCCTCGCGCTCGTCTCCCACTTCGAGCCCGAAATTGAGCGAAGCGTATGGGCCGATGCTCACGCCGCCGCGGCGCGTCGGGATCCCGAACCACGCCGTCTCCGGAAGATGCCCCTTGCCGGGGCGCCACACCACCAGTTCCTCGAGCGCTTCCTGCGACACGGCGCGCAGCGTGCCCGCTTTGCCCGCGGAGCGCAAGCCGCATCGCGGTCCGCGTCTCTCGTGGCGCTCGCCGCCGCGTTGCTCCTCGCGGGCTGCGCGCGGCTCGCCAAGCCGAGCTCGGGGGCTTCGGCGCGCGACCGGCTCCTCGCGGCCTATGCGGCGGCTCATGGTCCGACCCGCGGCGTGGGCGCGATTTCGGTCCGCCGGGCCGAACGGGGACGCGGCAGGGCGCGCGTCCGCTGGGCCGAGAACGCGGAGAGCCTGGCGGTGGTCGGATACGTGGGGCCTTCGCGCGCGCTCGACGCTTCGCTCCAGGGGGACTCGCTCTACATCATCGTCCGGCGCTACGGAACCGGCGTCGCGGGCTCGCTCCGCGGAGAGGAAGGGATCGAGGCTCGCCTGCTACGCTTCATCGCCACCCCGTGGGACATGAGCCCCGATTGGGTGCGGGAGGCGCTCGAGCACGCGGAGCTCCAGGAGTCGGGGAAGGGCTGGACGCTTCGCGGGAGCCTCGGGCTCGATCGCTCCGGGGGGCGCGGCCGCCTCGGGGAGGAGTGCCGGTTCACGCTCGAGATCGGGCCCGGCGCGGATCCCTCGAGGCTCACGCTGCGGCGCGCGCGCGACCGGGACGATCTGATTTCGGTCCGCTATGGACCCGCCCGGCGCTTTCAGGCGGGGCGCATTCCAAGGTGGATCGAGTGGTCGTTCTCTGGCAGCGTGGTTCGTCTGGAGGTCGAGGATCACGCGCCGGCCGACGCCTCGAGAATCCGCTACGCGCCCCGGACCGAGGCGGGGTGGATGATCCTCGCGCTGGATCGGCCCGGCGGGCGTTCGCTCGTCCGCTGGCTACTGGGCCTCTCGGAGGAGACCGTCGAACCGTGACCCGCAAGCCCTGGAGCCCACCCTTCCCGACCCGCGCCTTCCGGTGCGGCCTTGCCCGGCTGCCCGCGGTCGCGGTTGCCATGGCGCTGGCCGCCGGCGCGGCGGCCAAGGCGCCCGCCGCGCCCCGTGCGTCGGCCCAACCCGCCGCGTCCTCGCCGCACGAGGCGGTGGACCGGATGCTCGCCCGCATGCTCCGAGCGCCGGAGATCCAATCGCGCGTTCTCATCCGGAGGACCGACCCCTTCGGCGGCCCGGACGAGCGCACGAGCGGACGCATCTGGTTCCTTCCGGGCCGCGGCCTGCGCTTTCGATCGGAGGAGCGCGGTGGCGAGGACATCGTCGTGGACCGCGAGAGGGGATCGTTTCTCGTGTACCGGCCTTCGGAGAAGGTCCTCTATCGTGCCGGGTGGGACCGCGCCCCGGCGCGCATGCGACAGCTCATCACGGAACCCGAGCGGGTGCTGGACAGCGGTTTTCGAGCCGTGTCCGAGCGCAGGCTCGCGGGGGGCGCGCTCAGGGACGGATACCGGGTCCGCCGCTCCGCCATGGAGGATTCGGCATCGAGCGTTTCCGTATGGATCGCGGCCGATCCCGCGACCGGCTTTCCTCGTTGGGTCAGCGCCGCGGGAGATGAGGATTCGGTCGAGGTCGAGTTCCGCGCCCTCACGATCCTGTCCAAGGCCAACCCGCGCGATCTCTCCCTGAGCCTCCCCCGCGGAGTGCGCACGGAGCCGCTCGACCCCCGCGAGCTGCTTCCCCGCGGGGAATCCCGTTGACGCTCGTTTGAGCGGGGGTTAGGGTGCGGGGCGTGACCGACGCGCCGCTCCACTCGGTCCCGAGGGACGCCTCCTGAGTCGCGGGCTCATCCTCTACGTCGGCGCCGTAATCGCCGCCGGCGCGGTGGTCCTCGCCTCCGCGTTCCCGGAATTCTGGTCGCTGGGCCTGATCCACATCGCCGCGTGGATCCTCGTCAGCCTGCTCGCCGAAAGTCTCTGGATTTCCACGATCACCGGGAAGGCCATGGAGAGCATGGCTTCCACGGTCGATCTGAGCCTGCTCGTGCTCCTCGGATTCCGGCCCGCGGTCTGGATCGCCGCGATCGCCTTCCTGCTCGCGAACGTCTTTTTCTCCCGCCGCATCTGGTACAAGGCGCTTTTCAACGCCGGGCAGAACGTGCTCGCGCTCTCCGCGGCGGGCGTCGTCTATACCCGCCTGGGCGGGGTTCCCCTCGCGGGTCAGGGAAACCTGCCGGTGGAGTCCCTCAGCGTCTCGCTCATCGTTCCCTGGGTCGCGGCGTCCATCGCCTATTTCGTCGTGAACACGATCCTCGTCGCGGGGGCCGTCGCCTTGAGCACGCGGAGGAAGCTCTTCCAGACCTGGCGCGAGGAGTACATCTACTACAACTCGCTCATCTCCTCGGCGGCGCTCTTCTTTCTCTCGCCGCTCGTCGTCGTCTCCTACATGGCGATCGGCTTTTTCGGGCTCATCTTCTTCTTCGTCCCCCTGCTCCTGATCAAGGAGGCGAGCGCGAAGTACATCGAGCTGGAGAAGGCCAAGGACGAGCTGGTCAGCTCCGAGCGTCTCGCGGCGAAGGGGGAAATGGCGGCCGAAGTCGCGCACGAGCTGAACAACTCACTCGCTGCGATTTCCGCGCGGGCTCAATTCTTCCTCATGGGGATCGGATCGATGAGCCCGGAGCGGACCCAGGAGAGCGCGCGGATCATATTCGAGCAGGCGAGCGCCATGACCGTGCTGACGAAGGGGCTCCTCGATTTTTCGCACAAGGAGGTGCGCAAGCAGCCCACGCGGCTGAACGACGTGATCCGCCGCACGGTGGAGTTCATCACGCCGCAGAACAAATACGAGCGGATCGAATTCAGCTTGGAGCTGTTCGAGGGTTTGCCGGTGATGAATCTGGACCCAGGCCAGATTCAGCAGGTCTTCATGAATCTTTTCAGCAACGCCGCCGACGCCATGCTGAGCGCGAAGACGGGTCTGCCCCGCATCGTGATCCGGACCCGGTTGAAATCGGCCGCGGGGGAAGTGGAGCTGGCGGTCGAGGACAACGGACCCGGCATCCCGGCCGAAGCGATGGCAAGGCTCTTCGAGCCTTCCTTCACGACGAAGCCGGAGGGGCATGGATTCGGCCTGTCCACGTGCTATCGCATCGTCCAGAACCACGGCGGAAAGATCGCGGCGCGCAACATTCCCGGCTCCGGCGCGCGGTTCACGATCACGCTCCCCGGCAAAGACGGTCTGTAGCGCGCCTGGAGGCTGCATCGCCGGAGCCGGCACACTCTATGGATGCGCGCGCCGTGAGCCATCGCGCTGGGTATCTTTTCTTTGCCGCAGGGGCCCTCCTCTATGTGTGTGCGATCTTTGTGGCGAGCGGATCCCCTGGTCCGGGCGCGTGGGGGATTCACCTCGCGGGTTTTCTTGCTCTGCCCGGGAAGCTCCTGGTCTTCACACTCCTCGGCGTTGGGGTCGCCGCTTCAGCAGTGGTCGCCTTCAAGCCGCCGGCTCGGCAAGTTCCTCCGGGGGATCACCCGCTCCATGAAATCCTGAGAATTACCGCTGGACCTAGGTTCGCGCTCCTTGCCGGGTACGCCGCGATACTCTGGTTGCTGCGCACACGCACCCATTTTCTAGGCGACGGAATGATCTGGCTCTACGGGCTCAGGGAGGGGGATCTTTCCGCGCCAACGGAGCCGCTCGCCCAGGCCATCTGGCAGACGGCATCCGGAGCTCTGCGACAACTCGGCGCCCCTGTCCTTTCCTCCACGCTGGCGATGGTGTCGATCGCGTGCGGAGCTGTGGCCGCTGTCATTTTCTGGGGGATCGCGCGCGAAATCGCCCTCGGAGGCGGGGGATTCGTCACCGCGTTCCTGCTCCTCATGACCATGGGGGCCACGGGGCTGTTTTACGGCTATATCGAGAGCTACCCTCCTGTCGCTGTCGCGATCCTGGCGTACCTCCTCGCCGGGCTTCGGTGCGCTCGACGCGGAAGAGGGCTGTTCCTCCTTGTCCTTGCGTTCGCCGTGGCCGTGGCGTCCCACCTCGTCACGCTGTACCTCGCGCCGTCGCTCCTATTTCTCATTCTCCGTGGACCGGTGTCTCAGGTTCGTCGAGCGGCCCTGATCGGGCTGGCCGTAGCGCTCCCTGCCACGCTCTTAGTCTTACTCGGAAGCGGACCGGCGCAGTGGCTTCATACCTTCGAGCTCGCCACGGGCGCCGCGCGGGCCGGCCCGGTAGCAACTAGCACAATGAGGCCCTACGAAATCGTGTCGCTTGGTCACGCGATCGATCTCGCGAACGTTATGCTCCTCGTTGTACCTGTACCGCTACTCCTACTCTTGGCGGGCATCGTGCAGCGCCGAGGGCGGGTCCCGGAAGCCAGTTCACCCGGCGCCTTCCTGGGCATCGCCAGCGGCGCCGGTCTCTTGGGCGCCCTGGCCCTCGTTCTTCCTGTCGCAGCCGCTCAGGATTGGGACCTGACCTCCCTGCTGATCCTACCCTTGGGGGTTTTCGGGATTTGGGCCGGTCGGTCGCTCTGCGCTTCGGGTGGGAAGCTGATCCGGGTGAGCGTCCTGGGCATCAGCCTCGGATCGCTCCTAGCCTTTGTGCTCGTGAACGCAAGTGATAGGGCAGGGACGAGAAGGTACGAAACCCTGGTCGGTCCCCATGCCAGAATTACAGACTTCGCCCGGTGGTACGCCTACGAGTTGCTCGCCCACTATTACCGTCATCGTGGGGATTATGGTAGCGCCATGGCCTACGTCGATCTCTTGCTCCGGACGGAGCCGGCGAATCCGCGATATTGGGCCATGGGAGGGGCGACACTTGTTGGCATGGGTCGCTATGCCGAGGCGGTCCCCCTTCTCACCGAGGCCCTGCGGCGGAGTCCGAACCGAGCGGGGACCAGGACGAACCTGGGTATCTCCTACTCGGCCCTCGGACGCTACCGGGAGGCCCTCCACGAGTTCAGAGAGGCGGTGAAGATCGATGGAAGTAGGCCGGATTACCTCCACAACCTAGGTCTGGCGTTCAAAAACACAGGGGAGCCGGATTCCGCCCGGGCGGTATGGAGTGAAGTGCTTCGGCGTTGGCCCCGATATGGCCCGACTGCGCGGGCCATGACGAGGTACTTCGGCCCGCGAACGCAAACATCGATTCCCTGACTCCCGATTCCTTGCTCTCCCTCAACGATCGATCGCGCTCAACACGGCGACCCCCGCGGCCGCCCCCGCCAGGTCCGCGACGAGATCCTTCCAGCTCGCGCCGCGCCGGAGCCGGCGCGGCTTGACCGTCGCGTCGTAGGCCTCCTTGAGGAGCCCGACGCCGAACGTGGCGGCGAGCGCCGTTCCGCGCGGCCGCCCTTCGACGCGCAGGGAGGCGGCGATCGCGAGGGAGCCGGCGAAGTGGAGCCCCTTGTCCGCCGCAAGCCAGGAGCCCTGGTCGGCCGCGGAGAGGAAAAGGGGATCGGCCTCCGCGGCACCCCGGAGCCCGGTCGCGGCCGCGAGGAGGAGGAACGGAATCACGAGCGCCAACCCGACGCCCGCGCGCGGGATCCCCTTCGTGGTTCGCTCGTCCATGCCCCGCATGCTACGGGCGCTGCCGCTTCCGATCAACGCCCGGAATGATCGTCCGGGGTCTGGCACCGCTCTGATACCATCGCCTTCGATGACCCCTGTCCGTTTGGATCCCTCCCAGGTGCCGGCGCCCATCCTCGAGATCCTGCGCCGGCTCGGCGATGCGGGGCATCGTGCCTATCTCGTCGGCGGCGCGGTGCGGGAGCTCTTGCGCGGCGTGCCGCTCCAAGACTGGGACGTCGGCACGAGCGCGACCCCGGATCAGGTGCTCGGGCTTTACCCGGACGCGATCGCGACCGGCGCCCGCTTCGGAACGCTCACGATCCCGACGAGGGCGGGGCACTGCGAGGTCACGACCTTTCGGATCGAGTCGGAGTATACGGACGCCCGCCACCCAGAGAAGGTGACGTTCGTCCGCGAGCTGGAAGAAGACCTGAAACGCCGCGACTTCACCGTCAACGCGATCGCCTGGGATCCGCTGGCCGGCCGGATCGTCGATCCCACGGGCGGTCTTGCCGACTTGGATCAGGGAATCCTGCGGGCCGTCGGTGAACCGCTGGAGCGTTTTCGCGAGGACGGCTTGCGCCCGATCCGCGCCGCCCGCTTCGCCGCGACGCTGGAATTTCAGCTCGAGGAGCGCACGACACGCGCGCTCCGGGAAACGCGCACCGAGGTGGGCAGGGTCGCCGCCGAGCGCGTGCAGGATGAGCTCATGAAAATGCTGCGCGCCCGCGAGCCTTCGCGCGGGTTCGAGGTGCTGCGGCAGGCGGGGCTTCTCGGCGTGTGGCTGCAGGAGCTCGAAGCGTGCGTGGCGGTGCCGCAAAACCGGTACCACGCGTACGACGTCTACTTCCACACGATCTATACCTGTGACGCCGCCCCGGCCGCGAAACCCGCCGTGCGGCTCGCGGCGGTGTTCCACGACGTGGGGAAGCCTCGAACCCGCGAAGAGCGCGACGGCGGCGAGGCGACCTTCTACAACCACCAGTTCGTGGGCGCGGCGATGGCGGAAGAGGCGATGGCCAGGCTCCGTTTCGGTCGTGAGATGACGGAGACGGTGGTTCACCTCGTACGGCACCACATGTTCGACTACCGTCGCGAATGGACGGACGCCGCGGTCCGGCGATTCATCCGGGGCGTCGGCGTGGAGCACATCGCGGACCTCTTCGATCTCAGAATCGCGGACAACATCGGAAACGGCCTCAAGACCGGATTTCCTCATTATCTCGAGGAGCTTCGGGCACGCGTCGACGCGATTCTCGAGGCTGAAGAGGCCCTTTCGGTTCAGGACTTGGCCGTGGACGGAAACGACGTCATGACGATCCTCCATCTGCCGCCGTCTCCCAGGGTAGGCGGGATCTTGAATCAACTTCTCGAGGAGGTCTTGGAAAACCCCCAGCTCAACACGCGGGAACGCCTTTTGGAGCGGATCCGAGCCGGGTTTTCGATTGACACCCGGGAATCCCGGACCTAGGCTGACGGCCCGTCCACATAGAAACCATGCGCTAGGGAGTCCATTGACCGCTCGCAGACAAGCGCCAGAAGTGCTTCCGGCGGAAGCACCGACGCTGGAGGCTATCCGGAGCCCAATCGCGGAGCCGTTCGAGCGGTTTCAGACCGAGCTCGACCAGGCCTTTCTCTGCGATGTCGGGCTGGTCGGCGCGGTCGGCGCCCACCTCCATCGCGCCTACGGAAAACGCTTCCGCCCCACGCTTGTTCTCCTTGCCGCCAAGGGTTTCGGTCGGGTCACCGACGAAGCGGTCTTCGGAGCCGTGGTCGTCGAGCTGATCCACACGGCCACCCTGATTCACGACGACAGCGTGGACAAGAGCCTGCTCCGCCGCGGCCTTCCCACCGTCAACACGGCGTTCAACAACGATACGGCCATCCTGATGGGGGACTATCTCTATTCCAAGGCGTTCTCGATCCTCGTGAATCGGAAAATGTACGACGCGATGGATCTCCTGGCCGAGGCGACTCATCGGATGAGCCAGGGAGAGCTGCGGCAGATCGAACAGAAAAACCGGCTCGATTTGACCGAGACCGAATACATGAGGGTCATCGATGAAAAGACCGCCTGCCTCATGTCGGCCGGCTGCGAGCTGGGGGCGGGCGCGGGAGGCGCCGACAAGAAGGGCCGCGCCGCGTTCAACCGTTTCGGCCGAGCGGTGGGTCTCGCGTTCCAGATCACGGACGATGTCTTTGACTACCTGGGTGCCGAGAACGTGATCGGAAAGGCGATGGGGAACGACTTGGACGGCGGAAAGATCACGCTCCCCTTGATCAATGCGCTGCGAGAAGCGCCCGAGCGGGAGAGGCGTGACATGGAGGATCTGATTCGTTCGCGCGATTTCCGGAACGGCCACTGGTCGGACGTGGTGCGGTTCGTCACGGCTCACGGTGGCGTCGCGTACAGCCAGAAGCGGAGCGCGGAGCTGGCGGACCGCGCCGAGCGGGAGCTCGACTTGGTTCCCGACCTCGAGATCCGCGAAGCCCTACAATCCGCCGTCCGGTACGCGGTGACGCGCGAGCGTTGAACCAAGTTCCCGTCCTGAACATTCAAGCGAAGGACCTCGCCCGGGAAGCGGCGCGGTTGACGCTGACCAAGCGCGCCGAGGACGTCCTGATCCTGGATCTGCGGGAGCTCGACGGCGTGTGCGACTACTTCGTGCTGGCGACCGGCCAGTCCGAAGTTCAGACGCGCGCGATCGCGGACGCAGTCGATGAAGGGATGCGCGCCCGCGGGGTCCGTCCGTGGCACGTCGAGGGCTACGAGGCACGGCGCTGGATCCTTCTCGATTACGTCGATTTCGTCGTGCACGTCTTTCACGCGCGGGCGCGCGAATACTACCTGTTAGACAAGCTATGGGGCGATGCCCACCGAGAAACCGTGGCCGATTGAGGCCTACCTCGCCGAACGCTTAGAGGGGGCGATCGCGCGCGCGGGCTTCTCGATGCCCGACGGCGCGCGGGTCGAGGTCGAGGTGCCGCGTGAGCCGGAGCACGGCGACTGGGCCACCCCGGTGGCGCTCACCCTCGCGAAGACGGCACGCCGGCCGCCGCGGGAGGTGGCCGGCGCATTGCTCCGATCCTTGGAGATCGAGCCGGACGTGGTGAGCGGCGTGGAAGCCGCCGGGGCGGGGTTCATCAACTTTCGGCTGGCGCCCGCCTGGCTCGCCGCGAACGTCCGGCGTATTCTCTCGGACCCTGCCGCCTACGGCAATTCTCCGGTGGGCCGGGGAGAGAAGGTCCTGATCGAGTATGTGAGCGCCAATCCGACCGGACCGCTGAACGTCGTCAATGCCCGAGCCGCGAGTATCGGAGACGCCTTGATCCGGATTCTGAACACCGCGGGCTACGAGGCGAGCGGCGAATTCTACGCGAACGACTGGGGGCTCCAGGCGGAGCTCTTCGGCGCTTCGATCCGGACGCGCTTCGCGGAGCGGATCGGCGTCCAGGCTCCGGCGATCCCCGAAGAGGGCTACGCGGGGAGCTATGTGACCGAGGTCGCCGACGCGATCCCGGAATCCCAGGGACGCGAGTGGCTGGCGCATCCGGAGCGCGAGCAACGCTTGCGGTTCGCCGCTTGGGGCATCGACCGGATGCTGGAACGTCAGAAGCGGGAGCTCACCCGCTTCGGCGCGCGCATCGATCGGTGGTTTCGGGAAAGCGAGCTCCATCGCGGCGGCGCGGTCGAAAAGGCCCGCGCCCGGCTTGCGGAGCGGGGGCTGATCGAGGAGAGGGACGGCGCCCTCTGGTTTCGCTCGACCGCCTTCGGCGATCAGGAGGACCGCGTGATCGTGAGGGCGAACGGGGAGCCGACCTATTTCCTCGCCGATGCCGCGTATCACCACGACAAGTTCTCGCGCCGGTTCGATCGGCTCATCGATCTCTTGGGCCCGGACCACCACGGCCACATCCAGAGGATGCAGGGCGTGATCGAGGCGATGGGGTGGCCGCGCGATCGCTTCGAAGTGATCCTGATCCAGTGGGTGCGCCTCTTGCGTGGCGGGGAGCCGGTCAAGATGTCCAAGCGCGCCGGCGAGTTCATCACCCTGGAAGACCTGGTGGACGAGGTGGGGGTGGACGCGGCCCGGTTCTTCTTCCTGATGCGGCGCGCCGAGAGCCCTCTCGACTTCGATCTCGAGCTGGCGGTGAAGCGCAGCGAGGACAACCCCGTCTACTACGTCCAGTACGCGCACGCCCGGATCGCGCACATTCTCGACTACGCGCGACAGCAGGGGGTGGCGGATCCGGGGCCCGATTCCGCGCGATCTGAGCTCTTGCACGAAGCGGAGACCTTGGTTCTCTTGCGCGGAATCGCCGGGTTTCCTTCGCTGGTCGCGGCGGCGGCAAGGCATCGGGAGCCGCATCGCATTCCCATTTATCTCAAGGAGTTGGCGGCCAAGTTTCATTCCTTTTATCACCAGCACCGTGTCGTCGGCCCGGACGTCGCGGTCACGGCGGCGAGGCTCCTCCTCACCCGCGCGACGGGGGTGGTGTTGCGGCGCGGGCTCGAGCTCTTGGGCGTGAGCGCGCCGGAGTCGATGTAGCCTTGGCGATCGCCGTCGTCGGTTCCCTCGGGCTGGACACGATCGAGACTCCCGCGGGGCGCGTGGAGGATGTCCTCGGCGGGTCGGCCGCGTATTTCTCTCTCGCCGCGCGGCGCTTTGTTCCCGTCTCGCTCGTTGCGGTCGTCGGCACCGATTTCCCGGAGGAGGCTCGGCGCGCCTTGGAGCAGCCGGATCTGGACCTCTCAGGGCTGGAGGTTCAGGAGGGGCGAACCTTCCGCTGGGAGGGCGTCTACAGCCGCGACATGAATACGCGCGAAACGAGGCGCACCGAGCTCAACGTGTTCGAGCGTTTCCGCCCGAAGCTCCACGACGGAATCCGGTCGTTTCGAAATATCTTCCTCGCCAACATCGACCCGGTTCTCCAGCGTGAGGTGCTCGATCAGCTCAAGGATCCGAGGCTCGTGCTCTGCGACACGATGAACTACTGGATCCACAACAAGCGGGAGGCCCTGCTCGCGATTCTCAAGCGGGTTCGCATCCTCCTCATCAACGAAGAGGAGGCGCGCGAGCTGACCGGCGAGTCGCTCACGCACCGCGCCGCGCGGGCGATCCTGAGCCTCGGCCCGGAGACCGTGGCGATCAAGCAGGGAGAGCACGGCGCGTTCTTGCTGGGACGCGACCTCTACTTCACCTGTCCGGCGGTTCCGATCGAGAGCGTGATCGATCCGACCGGGGCCGGCGATACGTTCGCGGGCGGATTCTTCGGCGCGCTCGCGCGGATGGGCCGCCTCACCGACCGCACGCTCCGTGCCGCGGCCGTCTACGGATGCGTGATGGCGTCCTTCACCGTGGAGGATTTCGGCGTGCAGGGGCTGCTCCGCGCGAAGCGCGCGGAGGTCCTCCGCAGGGCGGACGAGATCATGGAGATGACCCGGTTCAGCCTGGACGACACGGCGCGGCTCCTTCGTTGACGCCGTCGATCGCCCGACGCGCGGCCTCGGGGAAGGCCGCCCGGCGTCCCACGGCTTGTTCCGTCCCGCATGGAAGTTGCCCTCTGGCGCTCGGGGGTGCTCCCTGGCACACTCCGTGCGGAAGCGGATCCTATTCGCGAGGGGAGGGGCCTTGGGTCGCAGACTGGAAGCGGAGCTCCTGACGCCGGTCGAGCCGAAGCAGGCCACGGCGAAGCCCGCCGCGTGGAGCCCGGGGTTTCTCTGGATGCTGCTGCCGTCGTTCCTGGCGGCCCTTCCCGTTCTTCTCGCGATCTTCGGCGGGCCGGAGGTGAAGCAGACGCGGTGGGACGTCGTGGGCGTCGGCGTCTGGTTCGTGCTCCTCATCCTGGCGGAGGCGCTGCCCGTTCCGATGATCCGCGGCGGAACGATGACGATCGCGTCGATCCTGGACGTGGGCGCGATCCTGCTCTTCGGCCCGTGGGTCGCGGGTGCGCTCGACCTGATCACCACGCTTGCCGCCCAGATGCTGATCCTGCGCCAGCGCCCCGGCGACGCGACGCTCAACGCGGGCCTCTATGCGTCGACCACGATTCTCGCGGGCTGCGCGTATCTCGCCGCGGGGGGATCGCTCGGGTCGCCGCGTCTGGGGCCGGATCTCCTCCCGGTGCTCATCGCGGGCTCCCTTTATTTCATGCTCAATACCGGCGCCGTGAGTCTCCTCATGGGCACGCGGACGGGCGAGGATCCCGGCCGAATCTGGCGCCATCAGTTCCGCGACGGTATCCCGCAGTATGCGCTCTCGATCGGGTTCGGCCTTCTGTTCGCCCGGGTCCGCGTCGCGGCGGGAATCCCGGGCGTGCTGCTTCTCGTGCTCCCGCTCCTGTCCGCGCGGTACGCGCTCCAGCTCTACGCCGATCTCAAGGAGGATCTCGCTAGCTTCGTCCGCGCGTTGAGCGTGGTGCTCGACGCCGTGGATCCGTACACGCATGAGCACTCGGTCCGCGTCGCCGAGTACTCTGTGCGCGTGGCGCGGCACCTGGGGCTTCGCGAGGACGAGGTGGAGACGATCCACTACGCGGCGCTCTGCCACGACATCGGGAAGATCGCCCAGCATCCGGAGGTGATCCGAAAACCCGAGGCGCTCGACCACGAGGAGCGCCGGCTCATGATGCGCCACCCCGAGGCGGGCGCTCGTATCGTGGGACAGATCCGCGCGCTCCGCTCCGCGGCGGCGATGGTGCGCACCCACCACTGGCGGCCCGACGGCCGAGGCTATCCGGCGGGGCTCGGCGATTCGGACGTGCCGCTGGGTGCCCGGATCATCCACGCGTGCGACGCGTTCGACGCGATGACCTCGGACCGGCCCTATCGGAAGGGGCTCCCCGCCCAGCGGGCCCTCGCAGAGCTCCGCCGGCACTCCGGCTCCCAGTTCGATCCGAGGCCGGTCGCGGCGCTCTCCGAGCTCCACGAATCGGGCGGCCTGCATATCGCTCCACGGGATTCGGAGCTGCTCGTCGAGATATTCTGATGAGCCGGTATCGCGACGCGGGGGTGAACATCCGCAAGGGGGAGGAAGCGCTCGACCGCATCCGCGAGCTCTGCCGCTCGACGTTCAATGCGAACGTGGCGGCCGATCTCGGCGGGTTCGCGGGCGCCTACCGGATTCCGGGCGTCCCCGGACGGTTGCTCGCCGCGAGCATGGACGGCGTCGGCACGAAGCTCAAGGTCGCGATCCTCTGCGGGAAGCACGACTCGATCGGGGCGGACCTCGTTCGCCATTGCGGCAACGACATCCTCGTCCACGGAGCGACCCCGCTCTTCTTCCTCGACTACGTCGCCATGGGCACGCTCGACCCCCCGCGGGTCGAGGAGCTGGTCTCGGGTCTCGCGCGCGGATGCCGCGAGGTGGGCTGCGCGCTCATCGGGGGAGAGACGGCCGAGATGCCGGGCCTCTACGCGCCGGGCGAGTACGATCTCGCGGGCGCGATCGTGGGGCTCACGTCCGAGGCGGAATGGATCGACGGCTCGACGATCGTCGCGGGGGACATCCTCCTGGGGCTTCCCGCGGTCGGGCTCCACACCAACGGATACTCGCTCGCGAGAAGGATCCTCTTCGATACGATGGGGCTCGCCGTGTCCGACCGGCTGCCGTTCGGAGACGCCACGGTGGGGCAGGAGCTGCTCAAGCCTCATCCTTACTACGGCCCACCCGTGCGGATCGCGCGCGCCGCGGGCGCGGTGCGCGGGATGGCGCACATCACGGGCGGAGGGATTCCGGGAAACCTCGTCCGCGCGCTCCCCCCCGGGCTCTCTGCGGAGGTAACGGTGGGGACCTGGCCCGTGCTCCCGGTCTTCCGCTTTCTCCGCGAGGCGGGACAAGTGAGCGAGGTGGAAGCGTACGAAGTGTGGAACATGGGTCTCGGCATGATCCTCGTCGTGAAGCAGGAGGACGCGCCGGCGGTGGAGCGTGCCCTGGGGCAGGCCGGCCACCCCCACTATCGCATCGGCGTCATCGCGAAAGGGCGCCGCGAGGTGAGGCTCACGGCGTAGCGGAGCGGAGGGGCGGGACGTGGGACGGGGGATGGCATCCCCTCCCGAGGCGGCGGGGCGCTGCACGCTCGAGCACGTCGCACGGGAGGGCTTTGGGCCTTACGCCGAGTCGCTCGGGCTCGTCGGGATAAGCCCCGGAATCCGCGAGCTCGGCGAGCGGATCCGGGCCCTCGCGAAGAGCCACGCCACCGTGCTCATTCTGGGCGAGACCGGCACGGGAAAAGAGCTGGTCGCCCGAGCCCTGCACGCGCTCTCGTTGCGTCCTGCCGGGCCTTTCATACCTCACAACTTCGGCGCGATCACCGACACGCTCGTCGAGAGCGAGCTCTTCGGCCACACCCGGGGCTCGTTCACCGGAGCCCACGCCGATCGCGCGGGTCTCTTCGAGGCGGCCGACAAGGGTACGCTCTTCCTGGACGAGATCGGCGACGCGAGCCCCTCGGTGCAGAGCCGCCTCCTGCGCGTGGTGCAGGAAGGGGAGATTCGCCGCGTGGGGGATTCACGCGCGAGGCGCGTTGACGTCCGGATCCTGGCGGCGACACACCGCAATCTGAGCGCGGAGGTCTCGGAGGGTCGCTTTCGCGCGGACCTCTTCTACCGGCTCCACGTGCTCACGCTCGCGATACCGCCGCTCCGCGAGCGGCTGGAAGATATTCCGCTCCTGGCCGCCCACGTTCTCACGCGGCTTTCGCGGCGGGATCGCGTTTCGGTGCGGGGGATCCGCGAGGACGCGCTGGCCGCCCTGGTGGAGCACGCGTGGCCCGGGAACGTGCGGGAGTTGATGGGCGCGCTCGAGCGCGCCTGCCACGCGCTCGATTCCTCCGGGTGGGTGACGCGCCGCTCGCTCGGCGAGGGCTTCGGGCGCGACGCGTCGGCGCTGGTCCGTGAACGTGCCGCCGATCTCAAGGAGCGGACCCGCGCGTACGAAGCCGAGCTGATTCGGAGCGCGCTTCAGTCGCATGGTGGGAACAAGGCGGGCGCCGCGCGCTCGCTGGGCATCACGCGTCAGGGGCTGTGGAAGAAGATGCGCCGACTTCGTGAATTCGATCCCGATTCGCCTTGATTTCGCCCTCTCAATTCCTATACTCGCGCGACGCTTGCCGAATTGTCCCTCACTTTATGATCGGGAGTGCCTGCCGTGCCCCAGGGTATCACCCGCGTCGGACTGATCGGGGTCGGAGCCATTGCGCAGGTCAATCACCTGCCCGCCCTCGCGCGCATGAAGGACGTCGAGATCTTTGGCATTTGCGACGACGATCCCGAGAAGGCGCGCGTCGTGGCGGAGCGGTTCAGGGTTCCGCACGCGCTCTCCGACTACGAGAAGCTGCTCCGTTTGAAGGAGCTCGACGCGGTGATCGTGGCCACGCCCAACCACCTTCATGCTCCGATGACGCTCGCCGCGCTGGACTACGGCAAGCACGTCCTCTGCGAGAAGCCGCCGGCGCGGACGGCGTCGGAGGCGGAGATGATGGCGGAGGCGGCCCGGCGCTCGGGAAAGACTCTGATGTACGCCATGAACAATCGGTTCCGCGCCGAGGCCCAAATCCTGCGCCGCTTCATCGAGCGTCGAGAGCTGGGAGATATCTTCTACGCCAAGACCGGCTGGCTGCGATACCGCACGGAGCGGGGCGGCCCCGAGTGGTACACCAACAAGCGGAGCTCCGGGGGCGGCGTCTTGATGGACCTCGGCGTTCAGATGCTCGATCTCTCGGTCTGGCTCTTGGGCAACCCCAAGGTGGTCTCGGTGACCGCGACCAAATACGGCCGCGATCCACGCCAGGACGTTGAAGACACGGTGGCCGCGATGCTGCTCCTTGAGAACGGCGCCTCGCTCACGCTGGAAGTGAGTTGGGCGCTCCTGCTCGAGAAGAATTTCGCGTACTTGAACCTGTACGGGACGGAAGGGGCAGCCCTCCTGCACCCGTTCCGGATCCACAAGGAAATGGGAGGGAGGCTCAAGGATGTCACGCCCTCGCTCGACTCGGGGCGGAACCTGTACAAGCAATCCTACGAATCGGAGCTCGAGCACTTTCTGCGCTGTATCAGCCAAGGCGAACGCCCTCAGGCTTCTCCGGAGGAGGGTCTCCACATCATGAGGATCATCGACGCGATCTACCAGTCCGCCGAGACTCGCCGCGAGGTTCGGCTCCATTAACCGCTTCCGCGGGCCGCTCTCCGCGGCCGCGTCCGGCGTTCTGCTCAGCCTCTCCTTTCCGAAGCCGGGGCTCATGCCCCTCGCCTTCGTCGCTCTGGTTCCCCTCTTGATGTGGATGCAGCGCGAATCCACCGGGCCGGCCACCCTCACCTCCCCTGGCGGGAGCGTGCGCGGCGAGGGCAGGGTCGCGTGGATCACAGGAATGGTCTTCAACGCGCTCCTCTTCTGGTGGCTGGTGAGGCTTCCGGCCCGGGCGATGACCCACCCCTGGATTATCTTCCCGGGGCTTCTGGCGCTCGCTCTCTACCTCGGGTCGTACGTGGCGCTCTTCGGCTGGCTCGCGGGTTTCATCCGCCGGCGTATTGGATGGCCCCCCCTCGTCGTGGCGCCCGCCGTCTGGGGCGCTTGTGAATGGCTCAAGTCCTCGGGCCCGCTGGGGTGCCCCTGGGGAAACGTGAGCTACGCCCTCGCGGAGCACCCCGCGTGGATTCAGGGAGCCTCCCTCGTCGGCGCGCCCGGGCTCAGCGTTTGGGTCGTCTCGGTGAACGCGCTCATCGCCGGCGCGATCATGACGAAGCGGTGGCCCTCGAGGGTGGCCCTCGGGTTGGTCGCCGCCCTCGGGCTCGCGCTTCCGGTCGTGTGGGGAGCCGCGAGAATTCGTTCCTGGAAACCGGAGGGATCGGTCAGGGTCGCTCTCGTGCAGCCCAATATCGGGAGCGAGGAGAAATGGGACACGGCCCATCAGGAGAAGAGCATGGGCACCCTCGCCCGGCTCTCGGTCGAGGCGGCGCAGAGCGAGCCGAAACCGGACCTCCTCGTCTGGCCGGAGACGGCGCTCCCGTTCTATGTCCGGCTCGAAGGGCGAAAGCTGGGGCGGCTGTACAATCTGGTGCGCGAGCTGAACGCGCCGCTTCTCGTGGGGTACCCGGACGCGACCCTGAGCTTGAGCGGAGGCGTGATCACGCACAACGCCGCCGGCTTGGTCCTGCCTCGCGGCGTCATCGCGGGACAGTACGAGAAGATCCATCTCGTCCCGTTCGGCGAGCGGATCCCGTTTCAGGGCGTCCTGCCGTTTCTCGGGAAGATCGATCTGGGTCAGGCGGAATGGACGCCGGGAACGCGTCCGTACCTGTTCCAGCTCGGAACGGCCTCGTTCGGCGTGTTGATTTGTTTCGAGTCGATCTTCCCGGAGCTTTCCCGCGACTATGGTGTGGACGGTGCCCGATTCCTCGTGAACATCACAAACGACGAGTGGTTCGGGCGGACGGCGGCGCCGCGCCAGCACGCCGACATGGCGATCTTGCGGTGCGTGGAGCAGGGGCTCGGGATGGCGCGCTGCGCGAACACCGGCATCTCCATGCTCGTCGATCCGGTCGGGCGCGTAACGCAGGAAAGTCCGCTCTTCCGGGAGGCCGTGATCCTCGGGGACGTCGCGCTGGGCTCGCGTCCAACGCTGTTCCGCCTATGGGGGGACTGGGTGTCCGGGCTCTGTTTGGGGCTCGCGAGCGTGCTCACGTTGCTGGGCTGGTTTCGGCCGCTTCGGCGCGAGCCCTGAGCGTGCGCCCGGGCAGCGCGGGTGGAGTTGACGGCGGGTTCCCCTCCGTGTAAGGTCAGGTCTCAGGCGGAGCGCCGAGAGCGGAGCCCCGCCTCCGAAGGCACGGAGGACTCGCAGCAAGTGCCCGGCTCGCCGGAACTCGATGACCTAGACCCGAAACCTAGCAGAACGCCCGCGCTCCATCCCTTGGCCTGGGTTTTCTCTCTCGCGGTATTGTGCGCGGGCCTCGCGATGTGCCGCTCGTGGGTCGACCTCGCGGCCGCGGCATTCCTCCTCGGTTCCGCGGCCCTCCGCGCGGAGCGACGATCCGCGCGAGGCGAGGCGCCGCTCGTGGGGCTTGCGTCGATCGTCTTCCTCGCGCATCTGGCGGCCGCGGGCAGGGACTTCCGCCAAGCGCTGGGGCCCGCCGCGGTCGTGGCGCTTCGACTTCTGGCGCTCCTCTACTTATTGCGCTGGGCCGCGCGGAGGGCGCTCGGCCGAGTCGCCCGATGGCTGATGGGCTTTCGGCCGCCCGCGAGACCGCGATTCCTTCTGCTCCTCTCCGAAAGCGCCCGGCTCACGGCGGCGCTCCTTCCGCTCGCCCTGCGTGAAGCCGAGCAGCACGTGACGGCGCTCCGCGCCCGCGGCATCCGCGTGGGTCGCGGTCTCCGTGGGAGGGCTCGCTACCTCCTCGCCTGGTTCTTTCCCTTTCTCGGGACGATGCTTCGCGTCAGCGACGCGTTCGCCGACGCCCTCATCACGAGGGGGTACGTGGCCGGGCGCGCCCGGCGCACGGGGCTCGACCTGGCATGGGGTCTCAGGGAGTGGGCCGCCATCTTGGGGAGCGCGGGCGCCGCCGCATGGTTTCTCCGTGGCCTCTGAAGCTCGCACGCTGACGCTGCGGCTCGGAATCGAGTTCGACGGCACCGAGTTCCGCGGATGGCAGGTGCAACCGAGGGACCGCACCGTGCAGGGGGAGATCGAGCAGGCGATCTGGCGCGTCACCGGCGCGAGGGTTCGGATCGCCGGAGCGGGCAGGACCGACTCGGGCTGTCATGCCGCGGGGCAAGTGGCGAGCGCGACGCTGAACACGAGGCTCACGCCCGAGCGGCTGCGCGCGGCCCTGAACGCGCATCTGCCACCCGACATCCGCATCGTCGAGGCGGCCGAGGCGGAGCCCAGGTTTCACGCCCGATACCGCGCGATGCGGCGCGCGTACCGCTACCTGATCGTACCGCAGCCCTCGGCGCTGAAACGCCGTTACGCGTGGACTCGCCCGATCCGGGCGGACCTCGAGGCGCTCCGCAGTGCGTCGAGGCCTCTTCTGGGCAGGCACGACTTCGTTTCGTTTTCCAAGCAGGGGGGCGACGACGGGGGGACGGTCTGCGCCGTGACCCACGCGGGCTGGTCGCGGCGCGGGCGGGTGACCCGCTTCGACATCGTGGCCGACCGCTTCCTGTACACTATGGTGCGACGCATCGTGTCGACCACGATTCGCGCCGCCGAGGAATCTGGGGGCGCGAAAGCGATCCGCGAGGTTCTCGAGGCGCGCGACCGCAGAGCGGCGGCGCCGCCCGCCCCCGCGCACGGCTTGTATCTCATGCGGGTTCGCTATCCCGGCCTGGGGTGGCTCCCCAAGGAGCGCTTGGATGTCGTTGCTTGAGTTGAATGCCAAGG
>Ga0066709_100000687_pt1 | contig 19470 bp, 23 predicted proteins | sample GraSoiAngelo_158_FD_79665 | JGI IMG/M metagenome (GOLD analysis project Ga0066709, IMG submission 79665) | Grasslands soil microbial communities from the Angelo Coastal Reserve, California, USA - 14_1009_16_30cm | ecosystem: Environmental > Terrestrial > Soil > Grasslands | place: USA...
AGCCCGCCTATCTGGAGCCTCAGTTGGGTATCTCGCGTGCCGAACGTATCCTCGAAGCGGAGATAGCCGACGTTGCGGGCGTCGTGGTTCCCCGGGACGAGCACGACGTGCTCGCAGTCGATCGCCTCGAGCTCCGTCTTCGCGATCGGGTACTGGTCCGGGTAGCCGTCGTCGGTCAGGTCGCCGGCGACGACGACGAGGTCCGGCACGGCGGCGTTGATCTCGCTGATCGCCGTTCGAAGCAGCTCCTCGCGGTAGCGGCTGCCGCCAACGTGGACGTCCGAGAGCTGCGCGATCAGCATGGGCCGGCGTCGATCGGCGATGCACGTCCTGTCACAGGCCTACGGTAAACCTATGATCGCGCCCGGTGCCGAGGGCTCTACCGCTCCTCCCGCGGGTCGACCGCACGCTTGGCCAAGCCGTGGACGGGGCCGTTCGCGTCCACCACCGGCGTCGGCTGCAGCGGGTTGACTGGGCGTACGCGCTCGACGCTTCCGGCGGGGGCTGGGCAGACGGAGACCCGCCGCCGCGCGCGGGCAACGAGCTCGAGGTCCTGGTCGACGGCGCGGCGGCGCTTCCTCGAATGCTCGACGAGCTCGCTCGGGCGGAGTCGCATGTCCACCTCGCGGGCTGGCACTTCTCGCCCGATTTCGAGCTCACGCGTGATGCCGAGCCGGCGGTCCTCAGGAACGTTCTCGCCGACGTCGCCGAGCGGGTCGACGTTCGCGTGTTGGCGTGGGCCGGGGCGCCGCTCCCCCTGTTCCGGCCGTCGCGGGGCCAGGTTCGCGAGATGCGGGAGAAGCTGTGCGCTGGATCGAAGGTCCGGTGCGCGCTCGATTCGCGCGAGCGGCCCATGCACTGTCACCACGAGAAGACAATCGTCGTCGACGACCGCGTCGCCTTCGTCGGCGGCATCGACCTCACGCTCGAGTCCGGCGATCGCTTCGACACCTCAGCCCACCCGGCCCGCGCGCAGCCCGGCTGGCACGACGCGGCGACGAGAATCCGGGGCCCAGCGGTCGCCGACGTGGCTGAGCACTTCCGGTTGCGCTGGCGCGAGGTGGCCGGCGAGGCGCTGCCGGCTTCGGAAGCACCGCCGGCGAGTGGAGACGTCGAGCTGCAGATCGTCCGCACGATCCCGAACAGCGTCTATCACGCAGTCCCGCGCGGTGACTTCCGCATCCTCGAGTCGTATCTGCGAGCGCTTCGATCGGCGCGGCGGCTCATCTACCTCGAGAACCAGTTCCTCTGGTCGCCCGAGATCGTCGCGGTCCTGGCCGACAAGGTGCGGCGTCCGCCGACGGATGACTTCCGCCTGCTCGTAGTGTTGCCCGCGAACCCGAACACGGGGGCCGACGAGTCGCGTGGGCAGGTCGCCGCTCTCGTCGAAGCCGATCACGGTGCCGGCCGCTTTCTCGCCTGCACGCTGTATGCCAGGAGGGGTCCGTTCGCGGACCCGGTTTACGTCCACGCCAAGATCGGAATCGTCGACGATGCCTGGCTGACGATCGGCTCGGCGAACCTCAACGAGCACTCTCTCTTCAACGACACCGAGCTGAACGTCGTCTCGCACGATGCCGACCTCGTTCGCGCGACTCGGCTGCGACTCTGGAAGGAGCACCTGGAGGTCGAGCGGGTCGACGACGACCCAGCGGCCGTGATCGACCGGCAGTGGAAGCCGATCGCAAACGAGCAGCTGCAGCGCCGCCGGGCCGGCGAGCCGCTCACGCACCGTCTCGTCGAGCTACCTGGAGTCTCTCGGCACTCGAAGCGGCTCCTCGGTCCGCTGCAAGGGCTCCTCGTCGACGGCTGAGCATCGGGCGCCTGTCCCTTGACGAGCAGGCGCCTGCCTGTCAGAGTCGAAACGTCAAGTCCTGTGGGCCCTCGGGTTCGCAGGACTTGGCGCTTTTTGGGCGGCAGCGGCTTATTCGTCGAGAACGGTGAAGAGTGTCAGCTGCGTGCCGTCGGGCGTACGCACACGGACGTTTCGATGCTTCCAAGGCGTCTCGACGGGATCACCCAATCTCTCTGCGCCGGCTTTGGTGAGGCGCTCCGCCGTCGCCCCGCTGTCCGCCACCTCGAGCGCGAGCCGGACCCGCCCGGTAACGCGTCGGCCGACTTCGATCCCGTCGATCGTCTCGGCCTGGTCCTCGTCGATCAGCTCGATCGTGGCATCCCCTGCTGCCAGGATCGCCCCGCGGCCCTCGTCGGTCGCCCACGCATCACTCTGCTCGAGCCCCAGCGCGTCGCGATAGAAGGCGAGCGCCGCGTCGACGTCCTCGACGGTCAGAACGAGGCGCAGCTCTCGCGCGGCCGTCACGCGAGGAACCTAGCACTCGGCCTCAGCGGCTATGCATCTGCCTGCTAGAGAGTTAGATTCCCCCAGACAGACTGTCTTCCAATGGGGAGCCGCATACTCAGGCCCTGGACCCTCTCGACGCTCGCGATCCTCGCGCTGGCGCTTCCGCTGGGTGCGTCGGCTCGACCGGGAGCCGCCCGGCCGGCCCCCTTTGCGGGCGTCACGCAGTTCCAGCTTCCGCACCCGGACAGCCGGCCGTACACGATCGTCACCGGCCCGAACGGCAACCTCTGGTTCACCGAGTCTTCGCGCGGCGTGATCGGGCAGATCATGCCCAGGGGCTGGATCAAGGAGTACCAGCTCCCGGATCCCGGCAGCGGCCCCTACGGCATCACCGTGGGCGCCGACGGCAATCTCTGGTTCACGGAGCGGTACGTCGACCGCATCGGGAAGCTCACCACCGACGGTCAGCTCACGGAGTACGGAGGTCTGAGCCCACAGGCCCAGCCCTGGGACATCGCCGTCGCGGGGGACGGCTCGCTCTGGTTCACCGAGGAGAACATCGACCAGGTCGCCTCCATCGACTATTCGGGAACCGTGAGGGAGTACCCGGTCGGCGAGGGCACGTTGCCGACCTTCATCGGCAGCGGTGCTGACGGGAACGTCTGGTTCACCGAGGAGCTCGGGAACAAGATCGTCCGGCTCAGCCCAGGGGATCCGCCGACGTTGACGGAGTACCCCCTGCTGACGGACGGTGCGCTGCCCTGGGACATCAACCCGGGCCCGGACGGGAACATGTGGTTCACGGAGCTCGCCGGCCGCCACATCGGGAAGATCACTCCGCAAGGGCAGATCACCGAGTACGAGGTGTCCGGTCAGTACGGAATCGCCGGCATCGCCGCCGGCCCGGACGGCCGCCTCTGGTTCACCGAGAACGACTCGAGCCAAGTCGGCTCGATCACAGTTGACGGAGCCGTTGGGCAGCGCTTCAGCACCGGCCCTTATCCGTTCGGGATCACTGCGGGCCCGGACGGGAACATGTGGTTCTGCGTCGGGTACGGCAACGCGATCGGCCGCGTGAACCTGCATCCGAGCCCCGGGGGCTGAGCGTTCACGCCCGCCGGGCGTCGAGCGGCGCCTACGAGCCGCCGACTCCGAGAGCGGTCAGGAGGACGAGGACGACCGTGGTGACGGCGAGCAGCCCATGAAGGGCCACGATGGGCACAGGGAAGTGCTGCTCCGGCGGTGTCCCCGGGACCGCGGCTTCCGAGTCGCCTCGTGCCTGCCGTCGCTGGTACCAGATTGCGAACATCGTCCAGCCGAGCACGGCGACGATCGCCAGCATGACGAATGCAATCCAGGCCAGAGCGTCCTTGTCTGCTGCCAGGTAGACGATCCAGACGACGAGGCCCGCTGCCGCGAGCAAGAAGTGGCTCAGGATCAGAGGCGGCCGGATCCTGTTGCCCACCTCTTGCAGCTGTCGCATGCCCCCTCTCGTCAGCCAGATCGAGAGCAGGACGAACCCAGCTCCTGCTGTGAGCACCCACGCGATAAGTGCAGCCCACTTCATCACGCCTCCTTCGGTTGGAGTCGCCAAAGCGGAAACGTTCGAAGCGGAATGTAGCCGAGACATGGGCGCCGTTCGCTGGTTCATGTCGATGTCACTGGACGGCTTCGTCGCCGAGCGAAACGGTGAGCTGACGCCGCTCTACCCCGACCTCGTGCACCTGCGGAACGTCGTGGCACCGGAGTCTGGGGAGAGGGCGAGAACCTCGAAGTGGATCCGCCGCGGCGGCTCGTCCAGAGCTACAAGGCGCTGTGGAGTGAGGACGTGGAGCGCGAAGGCTTCTCGAGGGTCACGTGGGAGATCGAGCCGGTCGGAGATTCCTGCCGCGTGACCGTCATCCACGACGAGCTCGCGGACGACGCGAGCGACGAGATCTACCGGTGGCTGGCCGCAGATCCTCTCCGGCCTCAAGACGCTGCTCGAGACCGGTGAGCAGCTCACGACCCCGGCGTCGCTGCGCTTCTCCGGGGCCGCGCGCAACTAGACACCAGCAGGTCGCGAACACAAAAGCCCCGTATTTGCGAGGCTTTTGTTGTCTTCTCCGACCTAACCCTTCGCTTCTTGGGCCGGCTCGTAGACGAGGATGGCCACTCCGTCGCCGACCATCTTCGAGTCGACCAGCCGCAGAGGCTTCTTGTCGCTCGTCTCGCCGAAGAGGCGCTTTCCGGTTCCCAGCACGACCGGGAATACCATCAGCCGGAGCTCGTCGACGAGGTCGTGCTCGACCAGCGTTTGCACGAGCCGGCCGCTGCCGTGGACGACGATGTCGCCCTCCTTCTCCCCCTTCAGCTTCGCGACCTCCTCTGCGACGTCGCCCCTCAGCACGGTCGAGTTGTTCCACTCGGGTTCCTCGAGGGTCGAGGAGACGACGTACTTGGGCATGGCGTTGAACTTGTCCGCGAACTCGCCGTCCCTCGACGGCCAGGCGGCAGCGAAGCCCTCGTAGGTCACCCGCCCCAGCAGCAGGGCCTCGGACGAGAGGGCCTCGTCGAGCTTGAACTTGTCGCCCTCGTCTCCGCGGTTGATCTCGAAGGTCCAACCTCCGTGCCGGAAGCTCTCGGCTCCGCCCGGGTCCTCCATGACGCCGTCCAGCGACACGAACTCCGTAACGACGATTCGTCCCACAGTTGTCCTCCTTGTCGGGTATCCCGGGTACCATAATCAACCATCAAGTTGAATAAGCCGGGAGGATGATTCAACGATGGCGGTCGACGAGCTCACGAGCACGTTCGCGGCCCTCGCCGACCCGACGCGGCGCGCGATCCTGGCGCGCCTCGCGGAAGGTGAGGCCACCGTGAACGAACTGGCCGAGCCGTTCCCGATCAGCGTCCAGGCCGTCTCCAAGCACCTCAAGGTGCTCGAGCGGGCGGGGCTGATCATGCGCGGCCGCTCGGCGCAGCTTCGGCCCTCGCGCCTGCAGGGAGCACCGCTGGAGGAGGCTGCCGAATGGCTCGAGGAGTACCGTCGGTTCTGGCAGGGAAGCTTCGACCGGCTCGACGAGCGCGTGCGAGCAACCAAGAATGGCTGAGCAGGGGATCACGATCACCCGCGTCTTCGATGCGCCGCGCGAGCGCGTGTGGCAGGAGTGGACCGAGCCTGAACGCTTCGCGGACTGGTTCGGCGGTCCAGAGTCCGAGGTGCCGCCGGCCACCGTTTCGATGGACATCAGGCCCGGGGGCTCCTGGCGGTTGACGATGTTTGCCGATCCCGGGCGCCGCGAGATCCGCTGGCAGGGCGAGTATCGCGAAGTGGTCGAGCCCGAGCGGCTCGTGTTCACCCTCTCCGACCAGCCGGAGGAGGACGCCTACGAGCTGGTCACGGTCGTCTTGAGCGACCTCGGCGACGGCCGCACCGAGATGCTCTTCCAGCAGCGCGGGCGCCTACCGGCCGAGGTGTACGAGCGCGCTGGGGAAGGTTGGTCGATGTTCTTCGACCGCATCGCTGAGCACCTGGCCGGCGCCTGAGGTTCATAGCCCATCCGATCCGCAAGGAGGAGTCGATGCAGCAACAAACACCGAACCGTGAACTCCGACGGCTGGACGCACTCGTGGGCGAGTGGGAGCTCCAGGCATCTGTCGGGGACCAGCCCATGGGACGCGTCCGGACGGTGTTCGAATGGCTCGAAGGAGGCGCCTTTCTCATTCAACGGGCGGATGCCGAACCTTCCGAGCCTCCGCCTCCTCCCGAATGGGTTGCGAACTCGCCGTTCCCGCTCGCAACGATCACCGGACTGGATGATTCGACCGAGAGGTTCTCCATGCTCTACGCCGACGCGCGTGGTGTCTCTCGCGTCTACGAAATGAGCCTGAGCGACGGCGTCTGGGAGATCTGGCGGGACGCGCCGGGGTTCTGCCAGCGATTCACGGGCACGTTCAGCGACGACGGTCGTGCAATCGCCGGCTATTGGGACAGATCGCGCGACGGCTCGAGCTGGGAACGCGACTTCGACCTGACGTACACGAAGGTCAGCTAGCCCAAGCCGTCCAGCTAGGCGGCGGCGAGAGCGCGGCGGCGGTTGAAGCGATCGATGCGCCCCGCGTTTCCGGCCGTGCGTGCGCGGCCGGTGTAAGCGGGATGGCAGTTCGAGCAGACATCGACCGAGATCGCGTTCGCGGTCGAGCGGATCTCGAACGATGCGCCGCATGAAGAACAGCGCACGTCGATGAGATGCAGATCCGGATGGTGCATCACAGAGAATCCTCCTTGGTCACTACGGGATGGCTCCAAGGCCAATCCCACTACTACGTAAACGCTAGGAGGGCTGGGACTGTTCCCTCAGCGGGCTTCCTCGTCGACGGTCCGCTCAGCCGTCGGGCGCGCCTCGAGACGCTCGTCAGAAATCGGCTTGCCACTCTCGATCGAGCGGCCGTAGGTACCGGCGGCAAGACGGGCCTCGGCACGCGCGACAGCAGCGAGCTCTTCGCGTAGATCGTCTGCCAGCCCCTCGTCGAGCTCGTCCTGAGAGAGGTCGGAGGCCAGGTTGGCCGGGTCTTCCTCATCGGAAGGCTCTCCGGTGTCCACGTGCCCGAGTTTCGCGAGCGCCCGCTCGATCCGCTCGCGCTCTCGAGCCAGCAGCTCGCGAGCCCGCTCAGGATCCATCACGCCACGTTACCGAAGCGCAGCCTCTTAATCGCGCTGGACCCCCTGCTGTGCCGGCACCGCATCGTCGTTGCCATCGGTTGTGAATCCGATTCTGCGATGACTGCCGTCGCAGAAAGGCTTGTTGCTCGAGGCGCCGCATCGGCACAGGGCCACGCGCGTGTCTTCGCGGAGGGTCGCGCCGTTCGCGTCGACGATCCGAAGCCGCCCGCGCGCGAACAGAGGGCCGTTCGGGCGTGGCTCGACTGTGGTTTCGACCGGCGGCTCCTCCTGAGGGCCGCCGTCGAGGCGTCGGAAGTGGAGCGCGCCCGTGGGGCAGGTGACGACTGCTTCTGCGATGCGCTCGGCGTCGGCTTGGTCGACGCGGACCCACGGTCGCGCCTCAGGGTCGAACACTTCGCCGAGTCCGCGGACGCAGTTTTGCGTGTGAATGCAGAGCCTCGGCTCCCACTGAACCTCGATCGCCTCGTTCGCGTAGGTTCGGGCAGGCCCTCGTCGGCGGATCTCATCCTCGGCACTCATTTGGATGCGGCCAGGTCGGCGTATTCCGGGTGCCGTCGAATGTATGACCGGATGAAGGGGCAGACCACCAGGACCGAAAGCCCGCGGCCGCGGATGTCTTCGAGCGCGGCGGCGACCAGTTGTGAGCCCACGCCTGTTCCTTCGGCCGCGGGATCCACCTCAGTGTGCAAGAGCGTTATCCGCCCCGGCCGCAGGTGGTAGTCGATGAAGCCGATGACATGGAGCCCGAGCCGTGCTTCGTAGCGGTGCTGCTGTGGATCGTCGGTGATCCGGAGCGCATCGCTCTCCGCGTTGCCGGCGCCGGTGGCCTTATTGCCTGTGCTGGAGTAGATCTCGACAGCGTACGTGCCATGGGGGAGCCTGGGGACGTGCTCGCGGCCCGCCGAGCGTCGAAGCTTGACGCGATGCCCGGCCAGAAAGTCCTGCCGTCCTCGAACATCGGCTGAGGAGGGCCGCCGCGGTGCCTAAAGAGGCGTACGCTGCGGCGCCTCGCTCACGGCTTGCCCGTTAGAGGCGTCCGTGCGAAGCGCGCTGAGCAGCGTGTCCAAGTCGTAGCTTCCGTTGTGGCGTATGCCGTTGATGAAGAAGGTCGGCGTCCCATTGACGCCGCTTCGGATGCCGCTTAGAAAGTCGTTCCGTACGCGCGCCTCGTACACGTGCTCTTGGAGTTCGGTTTCGATGCGGTCGGGATCGAGCCCGAGCGCCTCAGCGTGGCTCAGCAGATCCTTCGTGCGTAGACGCTTCTGATTTTCGTACAGACGATCGTGCATCTCCCAGAAGCGGCCCTGGGCGGCGGCCGACTCGGCGGCTTCGGCCGCCTGGAATGCATGCGGATGGACTTCACTCAGCGGGAAGTTGCGGAAGACCGATCTCAGCTCGGCACCGAGGATCCGTTCGATCTCCTTCACGATCGGATAAGCCGCGCCGCAGTAGGGGCATTCGTAGTCGCCGTACTCGACCAGGGTCAGCGGCGCCGCTGCGGGACCACGGATGTGGTCGTCTCGCCCGACATCCACTGTGAGCTGGGGTTGCTCCAGCTGCTCGCTCATGCGGGAGCCTTCGCGGCGATCGCGTCGAGTGCCGTGAGGATCCCGTCGGCGCCGGGATTCACGTCGACGGGCGAGACGTAGCTCCAGCGGATCACGCCTTCACCGTCGATCACGAACAGCGCCCGTTTGCTCTCCCCGGTTTCGTCGTCGTAGACGCCGTACTGCCTTGCCACCTCGCCCTTCGGCTCGAAGTCCGAAAGGAGCGGGAAATGGAGGTTGCGGTCGGCCGCGAACGCGGCATGGCACCAGGCGCCGTCGACGGAGATGCCCACGATCTCGGCGCCGTAGCGCTGGAACTCGGGGAGCACCTGGTTGTAGAGCGCCATTTGGTCGCTGCAGACTGGGCTCCAGTCCGCCGGGTAGAACGCCATGATCAGCGGCCGGCCGCGGAAGTCGGAGAGCGACAGCGACCGCTCCGGCCCCGCTTTGAGCTTGAAGTCCGGTGCGGCGGTCTCGGGTTGGAGGGCGTCCTCCGGCGGCATCACGCCACGTTACCGAAGCACTACGCCGTCGCGCAGGCGCGGGCGATCTGGCGACTGATGCGTACGGTCGAGGAGTACGCTTGCTGCCATGGACCGCGTCGTCCTCGTGGCCCGCTTGAAACCCAACAGTCGCGAGCGAGTGCAGGAGCTTGTCGCCGAATACCCCTCCCCGGAGGGCCTCACGGCAGCCTTCGACCGACACGCGATCTTCCTGTCGGAGACCGAGGTTGTGTTCTTCTTCGAGGGGCCGGACGCAGACAGGTCGGTTAGAGCGATCATGAACGACCCGGTGAGCTCGAGCGAAATCGGCCACTGGATCCCACTCTTCGACGGACCATTGCATCGGGCGCCGGAGGCGTATTACTGGGAACAAGCGGCCGCGCCGACTCGCTGATCGGGGTAAACCCGGCGGCCGCCCTCGTGGACCGTCCTCCGGGTTGTGATCCCGCGCGCGCCCGAGCACCATCTGCCGCATGCGCACTTCTCAAGGCGGGATCTTCGCGCTGGGAACGGTCTCTCACGCCTATCTGGAGTTCGATGTCTCGGGTGGGGGCAAGGGCCGAGAGCTGGTGGCGCCGATCTCGTCCCTACGTGAGCCGAGGACGACGATGGGGGGTGTCAACCTGGTGGCGGGGTTCAGGCCCGAGCTGTGGAGAGAAGCAGTTCCCGACGACGCGCCGGCAGAGCTGGAGGGCTTCAACGAAGACCTGATCGGCATCGACGACTTCGTGATGCCGGCCACGCAACACGACGCCGTGCTCTGGCTCTCGGGAAGCGCCTACGACGTGATCTTCGACGTAGCGCGCGAGACCATCGCCGAGCTCCACGGGCTCGCTTCGGTTGCCGAAGAGACCTCGAGCTGGCCCTACCGACACGATCGCGATCTGACCGGCTTCATCGACGGAACCGAGAACCCCACTCTGATCGAGGCTCCTGAGCTGGTGCTCATCCCCGAGGGAAGTCCCGGAGCGGGAGGGACGATCCTGCTCCTGCAGAAGTGGGCACATGACGCGGCCGCGTGGGAATCGCTTTCAGTCGCGGAGCAGGAGCGGGCGATCGGGCGCCTGAAGCTGGACAGCGTCGAGCTCGAGGACAAGCCACCGGACTCCCATGTCGCGAGCACCGACCAGGACGTCTTCGGCAAGATCTTCCGCCGGAACATGCCCTACGGAACGGTCACTGACCACGGCACGATGTTCGTGGGTTTCAGCGCCGAGCAGGGGCCGCTGTCCACGATGCTGGAAAGCATGGCGGGGCTGGCCGGGGGCGTCCGCGATGCGCTCACGCGCTACACGCGGCCGCTCACGGGTGCGTACTACTTCGTTCCCTCGACGGAGTCGCTCCGTCGCCTCACCGGCACCGCCGCCTCGACGCACTAGCGCGATCTCGGAGGAGCCCAGCCAATCGCTGCTGACTAGTCTGATACACAGGACAGGAGGAGCCGACGTGAAGACACGGACGCTAGGGAATGAGGGGCTTGCCGTCTCGAAGCTCGGCCTCGGCTGTATGGGGATGTCCGAGTTCTACGGCCGGACCGACGAGCCGGAGGGGATCGCAACGATCCGCCGTGCCCTCGAGCTGGGGGTCACCTTGCTCGACACGGCAGACGTGTATGGGCCCTTCACAAACGAGCGGCTAGTCGGGCGCGCGATCGAAGGACGGCGCGAGCAGGTGGTGCTGGCGACGAAGTTCGGGAACGTGCACCGTCCGGACGGGGAGCGGCTCGGGATCCGCGGTGATCGCGCGTACGTCCACGAGGCCTGCGAGGCGTCACTCGAGCGGCTCGGCGTCGACTACATCGATCTCTACTACCAGCACCGCGTCGACCGGAAGACGCCGATCGAGGAGACGGTCGGGGCGATGGCGGAGCTCGTCGCAGCGGGCAAGGTTCGCTACCTGGGGCTCTCGGAGGCATCGCCGGCCACGATTCGGCGCGCGCACGCGGTTCACCCGATCTCAGCGCTGCAATCGGAATATTCGCTCTGGTCGCGTGACCCGGAGGACGACGTCCTGCCGACCGTGCGCGAGCTGGGAATCGGCTACGTCGCCTACAGCCCGCTCGGGCGCGGCTTTCTCTCGGGCCAGATCCGCTCTCCGGAGGATCTGGCCGAGGACGACTTCCGCCGCGAGAACCCGCGCTTTCAGGGCGAGAACTTCGCACGCAACCTCGAGCTGGTCGAACGAGTACGGGCGATCGCCGACGAGAAGGGGGTGACGGCGTCCCAGCTGGCACTCGCCTGGGTGCTGAGCCGAGGCGACGACGTCGTCCCGATCCCGGGCACGAAGCGGCGGCGCTACCTCGAGGAGAACGTCCCAGCCGCGGAGGTCGAGCTGACGGCCGCGGAGATCGACGACATCGAGTCGGTCTTCCCGAAGGGTGCCGTTGCCGGTGAGCGCTACGCCGACATGTCCAGTGTGGGCCTCTGATGTCCCTTGACTAAGCAGCGCTAGTCTTCATGGCTCGTGGGGATCATGAGCCTGCTGTGGTGACGGCAAAGCGCGCGGACCAGCAGAAGGATGCGAGTCCGCCCCCGGCGCCGCGCGGATCGTCGCCGACGCCGCCGCAGCAGCCCCGCTTTCGCCCGAGCGCCAGGTGGATCCTCTTCGCCCTCGCGCTTCTGGTCTTGAACTTCTACCTTGGCTCGCGGGCGACTCAGCCGCCGTCCCGCATCCGCGTTCCGTACAGCCCGTTCTTCCTCGAGCAGGTGAGGGAGGGTCACGTCAAGGAGATCACGTCGAAGGGCACGGCGATCCAGGGCACGTTCACGCAGAAGGAGCGTTACGCGGGGTCGAAGGCGACGACGCGATTCCGGACGGAGATTCCCGCGTTTGCCGACAACAACGCCCTGTCGCGGCTGCTTCAGCAGAAGGGAGTGGTCGTGAACGCCCAGCCGCTGGATACCGGAGCGCCGTGGTGGCAGAACCTGTTGCTCGGCTTCGGGCCGACGATCCTCTTTGTCGGCCTCCTGTTCTGGCTGATGCGGCGTGCGGGAAACGTTCAGAACGTCCTCGGCTCGTTCGGCCGCTCGCGCGCACGCCGGTATCAGCCGTCTGGCGACCGCGTCACGTTCGCGGATGTCGCCGGGATCGACGAGGCGAAGGCGGAGCTGTCGGAGGTCGTCGACTTCCTACGCCATCCCGAAAAGTACCGACGCGTCGGCGGTCGGATACCGCACGGCGTTTTGCTCTCCGGCCTGCCGGGCACCGGCAAGACGCTGCTCGCCCGGGCTGTCGCAGGCGAGGCGGACGTCCCGTTCTTCTCCATGGCGGCGTCCGAGTTCGTCGAAGCGATCGTCGGCGTCGGCGCGTCGCGCGTGCGCGACCTGTTCACACAGGCGAAGGAGGCCGCCCCCGCGATCGTCTTCATCGACGAGCTCGACGCGATCGGCCGCTCACGCACGTCCGGTGTGGCCGGCTTCAGCGGGGGCAACGACGAACGGGAGCAGACGCTGAACCAGATCCTGACCGAGATGGACGGCTTCGACTCGTCCACGAAGGTGATCGTGATCGGCTCGACCAACCGGCCCGACGTTCTCGATCAAGCCCTGCTGCGCCCCGGTCGTTTCGACCGCAGGATCACAGTGCAGCCTCCCGACCGCACAGGACGCGAAGCGATCCTCAAAGTGCACACGCGCGGCGTGCCCCTCGGGCCTGACGTCGACCTCGGCACGATCGCGGCGACGACACCGGGCATGGTCGGCGCGGATCTCGCGAACCTCGTCAACGAAGCGGCGCTGCTCGCCGCACGTCGGAACCACGATGTCGTCGGCGAATCCGATTTCACCGACGCGCTCGAACGGATCGTGCTCGGCGCCGAACGGCAAGTGATGATGAGCGACGAGGACCGGCGCCGCACCGCCTACCACGAGGCCGGACACGCGATCGTCGGCATGCTCACCGACGGTGCGGATCCCGTTCGGAAGGTCTCGATCATTCCCAGGGGCCTGGCGCTCGGCGTCACGTTCGCGGCACCCGACAGTGACCGCTTCAACTACCGCGAGCCCGAGGCCTACGCGAAGATCAAGGTCGCGCTCGGCGGCCGCGCAGCAGAGGAAGTCGTGTTCAGCGAGACGAGCACCGGCGCGGAGTCGGACATTCAGCAGCTCACCGAGATCGCCCGCCAGATGGTGGGCCGCTGGGGCATGAGCCCGGCGATCGGCCCAGTCGCGGTGATCCCGCGGGACGGCACGGGCCCGTTCCTTCCCGGCGCAGCCGAGGTCTCGCCGGACACGCAGCGGCTCGTAGACGACGAGGTGCGCCGCATCGTCGACGAATCGCACAAGCAGGTTGTGGCGCTTCTGCAGAAGAATCGCAGCAAGCTCGACTCCCTAGCGACGGCGCTCCTCGAGCACGAGACGCTGGACGAGGAAGATGCGTACGCGGCCGCCGGTGTCTCGCGAACTGCGACGCCGACCACCGATTCGTATGCGGCGGCCGCTCGATCGCGGACCGGCGGCTAGCTCGCTTCCTCTCCCGGTACGGCGGGCAGGAGTCGAGGCTCGTCGGGGATGCACGCCGGCCGGAGATGCGCGACAGCGGCTTGGCCTCGTCGGAGCACCTTTACGCGGGTGTCCCCGCCTCAACCCAGTCTTGGAAGACAGCGATTTGCTCGTCTGACCATGCGCCATCACAGGGCATCGTGCCGTTGCGGAGGCGTTCCAGTATGGCGTCGGAGTTCCGCGCGACGTCGTCGTGTGACCAAAGGTCGAACGCCCATTTCATCGATTGACGGTCGCCCTCCCGAAAGAGCGGCTGGATGTGCTGCTCGAAGCTGATCGACTCGTTGGCGGCGGACAAGTGACCTCCTCTGTCCGTGATTCTCAGGCAAGAACCCGGTCGCGGGAGCCTGGCGAGAATCGACAATAAAGGTGGAGCGCCCGCCGTGTGGCTCGATCAGAAGCGCGAACGTGCCACAGGAGCGGGCGGGCGTCAGCCGCCACCTCATCGATCGCGGCAGGCAGCGAAGTGCCGGTCACGAGGGCGCCGTCACAGGTGTGGGGATCTCGCTGACGAGGTCGCGTCCGAGTCTGTCGACCAGCCGTTGAGGCTCGGGCTCCTGGTCCGGGTTCCAGCCGGAGAGGAGCTCGTGGAGACCCGCGCATTTCGCGGCGACGAGTCGCTCGTAGTCTTCCTGCTACTCGGGGCCGTCAGCAGGGGCGGTAGACAACGGCCTTCGTCGTCGCAAAAGCCATGCCTATGATCAATGTGACCGCCGTCGTCATTGAGTTGATCAAGGCGTTGACCGGGGCTCTCAGCGGCGGGAGAGGGGGTGCGAGGACTTGGTGACGGTTGAGCAGTAGCGACGCTGCGGCCGGCCCCCTCGACCGGGAATCGCCGTTCACCGGCCGCACGGCCTGGGTGCGGAACCTCGAGACGCCGCTGCGGAGCTTTTTGCGCACCGAGACCGGCAGCGCGGCGGTCCTGCTCGCCGCCACGGTCGCGGCGCTCGTCTGGGCGAACCTCGACGCGGCCTCGTACGGGCGCGTCTGGCATACGACCCTCTCGATCCGCGTCGGTGGTACGGGCGTGTCGCACGACCTGCGTTACTGGCTGAACAGCGGGCTGATGACGCTTTTCTTCTTCGTCGTCGGTCTCGAAGTGCGCAGGGAGTTCGACATGGGCGAGCTGCGCGAGCGGCGCAGGGTCGCGCTGCCGCTCGCAGCGGGCCTCGGCGGCATGCTGGTGCCGGTCGCAATCTTCCTCGCGCTGAACGCGGGACGTGGCTCGGCGCACGGATGGGGTGTTGCAATGTCGACCGACACCGCGTTTGCTCTCGGGATGCTCGCGGTCGTCGGGCCGCGCTTTCCCATCCGCCTGCGCGCGTTCCTGCTCACTGTCTCGGTCGTCGACGACGTCGTCGCGCTGATCGTGATCGCGACCGTGTACGCGGGCGGCTTGCATGCGCTCGCCCTGCTGATCGCGGTTGCGCTCCTCGCCGCGGTCCTGCTCGCTGTCTGGCTCGGGATTCGACGAGGCGTCGTGTACGCCCCGTTGGGTGTGGCCGCATGGCTCGCGCTCTCGAAGTCCGGCATCAATCCGATCGTGGTTGGACTGGCGATGGGGTTGCTGACGTTCGCGGCGCCTGCCGCGCGCGGCGATCTCGAGCGAGCGTCCGACCTGTTCCGCCTCTTCCGCGAGCAGCCGACGCCGGAGCTCGCCCGCTCGGCGCGGCTCGGGCTCACCTCCGCGCTCTCACTGAACGAGCGCCTGCAGCAGCTGTTCCATCCGTGGACGAGCTACGTGATCGTGCCGCTGTTCGCGCTCGCGAACGCGGGCATCCACATCGACGGCCGCTTCCTCTCGGACGCGTTCACGGCACCAATCGCGCTCGGCATCCTGATCGGCTACCTCGCCGGCAAGCCCATCGGGATCGTCACGGCGTCATGGCTCGCGACGAGGCTGAGCGGAGGGCGCGTTCGGCCGCCGGTCGGCTGGGCGGCGCTCGCGGGCGGCGGCTCGATCGCCGGGATCGGCTTCACAGTGTCGCTGCTGATCGCGGGCCTCGCGTTCCACGGCGAGAAGCTCGCCGAGGCGAAGCTCGGCGTGCTGAGCGCGGCGCTGTCCGCGTCGCTTCTGACGTGGCTCGTCTTCCGCGCGACCGCGCTGCTGCCGAGGCGCCTGCGCATCCGGGCGCTGCTCGGAACCGTGGAGACAATCATCGACCTCGCCGTGCCAGTCGATCCCGAGCGCGACCACTTTCGCGGTCCGGAAGGCGCGCCGGTCACGCTCGTCGAATACGGCGACTTCGAGTGCCCCTACTGCGGGCAGGCCGAGCCCGTCCTCCGCGAGCTCCTGCGCGACTTCGGCGACGTCCGCTACGTCTGGCGACACCTCCCCCTCAGCGACGTCCACCCGCACGCCGAGCTCGCCGCCGAAGCGGCGGAGGCCGCGGCCGCGCAGGACGCGTTCTGGGAGATGCACGATCGCCTGCTCGAGCACCAAGGCGCGCTCACGCCCCCCGACCTGATCGGCTATGCGAGCGAGCTCGGGCTCGACGCCGACCGGTTCACCGAGGATCTCGAGAAGCATGCCGGCGCGGCGCGGGTCGCAGAGGACGTCGACGGCGCCGACCTCGGCAACGTTTCCGGCACGCCCACCTTCTTCATCAACGGCCGCCGCCACTACGGCGCGTACGACATCGACTCCCTCACCGAAGCGGTGCGCGCGGCCCGCGCCCGCGCCACGATCGCCGCATAGGGCCGCTCGGAACACGCTGCGCTGCTCGACGCCTGCCGACGCCAAGAGCGGGCCGGAGAGCTCTTGCATTCGTCGAGGCCGCGCGTGCGGCGTTTGCGCGCTCGCCGAGGTGCGCCTCGAGACGCCAGAGGTTGTCGAGATGCTGGCTCGCCCAGAGCAGGACGAGCGCGGCGCGGACCCTCGTCTCGTCGCGGCCGTGGGCGGCGTCGCGCACGCACGCGAGAAGACGGCTGCGACCTTCGGCGTCGCGGATGTGCGGCGGCGGCACGGGGCGGCCGTTTACGAGCGCGTACCCGAGTGTGACGTACCACGACTGGAGCGCATGGAGCTCGCGGTCGAGGTTCTCGCCGCAGCGCTCGAGTCGTGTCTTGCCGTCCGCCATGCGCGCGAGCGACGTGAGCGATTGCGCTGCCCGGCGGACGCGGGACGCGCCGCCGACCAGCGCCGCGACGTCCTCCACGTTCAACGTTGTCGCGGAGCGCTCGGCGAGGTACTGCCGAAAGGCGTCGTCGAGCCGGTGGAGGGCGGCGTCCGCTGCCCGCCCTGCGCCAGCAGGGTCCTCGGAGTCTTCTCCTTCAATCAGCGCCCGGGCTGTGGCGACGACGTAGTCCGCCCCGCGCATGTACGCGGCGGCAAGGTCCTCGCGCAGGAGCGAACCCGCACCGCGCGGCCAGAAGAGGAGACCGACCCCGAGGCTGATCGCGAAGCCGATCGCGACGTCCTCGACGCGAACCACTCCGACGCTCCAGCCGACCGGCTGGATGATGTTGAAGAGCACGAACAGGACCACCGTGAAGCCCGCCTGGCCCGCGGCGAACGAGATCGCCCGCGGCGCGTAGGCGGCGAGCAGCACCGCGACCGGCAGCACGCCCCAGAGCACCGCCTCGTGCGTCCCGATGCCAATCACGAGCAGCGCGCCGATCACGATTCCGACCGCGGTTCCCGCGAGCGCGCTGAGAATGGACCAACCGGTGCCGAGCGCGTTCGACCGCAGCACGGAGAGCGTCCCGAGCACGACCCAGAACCCGTGCTGGAGACCCGTCCGCTGGGCGATGTAGACGGCGACCGCGAGCCCGGCGGCGCCGCGGACGCTGTCCTGGAGCCACACTGAGCCCATGCTGGCGTGCTCGACCGCGAGCTGCTCCGTCGCTTCGAGCGCCGCACGGGTCGCCGGCTGCGCGAGGTCGCGATGATCGAGCTCCGGTACATCTGTTCCGGTTGTAAGCAGTGCGTAGCCGGCGACCTGGCGGGCGGAGTAGGTTGCCGCCCGGATCCTGAACGGGGGCTCCAGCGCCTCCGGGACCGCGTCGGCGGGGGTGTCGATGGGCAGTTCCGGCAGCCGTCGAACGAGTGCGTGCGCGACGGCGTCTCGCGCTGCGTCGAGCCGTGCGAAATCGGGCTGTCCGTCGCGACCTTCGAGTCTCTCCGCGCTCGCGCGGAGCATGGCGGCGGCCGCTGCCATCGCTTCCGCGTCCTCTGCACAGGTGAGCTCGAGCGCAGGCAGCTCGGCCGATGGTGCCAGGAAGGAGAGGAGCCAGTCCAGCTCGTCTGGAATCGATGCGAGTGCGGCTGTCGGTCCCGTGGGACCGGTCGGGCGGTGCTGGGTGCCGAGGAAGCGCCGCCCCAACCCAGTGACCGCCTCGCGTGCGAGGCGCGCCCGTTCGGCCAACCGGCCCCGGTCCGCGTCCAGGAAGTCCGCGACGGCGCGCAACGCGCCGGCGGCCTCGCGCTCAAGGTCGGCACGCCGGCGAGGCGGCCAGAGGAGCATGACCGCGCAGATCGCTGCGCCGGTCGCGAGGCCCCAGCCTTCGAGGCGGTCCGGAATCGCCGAGTTCGGCGCCGGAATCGTCACCGGCAGCACGAACGTGAGGAGCGCTCCGGTTGTGGCCGCCGCGAAGTAGCCGCTGATCACGCCCGAGAAGAGCGTGACGAAGCCGACGGCCGCCATCGCGCCCGCGCCGAGCCACGGGCTTCGTGAGCAGAGCGTCCCGAGCGTGATGAACGCCGCGCCGACGCACGCCAGCCCGAGGTACGCGAGGAACCGAGTCCGCGGGGGGCCTCCGAACTCGACCAGCACGAGCATCGCGAACGATCCGAAGGCCGCGAAGATCGACGTCTGCGGCTGCCCGATCACCTTGTCCGCGAACGCGAAGACCGCAGGCATCACGATCGCGGCGCGCGCGGCGGTCTTCAGCGCTGCGAGGTCCGGCACGAGGCGATAATACGTCCGCTTCTGACACTCGGACGAGGGCGCGCCGACGAGGTATAGCCGCCCGGTGCCACGGCGCTCAGCGTCGGAAGGACGTGCATCGTGAGCCTCACTCAGTACTACACGGCGACCACCCTCGACGGCTTTATTGCCGACGCCGACAATTCGCTGGACTGGCTGTTCACCCGCAAGCGCGAGGACGATGGGCCGTTGAACTATGGCGAGTTCATCGCCGACGTCGGTGCGATGGCTATGGGGTCGACGACGTACGAATAGATCCTCGAGCACGAGGTCGCGGGCAAGGATCCGGCGCAGTGGACGTGGCCGTATGACATCCGGTGCTGGGTGTTCACGCACCGGCAGCTGCCAGCGGTCCCCGACTCGCGAATTGAGTTCACCAGCGCGGACGTCGCAACCGTGCACAGGAGATGGTTGGCGCCGCTGGTGACCTGAACGTCTGGATCGTCGGCGGGGGAGACCTGGCCGGGCAGTTCGCCGACGCGGGGCTGCTGGACGAGGTCATCGTGTCGATCGCGCCGGTCACTCTGGGTGGGGGTGCGCCTCTGCTGCCGCGGCGGATCGAGCTGCGTCTGGACGAGCTGGGACGGAACGGCGACTTCGCCTGCGCCAAGTTCTCCGTCGTGCGCCGACCCGCCTGACATCGGTCGGAGGTGTCGCTGTCGTGTTGTCCGTCAACTCAGTTCAGGACGCGGAACTTGATGTGCGTCGCGAACGGCGACTCGAGGACGCGGGTGCGTCCCAGCTGCACGCGCGTGCCGAGCTCGCCGAACAGGGGTCGGCCCGCTCCAAGGATCACCGGGGCGATGTGGATCTGCAGCTCGTCGACCAGCTCCGCCTGTAACGCCCGTTGGGCGATGCTGGCGCCGCCGCCGATGCCGACCCGTCGGTCGCCGGCGATCTGCCGGGCCCGGTCGACGGCGGCCTCGATGCCGTCGACGAACTCGAAGCCGGACGCGGCCTCAGGTTGATCACCGACTCGGTGGGTGACCACGATGCAAGGGACTCCGAAGGGCGACTTACCGCCC
>Ga0066709_100000688_pt1 | contig 19457 bp, 18 predicted proteins | sample GraSoiAngelo_158_FD_79665 | JGI IMG/M metagenome (GOLD analysis project Ga0066709, IMG submission 79665) | Grasslands soil microbial communities from the Angelo Coastal Reserve, California, USA - 14_1009_16_30cm | ecosystem: Environmental > Terrestrial > Soil > Grasslands | place: USA...
GCACTCGCATCTCCGGCGACAAATAACTGAACATGTGGTTCTGCTGATGATCTGCTCCTCGCATACCTTCTCGTACCATAGTCGGCGGGGAATGAGGAGTAGTTTTTCAGCAGCCTGCTAGGATACTCCAGCCTTTTTCTCGCCATCTCTCCGCGACTGGGATCTCGGGGCAGAGCACGCCATACACCACTGTTTCACCGACTCTGTAACATAAGTTTGTGCCTGAGTGATGCGCCAGGCTTTTGCCAATGTCATGAGGTGCTGGTGACGATTGAGTTCCCAAAAGATCTTGTGGTCCCCAACCTCGTCGAAATGGAGGAATCGGAGCTTGTACCATGGTTTGAGAGGTGCGCGTTTGCCGTGAATCGGATCCAGATGCCAGTCGATTGCGTGGTCATAGTCAACCTTCTCGTACCCCAGCAGGCGAAACTGATGGCAACACCTCGTGCGCTGACAAATGCTCCCCTAACAAATCTGTCCGCTTGACTAAGTGACTGCTGGAAAAGAAAAACTCACCCGGTCTGGCAGCCTGCTTGACCAGCCCTCGATTGAGAAAAACCAAGGCTTGTACAATGAAATACATTATCCCGTCTATTGTTGATCTCCTGCCCAAGACGGACACAGCTCGTTCCAACGCATTCTAGTCAGATGTGACATTTTTCTCGCCATCCTACAGCCAAAAAATTCTTATCAGGCTGAGTGTTCATGATCAGTCTTTTAGGAAGGCTCGTTCCAGATTCCAGAGAAATTCATGTTCGGGACGTATGGGGCGAACACGCCGAAGCAGAAGAGGATTTGCGCGCGCGCGAACAGGCCCTCTGGTAGTTGTGATTGCGCTGGCGTACCCAGCTTCCTGTGTTGCGGCCAGAGTTCGTTCGCTCCACTGCGGGTTGAGCGCCGGATGGGGATAAGAAAAGTGCAGGACTGGTTCCTCCAGGTGCTTCTCCATCTGGCGTTTTGAGTCCACGAGCTCTCAACGGAGCGTGGCATCATCGGCGACGTGAGCAAGGTTGGGATGTGTCAGACTATGGGAGCCGACGATATGCCCCGCCTTCCGTAGTGATTTAGCTTCGCTCCAATTCATCATCGTACGGCGTTGCGGAAGAAGGGTTTCAACGGCAAGCTCCTGCTCGATCAGAGAGACAGCTCGCTGCTGTGCGCCGCCCGTCAATGAAGCGCAAGATGCATACGCGCTTTCGAGCGCCCCATCACGCCATGAAGAAAGATCCCAAAGTTGGTTTAAGCCCGAGCTATGCCAGATCTTGCAAGGCGTGGTCAGAAAAGCGTGACGAATCCGCGCATACCAAGGCGCGTCAGACGTGCCGATCATGCCAACGGTCAGATAAAAGGCTGCGGGAACCCCGACGCGGGCCAGAAGGGGGGCTACCATTTCGAAGTTGTCCACAAAGCCATCATCAAAAGTGACGGCAACTGCGCGCGGCGGCAGCTTGCTTCCTGCTTTCACGAACATTAGGATATCGTCCAGGCTTACGGGGTGAAACCGGCGGCAGATCAATTCCATGTGCCGCGCGAAGATCTTGGTGGAATGGGTAATCCCTGGGCCGATCCACACGGCCTCCTCCTCCGGACTTGCTCGCACTGAATGATAGCCTAGAATCACTGCAGCCGGGGCCTTCAGTGCGGCGGCCAAGCGAAGGCTGCCGGCTCCCATTAACACCCTCATTCCTAAAGACTTAAGTGTCTCCACCCAGGTGCTCCAAACTTTTCACGCCACGTGTTTTATTTTTCACGCTACCATGCCATGCTGTGTTTTATCAAGATAGCCTACGAACAGATAGCCTACAGACTAAAGCCAGGTCGCCAAAGTATTTCGCATTGCAGATGTGTACTTGCCAAAGGCGTCGCTTTCGGCCCATTTGGGGCAACTACTCTTGCCAGGATTGAATGAGGGTCATGTTGCTGGAGCACGCCATGGTCATCGCTGAATTAAGATGACTCAGATGTTACAGGCTGGAGAGGAGGCATCCCTTAGCCGAGCTGCTGAGCGTAAATCGCGCTCTCGCGGACGCTAACCAATTTGATGGAATCCCGCACTGTATTTTTGATGTATCACGAACTGGAAATTGCTGGTCGTTCGTTTTGTCACTCCGAGCCAGGTTACGTACGTTACGTCATAAGCGCTTCCGACTTTCGGGCACAAATGGAGCTACTAAGAAACTCCGGATGGCAGGGTCTGAGCGTGAGTGAGGCATTAAAGTTTTCTCTGAGCCCTACCGTTGCGATCACTTTCGATGATGGATGTGAAACGGACCTGCTCATCGCAGTTCCTATTCTGCGGGAGCAAGGTTTTGGAGCTACTTTTTACGTAACTGTCGGCTTTCTCGGACGGCCAGGGTATTTGACCGCGGCGCAGCTCCGAGAAATTACGAATTCTGGATTCGAGATCGGATGCCATTCCCTGAGCCACTCGTATATTACGGATTTAGATCAGGCCGGGTTGAATCGCGAGATCGTCGAAGCCCGGCATGAGCTGGAACAGATTCTAGGCGAGCCCGTAAAGCACTTTTCCTGTCCGGGCGGACGTTACAATCAGCGAATTCTGAACACTGCTCGTCTAGCCGGGTATTGCACTGTGGCCACAAGCAGAGCCTGCGCGAACTCAACGTCAACCAATCAGTTTGCATTGGGCCGCGTTGCAGTGATGCGCGGAACTGACTTACAAAAGTTCGAGGCGCTCTGCTGCGGCCGTGGACTGTGGCAGCTACGGATACGTGATGCTTTTCGACAAACCGCCAAACGTCTGTTGGGAAATTCCACTTACGATCACGTGCGCAGCCTCATACTCCGGAGAGTAGGTCCAAGATAGGTGACCTTACAAGGGCCGGGCTCTTGAAGAGTCACGCCAGTTCTGGCGAGCCCCTTTCTGGCAAATTTCTGGACCTTGCATTTAGCCCTGCGCATTTCGGCGATCGTCCGGCATGTATCTCGCAAACACTTCTGTTCTTGTCCAAACGTAATCTCCCCTAGTTACTTCATGTTGATTATAGTCCTGATGGATCCAGCAAAAGCACAGTTCGTCAATTTCTTGCGTCGGGGTAAAAATGTTGTCCCTATTAGGTACTCGCCGTTTCTGCCTTTGCGTCCCGGATATTAGGGTTTTATATGGTTCCGTCACATTCCTTCTTGTCATTCTGAGTCTCGGCTGCGGAAGCATTCCGCAGCAATCCAACACAGCTTCTTCGAACGCGAAAATCCATGTGGCGATCTCGCCGGGAAGCGTTACGCTACCGCCAAACGCAAAACTGCAGTTCACAGCCCGAGAACTTGGTGCAACTCATTCGCTGGTTACTTGGACTTCAAAGTTGGGCAGAATATCCGAAGATGGAGCCTTCACCGCTCCCGCTGTAGACCGTCCCACAAAGATAGAAGTAGTGGCAAGCAGTGCGGCTGACCCGAGTCGACAGTCGACCGCAATGGTCACTGTGGAGCCCGGTTCCGCCGGCCGAGGAAAATCTGGGAATTCCGGATCGAAGAAGCCTTTGAAAGCGCCTGTTCCTGCTCCACCGGTATCTCCAGAGCCGCCTGGGTCGAGCCCAATTTCTGCACCCACCACGGCTCCAGCACCTGGTCCGATACCTGTGCCGCCTACCGGCGGCGATTGTGGTCCGCCTTATTATTATTGTTCACGTACTGACGCTGCGGAAATCATTCCCTCGTCTATTCCTCAGCTCGGTGCCAATCCAAATTATTATGGCGGCCATGGCGGGCGGGGTATGGTGGCCATAGATCCTGCTTACAATAACCGCATCCTGCGAGTGACAGACGGCAATGTGGATCGCGGAAATGGGGTCAGCTTCAACACGGCAGCATCAGCGGAAAGGAACATCAGCTCTTTCGACGAGTCTCTTTTCATTGCTCACGAAGAAGGTAATGCTCTCTGCTTGTTCTCGTTTGATCAATCTGAGTTTCAATCGACCCTGCGAGGTTGCTTCCACGGCGTCGGTGGCGGAGCAGGCGCAAATTTCGGATACACACAGGCCGATAACCATGCAATATACAATTACCAAGAAAGCAAGCTTTATCGTTTCATAGTCGATACCACAAATTGGACCATATCTCCCGATCCTTCATTCAACCATGGCCAAGGGTATTTCGATGCCGACAATCCCCGCTGTCTGAATGGACAGATCGCTGCCAATCACTGGAATGTCCAGGACCGCGCTCTTTCATCAGATGACAACACCCTAATTGCTGCGGTCGGTCCCTCTCAGGACAACGGTGCGTATTTCGTGGTCTGGGATGCCGCCAAAGGGTGCCAATGGCTTAACGTCCAAACTTGGCAGGTTAGCAATGGTTGGGACACGGGCTTGAGTAATCCTGTCGCGATCTCCTGGGTCGGAGACATAAAGGCAACCAGCCCAGGGGGCATTCACAATGCTCAAATCGATCGAAGCGGGGCCTATGGAGTGCTGGCCGTTCATCATGATGGTATAGGCCACAAGATGTTCTGGACGATCGGCACCAATATCGTGGACGCGACCTGCGCGCAGTGCCAGTCGCATTGGGCTTGCGACTTCGGTGTGTGCTTCTGGAATCACCAGCAGAACAGCAGCTTCGGCATGGTGGACCGCGCGATTGGCAGTTCAGTTACAAGTCTCAATATGGATAACATATCTGCAGTAGGCGTAACTGGGAACGAGGAACACGCCTCGCATGCCAACGCGGAACCCGGCGTCAGGAATATCTATCTCACTTCTTGGGAACCCAGCGGCGGAGGTTCCACCATTTCTGGTGTCTGGGAAGACGAAATCATCGGCATCAGCTGGGATGGCAGCCAGCGCAGCATCCGCTTTAATAAGCACTGGAATAGTGGGTACGGTTTCTGGGCAACCGCTCGCTGCTCCATCTCCCGGCATGGGCATTACGCACTCTGTGGCTCCGATTACCAGATGTATAACCTCGACAAGGGCTTCGGGAATGGATTGAATCAGGACACCTGTGACCACCGATTGCCGCCGGCAGTACATGGAACGAACGGCTGCCGCACGGATGTGTTGCTGTTTGAGCTGAGGTAAGCGAAGGCGCTCCCAAAGGGTTCCGGATCGAAGGTGATCCGGTACCATTTCATCATTGAAAGTTAATAGATTTCCGCTTCGGTATCGGAGGCTCGAAACGGCTGCCTCGTAATGACTCCGCCTAAAATGAACAATGGCCGACAGTCCTTCAATACTGTACGCTCAGGGAGAAATTCGGCTCTCCCATGCTACACTTCTGAGTGAATCCACAATTTCTGAAACATGGATTCTTGTGTGCAAATTCTGTGTAGCTTTTTGAGGTCGAGAGGGTATGGCACAAGAACAAGCGGTGGTTTAGCAATGCAAACTTCCCCAACGGCGACCGCAGCCTTTAGAGATTGGCCGCTCTCCAATATCAAACGCTTTGCGGGTTGGATAGGAACTGCTGTGGTTGCGATTCATCTCATTGGGCCAGAACCCACCTTTACTCAAACGCAAACCGATCTCAGCAAAACGGCATGTGGCTACCCAAATTACTGTGCACGCACGGACCGGCGGATTGAACCCTATCCCCAAACTCCGCCCTCTGTGGGTCCAGTTGGCTCCATAGTCCTCGACCCGAATTTTGGTTCGCGGATACTGCGGGTGACCGATGCCAACACGGATTCCCGGCGGCCGGGGCAATCGTTTCATACGCCATCTTCTTCGCAGCAGAATAGCTGGAACAGCACGACGACAAAGTTCTATGTGGTGGAGACTGGCGGACAACTGGTCCTCTACGACTTTGACCCTTCTAAGATGACTGGCAAGGTAGCAGATATCCTGCGCTTGCATTGGCGTGGAGAGCCCCAGTTCAGTTACTCGCGCCCGAACCTCATGTATGGAGTTAGCAACGAAAGTCCTGAGTTTCAACAGTACGATCTATCCACAGGCAAGCTGAGCACTATCCATAAGGTTTCCGATTGCCTGAAAGTGAGTGGCGCCGACCATGCTTTCGATATCTCGGTCAGTGCGGATGATCGCTTGTTCATGGGAGTGATCGGTCCGGGGCAGGATACGAACTACCTTGTCTATCTTTACGATCGAGAAAAGGGATGCCGTTGGCTAGACACACAAAAGGGCGAAATCGGCGGGCAATGGGGAATGAAGGGAACGCTTCCACCTTCTTCTCTGCGCTTCGGAGTGCATGATGCGCGGATTTCTAAGTCGGGAGAATTTGCTGCCATCACAGGCTCTCACCAAGGCCCGGTCATTTGGCAAGTAGGCACGCTAAAGATGGTCCTTTGCAGTGGGCAGCCGCCGGACTCGTGTGGCGGGCACCACGCCCTCGGCTACTCGCATATGATCAATCCTTCACGCAGGCACCATCCCATGGAACTGCTCGTCCGGCCTTTGACAAATTTGAGCCACACCGCGAGTGTTGTGCCGGATTTGCAGCCGCCGCAAGGCTGGTACGATAAACATATTTCCTGGAACAATGTGGATCCCAGCGACAGCAATCCAGCATGTTTATCCAACTATCGCACCGATAACCCCGATACGCCTGGTGCACCACTCACCGTACGCGGGCCCTGGGAGAATGAAATCGATTGTTTTGAGATGGATGGAAAAGGCTCGAGGGTTTGGCGTTTTGCGCACACTTACAGCACGGCGAGAAATGGCTTCTGGACCACTCCGCGAGGCAACGTCTCGCAGGATGGCCGGTTTTATATGTTTACCTCTGACTGGCAAGATGAACTCGGGTTGGCGCGGGATGGAAAGCACCGGCATGACGTTTTTGTTGTAGAGCTAAAATGACCAGATGACCCCATCTCTCGCCCACTGGATTCTCTATACGTCCTAATCTTGTTTGCCACCCCAGGAAACGCTACCTGGGTTCAAACATCCTCTTGGCCTCCTCCCGCAGTTTAGAAACAAACGGATAGCGCGACTTTATAAACCAAGGGACGTGGTGCAAAGTACAGCCATATTTTTCCTTGTATTTGCCTTCACCGTCCCAGTTGTAGATTTCAATGCCACGGCGCTTCCAATACCGCATGGCGTACTACTGAATGGATTCGTTCGGGCGCAAGATCTGACTGGAGCGAAAACTGGCATTCCCCCAGAATTCGGCAATCTTGTTGAAACCCCGGAGAATTCCTGTGCCAATGCAATTTCCCTGCAGATCACGCGCTCGGAGCAGCAAGAGGCGCCCGGTCGACTTCAGATTCTCTACCACACCTTCACCCGTTCTAAGCCGTAGGTGGGAACCAGTCCTTGCCTGGCAAAAACGTCCTTGAGTTGCTCGTAATATTCATCAGCAAATCCTGAATCGTGGGTTCCTCAATGGTCACACCGCTTTTTTCAGCCTTGCGAATGCAACCCCAGTTCCTGCCCATCTTCAACCGCGAAGTATGGATTGGAAATTTCCATATGCATCGGAGGTCGTGCCACGCCATTTGCTCCACAGCCGCCAGCGCAGCAGCACGCGAGTTGCCAGGAAGCAGGTTGAAGCCGATGTACGTGTAGCCCAGAACTTTTCACTCCAAACCGCGTAAATGTGAGTCCGGAGAAATATCCGGCGAGCTTTCCGTTCTTGCGCGATTCAGCCGCAACCGGGATAGCATTCTGAGCTTTGCTTACGAAGCGCAGCCATTCTCGCGTCTGGAATACGGTGCGATCGTCAAACTGGTCAAGAAATTCCCAGTCGACGGTCTCAAAATCAATAATCTGACACTTCATCCGATGACCCGAGTGCCTCAATCTTTCATCTAGTTGCGCACGCGGCCTGCGCTAATTGGCATTACTTATCGATCAAGATTGCCGAATAATCGACCATCCAGCGTGACAACGGCGTGTGAATCTTCGCCCACTGCTTGCACTCGTAGAAAATTCCGTATTCGAGCCGCAGCTTCTTTACGGTAAATGAATGGTTCGATTCTCGATCGATGGAAGATACCCGGTACCCAAGCTCTTGCAGGTAATCGCCAACTAACTTTTCGAACCAGATCAACTCCTGAGGTGGAAATTTCGTTCTCCACCGCTCCACTGGTGAGAAATGGCCTTCTTTCAAGTCCTCATTGAACGAGGTCAAAGGATTTTTAACGGAACCGACGCTCACTTGGCGTATGCGGTCATAGTCCAGATCATGTTCGAGAAACGAACCGAGCGACTGCAGGGTTTCCGCTGGCCGGTTCACCAGGTATTCGTAGCGCACCTCCACACAATTCTTTTGAAGCTGGCTCCCGTATTTTCGTCCCCGGCGGACAATCCATTCCCAATAGAGTCCGGCCGCAAGGAGGCTTCGCTCCCGATCCCATGGAAGCGGCCGGCTCCAGCCACGCTTATCAAGTGACAAGGCCACATCGCGGCCGTCGCGGATGATGTGAACAAATTTTGCACCGGGAAAGTCTTGGTTGATACGGAGCATGTGGGGAATATTGGTGGGCGTGGAATCTATCCAGCGGGCGACGCCTTGTTTCCTTGCCACCTCCTCCATCACGATTCTCAAGAAATCACTCGCACCGTGGCATTGCGATAGGACTCTAGTTTCGATCTCCGCGGCATCCAGCCCTGTCACGCGGAATGCCTTACTTTGGAGCCACTCTTTCATCATTCGTCGCTTGTTCTTCGCGTCCCCCAGATCTCCATAAATTGGCTCCAGGACATCGAACACGTTCATCTGGGTACGGAATTCTGCGAATCCGCCAGCAGAAAGCAACAGGTGGTAAAGATAACTTGTGCCCGACCGGGGACAACCCACGATGAATACCGGTGGCTTCATGAGTATGTTCACCAGCAGATTCCTTCGTAGCTAGCGGAGCCCTGAGGCCGAAGAGACGAGTCCAAATAGATCAGATCGATCACTTTATGACCTGCAGTCAGGAGCGGCGAGAGACGTTTCTTGTCCACAGCCTTCGTGCCAATCACAATAACTTCCGCAGCCCCCACAACCTGCTCGAGATCGCTGGAGAGCAGTGAACCGATATGAGGGATAACTTCTTCTATGTACCGACGGTTGGCACCGGCTAGACGTCCCAGTGAGACGTCCGGGTCCCACACCTGCACTTGGCAGCCCTCGCCGAGTAACCGCTTGATGAGTTGTACTTGCGGACTTTCTCTCAGGTCGTCAGTCCCCGCCTTGAAACTTAATCCGAGCACGCAAATCTTTTTCCTTTTGGTGCTTAGGATTGCATCCGCTGCGCGGCTCACATGCTCGGCATTGCTGCGCATCAGCGCTTCAAGCAGGGGCAGATCGAGATCCAATTCCTTAGCGCTGTGTGTGATTGCGCGCAGATCTTTTGGCAGGCACGAGCCTCCAAAGGCAAATCCGGGGGACAAGTATGCCGATGAAATGTTCAGCTTTGTGTCGGAAGTAAAGATTTTTGTGACCGCTTGAGTATCCACATTGAAGTGCTTACAGAGTGTTCCGATCTCGTTGGCGAAAGCTGCTTTCAGCGCATGGAACGAATTCGAAACATACTTGACCATTTCAGCCACAGGAATCGTAGTCTCGAAAGTGACTCCCGCAATCTCTTTATAAAGGCTTCGAAGGAGTGCCAGATGTTCTTGTTGCTTACAGCCCAGAACTGTGTACGGAGGTTGAAGGAAGTCATTCACCGCGCTTCCCTCCCGCATGAACTCGGGGTTGTAGCAGACATGGAAATCGCTGCCTGCGCGACGTCCACTTGCGCTTTCAAGAGCAGGAATGACTACTGACTCAGTTGTACCGGGCAGCACTGTGCTGCGCAGAACAACGGTATGGTGGGACTTCTTTTCGGATAATGCGACGCCAATCTCACGAGAGACATGCTCGACATGGCTCAAATCCGGTTTGCCATTCCGCAAGCTCGGCGTGCCCACACAAATGAACGAAATTTCAGAATCCAAAACCGCCTGACGACTATCAGTCGTGGCGTGCAGTCTACATGCCGCATGGGCTTGGGCAACAAGCTCACTCATTCGCACTTCGATGATAGGACTCCGGCCAGCCTCGATCATCGCGACCTTTTCTGTATTCACGTCCACGCCGACGACCTTGTGACCCACATGGGCGAAGCAAGCGGCGCTCACCGATCCCACATAACCTAGCCCGAAGAGGCTTATCGACAAGCTCACTTCCAGCTCTCCTTACAACTCGTAAAGTTTCAAGCAAACATCAGAGAAAGGCAAAGATCCGCTCAAGAAGCCTAAGAATCTGCAATTCCGATTCCGCGGGAATGCCAAATCCCCTTCTAAATCAGTCAGATAGCCCGAAACCAGTCTAGCATAGAAGCACACTCGAGATGCAAATGTCCCACAGCAGTCTATGACTTTTCTGCTCAGTCCATTCAATACCTGAGTTTGGAGGAGCCGGGCAGTTTAACCTGCGCTTTCGCAAGACCTGCTCCAAAAGCGATCGCATGGACGAAATCAGCTGCTGGATGGTAAAACATCTCAGGACAGCCAGAACCGGCTGCCAAGTGGATCGGAATGAGCAGCGGTTTGCTCTAGCCCGCAGGAGACAAACGACTTGGCGAAAGTGACTCGTTCTGGATGGGCACAGTCCGGCCGCACTAGCACTTACACGTTCCCTGGGACGTGCCCGGGGGATTCGGTGGCAGTTGGGTCCAACCGGCCTGCGCGTTTGCCGCTGGCACTCTTGATCGGTGGAATCATCAAGGTCTCAGTGGTTCCGGGCAGGACCGTGGCTGCGCTCCCGTTAATCTCCATAAGTACCGCCTGGCCACCGGCGGTATCCTTTTTTGAATTCCACCATCACAAGTAACCCTGGCTGTATGATCAATCTTTGGCGATATTCCAAGGATGTCACCATCCAGCGGAATCGATCTTCTCGAACTGCTTGTCGGACCTCGGTGGATCTGTGTCGCAAACGCGCAACCACCAAAAGACAGAAGGATCTCTCCATTCGAGGTTAAACAGGAAAATCCGATCGCTGCCCCAACCACGTAGGGCGACCGTGCAACTGTGGCGGGCGAATAGCGGCACCTTACTGCATATTCGCCAGCATCTGCGAGAGTTTGTCAAGATCAGCCCCGAGATCTTTGCCATCCGTTCTTGCTTTCAAGGTCGGGAGAAGCCTTCTTGCAGTCGCTCCCCTTTCTTTCCTTGCAGAGTTCGCAAGGCCTGACAAATGGCTCACGCACCTCGCGACATCCCCGCTGATCGCGCATCTTTCGCTGATGAGTTCCCAGAAGGCTAGCCACCCTCGTTGATCATCAAGTCGTGCGTGAACGAAGAATTGGATAAACAGCACGTTACTGCAACAGAATTCGTTCCATACCGGGTCGTCACCGATCCGGGGGAGCCGTTTCGGAAAACACAACATTACGATTAGCCGACGACTGTCGCAGTCGCCGACTGAATTCCTCGACCGCCACTTCATGCTCCTTGCGATGAGGCTGGATGACAGTGGACAAGACTAGCTCGGCGTGGCTTGGAGTTTGCTTTCTACGAGATTTGCGATATCACGAACATTTTTCATTTGCTCGATCTCTTCCGGCGATAGCTGCAGGTTGAACCTCTCTTCCAGCGCGAGCACCAGGTTCAAGTGCTGGACCGAGTCCCATGCCTCAATGGTTTCTGGCGAAGAAGAGCCGCTGATCTGGTCCGCGGGAATTCCGAAAAGATCGGAAGCCATGCTGCGAACTTGTTCCAATACGGTAGATGTCAATCATGTCCTCCATTCATCATGCTCACTTTGATCCATTCCGGGGACGCGATCTTACGCTGGGTCAGATCGAGAGACCACAGTGAGCCGTCGCCGTTCTGTTTGGCGAGTTCAAATCCATGTTGGCGGTAAAAATCACTCGCAGGAGCGTTTTTCTTGGTTGGGAGAAACCATCCGATCAACTGCTTACACCCGCGGCGGGCAGCGCTCTCGGCTAGATGCGCAAGCAGGGCGGTTTCTACAGTCCTGCCAATCACACGACAACTGAGGAGGAAGCTATCGATTTCGCAAGCCTCATCCCGGTCGCGGGTAATCGCAACTCCCACCAAGCCATGGTCTCCGAAGCGGTCCCGAACCCGAATGGATAGCACTTGCGATCCCTGCTGGGCTGCCAATTCTGCGATCTGCTGTTCCCCGTAACGCCGTGTAGTGACATTGAACTGGTTTGTTTTTTGCGTGAGTTGAGAAATTCGAGCCAGCGTTGCCGCGGTAACGGGCGATATTTCGGCCTCCTGATCAAGAAAGCGGTAGAAGTCTTCCTTCGACTGGAAGTTCTGCTCGGCCTGGGCGCGCTCGCGTTGCTCCGCGTAAAAAGCGGTGCGCTGCTGGTCTTCTGCGGAAAGGCTCAAACGTTCGAAAGCAGGGTGGTCCCGAATCGCAGCCGCATATTGAAGTGGATCTCCCGGCAGATCAATCACCGTGACCTCAGGAAGGGTCGCACGGACCTGCTCACGCTCGAACGGATTGTCATCCAGAAAGGCCAAACTCTCGATGCCGATGTTCAATTCGGCAGCAATCTCGCGCAGACCCTGCACTTTGTCATTCCAACTGATACGCATGGCGGCAAAATGTTTAGGGCGCAGCAGCATGCCCGAATGCTTTTCCAATACCTCTATCGCTTCGTCAGGATTATTCCTGCTGCAGACGGCTAGCAGAATGCCTTTGCGGGTTAGATCGAGCAGGGCGCGCTGCACTTCCTGATAAGCGACACCAGGATATTCCGCACTTAACTTGATGCCGGTCACTCCATCCTCGCCAATAACACCGCCCCACAGAGTGTTATCAAGGTCGACCACAAGCGCTTTGGCTGTCTTGCCTGTCAGAGGCACGAGAAAGCGCAGCCACTCGCTAGAAAGATGGATGAGCTGGTAGGCTGCGATCGGCAATCGGGCCATCAGCCATTTGCGGTCATCTTGCCAGCGAAGCCGGCCATGTCGGGCCACTAAGGCATCATAGTTCAGCACATACACGCCGCGATATCCATTGGCGGCACGGCGTAGTTCTTGATTGATCTGTTCAATCACGCCCGATTGGCTGGTCTCGGACATATTGTCGAGCACTCCGAAACTCGGCCGAGGCGGTTGTTCGAGACTCTGCACGATCAGGGCCGCCTGGCTGTGATGTCGGAAAGCGCGTATCCACTGCTGGAAGCTGCTGGAAACACGTCGCACTGCGTCGCCAATCTCATTCGAGCTCAGGCTGGCAAAGTCCTGCCAAAGTTCAGGTGCCACATCAGCCGTTCTTACGGCGAGAATCACGGCGTCTGGTGAAAAGCTGTAAAGCTGACCTTCCTGGTCAAGAATTTCCTGGGCGTAGGCGTTGAAGTCACCAACGTGGATCCGAAGATCAATTCCGCTGCAAAAGGCAGCGGCCCGAAGCAAAGGAACCACTGGTTCCACGGTGAACGAGCGGAGAATCGCCAGGCGATAAGAAAGGAGAGAGAGCTTATCTCGGAGCTTTTCGTAGCGCGAAATCAGAAAAGCTGCTGAAGCCGGACCACTTTCCTGTCGCCAGAGTTCATGCAAGCGGAGCGCGGTCGCACGAGGCATGCCGGCAGAAATTAGCCGATCAACTTCACCGCGCAAATCGAGGGCCTTATCTTGCGAGGACATCTTTCAACGTTCCAGATATTCAATCAGCAGCTTGGTTTTCGTATACACCCAGGCGATCCGACGGCCGCCGAAGGCGGCGGCGGGAAGGGGTGGACGAACCACAAGTTCACGCCTAGCACGGCACAACTCTAGCTGTTGTTCCAACGAGTGCACCACATAACATACGTGGTGCAGTCCACCCCCGCGCTTCGCCAGAGCAAGCACTGGGGACTTCTCTCCGGCAGGCTCGATCAATTCGAACAGGGGATCAGCGGCACTTTTGCCGCGGAGAAAAGTCACACACACGGCCTGATTAGAGTCTTTGATGATCTCTCCGTCCCATTCGGACTCAATCGAATCTGCGAAATCTTGCGCCGCTTCGCGAATGGAGGCGACGACAAAACCAACATGGTGAAATGTGCCTTGTGGGGTCCATGAAAGAGCAATTCGAGCCATAGCAGATTTGCTCACTGGGAGCACTTCGCCGTGCCTGATCGAGATTGACGAAATTCGTCTGCGAGGCAGCCGCCTAAAGTGCTCCCGTTGAATCCTCTGTTCTTCGAAAGTTAACATCGACTCTAGCATAGGCAACCAGTGGGAACTAAGACTCGCGGCGGCGAAACGCCTTCAGTACTCCGGCAAGGGCCAGGACACGTTGCCGATGCATCAGAAACACCGTGGCGCAGTAGGCGGATGCTCCGACGAAGACTTCGAGCGTGAGTGCCAACAGGAGTGACTGCGACGGATGCAACCGCAATTTCACCAGTAAGACAGCCGCCGCCATTACCAGAACGCCATCCGTTGCAGGACGTAACGCACGCAAATATTCGCTGGTTTTCATTTTTATCGCCTGAAATGTTTTTCGAAAGAGCGGGACAACCACGAAGGGGTAGGCCGCCACCCAGCCGTAGGCGATTCCACGCGTGCCCCAATGACTGCCAATGTAAAACGCGATGGGAAGAACCACTAGTGCAGCCAGGTCGTTCCACATAACGTAACGAGCGTCTCCCACCGCCGTAAGCACTTTGGGCACAAGGGCCATGATGGAGCGGAATCCTGCATACAGCGAAAGTATTTGCAAGGGGGCGACAACCCCGTCCCATTTGTGTCCCAGTGCTAAAGGAACCAACTCATGGGCTACCAGTCCAAGACCCACGGTTGCAGGGAAAGTTACCAAAGCTATGGCCTCCGTAAGAGCACGCAAATAACGGCGAAGCGCAGCGGGTTCATTCTGTACTGTGGCCAGGTAGCTCGGGATAACCGTGGTGACAAGGGAGGTGACTTTCTCGATGGGAACATTAGCTAGTGTCCAAGCCATACCGTAGAAGCCCAGGGCTGCTCGCCCCAAAACCCGCCCGGCGGTGATGTTATCGAGACTCTGGTAGGAATTCAAAGCGACCAGGGAGACCATCACATGCCAGCCGAAGCGCAGTGCGGCACTGATCGAACTCAGGTGTGGCAGGGCGAATCGATGCGGCCGTGCTCTCACAATCAAGACCGTGCGGATGGCTGTGCCAGCCAAGTTACCCAGTACCAAAGCCCAATATCCGAAATGTAAATATGCCAGCACCAGGGTGGCAAGCGCAGCCACGATGGCACGCACCGCCTCGCACCCTGCCAGGAGTCGGAAGCGCATTTCCCTGCTCAATAGGCCTTCTGAAACCGCTCGGAATCCCTGGGGAATAAGGGTTAAGCTAGTTACGATGACGACCCAGGTCAGTGCGGAAGTCCTGAAAAACGCAGCAAATGGCTTAGCCAGAAGTGCGGCGATAGTAAAGCATCCCACCCCGAGCATTAATCCGACGGTGTTCAGCTGCGCAATCTGATCCTCAGTGAGATCGCGCATATTAATGATGGTGCGGGGAATCCCGAATTCCCCGAGATACCTTAGGTAGGGAAGCAGGATGACAGCCATGGCTGCGATGCCAAAATCAGTGGGCGTGAGCAGGCGGACCACGATGAGGAGTGACGCCCAGCTGAGGATTTGACTGATCCAGTCGCCAGCCGCTCTCCAAATCAGGTTTCGGACCAGAGACTGGTCCATTCTCCTGTGGGGTGAGGCCGCAGCTGCGGGGAACGTCCCCGCAGTAGTCTGTTTCGAGTTAAATATAACGATCGCGTTTGGATCCAAACGGTCCCTTTTTAGCGGAACTCAACGATGAAGACATCCGTCCGATAGTGCTGGCCATCCGGCGCTCGCCCAACTGATCTTCCCAGTCGGAGGTGAACATGAAAAAGTTTTCATCCCGCGAAACATTGCCGCGTGCGGAAACTGTGAATCTTGAAGGCGGGGTGGTGTGTCCGGCCCAGGTGTTGGGTTGGGGACCTGGGCGGCCATGGAAGTGCACAGGCCTGCAGCTAAGCAGAGGCTCGCCAACACTCTTACCCGGATATTCGCTCCAAAGTTCCTATGGACAGTTGATGCCATGATCCTTTCCGATTGCGGGCCGACAGATAACCTCGGCGCGCATCGCCTATTCAGAAACAACTGCAGATTTTTGCATAATCCTCAGTGCGTGGACGCCATCCCAGAAGCCGAGTTGCAAAGATCCTATACTACGCTTTCGCTGCTATACAAATAACACGCAGTAAAGAACAGAGGTGGGGTTTTGGACTCCTGAGTATGTCGTTAGCGGCCCGAAAAAGCTTAACTCCGGGAAGTTTGTCAGAACTGTAACTGTGGTAACTGCGGCAGGTGTGCTTACCAATGCGACGCGTATCGATCCTTCCTGACTTCCTGATATATTTAGCCATAGATCATCGCCAAAGCTGGAGATTCGATGCCTAGCCCGCAGAAAACAACCAGAATCCTGCTGCAAGCGCGTGAAATTGTATACTGAACTCAGACTTCTGAATGGACACCGAGCCTAAGATGAAGTTCCGCGAGCGCTGGCCTCTGCAGCGAATTTTGGGTGTATTTGCCCATGCTGGGCGTGTGCTGATGGGACGTCAGATGGCGGGTCGCGGCCTGACGATCTATCCCGATGATGTTTACCTGGTGTCTTATCCGCGCTCCGGCAATACCTGGACCCGATTTCTGATCAGCAATCTGCTCCACCCCAACGAAGCCACAACATTCCGCAACATCGAATCCCGGGTACCGGAAATCTACTTCAATCCCGATCACGTCTTGCGCCGTTTGCCTCGGCCTCGGTTGCTGAAGTGCCATGAGGCGTTCCATCCCAATTATCCGAGGATTATTTACATTGTTCGCGATCCGCGGGATGTGGCGGTCTCCTTTTATCACCATAACGTGAAGGCGCGTAACATTCCTGATACCTATCCGATGGACGAGTTTGTGCCGCGGTTTATTCGGGCCGAGTTCGACCCGTGGTGGGGCTCGTGGGGCGACAATGTCCTGAGCTGGTTATCCATGCGCCATCGGCAGGATAGTTTCCTTCTGCTGCGTTATGAAGACATGCAAGCAAATCCGCGTGGCGAATTAGTGAAGCTGGCCGCTTTTTTGGAGGCGGGAGGTTTCCGGAATGTTCAGACCGCCCCTGAACATCTGGCACGCGCCCTGGAATCGAGTTCTCCTGAGCGGATGCGGGCTCTAGAAAAGGAGCAGGCCCGCGAATATGCGCAGCTGAAGCGGACGCGCCTCGATAAACCTTTCGTGCGCTCGGCAAGGGCGGGAGGCTGGAAGAATGCGCTCTCCAAGGAATCAGTGGTAGCCATTCAGGAGGCTTGGGGCGCTCTTATGCAGCGTCTTGGCTACGCGCTCGACTTCGGGCCGAGGAACTGTGAGCAAAACGGCCGGCGGGCGCCGAGTCGTGCTGAGGCAGCCAGAAACGAATAACTCCGGAAAGCTATTGGCAAGACCACCGGTTATAGTTTAATTACTCGGGATGTATGCCGTTGCAGCTGAGCGAAACAAAAATCCCAAACCATGGGTCTCGAATTCCTTTCGGCTGATTCCTCGCTTTTGCCTAAGATCGCGGATTTTCTTCGCACGTGCTTCTGCGCCAGGCCCGACTCCGTGTCCTTTCGATCGGAAGTGCTGCACTGGAAGTATTTTCGGCCTCGCCCGGGATGGGACGGCAGCCGTAGTTTTGTTGCCATGCAGAATGGTGACATAGCGGCGCACGCCGGTGTGTGGCCAGTCCACTTCTTAAGCGCTGAGAAGGAAGTAAACGGCGTCCATCTGATCGATTGGGCCGCCAGCCGCTCCGTGCCCGGCGCTGGGGTGCATCTTCTGAGGAAATTGGCTGCGCTGACTGACGTCCTCTTGACCATCGGTGGATCTGCGGCCACCCAACAGATTCTGCCTAAATTGGGCTACAAGAAGGTCGGCGCATTGAAGCGGTCCGCCCGGGTAGTTCGTCCTTTGATGCAGTTTCGCGCGGCTCCTCCACCACAGTGGAAGAGGGTATTGCGATTTCTCCGCAATTCTGCCTGGGCTTACGCCGCTCGCATTTCATACCCGCAGGGCTGGCGAGCACAATACGTTTCGAGTTTTTCCTCGGACTTGGATCGGATAATTAGTTTGCGGCGAGCCTCCAAAGCCTCCAGCGCTCGCACGGTGTCCACCTTAAATTACATGTTGGCGTGCCCGGCGGTACGCTTCTCTGGTTTCTTGCTTTTTCGCGGTGATGATTTGCAGGGTTATTTCATGGTGAGTCAAGTAGGCTGTCAAGCTCGCATTGTAGATTTATGGGTCATCGAGGACACGCCGGCTTGTTGGCGGTCGGCCTGCGCGATCGCAGCGCGAAGTTTGGAGGAAAATTCTGATACGCATGAGATTGTTGCCGCCACTTCGTTCGAATCGCTGCACAATTCTTGGTTGCAGGCAGGATTTCGTCAGCGCCAGCTCGATCCTGTCTATCTTTATGATCCTGCGAACTTGCTCGCCGATGCGCTGCCAATCCACCTCAGCCTGCTAGACGGGGACCAATGCTTCCTGCATGATGCCGCTCACCCCTATTTAACCTGATCCGTGAATCGTCTCCATACTGCGGTTTCAGGAAAAAGACCTTTGCTCTCAATAACTGCCGCAAGCTTCGTCCAGCGTGGATGATTTTGACTGTTCAAAGGCTATGAGTAGATTTTCATTGCACATCATGCGTGCGTGTGGATTGTTCTCTCTGATTCGGTCAATGTCCGCTAAACAGGCGTGGGTTCTCATGTATCAAAACTTCCGCAGAGCCGACAACGCAGAGCCGGGCGCACTTAGCGTGTCGGCCGCAAAGGTTCAGTTTGAGTATCTACGCCGGCAAGTTCAGATTGTTCCTTTACTCGACTCGTTGAGCAATTGGCTTCGCGAAAAGGCTTGAATCGGAACGTGGCGGCGCTCACGAACCTCCGGCCCGTTATCCAGAACGATCGCTTCCGGCAGCCCCCTCCCCGCCGCTATTCAATCCAGCACCCCCCGCACTCGCCAGCCGCCCAGCGGAGTATCGACCTCAATGGCTGGGCACTCACGCGTGCAATCGTACACCATGGTCAATCACTTTCCCCGTGCTCACGCAATCACGCCAGGTTAGCACAACTATCCGCGATTACGGTCTTGCGAAAGAGTCCCGAGGATGATTAGCGCGCAGCCATCGAAGAATGCAGATGGGGGAACAGAGTGATGAAGATCCCATAGTCCAGGAAGGCCTTCTCGTTGAAGCCCCTGGGCCACTGTACCTGTGGGAAGCAGGTGGGACGGATGTTGGATGAGGCTGGCACGCGGGGGAAGGGGCAGCGCCTCTTCCCTCGCTCAGCGCCGTAGCGGCGGCAGAGAGTTCGCGAAAGCGCAGACTCTGTCCGCGAGAGCGAATGCGATGTCTCGGGCTTGATTCTCCCGCACCAGCACCCGGCTCTTGGCCGGCGCCCAGTGACGATTCTGCCGCGCGAGTTGCAGCAGGTGGTTTTTGTAACGCACCACCAGTCGGCGCTGAGCACGCGTTCTTGCTCCAGCCAGAACACTTCGTCCAGTTGTCGCGCCGTGGGACGTTGCCGATGATAGTCGGCTTCAGC
>Ga0066709_100000689_pt1 | contig 19454 bp, 16 predicted proteins | sample GraSoiAngelo_158_FD_79665 | JGI IMG/M metagenome (GOLD analysis project Ga0066709, IMG submission 79665) | Grasslands soil microbial communities from the Angelo Coastal Reserve, California, USA - 14_1009_16_30cm | ecosystem: Environmental > Terrestrial > Soil > Grasslands | place: USA...
AGACAGCCTCAGCGCAACGGCGGGCCAGCCACGATCCACGCATCGCCTCGCTAAGTCATACCCTCACCTGATCTTGCAGGATGTTCTTGCGGATCAAGCGGTTCGGAAGGGAGCTTGCAATCAGTCCACTCGCGGCGAGTCTTGCAGCTCTAACTCTCCCCTCCAGACACCGCAACGGCGCTCTCTTGGTTTGTCCATTGAGATCAGCGCCACAGGTACAGCTAGACAAATGTCTGTCCCCGACCAATCCGGGCAAGTGTGAGGACCTAAGAATGCGACCCAGCAGTGTTGCAAGGATTCTTTTGTCGCTTGAAGTGGCAGCGCTGGCGTGCCAGGCACAGAACGTGATACCCCAAGGGACACAGCCCGGCTGCTATGGGCAGTTGCCGTTGACGTTCGAAGCCAACAAAGGTCAAACCGATCCTCAAGTCAAGTTTCTGACGCGCGGCAAGGGATACACGGCATTCCTTACCACGGGTGGCATGGTCCTTTCTCTACGGCCAGCCGAGACATTGGGAAGCACACAGGTGGGCAATGTAGGTGCAGCCAACAAGCCTCAATCTTCAGCGGCAACACTACAGTTCAGATTAGTGGGAGGAAGTCCGAACCCAGTCATCGCGGGCGAGGATCCGCAACCCGGAAGAGTGAACTACTTCATTGGAAACGATCCTGCGAAATGGCATACGAACGTTCCCACGTACGGACGAGTGCGCGGCAAGAATGTTTATCCCGGCATCGATCTAGTGTACTACGGCAACCATCGCCAGCTTGAATACGATTTTGAAGTCTCGCCTGGCGGCGATCCCAACAGGATTCAATTCGAGGTCAAGGGTGCCCGCGAGAACTACGTTGACCATGACGGGGACCTCGTTGTCAAAATAAGTAGCGGCGAACTGCGTTTCAAAAGCCCCGTTGTCTACCAGACGTCCAATGGCCTGCGCATTCCTGTGCGCGGCCAGTACGTCCTCCGCGATTCAACCCACATTGCCTTTCAGGTCTCTCAATACGACCGCAGCAAGCCCGTTGTTATCGATCCCGTTTTGATCTACTCGACGTACCTCGGTGGAAGTGGTAATGACCAGCCCCGAGGAATTGCTGTTGACAGCACGGGGAGCGTCTATGTCGCAGGATTCACCGATTCAGCAGATTTTCCTTTAGCCACCTTGGGATCACTGCCCACAGGGTCCTCTCATGTATTCGTCGCCAAACTCGATTCCACTGGATCCAATCTCGTGTACGCCGACTATCTGGGCGGGAACAGCCAGGACTATGGGTACGCACTGACCCTGGATGGCTCAAATGACGTGTACGTCACCGGCAGCACGGCATCCAGTGATTTCCCAGTGATCAACCCCTATCAGGGAACATACCCGGGTGCGTTCAACGCCTTCCTGACCAAGATTTCCCCCAGCGGATCATCGCTCTTGTATTCAACATATCTCGGAGGAAACGGGTCGGATGTCCCAACCAGTATCGCGATCGACGGCGCAGGAAACATGATCGTTGGCGGAAATACGTCATCTACCAATTTTCCCGTCGCGAACGCTTATCAGCCGACAGTCGGTCCGAATCAGGGTGGCATGTACGGAAATTACGGTTTCCTCACCAAGTTCAACCCGGACGGATCATCCCTGGTTTATTCAACCTATTTCGGTGGCAATTCGAATGTTCCGTTTGACTGTGGGGGAACTCCCTGCTGGCCACAACCGGTCAGCAGCATCAACGGAATGGTGGTGGACAGCGCCGGCAATTCCTACGCCACCGGCACTACGAACACATACAATTTCCCCGTAACATCCGGGGCATATCTCGGTACGGACTCCACCCAACTGAATGGCACCGTGGGATTTGTGAGCAAGTTCAACAGCTCCGGGAGCCTACAGTACTCGACTTACTTCTACGAATCCAGCGGCCTGCTAACCAGCATCAACGCAATCGCGGTCGATGGTTCCGGTTCTGCATATATCACTGGGCTAGCGCTGAGCGATGGGACATTCCCACTGACGTCCACGAGCATATGCGATCCTGCAGTGTATGGATGGGGATGCAGCTACGGTTTTGTCACTAAGTTCGACCCGACAGGTTCAACACTCTCGTACTCCACGTTTCTCGGTCCGAACAATAACGCCATCCCTTTGTCGGTGTTGATCGACGCGGACAGCAACGCCTACGTGCTGGCATCCACGTCCAGCAGTTCGTTTGGAACCGTGAACGGCATCGAGCCTTACACGAGCGGAGTCGACGTCCTGCTGGTAGAGATTGACCCAACCGGCACCTCCGAGCTCTGGTCCACATACCTAGGCGGCAACCTGGATGACAGCGCAGCGGGCCTAGCTTCTGACTCCAATGGCAATCTTTACGTCGCCGGCGCGACGAATTCGATCGACTTTCCGACGATCCAACCGGCCTTCCAGGACAAACTCGGAGGAAACACAGGCGCATTCGTACTGAAGATCGGGCCGAACTCAGCACCATCGGTGTCCGTGAGTCCAGCTGCTCTCCAGTACTCGCCCCAGTTGATTGGCTCGACCAGCCAGCCACAAACGGTCCTTCTCCGAAACATGGGTAGCTCGCCGCTTACCATTTCGTCGATCACTATCAGCGGAGATTTTGCGGGCACGGATACCTGCGGAAGCAGCGTACCCGCCGCTGGCAGCTGCACATTTTCCGTGACCTTTACCCCCACCGCGGTGGGACCCCGCCCTGCATCAATCCTTCTTCAGGATGACGCGGCGGGGTCGCCCCACGCGATCGACCTTAACGGGGATGGTCTTGGTGCCGTCGTTCTGACTCCCGCAAGCCTGGGGTTTTCGAACACGCAAGTGGGGACTTCCAGCACCGCGCTCTTGACGACATTGACTAACAACGGTAATGCGGCAGTGCACATCAGCAGCATCCAGGTAACGGGAGACTATTCACAAACCAGCAATTGTGCGGACCCTCTGGCGAGTGGCGCCACCTGCACAATCAACGTCACCTTCGCGCCGACAGCTTCCGGAACCCGCCCAGGTACCCTGACCATCAATGACGACGCCACCGGAAGCCCTCAAACTGGGCAGCTCACGGGAACCGGATACACCACTGCCGGTGCTGTCGTCAGTCCTTCAAACCTGGCATTCCCCAATGTGCCGCTGGGTAGCTCCAGCGCGGCGCAGAGCGTGTCCCTCTCGAGCACCGGTAGCGGTGCCCTGCACATCACAAGCATCCAAGCGACTGGAGATTACTCACAAACCAACAATTGTGCAACCACTCTGGCAACGGGCGCCGCTTGTACTATCAGTGTGACCTTCTCTCCGACCGCTTCCGGAACCCGCTTCGGAACCTTGATTATCAATGACGACGACGCTGGAAGTCCCCAAACTATGCAGCTCACGGGAACTGGATCAGATTTCAGCTTGGCCGGTTCTCCCAGCAGCCAGACCGTGAACAGTGGATCCACAGGAACCTACGTAGTGACGGTGGGCTCCGTGAGCGGCGCGTTCACTAATGCAGTCAATCTAACTTGCAGTGGCCTGCCTGCACGAACGACGTGCAGATTGTCTCCGAATTCAATAACTCCAATCGGGTATCCGGGAACGTCAACGCTGACCATTGCAACAACCTCAACGACGGCACGGCTATCACCGATTCCGAGATCGCAGAGGGCGTTGATCTATGCGGTGTGGTTTCAATTGCCGGGCTTTGGCTTGTTGGGAATGATTCTCGCACGGCGTGGAAGGTGGACTGGCAGCTTCCACGTCCTGGGGCTGCTAGCCGTGATCGCATCTCTGATGCTTATGGCTGCCTGCGCCGGAGGAACGGGAATCGTGAACCAGAGCGGATCGGGAACTCCTCCAGGGACCTACACAATCACAGTCACTGGGATCTCGGGTAGCTTGCAACACTCTTTGCCGCTGACTCTCACCGTGAAATGAGATGTTTGCAATGACGAGGTCGCCGAAATCGAAGCTAGTTGCAGGCAATCATGTTTTGAGTTGTGCCCTGCAGGCTCAGGATCGAATTCGCGACCAATGGCAGGCTCCACAGCTTGCTGTGGTGCTTGCGCAGGTAATAGGAGGCAACCACGGAGCCAACGCTCTTCAGGGAAGCAACCGCATACGCGCGTCCGACCGTGGGGTGGGTTCCATACAGGTAGGCAGATTGGACCTCTGCGTTGCACACGCCCTTCTTTCCGGCAAGCCAGTTCTGCCGGGCGAACAGCGTGGTGTAGGAGTCGGCGAATGTACTGCCGGTAGAAATCACTGCCAGGCCGATGAACTTTTTGTCGATGGTCTTGCTTTCGACGGTCTTGATCGCCAGGGGGTTAGGAGCGTAGACCCGTGTAGCAACTTCAATCGCGGAATCGTTGGGTATGGCTACGCTGCTGGGAGCTGACGGGAGCTCCTTCGCAGATGACGTGGCTACGAGCACGAACACTGTCAGGATGGATGCGAGCGTCGACTTCATAAGTTTGGCCCCTTTTTGGCATTCCATCGAGGGAAACAGCAGTGTGGTGCACGATGGTTTGAAGATTGCCGATGTGGTGTAGCACATCATGGTTCGAGAGTACGTGTGGGATAGACACTGCACAATCGCAAGACCGTAACGGAACTTCGTAACGGGGGGTAACCACCTGTTCGTGCCATAGCAAAGAATGGCGACAATAACGGCTAAGGGCAGGGCCCAGCGGGGTTGGTTCAAATCGTAGGAGTTTTGCATTCTGCCGAAGGATCAATGGGTGAACACGTGACGAACACCTGTCTTGCAGACATCATCGCTGGAGGAACCTACTTGTGAAGACGATACTGCTGGTCGAAGATAGTAGGTTCCTGCGACTGATGAACGAAAGAAACCTCGTCAGAGCAGGCTATTCAGTGGTTACGGCCTGCGACGGAGAAGAAGCACTACGCTTGGCCTTCGAGCGGGTTCCAGACCTGATCCTTCTGGACATGTTGCTCCCAAAGTTGGGAGGTGCCCAGGTGCTTAGGTCTCTGCGGAACAGCGCCACGACAGACCGCGTTCCTGTTGTTGTACTGAGCAGCCTTCCCCAGAGCAATGAGCCCAAACTAAAGAAAGAAGGCGCTACTGCCTATTTCGATAAGTCGACCTTGGGACTGCATCAGAACTCGGAATCGTTGATTCAAATTGTCAGGAAAATACTAGGCGAGAAGGCTCAGGCCGGCGACGCCGTGGCAATCCAGATCTCGGGTGAGGTCGCCTTGCCTGCGAAAGGCGAAGTATGACGCCGGAAATGGCATTCGAGTGCTTGCTTGTTTCTCACGATCCGGCGGTTTTCTCCACCATGGATCGAATACTCAGAACTTTTTCAATTTGCACACACATCTGCCCATCTGTTGCAGGAGGGCAGCGGGGAGCTCGTCGCAGTTTTCCGAATGACCGAGAAGTGCTCACCAGCCTCATCATCTGTACTAGGAGACTGACATGGCCACAGTAACGACCGGGCGAGCGATGGGTTGAACGCCAGGGATCTCACCGCGGGTTTATTGTCCCCGGTTAGCCAGAAAGTCTTTCTGGCATTGAACTGCCGCGGAGTGCAGGACCATCCATTCCGATGTCCCGCGAACCGAAGCAAACAGCGGATCGTTATCCATCGTGGGATACGAGCAGTGTTTTCCTTGAATCGCCATCTTCAGCAGGCCTAGCGATGCTTCGGTTTGGCCGCAGTATGCAAGATGGCCCGCAAAAAAATAATTCATCTCAGGATCATCGGAGGACTTCACGCTCTTGGCCAGCAATTGGATTTCTTCCTTTGGTCTGTGCTGCACGCAGGCCAGCAGCATGTTATAGCTCCCCCAGTCGGGAATGCGGGGTGCGCCGATCTTCACCGCCTCGTCGCCCTTTCCCTGGCGCACCAGGATTTCAACCGCATGCGCCTTCGACCATTCCGAACTGAGGTCCTTGCGGAGGTAATCCCGCGCGCGGCGGTAGTCTACCAACTCCATGAAGGTTGAGGAGCAGGACCCCCAAGAAATTTCCGGCTCCAGCAGGTGTGCCGTCTCACACTGATCGGCTGCTTCTTGAAGCAGTCCCGCGTAGCGGAGAACATAACCGAGCGCATGGTGCGACTGGGCACTGTCTGGTCTGCTGCGAACCATCGTCTGCGCCTGTTGGAATGCCTTCACCAGATCGCCGCTTTCCGTGTGGTGTATGACCAATTCATTGATAGCCTCGATGGAATCAGGATCGAGTGCCAAAGCTCGCTCGGCCGCTGCGTCGGAGCGACGCAGCATTGCATCTCCGGCGCCTCCGAACCGGGCGGCCGAGTAGGCACGATTCGACAGAGCCGCCCACGCCCGGGCGTACGTAGGATCAAGCTCTACCGAACGTTCCAACATCGCCAACCCAGTGCGGTTGGGTTCGGGGTCTCCTGTGAGATAGACCGTCCTTAGATAAAGTTGATAGGCCTCCTGATTTCGCGGAGGACTGAGCACACTTTTTTCCACCGCAGACGCACCCAGCGCCGGGGCCAGGCGCCCGCGGGCAGACGCCGCGAGCTGTGCCTGCAAAGCCAGAAAATCTCGCGCGGGGACGTTCACGGTATCGCGCCACAGAACGCGATTGTCATCGACATCCACCGCCTCCATCGTGATCTGAAGCTGTTCACCAAGCACGAGATAACGGCCCGTCACAATCCGATTCGCCGCGAGTTCGCGGCCCACCTTCTGCAAGTCGGTCCCAGAATCCCAATACCTGCTCGCACCGGGAAGCGGACGAATTGAAAGCGGGCGGGTGTAACTGAGCGTCGTGGTGATTTCGTCGGGCAACGCGAAACGCAGATAGTCGAGACTGGCATCCCCCGAAGCGTTCTGAAACGGAAGCACTGCCACAGCGGCGGGATGCTGCGCAGCGGGAGCGTTCCTTCTAAAGAACCCGGAGCTGGCGACTAGGGCGACCATGAGGGCCAAAACAGCAAACGCAATCCATGGAAGTCGCGCGCGCCACGCCGCTTTCTTTTCCGACGCCATCTGCGCCTTCCGCCTCGCATGCTCGATCGCTTGACGCTCGGTGCGGCGATGTTCGAGCATCGTAATTCGATGAAGCAGATCTCGCGCCCGCGCGAGCCGACGAGCACGATCTCCGCACACCGCCTGCGCGATGTCTTCCCGCAGCAGCGGGTCCTCCACATCCGCCTCCCATCCCGGCGAAAGCGGTTTGCGAAAATTACCGATGATGATCTGATAGAGAATGACGCCCAAGGCATAAATGTCAGAACCCGCCGTGGGGGCGTTCCCTGCCAGAACCTCGGGCGCCAGATACATGAGCGTTCCGGTTAATGATGGACTCGGCGGATTCAATGTTTGGGTCAAGCCCAGGTTCGTGATGCCAAGCGCCTTGAGCCTCGCCGGTTCAATGAGCGAGGCGCTGCCAAAATCCGCGACTCGAACCCGAATTCCGTCCGTGATTGTCAGCAGAATGTTGGCGGGTTTCAAATCCTTGTGCAGTACTCCCGCATCGTGCGCATCCGCAACCGCCTTAGCGACATTCGCAAAAACTCGCAGGCGCATCTCCAAAGGCACAGCGCCAATGCCTTCCGGCCAAAAGCAGTTAAGGTCCACCCCCGCGTATTCACTCTCGATGAAATATGGAGCACTCTCAAAGTTCCATTCCAGCAGCCGCACAAAATCCGAGCGCTCGCCCAGAGTCTCCCTCAGAAACCGGGCTACGGTGACTTCACGCTGCAGGCTTCTCATGCGCGACCAGTCCCAGGCGAACTTGAAGACTCGAAGTTCGTGCGTCTTCGGGTGCTCGGCCAGCCACACGTCGTGATGTCCCAAGGAAGCAAATGAGGTGGTGAGCCGCCAATGTTCCCGTCCCGGCACCGCGTTGCCCGGTGCCAGATCCCGCGGGTGGGGCGAACTCAAGGGTTCAATAAGCCTGCTCTGTACCGGGACAGCCAGGCGATAACCGACTCGCGGGACCGTGATTACAATTGACGAGTTCTGATCTCCCAGAGCCCTCCGCAGCTTGGAAACTGCTGTGGCCAGAGAACCATCCACCACGGTCAATCCTGGCCAGACCGCGTCCAGCAGCTCCTCTTTGCTCACTACTTCGCCGGCCCGCAGCAGAAGCTGTTGCAGCACTTCAAGCGGCTTTAGTTCAAGCCCAACGGAGCTTCCCTTGACCCGCAACTGCAAGGCAAGGTCGTCGAACTCGCAGTCCGCGAAGCGCCACAGGCGCCCGGACGAGTCGGTCGGCACGACTTGAGGCCCATTGAGAATCATCAACTTAGAAATTCTTAAGAGTTCTTTAGAGTTCCGTCAGGACAGCCTGCAGGGGAGTAGTGCAATCTTGGCCGGTCCGACTGGAGGCCCCATTTTCTCACAGTTTGCGGACCGCAGCGATTGCTTATCGTCAAAAATCAGGGGGAGCGACATGTATTCAGCAGCTCTAAAGATCATCAGATCGGGGTTCGCACTGGCCTGCGCCGCCATTGCCGTTGCACCTCTTGTCCAGGCGCAAAGCTACACCGCGGTTTACAGCTACGGAACCCACACCGGCGACCCTAGGAGTCCGGTCCCCAACGGACTCATGGCCCAGGGGCGGGACGGCAAACTCTACAGCACAACCTCTCTGGGCGGTGCGACGAGTGGAGGAGCAGCCTTCAACATCACGACCACGGGTTCATTGACTAAGCTTCTCGATTTCGCCTCCAACGAAGGCGCGGTCGGCGGACTGACCTTGGGATCCGATGGCAAATTCTATGGCACAACCTCCGGCGGAGGCACTTCGAATGTCGGCACGGTCTTCAAACTGACCTCCACCGGAACGCGCACTACCCTATGGAACTTCACCAGCTTCGATGACGGCGCCAATCCCATCGTTGCCCCCTTGCTGGGGAAGGATGGCAACTTCTACGGCGTTAATCCCGACAACCGCAACGGCGACTATGGTCTCGTCTACAAGATCACGACAGGGGGTACTCTCACCGTCCGTGGGGATTTTAACTTTACCAACGGCAGCGCTCCCAATCTGCCGGTGCAAGGCACCGATGGCAACTTCTACGGAAATGCTCGATTCGGCGGTAGCAGTTCCAGCTGTTCGGGCTGCGGCGTCGTCTACAAAATGACTTCCGGTGGAACGATTACCGTCCTGCACAATTTCGACGGCTATCCCACGGACGGTTCCCAGCCAGTAGGGGTCCTCGTGCAAGCCAACGACGGCAATTTGTATGGCACCACATACGTGGGTGGCGCCAACAACCAGGGAACGGTCTATAAAATAACGACGTCTGGAACTTACACGTTGCTCTACAGCTTCCACGATGTAGGGGGCAGCGATGGCATCAATCCTTGGACGGGCTTGGCATCAGGAACCGACGGCAATCTCTACGGGACGGCACAGGGCGGGACCCATGGCGGCGGTGTCCTATTTAAGATTACGCCCAGTGGTACCGAGTCGGTTCTCTACAATTTCTGTTCTGTCTCAGGATGTGCTGACGGATTCTTCCCCCAGACACCGATTCTGCAGCACACGAACGGCAAGTTTTACGGCAGCGTCGAATCCGGCGGAGCGAATGGCCTGAACGGGGGAGTCTTTTATAGCCTCGACATGGGGCTGCAGCCCTTCGCCGGCCTCGTTACGTGGCAAGGGGCTATCAGCAAAACCGTCGAGATCCTCGGGCAGGGATTCACCGGGGCCACCAAAGTATCCTTCAACGGCACCAAGGCCAGCTTCACGGTCGTCTCCGATACCTATCTCACAGCGACCGTTCCGGCGGGAGCAACGAAGGGGTTTGTCACTGTCACAACCCCAACCGCAACGCTCACGAGCAATCGAGAATTCTTTGTCCTGCCGACGATCACGAGCTTTTCACCAGACAGTGGTCCGGTAGGAACGGTCGTGACTATCACGGGAAACAACTTGACCGGAGCTACCAAAGTAAAGTTCGGCGGAGTAAAAGCTACATCGTTCACGGTCAACTCCGACACGCAGATCACCGCTACAGTACCCACGGCAGCGGCGACCGGCACGATTCAGGTCACAACCTCCGGCGGCACCGCCACCAGCGCCACCGCTTTCACGGTGACTCCCTGAGTCCTGCAGTGCAAGCGCAGAACGGCCCGCAGGCTCGAGCTTGCGGACCGTCCTGCATAGCTGCCGGTGCGCAAGGCGCTCTCGTTGTTCCTGGCTCTCAACCTCGTGGAAGACGCAAAAGTGTAATCAATGAGCGATTCGAGAAGTTAGGCCAATGATTCATCTGGGTCCGACAGGTCGTCGTATTCCCCACGCCGCATTGCATGAGTGCAACCGCCAGTCTCTCAGATGAAACGGATTGCCTCGCTCACTACCTTCGACATGTACGCCGCGGGTCAGGGATGCTTGGGTTCCCCGCATGGGGACCGTGGGTAGCATGAGTCGATTGAGAGAAGGATTTGTGATCGGCCGTCAGTTGTAAGGAACATCACGCAGAGTCCAGAGCCAATTGTCAGGATCGAAGTTCTGCCGGAAGAATCAAGGCGATATTTAACTCCAATAATCTTCGAGGTTTGAACCGTCTACAATTTCTTCCACAGCGATTCAGACGGCTGTTCGAAAATCGCCTCTTCGCATTGAAAAGGAGTGGTGAGCGCGGAAGGAAATCGAACCTTCAACCTACTGATTAAAAGTCCCCCCACGCGGCCTCGTGAAATAGCGAGTAAAGCATCAGAAAACAAAGAGTTAACTCAAATTCAGCCCGCACGGAAGGAAAAATTACCCGCGTTGATTCTGTTGGATTTAGCTGATCGCGGGTGAATGGCTACGTCACAATTACGTCACAAAATCTTGAGCTGATCCTTTGTGACGTAATTGGGAGGTAAAAGACCTTGATTTTCATCAAATAACCATCTAGACTTTAGATGGTTAATCAATATGCAAAGCCCTACACTCAAACTCAAGCAGGCCAGCGCCGTACTGGGAGTGCCTCCAAAAGACCTTCAAAACCTGGTACAACTGGGGGTCATCCGTCCTGCCCGCCGCAATAGTGTGTGCTGGTTTGACGCGAATCTCCTGTTAGAAGCGAAGGTGGCTTTTTATCTCAAGGAAACTCTCGGCAGTTCGAGTGATCTATTGGCCAAGTTCACGGAGGTGTTTTCGAAAAATCTTGGCAAGGCAAAAATGGGCGAATTGCGAGACATCTGCCTCCGCTCTCGTCCGGTCAACGGCACAGATGCCGTAGAAATCAAGATCCCGGTTCGCTCGTTGGCTCAGGAACTCGAAGAACAGATTCCCCTTGCCTCGGCTTACAAGGACCTTCCCAAGGGCCGAAAGAGGGCTGGGTGGAAGAAGGATTTCTTGCGGAGCGTCCAGAAGGCCGCCGCTGATCTGGGCAACATCTCAGAGGAAGAGATTCTGAAAACCGTTCGTGAACACCGCTCGGGACGAAAGAAGCTGCCGGAGATCACCGTCGTTGCCCGCTCAAAAAAGCAAACGGCCTAGAGGCGTTGTCGATACGTCCGTCCTGGTAGCAGGAATCGCGGGACTCAAGTCTCCGGAGATCGCTCCCAAGAATCCAAGCGCCAAGCTGCTCCGGGACTGGATCGAAGCGGATACGTTTGTCTGGCTGGTTAGCGATGAGATCCTCCTGGAATACAAGCGAGTCTTGGGAAGGCTAGGAGTCCGGCGTCCACTCATTGGGAAGATAATCAATCTGCTGCGAGAGGAGGCGGAACTCGTCCCAGCCTCTGCTCTTCCACATCTCGCCCGATCCCGGAGACGATCCCTTTTGCGGTTGCGCTGAAGTTGGTCGAGCCGATTTCATTGTGACCACCCTCGATGCGACGTAGGTGTGCGGAACTGCACTTCCGACCGGGCGGGGATCGGCGATGGGCTGCGATTTGCGGGGAAAGGATAGGCGGGCGTCCCCCATCACAAGGTTGACCTACCGTTCATAATCATGTACATTAAAGCTGTTAGTGACCATTACTCTGGACATTAAACATGAGGACCAGCCGATCATCCGTCGTAATGCCACTCCCAGTAAGGCACGCTCTACGCAAGCTTGGACGCGACATCCGTGATGCCAGGCGGCGGCGGCGCATCCCGGCGGCCATCGCGGCGCAGCGCGCCTCGATCAGCCGCACCACCCTCGTCAAGATTGAAAAGGGCGATCCCGGCGTCGCGCTCGGGATCTACGCCACGGTCCTTTTTGTGCTGGGTATGGCGGATCGGCTGGGCGATCTCGCCGCGCCGAGGAACGATCCCGTGGGCCTGCAGCTCGAAGAAGAAAACCTGCCGCAACGCATTCGAGTCGCGCGCAGGCCGAAACCCACGAAAGACAAGTGATGGACAGAGAGGCTCTCGTATACGTGGATCTCGACGGCGTCCTGCACCTCATGGGGCGTCTGTGGGCCCGTACGCGCAAGAACAAGGAAAGCGCCACCTTCGAATACGACAAGACATGGCTGGAAAATCCTGCGCGATTCTCTCTGGAGCCAGCCCTGCAGGTTGGTCCCGGTCCGTTTCATACGCCTGCAGACACGCCCATGTTTGGCGCCATCGGCGACTCTGCGCCCGACCGTTGGGGGCGTGCGCTCATGCGTCGCATGGAACGGAGGCGCGCGGAGCGCGAGGGCGGGGCGCCGCGCACGCTCCAGGAAATCGACTTCCTGCTGCTGGTGGACGACGAGGCCCGTCAGGGCGCGCTTCGCTTTGCGGAAAAAGAAGGCGGACCGTTCCTGCGGGAGGAGGGCGTCAAGCGCATCCCCCCGCTGATCGAGCTCCCGAAACTGCTCTCCGCAGCCGAACATGTGATGGAAGAGAAAGACACCGAGGAGGAATTGCGCATGCTGTTCGCGCCCGGCTCCTCTCTTGGCGGCGCCAGGCCCAAGGCTTCCGTGAGGGAAAAGGACGGCCATCTCGCCATCGCGAAATTCCCACGCAAGGACGATGAAATCAACATGGTGGTCTGGGAAGCAGTCGCACTGTCCCTCGCGCAGAAATCTGGCATCCCTGTTCCCCAATCCCGTGTCGAAAACATCGCCGGCAAGTCTGTACTCCTCCTGCGACGCTTCGACCGCGACGGCGAACGACGTATCCCGTTCCTCTCCGCGATGAGCATGCTCGGATCGAAAGACAGAGAAATCCGAAGCTATCTGGAAATTGTTGACGCGCTGCGCCAGCACGGTGCTGCGCCGCAAGCCGACATGGAAGCGCTGTGGCGGCGGCTGGTTTTCAACATACTGATCTCCAACACCGACGACCACCTGCGGAATCACGGCTTTCTGTACGAAGGCCAGGCAGGCTGGCGCCTGTCGCCCGCTTACGACCTCAACCCGGTGCCGACCGACATCAAGCCGCGCATCCTCAGTACCGCGATCAACGAAGACGACAACACGGCCTCGCTCACGCTGGCAGCGGAGGTTGCGGGGTATTTCGAACTGGACGATGGCAAAGCGCGCGACATAGCAAAACAGGTCGGTAAGGCCGTCTCTAAGTGGCGCGCCGAAGCCGCACGACATGGTCTCGCCAAAGGCGAGATCGACCGCATGGCATCGGCATTTGAGCATGATGATCTGAAAGCGGCTCTCGCAGCGCGATAAGTAGAAAGAGCAGCACGAGCACAGCATGTCGTTTGCCTTCACCAAGCGATTTTCTTTTCCCGCTCGGGGCTAAACGCCTACCTCGACTGGCAGAGCCGCTCCATCAAAATCCTTGCATTCAAAGCCGCCAAGGTTGCCGGGATATCCGAGTTGATTTGAAATGATCCGGGTTTGGCCGATCGTCTGATCGTCGCATTCGTGCGTGTGGCCATACACCCAGAGGGCCGGCTGGTGGGTCTCAATGATCTCCACCATGTCAAGGGAATTAAATGCCGGCGTGAGAGGGCCGCCCTTGTATTTGGAATTGGGATTGATGACCGGTGCATTATGGCTGATAACCACGCGCGGGCCACTTTTTTCCCATCGAAACGCGCCGAGTCTTGTCACCTCACCACAATGGCGAAGAGATTTCGCGAAGCCAGGGTCAAAGCTGGCCTTCCCGAAGATCTTGTCCTCTATTGTGGACGCATGATTACGGCACCCGGATTCTTAAAAGAGAACCGAAACCTGGCTGCCGTCATGAGAACCATGGGCCACAAGGATGTGAAGACTGCCATGCAGTATCAGCATCCAGAACTAGAGATCGTGCGCGCAGCGCTCGATAGACGCAGCAGTTGAGAAACGGGCGCAGCCGGATTGAGTTACGGCACACCTTACGGCACACCCAAAACATCGACTCCGGTAAGTGATTGAAAAGATGGTGAGCGCGGAAGGAATCGAACCTTCAACCTACTGATTAAGAGTCAGTTGCTCTGCCAATTGAGCTACGCGCCCGTTGGGGATCGTCAGAGGAAGGATTGAGAAAAGATTATAGCATCCGGTCGCGGATTATCGCCGCGCTTCGCTATTTCCTGACCCTGCGAGGAATAGCACAATGCGCATGACTATCGTGTGCGGAGTTCTTCGATGACGCAGATGCGGTCACGGAATTAACGCCATCGAATGCAAGGGGAATGGAATCGGGATTGTTGTTGAAGCAATGGATGTGATCTGCACCGATCGAATCGGCCAGGGCCAAACCGCACGCTGACTTTCGCGTGCGAACCAGTTGACGCCAGGCCGTCGCTCGTACTCAGGCAGCGTCGTCTTCAGCGAATCCCCAATACTTCAGCAATTCGGGCGGCACATACTTCTCGTCCTTATTCTTACGAACCCACTCTTTTAGAGGAAGCGAGTCCTTATACCGGTCCGGCGTAATACCGAGAATAGCCACGATATGATCGAATGAAGTGGTTTCGTTCATTGCAATTCCTCACGTCTCGACTTGTAAATTCGCAATTATAGTCGCCAATTGTAAACCCGCAATGAAATTTCCAAGCCCCCTGACATATCAAGGCACTTCACTACTACTGCGCGACTGCACCGAAGTATGCCAGGCCTAGCCCATTCGTGTTGTTCCCCCTGCACGAGCGTGCCATTTACTTGTCCAGTGAAAACCTTTCAAATCGGCTGAACGGTAAGCTTCGTTGTTCACGCCACATCGTCCTCAGTGCACAGTAAGCGGAGTCGTTTGCGCCACTTCCGAGTCAGCTGCCTTTCTGGTTAAGGAATTCAATATTTGCGTAATGGTCACTCTAAGGCTCATGACAAGAATCCTGATCGTCGACGACAATGCGCAGGTGCGAAACGCGCTTCGCATGTGCCTCACGATGAACAAGGATTGGATTGTGTGTGGAGAGGCGGACAACGGTCGTGCCGCCATTGATATGGTTCGCCGCGTGAAACCGGACGTCCTTCTGCTGGACTATGCCATGCCCGAGATGAACGGACTGGAAGCCGCCCGCGAGCTCAGTCCTCTCGTACCTGAATGCGCCATCCTGATGTACACAATGTTTGCGACGCCACAATTGTCGGAACTGGCGAGAGCTGCCGGTGTTCGCGCGGTACTCTCCAAAGATGTCAACGGAATCAGTTCCGTCATGGGAGCGATTGAAGCTCTCACTTCTACCAAGGTGGGTACCTTGGACAACTCACAGTAGCCACCACCGGCCATCGGCTTCTATCCTGAAAAACCGTCTGCGCGATCATGGCGATCGTGCGTTCTATTGCCCTCCTGCTCCGGCCGGGCTCTGAACCTCAACACACTTGGCGTGACGTGCCCAGAAATAAAGGATCCTGCGGCCTGACGAGATGGCACAACGCGCGCATGAGTATCCATTTCTCTCAGCCGGGCAACCATCACTTTGAATTCCAGCCCCTCGACACGATAGGGACATCGAAAGAAGTCAGGCATGAGGGTTATTCCACACTTCCACTGGGATGGACTGAGAAGGTATCCGACTCACGCCGCAGAGCAATGCGGCTTGGGCGGGGGTGGGGTAAGGAGTTGTTGCTTCTCAGCCAGAACCTGGTTGAGTTCCGTGATAATGGCGAGGAACTTCTCAGCATCCTGTTCGGCGATAGCTTTCTCGCAAAGTTCTCGCCAGCGTTCTTGGATTTCGACTTGCATTGTAGAGCGAGTCTCTTGTACAGCGGAACGGACCATCGGCAAAGCGCCAACAAGCGTCAGGCGGGCAAAATATTTGTTTTCCGGGGGAGGGGTGGCCACGCTGGCCCCTGCCTAACCAGACCGCCTTTGTTTCTGTTCTTCTCCGTCACCCACAAGCTTGGTGGCAGTCATCTTTCTCAACCTCCCGATGTGCTCGTGGAGGGCTGCTTGAAGGTCTAAAAGAGTCCGATCTAATTCCGGGCCTTGGGCAATGACAGCTCTGGCGCACAGGTCGCGGATACGGTCTTCCAGACGTCGAGATGGCACAGCCCACCAACCAGCCTGCTACGGCCTCGGCAATCAGTCCATACAGCATTCCGGGTACGGGCGTCCAAGTCGCGTGTTGCGCAGGAAGTCAGACCAAAGCTTCCCCCGACCTAATAAGAAGAGCACCCAAAAGAACGCGGTCGCAGAGCTCGAGGCTCTAGCTCCATCGCCACCAAGAGCCTCTGGAATCAGGGGGTTGGCCTACTGCCTTCCTTTGTTTTAGATTTTGTGAGGCATGCCGACGATGATTTCGATGGCCGAGCGCAAGACCCAACCAGCTTCAACTCTCAAAGGTTGGAACCAGATCGCCGCCTTCCTTGGCGAGCCCGTCTCCGTCGTGAAGCGATGGGCAAAGACTGGAATGCCGGTCAGTCGCCCGGGCCGATTTGTGATCGCGTCACCGGACGCCCCCAACGCGTGGCTCGGACGGGAATCCGGCGGAAAACCCGTTCATGCCGCCGCACCTGAGACCGATCTGCTGGGAGAATTGAAGCGTGGGTTGTCCTACCTTCGAAAGCAGCGCCAGTCGAGCTCTCGCCGCAAGTAAGTGTGGGAAAGACTCTCATGATTGTCCGGTGGCGGACGCACTTTTGTTGTAAATTGGACTGGCACGAATGACAAAGCGCAAATCCAAGGGTGCCTACATGATTTCGGCCGTCGCCGAAATGTACGGCATCCATCCCCAGACCCTCCGCCTCTACGAGCGCGAAGGCCTCCTCAAACCGTCCCGCACCGAAGGCAACACCCGCCTCTATACCGATGAAGACCTGCAGCGCCTGGAGTTCATTCTGTCGCTGGCCCGCGATCTAGGCGTAAACATCAGCGGCATGGCGATCATCCTGCAAATGCGCGAACGCATGGAAGAGATGCAGCGCCAGATTCAGGAATTCGTGCAGTACATCCAGCAGGAAGTGCTCACCCGCGCCAGCGCCGCCGCCGACCCGTCAAAGGGCGCGATCGTCCCGGTGCGCAGGCCGATGGTAGCACCGGCGCCAATCAACTCGGGGAAGAAGCGGTGAGGATCAGCAATTCAATCCACAACGGCGGTCATCCTGACCGCAGCCGTTCTTCAGGCGGAGGGAAGGATCTCCCGCAGCTAATTGCCAACTGCCAACTGCTACCTGCCGATGCTCCCGCGTATGATGTAGCATTCCCAGCCCCGACTGGCTGAGTGCTGAATGCTCCCCTTCAAACTCATCTACCACAACGGCTACTACCTGCCCATCGGCAATCACGTCTTCCCTGCCGAAAAATACCGCCGCATTCGCGATCACCTCATGACCATCGGCGTTGCCGACGCCGAAGACTTTCTGGAACCGCAACCCGCCTCCGATCAAGACATCCTGCTAGTCCACAAGCCCGATTACGTCCAAAAACTGAAGACCGGCACGCTCAGCCCGCGCGAAGAGATGGAGATGGAAATCCCCTATTCGAGCGACTTGGTGGAAGCCTTCTGGCTGGCTGCCGGAGGATCGATTCTCGCGGCGCGGCAAGCCCTAGTTGACCGTGTCACGTTCAACATTGGTGGCGGCTTTCACCACGCATTTCCCGACCACGGGGAGGGATTCTGCATGATCCACGATGTAGCCGTGGCCATCCGCCGCCTGCAGCGCGACGACAAGATCCGTACCGCGATGACCGTGGACTGCGACGTTCATCAAGGCAACGGCACAGCCGCGATTTTTGCCGGCACCCGTACGGCAAGCGAGCCGCTGCCTTCGGCCCATTCCACCACCGTAAGCCGCTCCCGCCAAGGCAAGATGCGCGGCACCCATGCGGGAGACGTCTTCACCATTTCGTTGCACCAGCACAACAACTACCCCATGTGGAAGCCACCTTCCTCAATCGACGTAGACCTGCCCGATGGCATTGGCGACGACGAGTACCTGGCCTGGCTCGACAACGCACTAAGTTCCGGTCTGCGGCAGTTCGAGCCCGACCTGCTGTGCTACATCGCCGGAGCTGATCCGTATCGTGAAGATCAGCTCGGCGGCCTGAGTCTGACGATTGATGGATTGAAGAAGCGCGACGAACTAGTCTTCCGCGTGGCCCGCGCGCGGAACATTCCAGTGATGGTGACCTTCGCCGGCGGCTACGCCCGGAATGTGGAAGACACAGTGACCATCCACTGCAACACGGTGATCGCAGCGAGGGAAGTATTCACCAACGCCACACCACCCAAAGCCATGTCATCCTGAGCGAAGTAGGAGTGCGCGAACGCGCACACCTGCGCAGTCGAAGGATCCCTACCGCCACCACAACACCGCGCCTCTTAGATCGCAGTCAGAAGCTCAAGCTTGGACGCCTACTGCTGAACACCGTTTTCAGCTGCTAAAATAGTCCCTTACCTATGTTCGAGAACCTTCAGGAAAAACTCCAGCGCGCCTTCAAGAGCCTCCGCGGCCAGGCCAAGCTCACCGAAGAGAACATTCAAGAGGCAATGCGCGAGATCCGCCTCGCTCTGCTCGAAGCCGACGTCAACTTCAAAGTAGTCAAGCAGTTCATCGACCAGGTGCAGGCCAAGGCCGTCGGCCAGGAAGTGTTGACCGCGCTTTCGCCCGGCGAGCAGGTCATCAAGATCGTCCGTGATGAACTGGTCGCGATTCTCGGCACAGACACCGCCCGCATGAAGTTCGCCTCGCAGCCCCCCACAATCGTGCTCATGGCCGGGCTGCAGGGTTCCGGCAAGACCACGACCTCCGGCAAGCTAGCGAACTGGTTCAAGACCGGAGGCCATCGCCCGCTGCTGGTTTCGGTCGACGTCTACCGTCCCGCAGCGCGCGAGCAGTTGAAGATCGTCGCGCAAGGGGTGAAGGCTCACATCTACGAAGGCGAAGTCGGCGAAGCGAACACCGCCACGGTCGAGCGTCTCGTGAAAGAAGCCCGCCGCGAAGCGGTAGTCTCCGGCTGCGATGTACTGATCGTCGATACCGCTGGCCGTCTGCACATCGACGACCAACTCATGGACGAAATGCAGTCCCTGAAGAAACTTCTGAATCCCTCAGAGATACTGTTCGTCGCCGATGCCATGACCGGGCAGGACGCGGTCCGTTCCGCCGACGAGTTCCACAAGAAGCTCTCGCTCACCGGCGTGGTGCTTACAAAAATGGACGGCGACGCCCGCGGCGGCGCAGCGATTTCCATCCGCCAGGTCACGGGCCAGCCCATCAAGTTCATCG
>Ga0066709_100000691_pt1 | contig 19437 bp, 16 predicted proteins | sample GraSoiAngelo_158_FD_79665 | JGI IMG/M metagenome (GOLD analysis project Ga0066709, IMG submission 79665) | Grasslands soil microbial communities from the Angelo Coastal Reserve, California, USA - 14_1009_16_30cm | ecosystem: Environmental > Terrestrial > Soil > Grasslands | place: USA...
AGCCAGGCCGCAGAGGACATGCTTCCGGTCATCGATAATCCAGAGGCTCGTCGAGTCATCGGATACTTGAGCGAAGCCTATGCCGTTCGCCGATATGCACAGGAGCTCGAGTCCCATCGGGGCGCCCGACAGGATGATGCCGGCATCTTCAGCCCGATCCGGGGAGATGCCGGTCCGCCCGATATCGCGGCAAAATAGATGCGAGGCGTTTTTATCGCAGCGCTACAAGTGAGCGGGCCTCGGAACGCCGATCGGCTAATCGATTTACGGAGCCGCCTCGGCAAGGCAAGGGTCTTTGCAGACGCGAGATAGCACGGTAGTGTAGTGGCGCAAATGAAGGACTGAGAGCCCGCGTCGGTAGTAGCGATTGAGTGCTATGCTAGAAACTCATTTGTGGAATTGACAAAAAAGTGGTTACTGCGCTATCATTGCAGATATGCCGACCTCATCACGCGGTGCGTTGGATGACACCTGCCGCGACACTTGCTTCAGCAAGAATCGCACGGGTCTCGCTGTTCCTTCGTGCGCCATACACTCCGCGCTCCGCGATTTCCGCGGAGAAATGGCCGGCGATGACTGTAGGCGATGCCGGAGAAGGAACAGCTAGATGGCCGATGTGGTAGCGCGCGACCTACGCGTTCCTGCGGCCCACACGCGCCTCACCATGCAGAAGCTTGTGCGGCGGAAGTCGACGATCGCGTTCTTTATGAGCCTGCCGCTAATCCTGGTCGTCGCCTGCCTCGTCGTCTACCCGGCGTTTTACTCAATCAGCCTGGCGATGATGAACAAGTCGATGCAGCACTTCGTCGGCTTCGGAAATTTTACCTTCTTATTCAAACGCAACACGTTTTGGATGGTGGTCGAGCAAACGGTGCTGTTTGCGGTCACTGCGGTCATCTTCAAGGCGCTGATCGGTTTCATTGCAGCGCATTTTGTCCACAACCTCCCGGCGAAGGGCCAGCGTAAGTGGCGCGGAATGCTGCTGATCCCGTGGGTGATCCCGCCGGCGATGAGCACGCTCGCCTGGTTTTGGCTGTTTGATCCTTCCTACAGCGCCTTCAATTGGGTTTTTGCCCAGCTCGGCATCCCGCAAGTGGCTTGGCTCGGCAACCCGTACTGGGCGCGCTTTGCCGTCATCCTCGTCAACGTCTGGGTCGGCTCACCATTCTTTCTGATCATGTATCTCGCGGCGCTCAAATCGGTCCCCGAGCAACTGCACGAAGCGGCAATGATCGATGGCGCCAACTGGTGGCAAAAAATCTGGTACATCAATCTCCCGATGATGCGTAATATCATTCAGATCACGGCGTTGTTCTCATTGATCGTAACATTTGCTAATTTTGATATCGTCAAGATCCTGACCAATGGGGGTCCAGTCGATCAGACCCATGTCTTCGCCACTTGGGCATTCAACTGGGCGATCTCGGGGAACGACATTCCACTCGGTGCCTCGGTTTCGCTTTTCATGGCGCCGATCCTGGCGCTGGCGGCGGTTCTCATCCTACGCAACGTTCGCCAGCGAGGGAATGAGGCATGACGACCGCTACCGCCGACGCCGTTGCCGGCCATACCCCGGGTCTCCGCTACGGCAGTATTTCGCGAGGCCGTCGTAAAACCTTGTATTGGTCGTATTTCTTTCTGATCCTGTTCGTGATCTTTTTTCTGACGCCACCGGTCTACATGTTCATCACTTCGCTCAAATCGAGCGCGGAGATTTCAGCGGCGACCAACCCTTGGTGGGTGTACCACCCGACACTATCAAACTACACAGATTTGTTAACGCAAAAGACTTATCTGATTTTTTTCCGGAATTCTGTGGTCGTGTCGGTTTGTGTCGTGACCATCACGATGTTGATCAGCGTGCTCGCCGCATTTTCGCTTGCTCGAATGAAATTTTGGGGATCGGCAACCCTGGCGACGGGTGTGTTCCTTGCATACCTGATACCCGACACCCTAGTTTTTATCCCGCTGTTTAAGACGTTTGCCTTTATTCATGACAAGACGGGCATAGAGCTGATCAATCACTGGTGGGTATTGATTATCCTGTTACCGACATTGACGGTCCCGTTTTGCACGTGGATCATGATTGGATACTTTGCCAGCATCCCCAAAGAGCTCGACGAGGCGGCGCTGATCGACGGCGCGGGGTATATCCAGATGCTGACCAAGATTTTTATACCAGTCGCGCTGCCGGGGATCATCGCCGCTACAATCTTCTGCTTCACGGTGTCATGGGCGAATTTTCTTTATGGGCTGGCTTTCACGACGTCGGCCGATCAGCTGACGCTTCCGGTAGGCATTGTCACCACCCTGATCCGGGGTGATGTCTACGCCTGGGGCCAGATCATGACCGGCGCATTACTCGGTGCCGCGCCGCCGCTGATCATTTATGCGTTCTTGATGGACTACTACATCGCTGGCCTGACCGCTGGCGCTACGAAAGGGTAGGACATGGCGCAAGTCGCGCTCCGCAACATCGTCAAGACCTTCGACAAGACCCCGGCGGTGCAGGGGATCGATCTGGATATCGCCGATCGCGAATTCATCGTGCTAGTCGGCCCCTCGGGCTGCGGCAAGAGCACGACCCTGCGCATGATCGCCGGGCTCGAGGAAGCCACCTCGGGCGAGATTTATATCGGCGACCAGCTGGTCAACGACGTGCCGCCCAAGGATCGGGACATCGCGATGGTGTTCCAGAATTACGCCCTCTACCCCCACATGACAGTTTTCGAGAACATGTCCTTCGGCCTTCGGCTAAAGAAGTTTCCCAAAGCAGAGATCAAGGAGCGCGTCCAGGGTGCCGCCCGTATTCTCGACATCACCGAGCTTCTCAATCGGCGGCCGAAACAGCTTTCGGGCGGGCAGCGCCAGCGTGTGGCAATGGGCCGCGCGATCGTTCGCAACCCGAAGGTATTCCTCTTCGACGAACCGCTCTCCAACCTCGACGCAAAATTGCGCGTTCAGATGCGTACAGAAATCAAGAAAATCCATCAGAAGGTCACGACGACAACGGTCTACGTTACGCACGACCAGGTCGAGGCGATGACGCTCGCCGATCGCGTCGTCATCATGAACGCCGGGCGGATCGACCAGATCGGCTCGCCACACGAGGTCTACCACAGCCCGAAAACCCAGTTCGTAGCCGGCTTTATCGGCTCGCCGACGATGAACATGCTGCCTTGCCGCCTCGTTGAGAACGGCAGCGGCCTGACCGTTCGGCTTTCAGATTGGCTCTCTTTACCAGTACCGCCTTCGCGCATAGCCCACTATCGTGCGCGGGTCGGCGACGAGCTGACCTTCGGGTTGCGTCCCGAGCACATTATCGAAGGGCGCGGGGATGTGCCGCCCGGCGCAGCCGCCTTCGAGGCGCCGCTCGACGTGGTCGAGCCGATGGGCATGGAAACAATGGTGTATTTCATAGTCGACGGCGTGGAGGTCTGCGGGCGGGTCAACCCCGCGGCCGCAGGACGTGTCGGAGAGTCGATGCGGCTCGTGGCCGACCTGAACCAGATGCACCTGATCGATCCGCACACGCAGACGGTCATTTAATTTTGGCGCTCTCGCGAACTCAGTGCGAGGGCGCTGTCATTTGGTCAAACTACCGGCACGTCGATAAAGACGCCGATCACGCTTCGACCAACTTGATCATTTCGCCATCGGCGCTGAAGCAAGCAGCGAGCAGCCGACCCGGGTGCCCCCTGCCTCCATCGAGCGATACCGAGAACGCCCGCTCGGCAAAACCTCGTTGCTCGCGGTCGATCCCGCGGATCACGCGCCGAAATCCCGCGAATGAGGTATTCAAGGCGAGAATGTCGTTGTGTCCCCACCAGAACGCATCCCCCTGCGCAGCAAGTGGCCGTGAAGGATCGATCGCAGCAGGGACGAAGAGCATTTCCTGGTCCGCGGTGAAAGCGGCATGACGCAGTGCCGAGAACAGTGCGGTGTGGCCCGGTGCGGCGTTCATCGCGCGTCGCAGAGCCCCGGTCCACCGCGTGATCGAGCGTGGACCGTCACGGGCGGCAGCGAAACCCTGCCGCAGATCGCCGCCATAGGCGCGCACCGTGGCTTCCATACCGGCCTTGACCATCCAATCCAGCACTTCGCCGGGATTGGGCGCGAATTGAAGCTGCAATAGCTTTTGCCACATCTCTTCCTGCGCACCCCGCAAGAAGGCGACATCGCACGCACAGCCGTATCGGCGCCCAAGAACTCGGCGCCGGAAATCTAGAAGTTCGTCGACGGTCTCAAGCACCGTGCTGCCGTATCCGATATAATTGCCGAGATAGACGAGCCGATCGCCTTCGTGGAAGCTGTCGCTAATCGCATCGTGTAATCGGACCAGACGGCCCGCCGCACCGTGTACAGCAGAAATCGCCCAGACCCTCAGACCGCCCCGAAATTCGGCGAATTTGTTCGCGGGCTTCGGTGTTTTAGCTTCGCGTTCAAACGCGGAATCCATCCGCGCGAGGCTCATGCAGTAAGCAATTGTTCCACGCGCTGGGTCGCGGTGCTCTCATCTATTCGCTCGACCGCCGCGAACTCCCGAACGAGGCGGTCGAGTGCTGCCTGATAAATCTGGCGCTCGCTGTAAGATTGTTCGGGCTGACCGACATTGCGATAGAGGTCGCGTACCACTTCGGCGATCGAAGCGGGATCACCGGAAGCGATCTTGGCCTGATATTCCTGGGCGCGCCGGCTCCACATCGTCCGTTTCGCCCGTGAGCGCCCGCGCAACTTTGCCAGCGCCGCATCCATTTCTGTGCGACTTGACAGCCGACGCAAGCCAGACACTTTCGCTTTGGCCAGCGGCACCCGCAGGGTCATACGGTCTTTGTCGAAATGCACGACGAACACGTTCAGCGTGTGACCGGCGATCTCCTGGGTCTCGATCCCAACGATCTTACCAACGCCATGAGTCGGATAAACGACAAGATCACCAGTTGTGAAAGGAGCCTTTTCCAAAGCCATATCCATCTTTCGCGATCGATCCGCTTAAGCCAGTCGCCGAGCCGCGGGTCGACAACCGCCCACGCTTCTACGAAGAGCGCGGGGGATCGTCAGAATACCCCGAAAGGCTGATCGAAAGCCAGCAGATCAAGGGCGCTGGCTCGCAAAGTAGGTAATCAGAGACGTCGTGCCTTTCGGGCGGGGTTCTCAGGGCGAGTTTAGGTGCTGCCCGGATTAGCGCTGAAAAACTTATCGTATTTGTCCGGCACATCCTTCCATTCATCCGCGTCAGCGGGATAGGCCTTTTTGCGCGTAATATTGGGCCAGGCTACGGCATATTTTCGGTTAAGTTCCAGCCAGCGTTCAGCCGGCGGCTCGCTATCTGGAATGATTGCCTCGACTGGGCATTCCGGCTCACATACTCCGCAGTCGATGCATTCATCGGGGTGAATAACCAACATGTTCTCACCCTCGTAGAAACAGTCAACGGGGCAGACCTCCACACAATCCATATATTTGCAGCGGATGCACGCTTCTGTGACAACATAGGTCATGATGGTTGGATTTTCCTCCTGAGCTTCGGGAGCTTTCCGCCTCTTGGTAGCGTCATCTCGCCGGACCAGCCTCTACTGTCAGCAAGCCGCGCTCGACTGTACGATCAAATAGGTATCGCAACCGAATAACCAACCCTAGCCGGCAAGTCCTGCGAGGGCTTCGCGCTGCGCGCCGTTCGGTCCAGTCCGACGATCCGACCAGAGGGCACGTTCAATCTAGCTCCCTGCCTAACACGCGAGATCACCGCAGGGCAACCCTCAAGAGCCACTTCTCCAAGGTAAACCTGTTCATTAGCCAGGAGGGATCTGTCGTCTGCGTGCCATTTTTTGTTATCTCCGCTTATAGGGAAATGAGCCGCCGCCTCCAGCCGTTATCCGTCACTTCGCCCCCTGGACCATGGATCTGATCGTGATGAAGCGCGGTAGGATTGTCGTTCTCCATTTCGCCGCTCAGATGCCGCTTGCCGGCATCGCATGGCAAGCGATGCATTATCTCTTAGGAATAGAGCAGCTCGGTTATGAAGCTTGGTATGTCGAAGACGGGGGAGCCAATCCTTATGATCCTTGGGCTAATAGTGTGGTGACGGGATGCGACTACAATGTGGCCTCTCTTCGACGGATGATGGACCGCTACGGGTTCGGGCACCGCTGGGCCTACTGGGACGCGCCGCGTGATGCCTATTACGGGCTCTCACGCGACCGCGTGGAGGCACTCTACGCCGGGGCCGACGGCATTATCAACCTCTGCGGTGCAACAAAACTGCGCGAGGAGCATCTGCTCTGTCCGGTCCGGATTATGATTGACACGGACCCTATCTATGAGCAGATCAAATACGCGAATGCCGACCGAGCAGCCCGCGCCTACCTTGATGCTCATACGCACTTTTTTACCTATGGCGAGAACCTCGGCACCCCCGATTGCCCAGTACCGGTGTGCGGCATTCCCTGGCGTCCGACCCGGCCGCCGATAGATCTCACGCATTGGCCTGAACCGCATGATGAGCCCCCTTGCTTCACGACCGTCGGCACCTGGGAGAACAAAGGGAAAAACATCGATTTCGAAGGCTCGACATATGTCTGGTCGAAGCACGTGACCTTTGTGCAATTTCTCGATTTGCCCAAACGGCGGCCGGGTATCTGCTTTCGCATGGCGATGCTGCCGCCCTCGGGCAAAGTGCGCTCGGAGATTACAACGCGCGGTTGGAGCTTGGTCGATCCGCGGCCGATCTCAGCCGATATGGCACGTTATGCCGAGTTTATCGGCGGCTCGCGCGGCGAATTCACGGTGGCGAAGGATATCTACGTTCGGTCGAATAGCGGCTGGTTTAGTGATCGCAGCGCCTGCTACCTTGCTGCCGGTCGACCGGTCGTAACAATGCGAACGGGGTTTAGCAACTTCTATCCGGTCGGGCGCGGATTGTTCGAATATTTGACCTACGACGGCGCTCTCGCCGGCATCGATGCTATCATTTCCGATTACCCTACCCACAGTCGAGCGGCGCGCGACCTCGCGCGCGAATATTTCGCCCCTGGTCGCGTACTTGGCGCTTTATTCGGCGCTGTCGGGTTGTAAGCTGGCGAGAGTGCAGCTTGACAGATGTGGCCAATAGAGTTCAGATCCTGCGATCTAGAGGGGAGCTGCTAACCTCCTGGATCGAACTATGGACACTTTTACAACCTCGCTTGTCGCCGAGCCTCTCACCACGGGCGCAACCTGTCCCGCGCTGCGCGGCCAGGACTTAAGCGCAGAAACTTTTTGGGACCGACTGTCTTTCGGGATCCTCGTGCTCGGCGCCGTCCTCGCGTTGCTGACGTTCCGGGATTACGGGGTCACTTGGGACGAAGATGCCCATAATTGGTACGGGAATTTTGTTCTAGACTATTACGTGTCGTTTTTTACGGATCGGAATGCCCTCCATTGGCGTGATCTCTACAATTACGGGGCAATCTTTGATACCGCCGCTGCAGCGCTGAATCGCGTCTCCCCTATAGGGACTTACGAGACGCGGCATCTTCTGAACGCCCTTGTCGGCGTCCTCGGATTGGCGGGCTGCTACAAACTCGGTCACGCCATGGGCGGTGCTAGAGTCGGGTTTCTCGCAACATTTTTTCTACTTCTCACGCCCAACTATTACGGACAGATGTTCAACAACCCAAAAGACATCCCCTTCGCCGTCGGTATGGTCTGGGCAACTTACTACATGGTTCGTATGGTGCCGGCTTTGCCTCGCCCGCCACTTGGACTGCTGGCAAAGCTCGGCGTGGCAATAGGCATGACAATGGGTGTGCGGATCGGAGGTCTGCTGCTCTTATGCTACCTGGGTCTGCTCCTTGCGCTTGACGGAGGCTGGCGGACTATCGTCGCTAGTCGGCCTGTTTTGCTACTCGACATTGCTTGGACATCGTTTTGGCGGGTCCTGTTGCCGGTCCTGCTCGTTGCCTATCCAGTAATGTTAGTATTTTGGCCGTGGGGGCAGACCGATCCGATTGAGAACCCCCTTCGAGCGCTCGCTTTCTTCTCACATCAAAACTTTCCATTCACCACCCTGTTTGCCGGACGTTTCGTTCCCGCTTCCAACTTGCCGTGGACCTACCTTCCGACCCATATCGCCCTTGCGTTGCCCGAGCTGATCCTCGTGCTCCTGTTGTGCGCCCCAATCCTCTGCGGGTTTGCTCTCGCGCGAGGCCGGACACGGATCTCCCGCACACAGATACTCATGTACGTTATCCTTAGTGTCGGGATAGTCTTCCCGGTTGCATTTGCGATCGCAATCAAGGCTGTGCTGTTCGACGGCATGCGACATTTCCTGTTCGTACTGCCCCTGGCTGCGGTTGCCTCAGCACTGGTCGCCAGCCAGGGATTGACGCGGCTAGTACTCTATCGGTACCGAAAACCTATCTACGTCGTCATTGCTCTATATGGCCTCGCCCATGTCTCGGTCATGACGATGCTTCACCCGGACCAATATGTCTACTATAACTCCTTTGTCGGCGGCGTTGCTGGCGCGGAGCAGAAGTTCAAACTCGACTATTGGGCTAATTCCTACGCCGAGGCGGTTCAAGGGCTTGAGGACTACCTGCGTGCGGCTTATGGCCCGGATTTCGAGGAGCGCGAATTCACGGTGGCGGTATGCGGTCCGCCGATCTCGGCCGACTACTACTTTCCGGCGAACTTTCGCTTCACGCGTCAGCTGTCCCGGGCAGATTTTTTTGTTGCATTTACCAAGGATAATTGCGACCGCTCGCTGCCGGGCCGATCGGTTTACCAAGTCGAGCGCATGGGTGCGTTGCTGTCCGTTGTGCTCGATCGGCGCGACCGCTTTAGCGAGAAGCGGACCGCAAGGCGACCGCTGGCCGCGGTGCTGTCAGGTCTCCCGCCAAGCCCAGATCCGCCATGATCCGTGAGCCCTGCTCTTCATGCACTCGACATTGGAATAGGGCCGGCTGAATAGGCGTTCTGCGTTCGCGACGTCGGTGGACAGAGTGCCCATCCCTCATGGAACATTCTGAATATGACAAGCTCGACCGAGTCGAGGATCAAATGTGGTGGTTCGCTGCCAATCACCGAAACTTGCTGATGCTTTTTCAGCATCGAGTATCGCTCGAAGTCGGGAACCGGCCGATCCTGGACGCTGGCTGTGGAACGGGCGGATTTCTCGCCCGATTAGCGAGCCGGTACCCCGATCACCCGCTGCTCGGGCTCGACGTTGACCAGCGAGCTTGCAAGCGAGCAGCAACCAAGAGCGCCCGTCCGGTTTGTGCCGGATCGGTCGATGCTCTTCCCTTTCCCGACGGCGTCTTTGCTGTGATCTTCAGCGCTGACGTTTTGTGCCATCGCAACGTCGATGAACAGGGTGCCCTGAGGCAATTCCGTCGCTGCCTCGCCGAAACCGGATGGCTGATTCTAAATCTGCCCGCCTATCGGTGGATGTTATCGGGACACGACGCCGCCGTACATAATACTCGGCGTTATACTGCCGCGAGGCTGGCACGTTTGTTGGAGGCAACCGGGTTTCGCCTCATTTACTCGACGTATTGGAACTGCCTGCTATTCCCATTTATGGTGATCTCTCGCAAGCTCTTCTCTCCCGAGGGTCCGACGGCAGCTAGCGGGGTCACCCTGCCCCCTCGCCCACTCGACACGGTCGGTCGGGCCGCGACAGCCCTCGAAACTACCCTCTTGCGAGCGGGACTTAGGTTTCCATTCGGCGGGTCGGTTCTCGCAATCGCTACCAGGGAAGACGCCGCCGGTGGTTGAGACCGACCAGACGAACGCAGAGACTGCACCTCGTCTCGCCCTTTCTATCGTGATCCCAGTGTTCAATGGCGCCGGTAGTGTCGCGGAACTTATCGGCGCGCTTGAGAACCTCGCGATCCCTGGCGGGCACGAGATCGTACTTGTCAATGACGGCAGCGCCGATAATAGCCTTCAAGTTCTTCACGCCCTTTTCGACAACGCGCGGGTCCCAATGACCCTTGTCGACCTTGCGCGTAACTACGGCGAGCACAATGCAGTAATGGCGGGGTTGCGCCACGCAGGCGGGGCTCACGTGATTACGATGGACGACGACTTGCAAAATCCTCCGGAGGAGGTACAGCGCCTTCTAGCTTTTAGCCAGCGGAGCGGCAAGCAGGTGGTCTATACGTACTACAACGACAAACAACATCCTATGTGGCGCAACTTCGCCAGCCGTTTCGCCAGCTGGGTCGCAAATTTCGTCCTCGACAAGCCCAGCGGCCTGTATCTTTCCAGCTTCCGCTGCATGAGCGCATTCGTGGTGCGAGAAATCAGTCGTTATGAGGGCCCCTTTCCGTACATCGATGGATTGATTCTTCAGATAACACAAGACATCGATCGGCTTCTCGTGAATCATCTTCCGCGGTCTTCGGGAAAAAGCAATTATACAATGCGTCGGCTTATACGATTATGGATGAATATGTTCGTCAATTTTTCGGTGATGCCTTTGCGGATTAGTACGTTTAGCGGCTTTATTCTAAGCGCGCTTGGGCTTCTTGGGGGGGCGATCGTGGTCGGAGAGGCGCTGCTTCAGTCGCCGCCGCCGGGCTGGGCGTCCCTAATGGCGGCGGTTCTTTTGCTTTCCGGCGTACAGCTCTTGATCCTCGGAATCGTTGGCGAATATTTGGGCCGACTATACCTGACTGTCAATCGAAAACCGCAATCCGTAGTGAAAGAAGTACGCCGCAGGGAACCGAGCAGTACGGCGGAGAGAGCGTCGCCAGCGTGGCTGAGCCAGAGCGCGTGACCGCCTCGGCCATCTCCTGAACTTGCCTTATAGCGGCCATCCTTCTTGGCATCGGCAGATAGCATTCAACCGCGGAGACCAGTGCAGCCCACCGCGACCGAAGGGAACGCGATGGAAACAGGAATCTTTTTGGCATCTTCTATGGAACGAACTTCTCGTCTCCCACGGATCAAGGGCCTCGCGCTGATCTGCAGCGGAGTGGTGCTTATTCATCAGCATTTGAGCAGGCGGGCACGTCGCCACTCCGATTGGCGAAAAACTCGCTGATTTCGGCGATGACCTGGTCTACCTCCGCGTCGGAGAGTTGGGGGTACATCGGTAGGCTTAAGATCTGTCGGGCGGCGCGCTCGGTCAAGCCAAGACCTGACGGCCCGACCGCACAGCGGTCGCGATAGGCGGGTTGTAAATGGACGGGAACGGGGTAGTGGACCCCAGTTCCAATTCCGGTGACCCGGAGCCGCTCCCGCAACGCATCGCGCTCGGCAAGGCGGATCACATATTGGTGAAAGACATGCATCGCATCCGCACGACGCGCCGGGGCGATTACCGGCAATCCCGCCAGTCCCGCATCATAACGTGAAGCAATGGCTTGCCGCCGCGCATTGTCCCCCGCAAGGTTCCTAAGCTTCACATCGAGAATCGCGGCCTGGATGGGATCGAGGCGCGAATTTATGCCGATGCGGGTGCTGACAAAGCGCTCCTTCCAACCATATTCGCGAATTTCACGCAAGGCCGTGGCAATAGCGGCGTCGTTGGTGACGGCCATGCCCCCATCGCCCGCTGCACCGAGGTTCTTGGTCGGATAGAAGCTGAAACAGCCAACGTCACCGACTGAGCCCGTCGCTCGCCCGTGATAAGACGCTCCATGGCTCTGTGCGCAATCCTCGATCAGACGCAAGCCGTGCGCACGGGCGATCTCCCCCAGTGCGCAGAGGCCAGCGGGCTGGCCGTAGAGGTGCACCGGCAATACCGCTGCCGGCCGCCCCGAAAGCTGCGTCCGCAAGGACCGTGAGAGTTCAAACGGAGCCATCGTATATGTCCCAGGCTCTATATCGATTAACACTGCGATCGCACCTGCGCGTTCGATAGCCGCAACAGTGGCTACTGCAGTGTGCGACACAGTAAAGACGAGATCGCCAGTGCCAATGCCGCAGGCGCGCAACGCAAGCTCGATCGCGTCCGTCCCGCTTGCACAGGCAACGGCGTGGGCGACACCGATGAAATCTGCAAACGCCGACTCAAAGATCTCGACCTCTCGCCCGAGGATATAGCCACCGCCCTCTAAGACGCGGCTTATCGCAGCATCGATCTCGGGCTGTTGCGCGAGATAACCGGCGCGAGGATTCGTTTGGGGAATGTGGAGAAAGGAGGAGTCCACGTTTACACAGCACTACAAATAGTTGGTTAAAAGACGACGATAATAATCGAGAGACCTTCGTAGCCCTTCGGCGAGCGAAACGCGGGGATGCCAACCTGCGAGCATTCGGAAGCGGCGGTCGTCAGTTAAAAAATCTCCAATATCAATTCGCTTGCGTTCCGGCGGAAACGCGCGGGTTTGGTATGTGCCGCCGCCGTTAGCTTCAACGATCGTCTTGGCCAAGTCCATCAAACTACAGGGTTCGTCTCCCCCCACATTAAGGGCCAACCCCACTCCCTCCTCTGTGACAGCAGCTAACAGGAAGGCCTCAGCCGCGTCTTCGACATAGAGGAGGTCCCGCCGCTGCTCCCCCCCCAGACCTCGAATGGCTCGCCCTCGATCACTCGGCGCAGCCAGATGCCGAGAAAAGTCTGGCGGGCATCCTTGATGCGCATACCCGGTCCGTAGACGTTAGTCAGCCGCAGCGAACGGGTCTTGATCCCATAGACGTCCCGAAACAGCAGATGATAGGCCTCACCCGCCATTTTATTGACTCCGTTCACGTCCACTGGCCTCAGAGGATGGCTTTCGTCGACCGGCAGATAGTGCGGTCTCCCGTAGATCTGGCGTGTTCCGGCATGGACGATGGCGATATCAGGATTGACCGCGCGGCATGCTTCTAAGAGTTGGAGTTGCGCTGTGCAATTGATCGCAAGGTCGTCTGCAGGGGCCGACATCGAGTCCAAATGGCTAGTCTGGGCTGCGAGGTTGAACAGGAAATCCCGACCTTTGAGGAGGTGCCCCATAATGTAGCCGCCGCGGATATCGGCTATATTGACCTCCACCCGATCACAGATATCGATAATATTCGCCGGATTGCCACCATATTCGGGGATCATGCTGTCAATTATAAGCACTCTCGCGCCAAGCCCGAGGAGGCGGCGCGCCAATGCGGAACCGATAAAACCCATACCACCGGTGATAACCACCCCCGCACCAGAAAAGACCTCGAGCCGAGGATCGGAACAGGAACTGATCATTTTTCGCGCCCAAGAACTGCAGAGGGATCTCCCGCCATCAGCTTCGGTCCCTGACCATTGAGCCGACCCTGCTCTCGTCAGCTCCGGGAACGGTCGCGGAAGGGTGTTGTGCCACGGCGCAAGGGTTATGCTGAGAACGCTTTTAGTTCACGGACTATTCCGGATTGTTGGTGCCTTCGTGGCATGATCTTCGAGTAATGGCGTCCACGCTGGAGAGAGCCTCGATACGCGCACCGGCATAGCCGCGTCAACATACAACGACTGCGCTTCAGCGGATGGACCGCGGCGCTCACCAAGCGCCTTCACCAGGACTGTCCGCGCCACAGCGCCGTGGGGCACGACAACTATGTCACCAACACGAATTGCGTAATGAGCCTTTTTGACGGCCAGCCCATTGACCGTCACCTCCCCGGCCGCGCAAAGGCGGGTGGCGCGCGAGCGGCTCTTGGCGAATCGCGCGTACCAAAGCCATTGGTCCAGGCGTAGGCTCAACGTCTTGGGCGAGGGAGCGCTCCTCAAGCGAGAGTCAGCTCTCGTAGCTTGGCGAAGGGGTGACCGTCGTCCATCGGCAATCGCGGACGGCTATTGCCGCCTTTTCGCCGATTGCGAGGCCGAGCAACAAAGCTCTCCCCGCCAGCTTCAGTAACTGCGCGATATCCTAGCGCAATCAGCAGCTGCCGCAACTCTTGCCGGCGGATGCCAGAGATCGCGGCAAGCTCACCTATCGCGACGGGGCCTCGCCGGGCGAGGCGGCGCGCTGCGGCAGCGAGCTTCTCCAGTCGATCCGGGCGCATTGCAAGGCTGCCAAACAGGCGCAGCCCGATGGTAGCGTAGAACGAGGGCGGCAATGCTGGATCGACTTCTATCACCTTGGCCAAGCGGTCGCTTGGAGGTAGCCGTGGCACCGGGCGATTGTGTTGCACCGCCCAGAGCAAGGCGCGAAAGCGCATTGTATCAGCGCGAAGAAGCGGCTCGAAATAGACGCTCTCAACGCCGAAGCGGAGGCCCTGCCGACCCAGCGCGTTTCGATCCAGGGGATCGAGCGCCTTGACCTGCGGACCGACCTCGGCTGCCGGCAAGAAACCGAGCGCACCGACCATCTGGAAGACGAGTCCGCGCGCGTTACCGCCGACCAATAGCGCTTGCGCCGTAAAAAGCGGCGATAAACGCCGTTCGATCTCCGCGCCCAGAAAGGCTTGCAAGCGCTGGCGTATCCTTTCGCGTAGCTCTCCCTCAACAAAGTCCGGGGCAATCGGCTCTGCACGCGGGGTGTGCGTCCGCTTTCCGGCAACCAGACGACCGACGAAACCTCCGCGCCACATCAAGCTTCCGGTCGAATCGATGGCAAAGGCATCGTCGGGGTCTGCGAGGAGGCGATGGGCGCGGGCAGCTATTTCGTAGCGCACTACGCGGCCTGCTGCGGCGATCAACATGCGTGCCTCAGCGCCGTCTCGCGCATCCGGTACAAAGCGCAACCCGTCGAGGCGACCGACGTAGGTCCCGGCCACGCGGATTTCGCCAGCTTCGGAAACCTCGAATGGCAACTCACCGCCGCAAGCGAGCTGACGCACAAGAAAGGTCGAACGCTGATCGACGAACCGCTGAGTGATGCGGTCGTGCAGCGCATCCGAGAGGCGATCCTCGATGCTGCGAGCGCGCTCCTGCCACGCGCCCGCATCCTCGACCCAGTCACTTCGATGGGTGATATATGTCCAGGTACGGATGTGTGCGATGCGCGCCATCAGCGCATCGATATCGCCGCTGATGCTATCGAGGTTCGCCATTTGACCGGCGATCCATGCCGTCGGGAGCCGCTGCTCCGGGCGCGCGAGATGGATGTAGCATTGGCCGAGGAGGCGCGTATGGCTGTCACTCAATACCTTGCGGAAATCCGGAATCTGACACACTTCCCATAGTAGACGGACCGCGCCGGGATGAATGGCCAGCGCAGCGATCTCCTGTGTGCGGGCAAGCGCCCGCAAAACTCGGTGATCATCAGCTTCACGCGCTTGGACGAGACCTGGAAGGGAGGGCCGCTGGTCAAGGCTCTTGAGCAATGCTGCAACCGACTCGAAGCGCAACCGCGTGCTGCGCCAATTCAGCCGCGTCAGCGGATCGAACCGATGGGACTCGACCGCCTCGACAATCTCCGGATCAAGCGATCTCTGCCCAGCTGTGGTGCCAAAGGTGCCGTCGCTCATATGTCGACCCGCACGCCCGGCAATCTGCGCGATCTCGGCGGCATTTAGTCGGCGAGGGCCTCGACCGTCAAATTTGTCGATCCTGGCAAAGGCAACATGGTCGAGATCCATGTTGAGCCCCATGCCAATCGCGTCCGTCGCAACGAGGTAATCCACCTCGCCGGCCTGAAACATGCCGACCTGCGCATTGCGTGCGCGGGGGCTTAGCGCCCCGAGAACAACCGCCGTGCCGCCGCGTTGGCGGCGGATGACCTCAGCAAGGGAAAACACATCCGCCATGGTGAACGCTACGACGGCGCTGCGCGGCGGCAGCCGTATCACTTTCTTATGGCCAGTGTAAGAGAGCGTCGAAAAACGCGGCCGGCTCACATGTTCGACGTCGCGGACGAGCCGCCTCATGAGTGGCTTTATCGTGTCTGCGCCAAGGAACATTGTCTCCTGGAGACCGCGGGCATGCAAAAGCCGTGCGGTAAACACGTGGCCTCGTTCAGGATCGGCACAGAGTTGGATCTCATCGACCGCCAGGAAGTCGACCGGCCTATCAAGCGGCATTGATTCGACCGTGCAAACGAAATAGGAGGCGCCGGGCGGTGAAATCTTCTCCTCGCCGGTGATCAGAGCAACCGACCGTGCGCCCCTTAGCTTGACGATCCTATCATAAATCTCTCTCGCCAGCAGCCGCAGGGGAAAGCCGATTACTCCGCTGCGGTAGCCGAGCATACGTTCGATGGCGAGGTGAGTCTTGCCGGTGTTGGTCGGCCCGAGGACCGCGACGAGTCGCGGAGCGGAACTCAGCATAGCCATGGACATTAAGGTATCGGGCCGGACCGTCAGGAGAGCAAGAGCAAAGTGACGATGCGATCGTCGAGACGAAAGCAGCTTGGGTTAGGTCAGCCCCTCATTTAACCGATTCTTCGGGCCTTTGGGGAAACCTACACGTCATGAGGCGATACACGCAATGATTGTAGTGCGGCGGACAAGGTCCGAGTCCCTTCTTGAGAACTACTGCTCTCGGCTGGGAACCCTACTCGAACGGCAGTACACCGGGCTGGCGCTGCTCGCCGCGAAGCAGAAGGCTGACGCCGCTGCCAAGCGTGCCGAGGAAGCGATGCTGGCAGCACAGGCAGCCGATCTCGCAAAAACTAAGTTCCTCGCCAACATGGCGCACGAGCTGCGCACTCCGCTTAACGCGATCATCGGATTTTCGGAAATCATAAAGCTCGACAACATTCAGGCGAGGGAGCGGTATCCGCAATACGCCGAATACATTCATGATGCTGGTATCCTTTTACTAAACATTATAAACGGGCTGCTTGATCTTGCGAGAATCGAAGCGGGCAAGGTCCATCTTGAGGAGCAGCTCGTCGGTGTTGGAGAATTGATTCAGTCGGCAATCCGCACCATCGGTCCGATTGCCCATAAGAAATCGATTCAAGTCACGTGCGAACCCGCGCACGCGACAGCGCTCATCCATGTCGATCGGACGAAGTTTAGACAGGTTATGCTCAACCTCTTATCTAATAGTGTAAAATTCAACGAACATCGGGGGAAAATTTCGATTAATTCTCGGATCAACGCTGGCGGCGACTTGATAATTTCTGTCAAAGACACGGGAATCGGGATCGCGCCCGAGCATCTGCATAGAGTGTTAAGGCCCTTCGAACAGGTCGCAGATCACTTGACCAAAGAAAACGAAGGAGCAGGGTTGGGACTGCCGATCGCCAGAGCGCTAATTGAGTTGCACGGTGGCGAATTGGTCATAACCAGTGATCTCGGCGCTGGAACAACTGTGGCGCTCAGACTCCCCCGTGACAGGGTCCATCGTGTTGCCCCTACCCATCCCGATGATGCGTTGGCCTCTCCTTAGCCGCGAGTAGGCGGCTCACCCTAACCCGTCGTTATCGTACTTTGGAGGCTAGGAAACGATGAAGAAGAGCGACCGTGAATGTGGCGACGCGCATGTTGGGCGCGTCATCGCGATTACACCCTCCCAAGCGATCGTATTGCTCGAAAGTCAGAATGGCACAGCAACAAGGGACGTAGTCGCACCGCTCGAAGTCGGGACGCTCGTCAAGCTACACAGCCGCGTCTCGGTGGTTTACGGAATGATCACTGGGCTCAGGGTTCCGTTGCCGAGCCCAGAGCCTTCCGACAAGGATTTAAAGCTCGTCGAGCTAGACTTGGTCGGCGAGATCCGGGACGCCAACGGCAACGACGGCTTCTTCCGGCGCGGCGTCTCTGCGTATCCGGCGCTGGACGAGCTCGTGTATCGTGCCTCAGCCGCTGATCTCGCGAAAGTCTATGCGCGGCCCAGCTCGGCGACTGCTCAGGTCGGCACGATCCATCAGGATAGTGCCGTGCCAGCCTACGTGTTGACCGATGAGTTGTTCGGCAAGCATTTTAGCATCGTCGGCACTACGGGATCTGGTAAATCTTGTGTTGTCGCCACTATCTTAAATGCCGTCATCGAACGCAATCCCAACGCTCACCTGATGTTGCTTGACCCACATAGTGAATATTCGAGTGCGTTCAAGGAACGTGCAGCAGTGCTCAGCCCGGGCGATGGCTTGCATCTTCCCTATTGGCTATTCAATTTTGATGAATTAGTCGAGATCGTGATTAGATCCAATCCGAACCTCGAGCAGGCTAAAATACTGGGCGACGCGGTAATGGCCGCCAAGCAATCGTATTTTGCGAAAGCAGGGCTGGATGGGCTTGGGACCGTCGATACCCCCGCCCCGTATCGCATGTCGGACGTGATTCGCTTTCTCGACACGGCAATGGGAAGTCTCAATCGTCCTGATGGTGTAGCAGCCTATCAGGCCGTGAAAAACCGAATACTTTCCCTCCAGAACGATGCCCGTTATGGCTTCGTATTCGGCAGCCGTCTGACCTTGCGCGATGAATTTGCCGATATACTCGCCCAGTTGTTTCGCATTCCGGTAAATGGCAAGCCAATTACTATTCTTGACGTCTCGGGAGTTCCTTCGGAAGTTCTGAATGTCGTGGTCTCGGTCCTTTGTCGGCTCGCTTTCGATTTCGCCCTGTGGAGCGAGACACCGATCCCGATCACGATAATTTGTGAAGAAGCGCACCGTTACGCCCCGCGCGACACAGAAGGGGGATTTGAGGCGGCCAAACAGGCGCTGTTTCGCATTGCCAAAGAGGGCCGCAAGTATGGGGTGTCGCTTTGCGTCGTCAGTCAGCGCCCGTCAGATCTAGCCCCGGGCCTTCTCTCGCAGTGCAATACAATGTTCGCGTTCCGAATGACCAGTCACGAGGACCAAGACATCGTGCGCAGCGCCGTCCCGGAGGCGTCTCACGGTTTGATGAATTTCTTGCCGGCGCTACGCAACGGCGAAGCGATCGCGGTTGGCGAAGGCGTGGCGATGCCGATGCGGATATGTTTCAGTCTATTACCCGACGACCGCCGCCCCAAGAGTGCGACGACGTCATTCACCAGCGCGTGGTCGAAGGGCAGCGACGGCACGCAGATAGAGCGGACGGTCGAGCGTTGGCGGCGAGGCATGCGACACGCTTCCGGGTAGTTCGTTCGGAGCGCGGCAACGAAGGCCGTGCCCATCTCCACTTAGACTCTGGCAAACAGACGACAACTTGGGGACGGGGGACGGCACCGGGAGACATGCATCTTGCGCCCGCAAGGCTTCCGTCACATATCCTCGGCGCGTTCGAGCCAACCCGCGACGGCAGACCATGACCCAGGAAACCAGAGCCTTCCAGGCGGAAGTCAGCCGCCTACTCGAGATTGTCGCACACTCGCTCTACAGTCAAAAAGAGATCTTTCTCCGCGAACTGATTTCGAATGCCTCGGACGCTTGCGACCGGTTGCGCTACGCCGCGCTGATCGAGCCGGAACTGACCGAGGCCGAAGCCAATTTTTCGGTGATCCTCGTTCCCGACAAGTCTGCCCGGACCTTGACAGTCATCGATAACGGCATTGGCATGAATCGAGAGGAGCTCATCGAAAATCTCGGCACGATCGCGCGGTCCGGGACGGCGGCTTTTGTCAATCAGTTGTCAGGCGACGCCCGTAAAGATATGAGCCTGATCGGC
>Ga0066709_100000693_pt1 | contig 19422 bp, 20 predicted proteins | sample GraSoiAngelo_158_FD_79665 | JGI IMG/M metagenome (GOLD analysis project Ga0066709, IMG submission 79665) | Grasslands soil microbial communities from the Angelo Coastal Reserve, California, USA - 14_1009_16_30cm | ecosystem: Environmental > Terrestrial > Soil > Grasslands | place: USA...
GCGCGTTGGTGGCGACCGGCCCCAGATCGTTGACGCCGACAACCTCGATCTCGCTGTGCTTGTGCTCGTAGGCCGCGCGCAATACCAGGCGCCCGATGCGGCCGAACCCATTGATCGCAACCCGTACCGCCATTGTCGCTCCTCCAAACCTCGCGGCGCGCGCCGCCCGTGATTTAGGCAACCAGCTATAGAAGCGAGCGGGCTGCTTCCGCAACTTTTTCTGCGGTGATGCCGAAATGCTGGTAGACGGCCTCGCCGGGGGCCGAGGCGCCGAAATCGCTCATGCCGATAAAGGCCGAGCGCGGCCCGAGCCAGCGATCCCAGCCGAAACGGACCGCCGCCTCGACCCCGACCCGCGGCGCCGTGCCGAGCACGGTATTTCGGTAATCCTCGGGTTGGCGCTCGAACAATTCCCAGCACGGCATCGACACGACCGCGGCGGCGATCCCGTCCTTCGCCAACGCCTCGCGCGCCGTCATCGCCAGCCCCACTTCCGACCCAGTCGCGAGGAACGTCACCCGGCGCGGACCGTCGGCCTCGGCCAGCACATAGGCGCCGCGCGCCGAGCGGTTTTCGCCGCCCGCTTCGGTGCGCAGCAACGGAACGGACTGGCGGGTCAGCGCCAGGATCGACGGCGCGTGCCGCTCCTTCATCGCCAAGGCCCAGCATTCGGCGGTCTCGACCGGATCGGCCGGCCGGAAGACGCGCAGCAGCGGGATCGCGCGCAACGCCGCGAGATGCTCGATCGGCTGATGCGTCGGCCCATCCTCGCCAAGTCCGATCGAATCGTGGGTCATCACATAGATGACGCCGAGGTCGCTCAGCGCCGACAACCGGATCGAGGGGCGGCAATAATCGGTGAAGGTCAGGAACGTGCCGCCATAGGGGATCAGCCCGCCATGCGCGGCGACGCCGTTCATCGCCGCCGCCATGCCGTGCTCCCGGACGCCATAGCGGATGTAGCGGCCGGTGTAATCTCCCGGCTTCACATCCTCCATGCCCTTGGCCTTGGTGTTGTTCGACGGGGTCAAGTCGGCCGAGCCGCCGAGTAATTCGGGAACCGCTGGAACCAGAGCGTCGAGCACAGTGCCGGAGGCCTGGCGCGTTGCGATCTTGGCGTTCTTGGCGCGAAACTCGTCACACACCTTGGCGATGACGGTATCGAAATCGGCGGGCAGTTCGGCATTCTGGCGGCGCAGGAATTCGCTGCGCCGCTCGGCCGGTGCGGCGGCGAGCCGCTGTTCCCAGGCCTGCCGGACCGCGGCGCCGCGTCCGCCCGCCTCGCGCCACTCCTGGCGGATATCGTCGGGCACGACAAAGGGCGGGTATTCCCAGCCGAGCCGCTCGCGCGCCCCTTTGATCTCCTCGGCGCCGAGCGGATTGCCGTGAGCGGCGGCGGTGCCGGCCTTGGTCGGCGCCCCAAACGCAATGATTGTGCGGCAAGCGATCAGGCTGGGCCTGTCGCTCGCCTGGGCGCGGCGGATCGCGGAGGCAATTGCGTTGTGATCCAGCCCATCGATCCGCTCGGCGTTCCAGCCATGCGCCTGAAACCGCATGATCTGATCGTCGGAGACGGCAAGGTCGGTCGGCCCATCGATCGAGATCGAATTGTCGTCCCACAACACGATCAGCTTGTTGAGGCGCAGATGGCCGGCGATCGACAGCGCCTCGTGGCTGATGCCCTCCATCAGGCAGCCATCGCCGCAGAAGACGTAAGTGTGATGATCGACGAGATCGTCGCCGAACTCCGCCGCCAGATGCCGCTCGGCGAGCGCCATGCCGACCGAGTTGCCGAGCCCCTGGCCGAGGGGGCCGGTCGTCACCTCGATGCCGCTGGCGAGACCGCGCTCGGGATGTCCGGCGGTGCGGCTGTCGATCTGACGAAAGCGACGGATCTCGTCCATCGTCATGTCGGGGTAGCCGGTCAGATGCAGCAGCCCATAGAGCAGCATCGAGCCGTGCCCGTTCGACAGGATGAAGCGGTCGCGATCGGGCCAGTCCGGGACCTGCGGGTCGAAGCGCAGGAACTGCGTGAACAGCACGGTCGCGATATCGGCCATCCCCATCGGCATGCCGGGATGACCGGATTTGGCCTGTTCGACGGCGTCCATGGCGAGCGCCCTGAGGGCGTTGGCCATGCGGCGCAATTTGGGGTTGGCGGGAGGGGGCAGCGGCGCAGCGGAATCGTTCATGACGGCAATCTATCGCGCAACGTAATGTGCGCAAACGCCCGATGCGGGGTTGCGTCCCGCTATTTGCCCCGCGACGCCGGCCCCGCGCCGATTCAGCGCAGTCCTGAGCTCAGCTCAGCTCGCCGCCTCCGGAGCTGCTGCCGCGGCAGTCTCGGCTTTTTCCATCTCGACCGCCTGCAATGCGAGGTTTCTCGCTCGTTTGGCAAAGCGTAACGCGCGGCGGAAGCGATCCTGGCTCGGCCGTTCCGGCTCGCCCTGGGCGAGCCCCTCGGCGAACGTCTTGAACAGCTCTTTGACCCGGTCGTCATAGGCGGCGAGAACCAGCCGCTCTTCGTGGAAATTCTCCGCGGCCATGTCTGTCCTCTCCCTCGCCCGGCCGCGACGCATAGCAGGCCATGGTAAAGAGAATGCTTACGGCAATCTCGTCCGACCCCGATTGCCTCGCATCGAGGCGTCCGATAACGTCTCTGCAGCCAAAATTGAAAAACCGGGGAGATCCGCAATGGCGACCATCGTCGGAACGGGCGATTTCAAATACCGCATCGTCGAGGACTGGGCGAAATTGCCTGACGGCTGGTCGTTCAAGGAAGTCGGCGCGGTCGGCGTCGACGGCAACGACAACGTCTATGTGTTCAATCGCGGCGACCATCCGATGATGGTGTTCGACCGCAGCGGCACCTTCCTGCGCTCCTGGGGCGAGGGGGAGTACCCGCGCGCGCATGGCGTCCATATGGGCCCTGACGAGTCGATCTACCTGACCGATGATGGCGGGCATTTTGTCCGCAAATGCCGGCTCGACAACGGCAAGGTGCTGCTCGAGCTCGGGGTTCCCGGCAAGCCGGCGCCCTATATGAGCGGCGAGCCGTTCCACCGCTGCACCCACACCGCGCTGGCCCCGAACGGCGATATCTACGTGTCCGACGGCTACGGCAATGCGCGTGTCCACAAATATTCGCCCAACGGCAAATTGCTGATGTCCTGGGGCGAGCCCGGCACCGATCCCGGCCAGTTCAACATCGTGCACAATATCTGCAGCGATGCCGATGGCTGGGTCTATGTCGCCGACCGCGAGAACCATCGGGTGCAGGTGTTCGACGGCAAGGGCAAATACGAGGCGCAGTGGAACAACCTCCACCGACCCTGCGGCCTCTACATGCACAACACCCGCAACCCGGTTTGCTACATCGGCGAATTGGGGCCGGTGATGGGGGTCAACCGCAACAGCCCCAATCTCGGACCGCGGGTCAGCATCGTCGATCACCAGGGCAAGCTGCTGTCGCGCTTCGGCGACGCGCATGCCGGCACCGCTCCGACTGCGTTTCTCGGCCCGCACGGCCTCGCCGTCGATTCGCGCGGCGATCTCTATGTCGGCGAGGTGTCGTGGACGCAGTGGCCGCAATTCTTCGACACGCCGCGGCCGGCCCATATCCGCTCGTTGCAGAAATACGAGAAGGTGCAGTAGAGGCAGCGGCATTGAGCGAGCTTACCGACGCGGTCGCGCGGCTCGAACGGGCCGTCGCGCGGCTCGAGGCGGCCGCCGCTCGGCAACCCCGCAATGGTCCAAACGAGCAGGTCGCGGCCGCCGCAGCCGCGATAACCGGCCGGCTTGACGTGGCGCTCGCCAAGCTCGGCCAACTGCTCGAAAAGGAAGAGGCCTGAATGGGCGAGGTCGTCATCAAGATCAACGGACGCGACTTCCCGCTCACCTGCGCCGATGGCCAGGAGCCGCGCACGCGTCGGCTGGCACAGTATGTCGACGGCAAGATCGCCGAATTCAGCAGGAACCTGGGCCAGATCGGCGAAGCGCGTCTCCTGCTGCTGGCAGCGCTCGTCATCGCCGACGAATTGTCGGATGCCGGCGAGGCCTTGCAGCAGGAGCGCAATCGCCCGCCCCCGGCCGAAATCGCGGCCGCCGAAGCGGCGGTATCCGGGATCCGCGCGATCGCCGAACGCATCGAGTCCATTGCGGCGCGGATCGAAACCACCTAGCTAAAGGATGGGTGGGGCTGCGCGGTTCGTCAGGACGCTTATACCCCGGGGCCGATATCTACCGTTCGGGAGCTGTCCCTGTCGGAGTCGTGGCTTCGATACATGGCGCCCACCTGCAGTGCAGGGCCACGGTGGGTTTGCAACGCCAACGGCCGAGGCGGCTCCACCCATCCTCCTCTTACCGATTCCAGCGAGTGAGCCCCGCCCGTCCACGGCGGAGGGTTATTCGCGGTGCTCTGTAATTCCCTCCCCCGCAAGCGGGGGAGGGTTGGGATGGGGGCTTGCGGCGTTTACACTAGGAAGGCTGAAGGATCGGGATCGTGAACATTCTTTTGTGCGGCGATGTGGTTGGGCGTTCGGGACGGGAGGCGATCAAGCGCCATCTCTCGGGCCTTAAACGCGACCTCAACATCGATGTCGCGATCGTCAATGCCGAGAACGCCGCGCATGGCTTTGGGCTGAACGAGCGCCTGGCCGGCGAGCTCTACGATGCCGGCGCCGATATCCTGAGCACCGGCAACCATGTCTGGGACCAGCGCGAGCTGATCCAATACATCGAGCGCGACGGCCGCATCCTGCGCCCCGCCAATTTCCCGGAGGGGACGCCGGGCGCCGGCTGGCGGCTGCACCCGATCGATGGCGAGCGCACGCTGCTCGTCGTCAATTTGATGGGCCGGCTGTTCATGGATGCGCTGGATGATCCGTTTGCCCGGCTCGAATCGATCCTCGCGCAACACCCGCTCGCGGCCGGATCTGGTAAGGGCGCGACCGCGATCGTCGTCGATTTTCACGGCGAGGCCACCAGCGAGAAGATGGCGTTCGGCCATTTCGCCGATGGTCGGGTCTCGGCGGTCCTCGGGACCCACACCCATGTGCCGACCGCCGATGCGCAGATCCTGCCCGGCGGCACCGCCTATATCAGCGATGCCGGTATGTGCGGCGACTACGATTCGGTGATCGGCATGGAAAAGGCCCCGTCGGTGCGGCGCTTCGTGACCAAGATGCCCGGCGAGAAACCGAAGCCCGCCGAGGGCGAGGCGAGCCTGTGCGGTGTCTTTGTCGCGATCGACGATGCAACGGGGCTGGCCCGCCGCATCGAGCCGGTGCGGGTCGGCGGCCGACTCGCCGAATACGTCCCGTTCCCTGACAGGGAAGATGCCGGTCTTGCGCCCGACCCGCCCCAATCCTGCCATATTGGCTTGTTAGGCCGCGATTGAGGGGAGCCGCGGAAATGGCCGGCCATTCGCAATTCAAAAACATTATGTACCGGAAGGGCGCGCAGGACAAAAAGCGCGCCAAGGTCTTCACCAAGATCATCCGGGAACTGACCACTGCGGCGCGTTCGGGCCTACCCGATCCCAACGCCAATCCACGGCTGCGCGCGGCCGTCTTGGCGGCGCGCCAGGCCAACATGCCGAAGGACACGGTCGAGCGCGCGATCCGGCGCGGCGCCGGCGGCGACGGCGGCGAGGCTTATGAAGAGGTGCGGTACGAGGGCTACGGGCCGGGTGGCGTGGCGGTCATCGTCGAGGCGCTGACCGACAATCGCAACCGCACCGCCAGCGAGGTGCGCGCCGCCTTTACCAAGGCCGGCGGGGCGCTCGGCGAAACCAATAGCGTCGGCTTCCTGTTCGATCATGTCGGCGAGATCGCCTATCCCGCCGACGCGGCGAGCGCCGATGAGATGCTCGAAGCGGCGATCGAGGCCGGTGCCAGCGATGTCGAGAGCGACACCGACGGTCATGTCGTCATCTCGGCGCCCGACGATTTCAACACGGTGCGGGACGCGCTCGAAAAGCAATTCGGGCCGGCGGTTTCGGCCCGGCTCGGCTGGCGTCCCAAAACCGCGACGCCGATCGACGACGACACCGCGCAAGGCCTGTTCAAGCTGCTTGAGACGCTCGAAGACAGCGACGATGTCCAGAACGTTTACGCCAATTTCGAAGCCGGCGAGGACGTGCTGGAGCGCTTGAGCGCCTGATCTCGGCCAGAGGGGGACGAGATGCGGGTCCTGGGGCTCGATCCTGGGCTGCGCCATACGGGGTGGGGGGTCATCGACGTGGCCGGCTATCGGCTTTCCTATGTCGCCGACGGGGTGGTGCATGCCCCGGTCGATCTGCCATTGGCCGATCGGCTGGTCGTGCTGTTCCGCCAGATCATCGACGTGCTGGAGCGCTTCCGCCCCGACGAGGCGGCGGTCGAGGAGACCTTCGTCAACAAGAATGCTGCCTCGACCTTGAAGCTCGGGGTCGCCCGCGGCGTCGTCCTGCTGGCGCCCGCCGAGCGCGGCCTGCCGGTCGCCGAATACTCGGCGAATCTCGTCAAGAAGTCGGTGGTCGGTGCGGGCCATGCCGAGAAGGCGCAAATCCAGATGATGGTGCGCCGGCTGTTGCCGGGCTGCGCGATCGCCACACCCGACGCCGCCGACGCGCTGGCCGTCGCGATCTGCCACGCGCACCACGCCAGTACCAACCGAGCGTGGCAGGTGGCCCGATGATCGCGAAGCTCGCCGGCTTGCTCGACCAGATCATGCCCGATGGTGCGGTCATCGATGTCGGCGGCGTCGGCTATCTCGTTTTCTGCTCGACGCGCACGATCGGGCAATTGCCGGCACCGGGCGCCGCCGCGAAGTTGTTGGTCGAGACGCATGTCCGCGAAGACCACATCCACCTCTATGGCTTTATCGATGCGGTCGAGCGCGACTGGTTTCGCCTGCTGACGACCGTGCAGGGCGTCGGGGCACGGCTGGCGCTGGCGCTGCTTTCCGCCCTCTCGCCCGATCAGCTGGCGCTGGCGATCCTGTCGCAGGACAAGGCGACTTTGGCACACGCCGACGGGGTCGGGCCGCGCCTCGCCGCCCGGATCGCCAACGAATTGCGCGACAAGGTCGGCGGGCTGGCGACCGCAGCGCCCGCAACCGTGACTGCCAGTCCGGCGGCCACTGGCAAGGAGGCAGGCGCGGCTGCCGATGCCGTGTCGGCGCTGGTCAATCTCGGCTATCGCCGCGCTGAAGCCTTCGGTGCGGTGGCGACGGCGGCGCGCAAGCTCGGCGAGGCAGCCGCGCTCGATGCGCTGATCCGCGCCGGGCTGCAGGAGCTCGCGCAGGCGAGCAATCAGGGGGCGCTGCGGTGAGCGATGCGGCGCCGCGGGTGATCGCCCCCGAGCAGGCCGAGCAGGATGCCCCGGAAGCATCGATCCGGCCGACGACGCTCGACGAATTCGTCGGCCAGCGACAGTTGCGCGACAATCTGCGCGTCTTCATCGACGCGGCACGGAGCCGCCGCGAGGCGCTCGATCATGTGCTGTTCTTCGGCCCGCCCGGTCTCGGCAAGACGACGCTGGCGCAGATCGTCGCCCGCGAATTGGCGGTCGGCTTCCGCGCCACCTCGGGGCCGGTGATCCAGCGCGCCGGCGATCTCGCCGCGCTGCTGACCAATCTGCAGCCGCGCGACATCCTGTTCATCGACGAGATCCACCGTCTCGCGCCAGCAGTCGAGGAGATCCTCTACCCGGCGATGGAGGATTTTCAGCTCGACCTGATCATCGGCGAAGGCCCCGGAGCGCGGTCTATCCGCATCGACCTGCCGCCGTTCACGCTGGTCGGCGCGACGACCCGCTCGGGGCTGATCACCCGGCCGTTGCGCGAGCGTTTCGGCATTCCGCTGCGGCTGCTGTTTTATGAGGCTTCCGAGCTGGCGCAGATCCTGGCGCGCGGTGCCGGCATCCTGGCGCTCGATCTGACCGCCGACGGCGCCGCCGAGATCGCCCGCCGCGCCCGCGGCACGCCGCGGATCGCGATGCGGCTGTTGCGCCGCATCCGCGATTTCGCCGCGGTGCATGGCTGGAGCAGCGTCGATGCCGCGACCGCCGACGAGGCATTGCTGCGGCTCGAAGTCGATCACCGCGGGCTCGACGCGATGGACCGCCGCTATCTGCGCGCGATCGCCGAGCATTATGGCGGCGGCCCGGTCGGAGTTGAGACGATGGCGGCGGCGCTCAGCGACCAGCGCGACGTGCTCGAAGAAGTCATCGAGCCGTATCTGCTGCAGCAGGGCTTCGTGCAGCGCACGCCGCGCGGCCGCATGCTGACCGAGATCGCCTATCGTCATCTCGACATGGCGGTGCCGGCGAGCCTGCCGGGCCAGCTCGATCTGCTCGCGGCGTTACCGGCGGAGCCGGAAGCGGAATGACGCCTGAGATGAAACCCAAAATAGGTCCCGGCGAAGGCCGGGACCCATGCTGGCCGAGGCACCAGCGGCTGACCGATGGGTCCCGGCCTTCGCCGGGAACCCAGCTGTCCAACGCGTGCCGGTATCCGGCGTGTACGGAGAAGCGGCGGTGATCTCGGCCGCCATCGCCGGGATGACGCACAGCATGAAGCTGCGCGTCTATTACGAGGACACCGACGCGGCCGGTATTGTCTATTACGCCAATTACCTCAAATTCGCCGAGCGCGGCCGCACCGAGATGATGCGCGACCTCGGCTTCGCCCATAGCAGGATCGCCGAGGAGACCGGCATCGTCTTCACGGTGCGGCGCTGCTCGGCCGATTACCGCACTGCGGCGCGCCTCGACGATGCCTTGACCGTCGAGACCCGGATTGCCGCGATCGGCGCGGCGACCGTGTTGCTCGACCAGCAGATCCGCCGCGAGGGCGAGACAATCGTCGCGCTCGACGTGCTGGTCGCCTGCGTCGGACGCGACGGCCGCCCCCGGCGGGTGCCGGCCGGCTTGCGCGCCGCGCTTATGAAGCTGCCCTCATAAAGCCACCGATTGTCCAAATGAAGCCATAAAAGGCCGCCATCAATGCAGTCCTTCGACGCCACCGCACTTCCCGGCACCGTGACCCAGCACCTCTCCGTCTTCGAACTGTTCCTGCAGTCCGACAGCATCGTCAAACTAGTGATCCTGCTCCTGCTTGTGGCCTCGTTCTGGTCGTGGGCGGTCATTTTCGACAAGACATTGCGCATGCGCCGGCTGCAGCAGGCCGCGACCAGCTTCGAGGAGACATTCTGGTCCGGCGGCTCGCTCGATGATCTGTTCGACCGGGTCGGCCAGCGGCCGAACGACCCGATGAGCTCGGTCTTCGCCGCGGCGATGCGCGAGTGGCGGCGCAGCGCCTCCAAGGGCCTGCTCGGCACGGCGACGATGCGCGCCAGCCTGCAGCAACGCATCGAGCGCGTCATGAATGTGACGGTCGGGCGCGAAATGGAGCGGGTTGAGCGCTTCATGAACTTTCTCGCCACGGTCGGGGCGACGGCCCCGTTTGTCGGCCTGTTCGGCACGGTATGGGGGATCATGGACAGCTTTCAGTCGATCGCCGCCGCCAAGAACACCAGCCTGGCGGTCGTCGCGCCCGGCATTGCCGAGGCGCTGTTCGCCACCGCGCTCGGTCTCGTCGCGGCGATACCGGCGGTCATCGCCTACAACAAATTGTCGACCGATTTCGGCCGCTATGCCGGCCGGCTCGAGGCCTTCTCCTCGGAATTCAGCGCCATCCTGTCCCGCCAGCTCGACGAGAGACCATAAACCATGGCGTCACCCGTCTATAGCGGCCCGGTCCGGGGCAGTCGCTCGGCGCGCGGGCGATACCGCCCGATGTCGGAGATCAACGTCACGCCGCTGGTCGACGTCATGCTGGTGCTGCTCGTCGTCTTCATGGTGACGGCGCCGCTATTGACGGTCGGGGTGCCGGTCGATCTGCCGCAGACGCAGGCGCCGCCGATCAACGAGCCGAAGGAGCCGCTCGTCATCACCGTCAACCGCGACGGCGTCATCTTCGTGGCGGAGGCCAGCGTCGCGACCGACGCGCTGGTGACGAAATTACAGGCGATCACCGGCGCCAATCCCGACGCGGTCATCTATGTCCGCGGCGACAAGCAGCTCAATTACGGCCGCGTTCTCGAAGTGATGAGCCTCGTCAGCACTGCTGGGTTCCGCAAGGTCTCGCTGGTCGCCGAAGCACCGAAGGGCCCGGCGGCGGCGAACCGGCCGGGCACCTCGGTCCGGCGCTAGTATCGGGGTGAACGGCCGGCGATGAGCGCGATCACGGTCGAGCGCGGCAGACCGCCGCCTCCGGCAAAGCCGGGAACTGCGCGATCGGAACCGATGCCGGGCGGCATCGCGGCGTCGGCCGGACTCCATATCGGTCTGTTCGTGCTGATCCTGCTCGGCCTGCCGAGCCTGTTTCGGCCGCCGCCGCCGCAGGATATGCCGATCGCCGTCGATCTGGTGACGATCGCGCCGGAAACCCGCGCCACCCAGCCCAACCCGTTCAGACCGAAACCGGAGGCCAAGCCCGAGCCGGCGGTCGCCGCGCCGGCGCCAAAGCCCGAACCCAAACCCGAACCGCCCGCTGCCGCGGAACCGCCTTCCGCCGCAGCGCCCCCACCGATGCCGGCGCCGCCGCAGCCCAAGCCCGAAATCAAGACCCCGCCGGCGCCACCGCCGCCGCCTCCCAAGCCGGTCGCCGCCCAGGCGCCGCCGCCCCCGCCGCCGCCGGAAACAAAGCCGCGGCCTCAGCCGCAGCGGGTCGCGCATCACGTGCCGCGCGCGGAACCGAAGAAGAGCGATCCGGCCGCCTTCGAAAAGGTGCTGAACAATCTGCAGGACAAGAAACCGGCGCCCGCCTTCGATTCGTTATTGAAGAACCTGACGCGTGACCAGGTCGCGCCGGCCGAAGATACACCGCCGCAACCACACCGCCGGCTAGCGGCCGCCGCACCGCCCTCCTCGCAGCCCAAGGCGCCGCTCGGCGCGCAGCTCACCGCCAGCGAGATGGATCTGCTGCGCGAGCAGCTGTACCACTGCTGGAACGTGCCTTCGGGCGTGCGCGACGCCAAGGATCTGGTCATCGAGGTGCGGGTCACGGTCGGGCCGGACGGCGTCGCGCGGCAGGCCGTGATCGTCGATCAGGGCAGGCTGGGCGATCCGATCTTCCGCGCCGCCGCCGAGAGTGCCCGGCGCACCTTCTTCCATCCGGAATGCACCCCGCTGCGGGTACCGGCCGGGAAATACGAGCTCTGGAAGGATCTCGTCGTCGATTTCAGTCCGAAGGATCTTTTATGACGAGAAGCCGCCGTGTTTACGGCACCGTCCGCGCTGCATTGATCATCCTCGCGCTGGTGCTCGTGGCCAGCCCAGCCTTTGCCGAGCTGCGTCTCGACGTCACCCGCGGCAAGGTCGAGCCGATGCCCATCGCGATCCCGGCCTTTGCCGGCGCCGCCGGCGAGGAAGCGCAGACCGGCCGCGACATGGCCCAGGTGATATCGGCCGATCTCGAGCGCTCCGGCCTGTTCCGGCCGCTCGATCCGCAGAGCTTCATTCAGAACGTGTCGGCGAGCGAAGGACCGCGCTTTGGCGATTGGCGGCAGATCAATGCCCAGGCGCTGGTCAGCGGGACGGTGCAGGGGCAAGGCGACGGCCGCTTCCGGGTCGAGTTCCGGCTGTGGGACGTCTTTGCCGAGCAGCAACTCGCCGGCTTTGCCTATACGACGACCCGGCAGAACTGGCGCCGTATCGCGCACATCATAGCCGACGAGATCTACAAGCGGATCACCGGCGAAGACGGCTATTTCGACAGCCGCATCGTCTACATCGCCGAGGCCGGGCCGGCCGAGAAACGGGAAAAACGGCTCGCCCTGATGGACCAGGATGGCGCCAACCACCGCTACCTGACCGACGGGCGGGCCTTGGTGTTGACCCCGCGGTTTTCGCCCTCGGCGCAGGAGATCACCTATTTGTCCTATGCCCAGGGCACGCCGCGGGTCTATCTGCGCAATATCGACAGCGGCCAGCAGGAGGCGCTCGGTGACTTTCCCGGGATGACCTTCGCGCCGCGCTTCTCGCCGGAAGGCAACCGCATCGTCTTCAGCCGTACCGAGAACGGCGCCAGCAACATCTATGCGCTCGATCTGCGCACGCGGCGGCCGTCGCGCCTGACCGAGGGCAACTCGATCGACACGACGCCGTCCTATTCGCCCGACGGCAGCAAGATCGTCTTCAACTCCGATCGCGGCGGCTCGCAGCAGCTTTATTTGATGGACGCCAGCGGCGGCGAGGCGCGGCGGATCAGCTTCGGCTCGGGCAAATACGGCACGCCGGTGTGGTCGCCGCGCGGCGATCTGATCGCCTTCACCAAGATCGACGGTGGGACCTTCTATATCGGCGTCATGCGGCCGGACGGCTCGGGCGAGCGGCTCTTGACCCAAGATTTCCTCGTCGAAGGACCGACTTGGGCGCCGAACGGGCGCGTGCTGATGTATTTCCGCCAGGGGCGCTCCAGCGGTAGGGCCGCATCGTCGCGGCTCTATTCGATCGATCTGACCGGCGGCAACCAGCGCGAGATCGGCACCCCGGGCGATGCTTCCGACCCGGCGTGGTCGCCCTTGCTGCGCTAGTCCCCGCTAGATCCATTCGGGGCTTCATCACCGATTGCCACCACCGATCCACTTGGGGGAGTTCATCGATGCTTGGACGTTTTGTCGCTCTCGCGGGCCCGCTCGCGCTGCTAGCCGCCTGCAGCCATTCGCCCGAACCCGGAGCAGGCGGGCCGGGCGGCCCGATGGGTCCCGGCGGCATCAGCAGCTCGCGCTTCGGACCGGGATCGCAGCAGGATCTCGCCTCGACTGCCGGCGATCGCGTGTTCTTTGCCTATGATCAGGCCGATATTTCGTCGGAAGGCCAGCAGACGTTGCAGCGCCAGGCGCAATGGCTGCGCCGCTATCCCAATGTGTCGGTCACGATCGAGGGCCATTGCGACGAACGCGGCACGCGCGAGTACAATCTCGCCCTCGGCGAGCGCCGCGCGCAGGCCGTGAAGAACGTGCTGGTCGCCTCAGGCATACCCGCCGCGCGCATCTCGACGATCAGCTACGGCAAGGAACGTCCCGAGATCCCGCATTCGGACGATCAGTCCTACGCGCAGAACCGGCGCGGCGTCACGACGATCAACTGAGGGCAAGGGCAACTAGGGCCGGGCAAGCCGCCGTTAACCGATTTTCGACCGCCGGTCGGTTGGCGGCGCCCTCTTTTTGCCCAAAACCGATCCTACTAGCTCGCCGCCGGCAGGGGATCTGCCAGTGCGCGCGGCTGCGGGCTGCCGCGCGCAAGGCCCGGTCGACGCGATATTGCCCGCCGGCTGACCCGCTCGTTGATGAGGCGCTCTTATGTTCCAGCATTGGCTGTTGCGATGTGCGTGTTTTGGTGTGGCGCTCGGGCTCGCCGCCGCTCCTCTGATGCCGGCGCATGGCCAGGACCGCTCGACCTTCGAGCGTCTCGACCGGCTGGAGCGCGACCTCAACATGCTGCAGCGACAGGTCTATCGCGGTGGGCCGGCGCCGATGGCGGGTGGCGATCCCGCCGGCGCGGTCAATACCGAAATCCGCATGGACCGCATTGAAACGCAAATGCGCGACCTGACCGGCCGGGTCGAGGAGTTCATGAACCAAGTCGAGCGCCTGCGCCAGCGGGTCGACCAGGTCAACGGAGACATCGAGGCCCGCGTCAGCCAGGCACCGCCCAGCTCCGGCAGCTATGCCGCGGCAAGTCCGCCTCCGCTCCCACCGCGAGCGCGCGGGGGCGTTTCCAGCCGCGAGCCGCCCCCCGAGCCGCTGGGCGCCCCCGGCGGCGGCCTGAGCCCACCCGGCGCGCCTCCGTCCGGCTTGGGAGGACCCCTAGTCCCACCCGGAGCGCTGTTGCCGCCACCGGGCGGACCGACCGCACTCGCCGGCACGCTGACGCCGCCTGGCGTCCCGACCGCACCGACCGAACTCGCGACCGCCGCCGCTCCGCCCATCGCGCGCGCCCTGCCGAGCGGCTCGACCAGCGAGCAATACAATCACGCATTCGGTTTGTTGAAGCAGGCCGATTACCCTGCCGCCGAGGTGGCCTTGAAAGCCTTTGTCGAGCAGCATCCGAACGACCCGATGGCGGGTAACGCGCAATACTGGCTGGGCGAGACCTTTTACACGCGCGGCCGCTACGCCGAGGCAGCGACCGCCTTTGCAGAGGGCTACAAGCGCTATCCCAAAAGCTCCAAGGCCGCCGACGAATTGCTAAAGCTGGGCATGTCGCTGGGCCGCGCCAATCAGAAGCAGAACGCCTGTGTCGTACTGGCCCAACTCGACCATGATTTCCCCGCTCCCGGCGCCGCGATCAAGGAGCGCGCCACGACCGAGAAGAAGCGTCTCGGCTGCTGAGCCGGCCATGCCGGCCACGCCCCTGAAGCTGGGCGAGCTGAGCGCGGCGCTCGCGGCGATCGGCGGCTTCGAGACGAAGCCGTTCATCGCGGTCGCGGTCTCGGGCGGCCCCGACAGCCTGGCCTTGACGATCCTGGCCGATCGTTGGGTGCGCCAACGCGGCGGCCGGCTGATCGCGCTGACCGTCGATCACCGGCTGCGCCCCGAAAGCGCCGAAGAAGCGCGGACCGTCCGCGGCTGGTTGGCGACCCGCGGCATCTCGCATCACGTGCTGGTATGGACCGACCCCAAGCCGGGGACGGGCATTCAGGAGGCGGCCCGCGCGGCGCGCTACCGGCTGCTCGCCGGCTGGTGCCGCGAGCAGGGCTGCCTGCATTTGTTGACCGCGCATCATCGCGAGGACCAGGCCGAGACCTATCTGATCCGCCGTCGTGCCGGCAGCGGCGTGGATGGGTTGGCCGGCATGTCCGCGGTGCGCGAGATGGCCGGCGTGCGGCTGGTGCGGCCATTGCTCGCTGTACCGAAGGCACGGCTCGTCGCACTGCTCGCAGCGGAGCGCCAGCCATTCTTGTCCGACCCGTCGAACCGCAACCCGGTCTTCGAGCGTGCCCGGCTGCGGCTCGACGACAGCGCGGATGATGACGCTCGCATCGATCGGCTGGCAGAGGAGGTGCACGAGTTTGGCCGGCAGCGCATCGAGCGAGAACGGGCGCTCGACCGGTTGGTCGCCTCGGCCGTCAGCCTCCACCCCGCCGGATTTGCCGTGCTCGATCCAGCGGCGATTGGTGCCGCCGATGCCGACTCGGTGGAGAAGCTGCTCGGCCGCGTCGCCGCCTGCATCGGCGGCGCACCCTATCCGTTGCGTCGCGAGAGGGTGGCGCGGCTGCGCGCCGGATTGCTGGATCGGCCCGAGCGCGCCCGCACCCTCGGCGGCTGCCGCTTCGTGCCGTGGCGCAGCAAGCTCCTCGTATTGCGCGAATTGGCTGGCGCCGCGCCGCCGGCCCGCCTGGAACCCGGCACCGAGTTGCTGTGGGACCGCCATTTTTCTGTCGCCGCGCCGCGCGCCATGATGCCGGGGCTCATGCTCGGCTATCTCGGCCAATACGGAGCCGTTGGCCATCCTTCTCCGCTCGCCGAGCTAAACGCGGGCGATCTGCCGCGTCTTATTCACCCGGTGCTGCCGACCTTGTGGGACGCCGCCGGTCTCGTCGCGGTGCCGCACCTGGGCTATTCGCGGGCCGGCGCCGCGGCTCTGCCGCTGATCTCGTTGCGGCCGGTAAATCCGCTGTCACATGCAGGCTTTACAGTTGTTTAATTGGCGGCGCATCCTATGTTTTGCTGGCGCGGAGCCCGGCGTTGCGGGTGATCGGGGCGGGTGCCCCGAGGCGGTAGGGAAAGGCCCTGGCGGTGAATAATTTCGGCAAAAATCTCGCCCTGTGGATCGTCATCGGCCTGCTGCTTGTCGCGCTGTTCAATCTCTTCCAGACCTCATCGACCCGCGGTCCGCAATCGACTCTGGCGTTTTCCGATTTCGTCACCGACGTCAATCGCGGCCAGGTCACCGACGTCACGATCCAGGGCGACAACATCAACGGCCATTTCACCGACGGCCGCGCCTTCACAACCTATGCGCCGAAGGACCCCGGACTCGTCGGCCGCCTGATCGACAAGGGCGTGCGCATTACCGCCGCGCCGCTCGACGAGAATGTGCCTTCGCTGTTCGGGATCCTGGTGTCGTGGTTCCCGATGCTGCTGCTGATCGGCGTGTGGATCTTCTTCATGCGCCAGATGCAGGGCGGCGGCGGCCGGGCGATGGGATTCGGCAAGAGCCGGGCGCGACTGCTGACCGAGAAGGTCGGCCGCATCACCTTCGAGGATGTCGCCGGCATCGACGAGGCCAAGCAGGAGCTCGAGGAGATCGTCGAGTACCTGAAGGACCCGCAGAAATTCCAGCGGCTCGGCGGCAAGATCCCGAAAGGCGTGCTGCTGGTCGGCCCGCCGGGCACCGGCAAGACGCTGCTGGCGCGAGCGATCGCCGGCGAGGCGAACGTGCCGTTCTTCACGATTTCCGGCTCCGATTTTGTCGAGATGTTCGTCGGCGTCGGCGCCAGCCGGGTGCGTGACATGTTCGAGCAGGGCAAGAAGAACGCCCCCTGCATCATCTTCATCGACGAGATCGATGCGGTCGGCCGGCATCGCGGCGCCGGGCTCGGCGGCGGCAATGACGAGCGCGAGCAGACTCTGAACCAGTTGCTCGTCGAGATGGATGGTTTCGAAGCCAATGAGGGCGTCATCCTGATCGCCGCGACCAACCGGCCTGACGTGCTCGACCCGGCGCTGCTGCGCCCCGGCCGCTTCGACCGGCAGGTCGTCGTGCCGAACCCCGACGTCGCCGGCCGCGAGAAGATCCTCAAAGTCCATATGCGCAAGGTGCCGCTGGCTTCGGATGTCGACCCGAAGATCATCGCCCGCGGCACCCCCGGTTTCTCGGGCGCCGATCTCGCTAACCTCGTCAATGAGGCGGCGCTGATGGCGGCCCGCCGCGGCAAGCGCTCGGTGGCGATGGGCGAGTTCGAGCACGCCAAGGACAAGGTCATGATGGGCGCCGAGCGGCGCTCGATGGTGATGACCGAAGACGAGAAGCGGCTGACCGCCTATCACGAGGCCGGGCACGCGCTGTGCATGCTCTATGCCGAGGCGCACGAGCCCTTGCACAAGGTGACGATCATCCCGCGCGGCCGCGCGCTCGGCGTCACAATGTTCCTGCCGGAACGCGACAAGTACAGCCAGTCCAAGCTCGAAATAAAGGCGATGATGGCCAGCCTGTTTGGCGGCCGGGTCGCCGAGGAGCTGATCTTCGGCGAGGACAAGGTCACCACCGGCGCGTCCGACGATATCCGCCGCGCCACCGGCTTGGCGCGCCGTATGGTTACCGAATTCGGCTTCAGCGAGAAGCTCGGGCCCTTGCGCTACGCCGACAATGAGGAAGAGGTGTTCCTCGGCCATTCGGTCACCCAGCGCAAGAACGTGTCCGACGCGACGGCCAGGCTCATCGACGAGGAAATCCGCCGCATCATCGATGAGGGCGAGCGCACCGCCCGCGAGATCCTGACCGGCCATCTCGACGAGCTGCACGCGCTGGCGAAGGGCCTGCTCGAATACGAAACCTTGTCGGCCGACGAGATCCGCCGCCTCATCAAGGGCGAGCGGATTGTCCGTGATGTTTCGACTCCGGCGCCGTCCGAGGAGCCCCGCCCGGGCCGGCGCAGCTCGGTGCCGCCCACCGGCCGTCCGAGCGGCCTCGAACCGGAGCCGCAGCCCGGCAACTAGGCCCAAGCGAGGGCCTCCGCTCGCCGCGGTGTCGGTGTGGCTGACCCAATCGACGGGTATGAGATTACCGAGCATGCGGCATTCGAAATGCAGCGGCGCGGTATCCAGGAAAGCGTGGTACGCCGCCTCCTTGCTGGACCCGAGCAGCGTCATACCGTCTCACCGGGCCGAGACGTCTTACAGTCGAGGATCAGGGTCGCCGGTAAAACGTATCTGCGTCGCGTGTTCGTCGATATCGACCGCCAGCCCGCAGAAGTGGTTACAGTTTATCGGACCAGCCGCGTCGCGAAGTATTGGAGGTAATTCATGAAAGCGACTTATGACGCGAGGACTGACACGTTGAGTATCATCCTCAAGTCGGGTGCCGCGGTCGCTGAAAGCGATGAGGATAAACCGGGTATCATCCTCGACTACGATCAGGACGGGAACCTCGTCTCTCTCGAAATCCTGGACGCCTCGACGAGGGTTACCGAGGCGCGCCGGTTTGAGTTCGAGACCATGGGCTGACGAAGTGCAACGGCCTTGAGTTTCCGGAAGGCAGCTTGGCAATTTAGCGCCGATTGCAACTCCAGCGCGAGTTCACCTGAATCCGACCTGAATTATCAGGTGCCCGGTTTGAGGTTACAAAATCCCAGGTTGCGGCCGCCGGGATCTGGAGCAAGCGTCCTGTCTCGTGGCGATTTGGCGACCCTTCTCTGCTAGGATGCCTGCTGTTCATCCAGCGTTTATTCGGGTGGCAGTGAGAGCGGGGGTAGGATGGGCGCGATGGCGCGTAAACTGTTCGGGACCGACGGGATCCGCGGGACCGCCAACAGCGAGCCGATGACGCCGGAGACGGCGCTGAAGGTCGCGATGGCGGTCGGCGAGTCATTGCACAACGGGTCGCACAAGCACCTCGTTGTGATCGGCAAGGACACCCGGCTGTCCGGCTATATGCTGGAACCGGCGCTGACAGCCGGGTTCATCACAATGGGCATGGACGTCGTGCTGGTCGGGCCGTTGCCGACCCCGGCGATCGCGATGCTGACGCGCAGCCTGCGCGCCGATATCGGGGCCGTCATCTCGGCCTCGCACAACCCGTTCGGCGATAACGGCATCAAGCTGTTCGGCCCCGACGGCTACAAGCTGTCCGACGAATTCGAAACCAAGATCGAGGCCGGGCTGCAGAAGGGCCCGACCCGCCGCGCCGGCCCGTCCGAGCTCGGCCGCGCCAAGCGACTCGACGACGCCGGCGGCCGCTACATCGAATTCGTCAAGCAGAGCTTCCCGAAAGGGCTGCGGCTCGACGGGTTGCGGGTCGTCGTCGATTGCGCGCATGGCGCCGCCTACAAGGTCGCCCCGACCGTGTTCTGGGAGTTGGGCGCCGAGGTGTTCCCGATCGCGGTCGCGCCCGACGGCTTCAACATCAACCGCGAATGCGGCGCGCTGGCGCCGGAAAACATGCGGCGCGAGGTGCTGGCGCGGCGCGCCGATATCGGCATCGCGCTCGACGGCGACGCCGACCGGCTAATCGTCGCCGACGAGCGCGGCGTCATCCTCGACGGCGATCAGCTGATGGCGCTGATCGCCACCAACCTCGCGCATGGCGAGCGCCTCCAGGGCGGTGCGCTGGTCGCCACGATCATGTCGAACCTCGGCCTCGAGCATTGCCTCACCGGGCGAGGAATCGGGCTGCACCGCACCGCGGTCGGCGACCGCTATGTCGTCGAGAA
>Ga0066709_100000695_pt1 | contig 19412 bp, 15 predicted proteins | sample GraSoiAngelo_158_FD_79665 | JGI IMG/M metagenome (GOLD analysis project Ga0066709, IMG submission 79665) | Grasslands soil microbial communities from the Angelo Coastal Reserve, California, USA - 14_1009_16_30cm | ecosystem: Environmental > Terrestrial > Soil > Grasslands | place: USA...
CCACGGCCGATGGCGGGCGTCGGTTCGCCCCGGAGGAACACGGCGTCGACGATCGCCTGCCGATCGACGGCGTGGGAGATCGCGCGGCGCACGCGGACGTCGTTGAACGGCGGCTTGTCGGTCCTCATGTAAATGCCGGTCGTCACGTTGGACACGAAGTCTCGATACATGAGCTGCGGATGGCTCTTCTTGAGCTCGGCGAGATCCTGCTGACGCACGACCCACTGGTGCCAGGGCGCGCAATCGATCTGCCCCGTACGGTAGGCGGCGAGCTGGGCAGCTTCGTCCTCCATCACCAGCCAGTCCACCCCGTCCACCGAGGGCTGGCCCGAGCGGAAATAGTCGGGGTGCCGTCGGAAGACGGTCTTCACGTTGGGCTCGTAGCGTTCGAGGAGGAATGGGCCGGTGCCGATCGCCGTCTCAGCGCGTTTCAGATCCCCGTACTTCTCCACGACCTCCCGGGCCACGATCCAGGTGCCGGTCGGGTTCGCGAGCATGTTGAGGAGCCAGACGAACGGCTCCTTCAATCGAAACCGCACCGTGTACCGATCCACCACATCCACCCGATCCACGGGATCGAGCATGAAGCGGAGCGGATTGCCCTTTTCGGTGAGGAAGCGGTCGTACGAGAACTTGACGTCCTCGGCCGTGAGCTCGCGGCCGTTCACGGGCGGCCTGTTGTGCCAGCGTACGCCTCGGCGGAGATGAAAGACCACGGTCGTGTCGTCCGGCTCGTCCCAGCGTTCGGCCAGATCGGGCTCGACCGTGAAGGTGCCCGGCACCACCCCGGCGCCGACCCTGTGACGGACGAGCTTGTTGTAGACGAAGCTCAGGGTGTTGTTGGTCTTGAAGTTGAGCGTCTGGTGCGGATCGAAGTGCGGCGGATCGTAGCCGCGCACGCGGAGGATCCCTCCACGCTTGGGTTGCTGAGCTCGGAGCGCGCGCGGAGCCAGCACGGGCTCGGCGGACAGAGAAGCTCCGGCTACGAGGCCGGCTCTGAGAAGGTCGCGGCGCGTCACCCCGAGCGTGGTCATTGGCGCTTCTCCCTCGCGACGTGGCGGTGGCTCTATCGGTCGAGCCAGACAGCGGCGGCCCGGTTGCCGTAGTCGAAGACGGTGTTCGGCGCGTAGTTCTTCACGTAGGGTTGCCAGGAGGCCGTGATCCCGACGCTATACAGATAGACGTAGTACTGCTGCTCGGCGGCATGCCGCTGGATGTCGAGGACGACCTTCCGGCGCATTTCCAGATCTTTCGTGCGCATCTGCTCCTTCACCATCGCGGTGAGCCTGGAGTCGTTGACGTGGCTGTTGTTGCGGGGCTCGCCAGGCATGAACTTTCCGTAGAGCACGGTGTGCGGCTCCCAGGCGATGCCGGCCGGGCCCATCGCCAGCCCCTCGAACTTCCCGACGTTCGTCGTCGACACGTAGGCGCCGTACTCCTGGACCTGCAGCTCCGCGTCGATCCCGCTCTCCTTGAGCTGGCGCTGAACCAGCTGATACGCGTCGACGGCGTCGACCCCATAGCCGCTCGTGACGTTCAGCTGGGTTTTCACCCCCTGCGGGAACCCGGCCTCGGTGAGGAGCCGCCGCGCCTCGCGCGGGTCGTACCGATAGTACTGGGCCCCGGGACCGAGCTGGTCGATGCGAGCCGACCACTCGGACAGGCCGCGCGCGATCATGGGCGTCGGTTCCCCCCGGAGGTAGACGGCTTCGATGATCGTTTGTCGGTCGATCGCGTGGGAGATCGCGCGCCGGACGCGCACGTCGCTGAACGGGGGCTTGTCGGACCGCATGTAGACGGCGTTGGGAACGTTGGAGAGGAAGTCCTGATACACCAGCTGGGGATGGCTCTTCCTGAGAGCGGCCACGTCCACCTGACGGACGGCCCACCAGTGGGAGGGACCGGCGTCGAGCTTGCCAGTTCGGTAGGCGGCGAGCCCGGCGGCGTCGTCCTCCATCACGAGCCAGTCGACCCCATCCACCCATGGCTCGCCGGGGCGGAAGTAGTCGGGGTTCCGCCTGAACACCGTCCTCACGTTCGGGTCGTAGCGCTCGAGCGTGAAGGGTCCCGTGCCGACCGCCGCTTCGGGCTTCTTGAGGTCCCCGTATTTCTCGACGACCTCGCGGGCGACGATCCAGCTCGCCCACGGGCTGGCGAGCATGTGGAGGAACCAGACGAACGGCTCCTTGAGGCGAAACCGGACGGTATACCGGTCCACGACTTCGAGCCGGTCCACCGGATCGAGCATGTATCGGTGCGGGCTCCCCCGCTCCGACAGGAAGCGCTCGAACGTGAACTTCACGTCGTCGGCGGTGAGTTCGCGGCCGTTGACGGGTGGCTTGTTGTGCCAGCGCACCCCGCGGCGGAGATGAAAGATGTACGTCGTGCCGTCCAGCTCTTCCCAGCGTTCGGCCAGGTCGGGCTCCACTGTGAACGTGCCCGGGCGCACGTCGGCGCCCACCTTGTAGCGCACGAGCTTGTTGTAGACGAAGCTGACCGTGCAGCTGGTCTTGAACGCCACGGCCAGGAGCGGGTCGAAGTGCGGCGGATCGTAGCCGCGCACGCGCAGGATCCCGCCCCGTTTGGGCTGCTGAGCCCGGGAGGAGCGGGGCGCCAGCCCGGGCTCGGCGAGCAACGTTGCGCCGCCGACGAGGCCGGCTCTCAGCAGATCACGGCGCGTCATCGGGACTCTCCCTCCGAGTGGTTGGGAGCGACGGGCGTCGGGTCAGCGCGGGGACCGCGCAGGTTTCTGTCGGTGCGGCAACACTAGCCTCCCGTGACATGGTGGTCAAGAGGATCAGGCGATAAAGAACTCCGTCAGGTGGCGAGGTGAATTGCCGACGGCCGCCGAGTGGCTCGGCGGCCGTCAGAGCCGCGGCGTAGGTCCTCCGCGAGACGCGGTCGGCGGCGGCTAACCCCGACCGTTGTGCGTGGCGTGGTACCGCGCGTTGTGCAGCACGCGGCCGGGGTAGTTCCCCGTATGTGTTCCCTTCTCGAGAAGGACCTCGCCGTTGACCACGGTGTAGTGGATCCCCTCGGCCAGCTCCCGCATCCGCCAGCCGTTGTTCGGGAAGTCGTGCACCACGTCTTCCGTGATCGGCTGCACGCTGTCGGGATCGAAGACCACGAGGTCCGCCGCCATTCCGGGCTGCAGGAGCCCGCGATCGTAGATGCCGAACGCGGTCGCCGAGTCGAAGGTCAGCCGGCGGACGGCCAGCTCGAGGGGCATGATGCCCTTCTTCCTCACCCAGTGGCCGAGCAGCCGGGTAGGGTTCGACACGTTCGAGTGGAACTGCACGTGCGCGCCTCCGTCGGACAGGCCGACGACGGCGTAGGGGCTACCAAGGATCTGCGCCACCGCCTCGGTGTCGGTGTTGTTCTCCCCGAGGGTGAACACCGTGTTCAGCTCCTCCTCGACCACCAGGTCGAGGAACGCATCGACCGGATGCTGTCCCCGGGCCTTGGCGATTTCCGCCATGTTCTGGCCCTCGAGGCCGCGGTTCTTCGGAAGCTGAGGCTCCTCCACGATCATCAGGTCCCAGCGCCTGGAGAAGCTCGGGTCCGGGCCCTGAGGGCCGTCGACCTCGGCCCGGAGCTTCGCGCGCACCTCGGGATCGCGATAGGCGCGCATCTTCTCGGCATCGGAACCCTGGAGGATCGGCAGCCAGGTCGGCATGCTCCGGAACACCTGGCAGTTCTTCATCGTGAACCGCTGCACGACGCTCCCGGGATTGCAGAGCGGCACCGCGCGAATCCCCTGCCGCGCCGTCTCCTCGACGTGCGCCAGGTGCTGCCGCCAGCGGCCCGGGTGACGCGCCTGCTCGACCAGCGTGTTGTACATGACCGGGCGGCCGCAGGCCTGGGAGATCCGACTCAAGAGATGGTCTTTCAATTCGGGGTTGGTCCCGCCGCCGCACTGGATCACGCCCGTGCCCACCTCGCGGAGCACGTCGGTCAGCGCGAAGAGCTCCGCCTCCGGCGCGCAGGCCGCGGGAATCCGCGTCCCGGCGATGTCGAAGTGGTTCATGTTACGGGTGATCGAAAGCCCGAGGGCTCCCGCTTCGAGCGCCTCGCGCACCACGCGCCGCATCGTCTCGAGCTCTCCGTCCGTGGCCGGACGCTCCGAGCAGTCCTTCCCCATGGCGTAGAGCCTGACGGCGGAGTGGCCGATCAGCGTGCCGACGTTCACGCCGAGCCGCTGGCCGACGGCGCTCATGTACTCGGGGAACGTCTCCCACGTCCAGGGCACGCCCGCGTCCAGCACGTCCATGGGAATGGCTTCGACGTAGGAGAGCATCCCCGCCAGCTTCTCGCGCTCGGCGGCCTTCACGGGAGCGAGCGCCAGCGAGCAGTTCCCGATGATGACGCTGGTGGCGCCGTGGTGACACGAGAAGGTGCAGAGCGGATCCCAGAGGACCTGGGCGTCGTAGTGACAGTGGTTGTCCACGAATCCCGGCGAGACGACCCGCCCATCAGCCTCGATGACCCGCCGCGCGGATCCGGCGAGGCGCCCGAGCTCGACGATCTTTCCATGCGCCACCCCGACGTCGCCGTGGAAGGCGGGCCGGCCCGAGCCGTCGATGATACGTCCGTTCTTGATCAGCAGGTCGTAGGCCATGGTGTCGCTCCTCTCGGCGTTTGTCACTCAGGCAACGCTGACCCACCAGCCGGATCTACGAGGCGGATAGTAGCTCAGGCGCAGGACGCCGACAACATCGCTCGATCCCCGCATCGGCGACAGCCTCTCAGGCGCCGCGTTGGCCTTCCGCGAGCGCGATCAGCGCGTCGTGGATGCGCCGGTCGATGTCGAAGCCGTCGCGCGTCAGACGCGCGCGCTCGCGATAGGCGCGTTCGCCAGGGATGCGGATCTCGTCGACCCCTTCCTGTCGCGGTGTCGCTTTGATCAGGGCGATCTCCGCGGCCAGCGCGTGACGATAGTCTTCGAGGGGAACGAACAGATCGGGCTTCAACGCGATCAGGAGGTACCCGGTGCTCTCCTCGTCGACCCCCCCGCGACAGAGCACGCCGAGCGCGTGCATCGCGAGCGCCAGCGCGTAGCCCTTGTGCCCGCCGAAGGGCAGGAGCGCGCCGCGCCGCGCGGCCTCCGCGTCCGTCGTGGGGCGGCCATGCTCGTCGATCGCCGCGCCCTCCGGCAGCGGGATGCCGAGACGCCGCCGGAACTGGAGATCGGTGCCCATGAACGCGGAGGTTCCAAGGTCGATTACCAGCGGGTCGCCTTCCATGGGGAAGCCGAAGGCGACCGGATTGGTGCCGAGGGCAGCCTTGGCGCCGCCCAGCGGCGCGACCATGGGGGGCGCGGCCACCGTGTGGATGCCGATCAGGCCGGCCCGCGCCACCATTTCGACGTAGTAGGCGCTGCGACCGCTCATCCAGATGTTGTTGACACCGACGAGGGCGAAGCCGTTGGCTTGCGCCCGCTCGATGACGGCGCGCGTCGCGTGGTACATCCCTAGCATGCCGCTCTGGTTGCCACCGTCGAACAGCACCGACACGCTCGTCTCCCTGAGCGTGCGCATCGGGCTGCGCGGCGCCGTGAAGCGGGGGTGGTCGGCGACGTTGAGCAGCTTCGGCAGGCCGGAGTACTCGTAGCCGCACAGAGCCGCGTCGATCACGTGGTCGGCGAGAATACGAGCCTCCTCGGGCTCGTACCCGATCCCACGCATGGCACGCTCCGACAGCGCGCGGGCCTCGGCGACGCTCAGGTGGACGCGTTTGGTGGAAATTCCGGAGCTCCCGGCGGAGTCGATCGACTAGGATCGCCCCTCGTAGACGGTGAACTCGACGAGATTGTCGTCGGGATCGCGGAAGTACACGCTGGTCGACACACCGCGCGCACACGTGCGTGGGCCGGGCCCAGCCTCTGGCACCACGCCGTTACGCTTCAGCAGAGCGAGAATCTCGTCAACGGTCCCGTCCCATTCGAGACAGAAGTCGGCGCCCCCCGCGGTCGGCTGCCGCGCTCCCAGGTAACCCGGGCGCGCCGGCGCGTCCGGTCCGTGGACGTTGATCTTCTGCGCGTCGTTGATTCGGATCGTCGCCATGTCCGGACGGCCTGGCCGTTTCTCCCAGGCGATCGTGAAGCCGAGCCCCTGGTAGAAGTCCAGCGTGCGCTGTGGATCGCCCGCGACGATGACCCAGTGGTCGATGCCCTTGATACCCATCGCTTGCTCCTTCACTCCACTTTTGCCTGCTGATTTTCCCCCGACCTTATCATGACGATCGCGACGCGGTCATGCCACCATCGGCGCGAGCCGTTGCTTCAAGGTATTCTCGCGGCTGAGCGCGCAGGGTCGAGCATGAAGGGGGTGAGCCATGAAACGGGTGTTGATGCTGACCGGCGACGTGAACCTCATGAACGTCACCGATTCCCAGGTGCCGTTCGCCCGCGTCAAGGACACGCTACGGCAGGCTGACGTGCTGTTCGGCAACTTGGAATGCTGCTTCTACGAGACTGCCACCGGGCACTCGGGGGAACGCGAGGGCTTTTATGCCCCGCTCGCTTCCGCCCAAGCGCTCGTCATCGCTGGGTATCGCGCGGTCGGCAACGCCAACAACGTGAACTATGGCGAGGAGGCGATTCGGGCGTCGCTCAGACGACTCGAAAGCATCGGCATTGCATGCACCGGAGCGGGCGTGAATCGTAAGGCCGCGCGCGCCCCCGCCATCGTCACCCACGAGGGTTTGCGTTTCGGCTTTGTGCAACGGACCTCCGTCTACTGGGCTACCGGCCATGAGGCCACCGACAACTCCCCTGGTGTCGCCGTCCTCACGGGACGCACCGCATACGAGCCGATGGTCCAGACGCGCCACGCCGGCCTCCCGCCCGCGAACCGTCCGGGCCTTCCCCCCACGATCCTCACCTGGGCGGACGCCACGTCGCTGGCCGAGTTCACGGGCGATCTGCGCGCGCTGCGCACCGAGGCTGACATCGTGGTCGCCTCCCATCACTGGGGACTGTTCGAGGATGTCCTCGACTACCAGGTCGAGATCGCTCACGCGGCGATCGACGCCGGCGCCGACGGGGTCATGGGGCACGGACCGCACTACGCGTGCGCGGTCGAGATGTATCGGGGCCACCCCATTTTCTACGGCCTCGGCAGCTTCTCGTTCCACACCGGGCACGGCGGCCGGGCGCACGGCGACTGGGTCGGCATGCTGGCCCGCCTCACCTTCGACGACTCGGCGCTGGTGGAGGTCGCGTTCTCGATGGTGCGCCACAACGAACGCAACGAAACCTACGTCTGCGACCCGGGCCGGGACAAGGAGGCCGTCGAGCAGATCATGCGCCGGTGCGACAAGGTCGGCACCACGCTCACGATCAGCGGCAGCGAGATGATCGTGTGGAAGAAGCCATGACCCCGCTCAGGAAGTGCGCTCTATAGCGCCCCCTCGCTCTTCAAGGCCGCGACTTCGTCGGCGCCGATGCCGAGCCAGGTGTTCAGCACTTCGGCGCCATGCTGGCCCAGGCCCGGCGAGGGCTTGAGCCGCGCCGTCTTGCCGTCGACCCGCACTGGCCAGGTCGGCATCTTGAACGGTCCGTTCGGGTGTTCCATCACCTGCATGATGCCGCGCTTCTCGAAGCTCGGGTCGTTCTGCAGCTCCATCGTGTCGAAGACCGCGCCGGCCGGCACCCCGACACCGCTGACCAGCGTCATCGCTTCTTCCTTGGTGTGCTTGCGCGTCCACTCAGTGATGATCGCGTCCACCTCGGCCTCGTGCTCGACCCGGGCGGCGCCGGTGGCAAAGCGCGGATCGTCGATCAGCTCCTCGCGGCCGACCAACTTCATCAGCCGTGCCCAATGCTCGGGATTGCCGCGGCTCGTGGTGATGTAGACCCAGTCGTTGGAGCCGAAGGGCTTGCACTGATAGAGGCCGGAGGGCGCATTGGTGCCCATGACGGTCTTCCCACCGCGGCGCGGGGCCGCCTTACCAGTGCGTGCCTGGGTGGCGAAGCAGGTGCGCATGTAGTGGATCATCGCGTCCTGCATCGCCACTTGCAGCCGACGCCCCTTGCCGGTCCGCTGCCGCTCGAGGAGCGCGCCGAGAATGGTCACCGCCATCAGCATGCCGGTGCCGGTATCGCCGAAGCTCGGGCCCGGCTTGACCGGGGGCCGGTCGGGCTCGCCGGTGACGCTGATGGTCCCGCCGGCGGCCTGCGCGATCATGTCGAAGGCGAGGCCAGTCTCATACTTGCTCCCGGTGCCGAACCCCTGGACCTGGCAAAAGATGATGCCGGGGTTGATCTTCTTCACCTCGTCGTAGCCGAGCCCGAGGCGATCGATGGTCCCCGGGGCCATGTTCTCGACCGTGATATCGGCCTTCTTCAGCAACTCCTTGACGATCTCGAGCCCGCGCGGCGACTTGAGGTTGATCGCCAACGATCGCTTGTTGGCGTTGAACATATGGAAATACCACGGATCGTCATCGGGCTTCCCGGGCCGCAGCCGGCGGCCGGGATCGCCAGTCTTTGGGTTCTCGATCTTGACCACGTCGGCGCCGAGCCAGGCGAGCGCCTCGGTGCAGGACGTCCCCGCCTCGAATTGGGTGAAATCGACCACCCGGATGCCGGCGAGACAATCGAGGTCTTGGCTGTTCTCACTCATCGTCGTTCCCCCCCTGCGAGTTGGCTCTGTCGCAACCGCATCCCCAGACGTCGATATCGCACGACCAGCGCGCGAAGGAAAGATACACTACCGCCCGCCACGGCTCGACCCCGAAAGGAGTGCCTATGCGACGCCTCTTGGTTCTCGTGCTCACGCTGCTGCCGGTCGCCCCCGGCCCGGCGCACGCGGCTCCCGAAGGGCAGATGATCTGGGCCCTGCATTTCTCTCTGGCGCCGACCCTCTTCGAGCCCGCCGAAACGCCGGGCGTCGTCTCGCCGTTCATGATCCTCTACGCGCTTCACGACGCTCTGGTGAAGCCGATGCCCGGCAAGTTCATGGCGCCCAGCCTCGCGGAGTCGTGGAGCGTTTCGCCCGACGGGCTGACCTACGAGTTCGTGCTGCGCAAGGGGGTGCGGTTCCACAACGGCGACCCCGTCACGGCCGAAGACGCGAAGTTCTCCTTCGAGCGGTATCGCGGCGTCTCCGCGAAGATTCTCAAGGAGAAGGTGGCGGCGATCGAAACGCCCGATCCCGGGCGCATCCGGTTCCGTCTCAAGCAACCGTGGCCGGATTTCATGACCTTCTACGCGACGCCGGCGACGGGGGCGAGCTGGGTCGTCCCCAAGGCGTACGTCGAGCGGGTCGGCGAGGACGGCTTCAAGAAGGCGCCCGTCGGCGCCGGGCCCTATCGATTCGTGTCCTCCACGCCGGGCATCGAGCTGGTGCTCGAGGCCGTCGATGGGTACTGGCGCAAGACCCCCAGCGTCAAGCGTCTGGTCTTCAAATCGGTTCCGGACCCCGCCACGCGCCTGGTGATGCTCAAGCGGGGTGACGCGGACGTCTCCTACGCTCTGTCCGGAGAGCTCGGCGGCGAGGTCCGGCGCACCGCGGGACTCACGCTGAAACCCACCCCGTTCACGAGCACGCACTGGGTGCTCTTCGCCGACCAGTGGGAGACGAGCTCGCCGTGGCACGACCGGCGTGTGCGCCTCGCCGCCACGCTCTCGGTCGACCGTCAGGCGATCAACCAGGCGGAGAGCCTGGGGTTCTCCAAGATCACCGGGAGCATCATCCCCACGAGCTTCGACTTCTACTGGCAGCCCCCGGTCCACCCCTTCGATCCGGCGCGAGCCAGGCAGCTCTTGGCGGAAGCCGGCTATCCTAAGGGCTTCGACGGCGGGGACTTGTGGTGCGACACATCGGTCTGCGCCACCGCCGAAGCGGTCCTCAACTACATGCAAGCGGCCGGGATACGGACGAAGCTTCGTCCGATGGAGCGCGCGGCGATGCTGAGCGCCTTTCGCGAGAAGAAGCTGAAGAACCTCGTCTTCACCATCAGCGGCATCTCCGGCAACGCGGCGACCCGAATCGACGCCTTCGCCGCCTCGAGCGGGCCCTACGCGTACGGAGCCTATCCGGACATCGATGGGCTCTTTCGCGAGCAAGCGAGCGAGCTCGATTCGAAGAAGCGTGAGGCGATCGTGCACCGCATCCAGCAGCTGATTCACGACAAGGTCATGTTCCTGCCGGTGTGGCAGCTCTCCGCCCTGACCGGGTACGGTGCCCGCGTGGCGGAGTCGGGGCTCGGACTCATCACGGACTACCCCTGGTCGGCGCCGTACGAGGATGTAAAGCTCAAGCCGAAGTGAGACCTTTACGGAGACAGCTATGACACGGCTCATGATCACCGCCTTGATGCTGGCCGCTCTCGCCGGGCAGGCGGCGGCCCAATCACGGCCGGCGCCGACGCCGTCGGAAAAACCGGACGGCGAGATGCGCTGGGCGCTCTACGTGACGCTGGCCCCGGCCTGGTTCGATCCCGGCGAAGTGCGTGCGGGTGTCCTCACGCCGTTCTGGGTCCTCTACGCCATGCACGACGCGCTGGTGAAACCGATGCCCGGGAACCTCATGACCCCGAGCCTGGCCGAATCGTGGACGGTGAGCGGAGATCAGCGCGTCTACGACTTCAAGCTGCGGGAGGGGCTCCGATTCCACAACGGCGATGCCTTCACCGCGGACGACGTGAAGTTCAGCTTCCAGCGCTCCAAGGCCGGCAAGGACCTCAAGGACCGGGTGCGCGAGGTCGAGGTCGTCGGGCCCGCGCGGGTGCGCTTCCACCTGCACGAACCCTTTCCCGATTTCATGGCGTACTACGGCACGGTGTTGACCGGCGCCGGCTGGATCGTGCCGCGGAAGTACGTGGAGAGGGTCGGCGACGAGGGCTTCAAGAAGCATCCGGTCGGGCTCGGGCCCTACAAGTTCGTGAGCCACACGCCCGGCGTCGAGCTCGTCCTGGAAGCGTTCGAGGGCTACTGGCGCAAGATGCCCTCCGTCAAGCGGCTGGTCATGAAGACGGTCCCCGACCCCACCACGCGGGCGGCCATGCTGAAGAACGGCGAGGTCGACATCGCATACATGCTCGACGCCCCTTCCGCCCTGGAGCTCAAGCGAGATCCGAACTTTCGGCTTGGTTTCTCGGGGGCGATCGGTGTGCACTACCTGGATTTCTTCGACCAGTGGGACCCGAAGTCGCCGTGGTCCGACCGTCGCGTGCGGCTGGCCGCAAACCACGCCATCGATCGCCGCGGGCTCATCGAGGCCGAGACCCTCGGCGCCTCGCGTGCGACCGGGAGCATGGCCCCGCGCTCGTTCGAGTTCACCCTCGCGCTGCCGCCCTACGCCTACGAGCCGGCGAAAGCCAAACAGCTCCTCGCCGAGGCCGGGTATCCGAGCGGCTTCGACGGAGGCGACTTCTATCCATTCCCGCCCTACTGGTCGGCGGGCGAGACGATCGTCAACTACCTCGGGGCGGTGGGCATCCGCATGAAGATGCGCACGATGGAGCGCGCCGCCTTCCAGACGGCCTGGGCCGGCAAGAAGCTCAGCGGCATCTGCATGTGTACGCTGGCCAACTTCGGCAATGCGGCCACCCGGCTCGCCGAGGCGGTGCAGAGCGACGGCACGTACACGCGCGGCTTCGATCCCGACGTCGAGGCGCTCTTCAAGCAACAGGCGCGCGAGACCGATCGCCGCAAGCGCGAGGCCATGCTCCACAAGGTCCAGCAGCTCCTCTACGACCGCGTCCGCTTCGGCCCCCTCTACGAATTCATCTGGCCCAGCGGCATCGGCCCTCGCGTCGCCGAGCCGGCGCTGCTGCTGATCGACCCGTATCCCTGGTCGGCGCCGTACGAGGAGGTGCGGCTGAAGGCGAAGGGCGGCGCTCGCTGAGGCCGAGGACCGGTCGCGGTCGGGGCCCGATGCCGGTCTGGCCGCTACTCGTGGAGGTTGGTCGACTGCTGAGCCGGGAGGGCTTGCTCGATGGCTCGCGAGAAGGCCTCGGGCGGAATGCCAAGCGTGTCGAGCCACGGTTGACCACTACCGATGATGGGGCGGCCTCCAGGAGCCGCCTGGGCCGTAGGCGGGCGCACAGCCGCGGGGCTCGGCATCGTCACCTGCACTGAAGGGTTGTCGGGGGGCGACTGGGTCCCGAACAGCATCTGAACTAGCTCGCTTCCACGCCGCAGCACGACTCGGTCCTCCTGAATCTGCTCGATCCGGCTATCCCCGACCGTCTCCCGCACTGCGTACCCCCCGAGAGCCCTGGTCTGCGGATCCTCGAAGTACGCGCGCCCCTCCCCGTTCGCCATCAGGACGATGCCTCGGAGGATCGGGAGTGGTCCTTGTGGCGTCGCAGGGGAGGGCATCAGGGCGGGCAACAAACCGGCGAGGAGAATGACGACCCGTCGCACAGCGCCTGAAGCGTAGACCGTCCCGCTGCGCGAGGTCAAGCCGAAGTCTGGCGGCGCTCACTGTAAGAGTTACATATTGACAACGCGGTTGACAGTCGCCGATCTTCTCCCCGGGCTCACTGTAGGTTTCTGAGCGGGAGACGACGATGTCCACAGCTGGAGTTGGCCTGCAGCGCTGGATGACTCCGAGGCTGGCAATCTTGGGTGTGGTCTCGCTCGGTCTCGTCGGCGTTGTGACGTTCGCTATGAGTCGCGCCGTGACCGGCCCGTCAACCGTCGCCAGCCCTCGCCCCTCGCCGCAACCATCCCGGCCCGCGCTCGACCCCGCCGAAGAGGCTTATATGCGCGCGATGTGGCCGATCCATGGCGACGTCGAGCGCAGCCTGATGCGGATGAGCCTCGGTCAGATTCTCTACAAGACCGATGACCTGAGCCGTGCCGAGCTCAAGACGAGGATCGAACAGGCCCTCGTCGCCTATCGCGGCGCGGAGACCCGCATCCGCGCGCTCTCGCCACCGACATCGCTTCGCAGCGATCACGAGCAATATCTGGCCGCCGTCCGCCTCTTCCAGGAGTCCGCAGCGGAGGCGATCAAGATGTTCAAGGACGGCCGTGATGAGCACCTGCTCGCCGCCTATCCAAAGAGCCAGGAGGGCAGCGACAAAATCAGAGAGGTCGGGGGCAAGTTCTGGCCAAACGAGTTCCCGCCGAACTGAGAAAGGAGTAATGCCGCAACAGCTTGGCGAGATGTAAAACGCAAGATTGCATCAGTCGAGCGAGCGTTCGTGGGAGGTCGGATCGATGATTCGGAAACTGTTACGCGTCACGATGATCGTGGGACTCGTCGGAGTAGTCGGTGGCCTCGGCGGCGCCGATGTCCTCCAGGCGCGCCAGGACGACAAGGAAGACCGCGACCAGGAGAACGGCCAGGGCAAGCTGCCGCCGCAAACCCTGCGGAGCGGGTTCGAGAGCACGGACCAGCTCCTGCGCGACGTGGAGCGCGCGGAGAAGGCGCCGCTCTACTCGGCGTGGATCGTGGAAAGCAGCCGGTTCATGTTTGTGCCCTTTGGCGGCTTCCAGCCGGACAAGGCCGGGCTCAACACCACCGTGAACTTGCCGGTGAACGTCGGGATCATCGAGGGCCCGGACGGCAAGATCACGCTGTACGACACCGGCTGGAAGCAGCTGGCGTACATCTTCGACTGGAACACCTCGTGCTGTTGGAAGGGCATCCGGGACCAGATGCATGCCATCGGTCTCGACCCCGACAAGGTCACACAGATCGTTCTGGGCCACGCCCACTGGGACCACGCCGGGCAGCTGAGCGAATTCCCGGACGCGGTGGCCTATATTCAGAAGGAGGAGTTGAAGCAGATCGACTTCTTCCTCAACTACCCGGTTGACTTCAACGCCGGGCACATCCGCGCCGTCAACACCGTCGATCCGATGACCGGCGCGCAAGTCGGGCCCCCGGCCCAGGCGTGCGCGCGAACACCTGTCTGCGGCTACCCGCCTCAGACGATCCAGGAGATCCTGGGCAAGGTCCTCCACGGCAAGGCGAAGATCGTCGACGGGCGCCACGAGATCACGCCTGGGCTGGTGATCCACCCGGCGTTCCGTGGCCACACTTACGGGTCGCAGCTCCTGCAGGTCAACACCGCGCGCGGCCAACTGGTGTTCGGAAGCGATACCTATTCGTCGTGGACGGGCATCAGGGACTGGCTCGTGGCGAACATCCAGCAGACGGACACGATCCAGCAGTTCCTCGCCTACGAGAAGTGCTACGTCCTCACGTCGCGGTTGAACAGCTTCAACAACTGCGTCTCGGCTCACGAGCCAATCGCCTACACCGCCGCGTACCCCCTCACCGCCAACTGGTGGAACATCCCGAACGGCAATTGCTCGCGCGCGGCCGAGCTGATCCTCGCGCCGGGCAAGACCACGCACGTGCCGGCCAGCCCGGACAGGACGTTGTGTGTCAACTTGAACGCCCCGCCTCATACCGTCTCACCGTAGCGTAGGTTGCTGAAGAGGATCTGGAGCCCGTCAGGACGACGGGCTCCAGGCCTCGCTCCTCTCATGCCTTCCCACGTCACGCCTCACCGAGTCGGCGCCGGCGTGCTCCTGCTGGTCGTTGCTCTGTCTCGGGCCGACGCGCCGGCGCACGACGCCAGCGCGTGGGGCGGGCTGTTCCGCACACGCGACGCCGGCGCCACCTGGCTGCACGTCAATCCCGCGAGCTTCGTGAGCGCGGCGCTCGCGGTCGCCGTCAGTCCGGTGGATCCACATCACCTCCTGCTGGCGACGGACACGGGCGTGTCGCGCTCGCGCAACGGGGGTCGCGACTGGGTGATCGAGGCACGTGACGTGCTGGTCGGCCCAGGCTTCGCGGTGACGTTCGACGTCGACGGCCAGAGGGCGCTCGTCGCAGGAGCCTCGGCGCTTTTCCGCGGCGACGGTGATCGGTGGTCGCCGCTGCGGCTCCCCGCCGGGTCGATACCCGCTCGAGCCCTGGTGTCGGGATCAGTCGCCGGACGTGTCTATCTGGCGGGCTGGGGCGGTCTCCATCGCAGCGACGATTGGGGCGCGTCGTGGATCAACGTCGGTGACGGGATCCGGGCTGAGTACGCCGCCAGTGTCGTAGTGCCGCCCAGCCATCCGGAACACGTGTACGTCCTCGCCGGCGGGCGTTTCTGGGTAAGCATCGACGCGGGCCGGAGCTGGCAGCTCCGTAGCGATGGACTTCCCGCGAGCGGTATCGAGGTCGTCGCGGTCGATCCGTCCGACGCGAACCGTCTCTGGTCGGTCGCGACCGGTCAGGTGTTCCGCACTGACGATCAGGGGCAGCGCTGGCGACCCATCGGCGCGTCGGTGCCGGACAAGCCGGTCGTAGCACGTGCGGTCGCGGTCGTGGACGACGTGATACTCATGGCCACCGACCGTGGCGTGCACCGAAGTGCCGATGGTGGTCAGCGCTGGGAGCTCTCGAGCGACAACCTCCCGGCGCACGTCGGGGCGGGACTGCTCGTTCGTGATCCGCTGAATCCCGCGACGGTCTATGCCGGCTTCGCGCTCACCTCACACGAAGAGCTGCTGCGCCGCGCGGGCGAGGGCGGCAGCCCGCTCGGGCGACTGGACCTCGTGGACGTCGCCGGTGGCCTGGCCTTCCTCGCGCTGCTGTTCATCGCCGCCGGACTCACGGTGAGGCGTGTGGCGCGCTCCCACTATCGCGTTCCTCGGGCTGCGCCGCGGTGAGCGTGGGGGTGCCCAAGCCGTCGCCGGGCTGGCGGTGGCCTCTGTGGCTCGTGCTGACGATCGCCATCGTGGTCGTTCTCGCGGTCGGCGTGCTCGTCTGGCGCCCTGGGACGTACAGCTCGTGGGGATTTCAGGAGTTCCGGCTATCGCCCGCGGACATCCCCGTCGGCATCGCCGTCTCGCACGACGGGACGGTCTGGTTCACGCTCGACGCCTCGGACAGCCTCGGGCTGTTGCGCAATGGACATATCCAGAAGCTTCCGAAAGGCGTGGACAGCGTCGAGCCGCTCGGTCTGGCCATCGACGCCGGCGGCCGCGCCTGGTACACGGAAGCGCCGAAGCAGCGGATCTCCCGCGCGTCACTCGACGGCACCATCGCCTCCTTCCCACTCTCGACGCCGGTGGCGAGGCTGGGCCGGCTCGCGATCGCTCCTGATGGCGACGTGTGGTTCGCCGAGTCGAGCCTGGTGAGCGTGACGCACCTCAAGGACGGCCGACTCACGCGTCATGTCCTGGGATCGATCACCCCGGCGACTCCGATGGACGCCGCGCCGTTCGGCGTCACAGTGGCGCGCGAAGGGACGGTGTGGGCCACGCTGCAGAACGCCAACAAGCTCTTGCGGATCTCGCCTAGTGGCGACAAGACGGCGTTCGACGTGCCCACGCGAGTCAGTGGTCTGGGTGACGTCGCGGTGGACGCTGGCGGCGCGGTCTGGTTCCTGGAGATCGCCGCCAACAAGATCGGGCGCTTCGCAGGCGGACGGTTCGAGGAGTTCACCGTGCCCACGCCGAGCGCGGGGCTCACGGCCCTGGCCGTCGCGCCCGATGGCGCGGCGTGGTTCACGGAGCTGCGCGGCCACAAGCTCGGGCGCGTGTACGGCGGCACCATCACCGAGTTCGTCTTGCCTCGCTCCGACGCGCGCCCCTTCGGCATCACCGTCGACGCCGCGAACAACGTCTGGTACACCGACCTCAGCGGCTGGGTGGGGCGGCTCGACGCCAGTCGGGCTCAGATCCGGTAGAGGACCGCGGTGGCGCCGATCACGCGAGGATAGCGAGCGTTCGCAGCGCGTTCACGGTGAGGACGAGCCCCACCAGGACGATCAATGCCGCGGCTGCGATCTGCAGCCAGGCGATCCATCGGCTGTCAAGCCACGTGAGCACCAGGTCGCCGACCAGCGCCGCCGCGATCCCGACCGCCACCAGTACGCAGGCGAATCCCAGACTGAAGATCAGCACCGTGAAGAGGCCGAGCATCATCTTGCCGCTGGCGAGCGCGGCCAGGAGGATCGCCAGCGCGCCGGGATCGGGGAGCAGCCCTCCGGCGATGCCGAGCCCGAGAAGGATGGCGAGCCTCGGCCTCTGCGCCGCGTCGAAGGCGACGTCGTGGGTGTGCGCGGGTCCCCAGCCATGCCGATGATAGCCGCTGCCCGGCCCGTGCTCGTGCGGAGCCGGGTCCGCGTTGTCGTGCACATGGCGCTCGTGGGAGTGCTCGGGCGCCGTCTGCATCAACCGGGGTCTGGCCTGGACTCGGAGCAGCCACAGGCCGATGCCGATCACCAGTAGCCCGGTCAGCACCGAGATGTAGGCCTCGATGCGTTGCGGGAGAAATGACGGGGAGCCAAACGTCGCCAGGGCCGCCACGAGGACGATGCCGCTCGTGTGCGACAGCGTCACGAAGATTCCCAGCACGAACGCATCGATCGGGCGACCGCGCGCCCCGACGATGTAGGCCGCGGCGATTGTCTTGCCGTGGCCCGGTGTCGCCGCGTGGAGCGCGCCGAGCCAGAAGCTCGACACGAGGTAGAAGATATCGTTCATGCGAGCTGCTGCTGGCCGACCAAATTGGCCCCTCGGGATGAGATCCTAACGCATCGGCGGGCGGGTGGAGAGCCCCGCTCGCGGGCGACGGTGGCGGGGAGTAGGTTCTGTCTGACTACCGGAACATCCAACCTCCTCACGGCACGGTCGCCGGTCCCCACCGCGACGGCGCGTTGTCCGGGATCCAGCGGGAGCTCACGGCTCTGGGAGTGGCCGTCGTGTGACGACGGTGCGCGCGCCCTTTCAGGCGAGTCCGTAAAAGCGCGCCGTGTTGTCCCAGAGGATCGCGCGCTTCACATCGTCGGACAGCGGGAGCTGGAGAAAGCGCGCGACGGCGCCAGGATACTTGCAATCCGGATGTGGGAAGTCGGTGGAGAACACGATGTTGAGCGCGCCCATCAGCTCGACGACGCCCGTGACCGGATCTTCATCGCACTCGACCGAGACGAAGCATTGGCGCTTGAAGTACCCGCTCGGCTCCATCGTCAGCTCGCGCGCGTAGACGTCGCCGAGCCACTCGTAGTGCTCGTCCATCCGCCAAAGGAGGAACGGCGCCCAGCTCGCATTGCCTTCGAGGAACGCCACGCGCAGGCGCGGGTGCCGGTGGAGGACTCCACCTCCACAGAAGCTGACCGCCGCCAGCATCTGTTCGGCCGGATGACAAACGGTGTGCCGTAGCATGACGTTTCGGCCGAACCGGTCACCGACCTGCGGCAGGTGCGCGCCCAATCCCTCGTGGAACCCGAGGGGCACGTCGAGCGCCTCGAGCTCGCTCCAGAGGGGTCCGTAGTAGGGCTCGTGCCAGTTGCGCGCGTTCACGGGATTGGGGCGGAGAAAGATCCCCCTGAATCCGAGCTCCTTCACGCAGCGGCGGGTCTCCGCCACGGCATCGTCGACGTCGAACGGCGAGATCATGCCGGCGCCGATCAGCCGAGCGGGATCGGCGGCGCAGAAGTCGTAGAGCCAGTTGTTATAGGCCCGCGCGATGGCGGCGGCGAACTTCGGCTCCATCCCATCGATCCCTTGAGCGAAGAGCCCTCGCGTTGGATAGATCACGCCGACGTCGATGCCTTCCTCATCCATCGCGTCGAGCTGGGCGCGGGCGTCCCACCCGCGATCGTGGAAGGGACGGAAGCGCTCGCGGTCGCGCTGCGCGGACCGGCCGCGAGCCGTGCCCGAATAGGCAACATCCGCCGGCATCAGCTTTCCATCGATTTCGATCCGGAGATCGAGCACCCAATCGGCCAGACCCCGGGGCGCCCGATGCTTGAACGGCGCGTCGATGTAACGGGCCCAGAGGTCCGGCGGCTCGATGATGTGGAGATCGCTGTCGAGCACGCGGAAGCCTGCCTTGGCCATCACGTCACCTCCTGAGCGGCTGCGCGAAGCTCAGCGCCGTCCTGAGCAGTTAACGAGGAGAGAACGAGAGATGCGGCTTCGTGTCTGAGTCCGGTCGGCGACGCGACTCGAACACGCAGCCATCAAACATCAACGAAAACAATTTGGTGGCCCCAACGGGACCCGATCGAGCCTGCAGAATTCGAGTACGTGATTTTATTGCGCGCTGATTGCATTCCGCGGCGTTACTTCAACAGAGGGCCTTTGTTCCGTCTGCGCTCATCCAGGCTAGATTCGTCCTTGACGCCCGGCTGTGACGGGTTCGTGTGCCTTGAGGAAGCGCCGCGCGTGCTCCACGACCTCGTCGATATGCTCCTGCGAATCTTTCCAGGGATAGATGGTCACCTCGGCGTTCGGGGCGAGGCTGGCCACCTCCATCGCGACCTTGTACGGGTGCGCGGGCACGTCGTCAGGCGCGACCAACAGCGGCGTCTGGATGGAGCGCACGAAATCGCGCGACACGGTGAAAACGAAGTCGGCGCGGTTGGTGTACATGCTGGTGAGGAAGTCATGGACCATGTCCATCGTGACGTCGGGGCGCTTCTCGCAAAGCGGCGGCCCCCAG